>Ga0316628_100002910_pt1 | contig 12957 bp, 11 predicted proteins | sample OWC_Aug_M2_C1_D5_FD_207648 | JGI IMG/M metagenome (GOLD analysis project Ga0316628, IMG submission 207648) | Wetland soil microbial communities from Old Woman Creek delta, Ohio, United States - OWC_Aug_M2_C1_D5_C | ecosystem: Environmental > Terrestrial > Soil > Wetlands | place: USA: Ohio...
TCATCTGACAGACAGGGTTTGTCGGCGAATGAGACAGGCGGTCGAGCGGCGGGATTATAAATCAGATTAGTCCGCGCATAAACAGGAGAGATTCTTCGGCGATTGTCACCCTTGACCCGGACACTCTGGCGGTTGACTTATCCCGCGGCGAAGCATTCAATGGAGGCCGAAGCCTGAAGGCCCGGCTCCGCGCGGTCCCTTGCTAAAGGATTCTCCATGCACCCACTCGATTCCATCTTCAAGCCGCAATCGATTGCCGTGGTCGGCGCGTCGCGCCGGCCGGGCTCGATCGGGCGCGAGATCATGCACAACCTGATTGAGTACAACTTCCATGGCAAAGTCTTTCCGGTGAATCCCAAGGCGGACTACATTCATTCCATCAAAGCTTTCCCGAGTGTCTCCGCAATTCCCGATCCTGTTGACCTGGCGATCATTGTGGTGCCGCGCGATGAGGTTCTAGCCGTCGTCGATGATTGCGGCAAGAAGGGCGTGAAGGGCCTGATCGTAATCACGGCGGGTTTTGGGGAGACCGGCGACGAGGGCCGCAAGATCGAAATCGTGCTGCGGGAGCGTGTCGAACGCTACGGCATGCGCATGATCGGGCCGAACTGCATGGGCGTGATCAACACCGATCCCGAAGTGCGGATGGACGCCACGTTTGCTCCCACGCTGCCGCTGCCCGGGCGGTTGGGATTCATGTCGCAGTCTGGCGCCCTGGGCGTGGCCATTCTGAATATCGCTCGCCAGCTCGACATCGGCTTTTCGCATTTCGTCAGCATGGGGAACAAGGCGAACGTTTCCGGCAACGACCTGCTGCTCTATTGGGAGGACGATCCGCACACCGATCTGATCTTGATGTATCTGGAATCATTTGGAAACCCGCGACGCTTTGTCCAAATTGCGCGACGCATTACGAAGCGCAAGCCCATCGTGGCGGTAAAGTCCGGCCGGACGCCGGCGGGGGCGCGCGCCGCATCGTCGCATACGGGCGCGCTAGTGTCGGCGCAGGGGCTCGACATCGCCGCCGACGCGCTGCTCGAGCAATGCGGCGTGATCCGCGTGGATACAGTCGAGGAGTTGTTCGACCTGGCGATGGGATTCACGAAGAATCCCATCCCGCGCGGAAACCGGCTGGGGATTCTCACCAACGCCGGCGGCCCGGCCATCATGGCTACCGACACGGCCATCAATCTGGGCCTTGCGGTGGGGAAGCTCTCGGAGCGCACGGCGACAGAACTTCGGCGGTTGTTACCCCCCGAGGCGAGCGTGGGAAATCCCGTCGATATGACTCCCAAAGCCGACCGCAGCCGCTACGAAGCCTGCGCGCGTGTGATGCTGGAAGACGAAGGAATCGATTCGCTGCTCGTAGTCTTCGTTCCGCCCATGATGATCAGCGCAATGGATATCATCATGGGGCTGGAGGAATTGCGCCGCCAGTTTCCCAAGCCCATCCTGGCAGTGATGATGGCTCCTGAAGAATTCTTCAAGGCTTTGAACGAAAAGCATCCGGGTCACATGGCCATTTACCTGTTTCCGGAATCGGCCGTGCGCGCGCTGTGGGCGCTGGAGCGCCATCGCCAGTGGCGAGAGCGGCCGCTCGGCGAGGTGGAACAGTTTGATGTGAACCGCAGCGCCGCCGGGAAACTGCTTGAGGGCGTCCGCGCAGAGGAACGCCGTCAACTCACCGCGCACGAGAGCCTGCGCTTGCTGGAGACCTATGGCATCCCCGCGGCTCGCTCCGCGGCGGCCGCCGACCTCCGCGAGCTGAGCACGCGGGCGCGTGGTTTTCCATATCCTGCGGTGCTCAAAGTAATTTCCCCGGACATCGTCCATAAGACGGAAGTGGGCGGAGTCGCTCTGGATCTCCGCACGCCGGACGACGTCTCCGCCGCCGCGCGGCGAATGCTTGACTCGCTCGCCGAGCGTCGCGCCCTGCCCGGCCAGGCCGACGCCGGGGCGCCGCCGACATTTCTCCTCCAGGAGTATGTGAAGGGAGGCCGCGAAGTGATTCTCGGGATGACCCAGGACGCCAACTTCGGCCCGCTCCTGATGTTCGGCCTCGGCGGAGTTTACGTTGAGACGCTGAAGGACGTCACCTTCCGCGTGCCGCCGCTCACGAATCTGGACGCGCAAGAAATGATTCGAGGGATCCGCGCCTATCCGCTCCTGGAAGGGGTGCGAGGTGAAGCGGCAATCGACATCAAGGCGTTGGTGAAAATGCTGCAGCGATTCTCGCAGCTCGTCGAGGATCTGCCGCAAATCGCCGAGATCGAAATCAACCCATTCCTGGTTTTCCCCGACGCGCGCGAATTCCGCGCCGTGGACGCACGCGTGCGCCTGGCGGATTGAGGCCGCGAGCATGACCACATTGGCGCGAGTCACGACTCCCGCCGAAAGTAGAAATCCCTTTGTGCATCAACTATACTTTCCGCAGCGAACGAAATTACTACTCTCATAGCGACTCGAACAGGAGGAGCCATGCTGAAGCGCTCTTGCTTCTTTCTCTTCCTTGCCCTTGAGCCTTGGGCCTTCGCACAGCAATCATCAAATCTGGTCGGGACCTGGGTGGGGAAGGTGCAGGGTTACGGAGTTGAGATGAAGTTGACGCTCAACGCCGATGGCAGCGCCGATTACGAGGGTGTGATGGGCACATGGCGCGCGCAAGCCAACAAGCTCCTGCTGACGCAGGAGGGGGAGACGGTCGGATACAATTTCACGCTGCAGGGTTCGCAATTGACGCTCTCGGGCGGCGACTTGATGGCCCCGCTGGTGATGACGCGCGCCGGAGGAGGCGGCAGGATGGGCCGCGCTGCTGCCCCCGCCGCCGCCGCGCTGTCCCCAGAGGATAGCGAGGAGGAAGCGATAAATCCCCTCCGGCAGCCACCGGTACGAGGCCAGGCAGCGCCGGCCGCGCCACGCCCGGCGGCGGGCAAGCGCGGGCTTTCCGAGGCGGATGTGGCGAGCCTGCTCGAAGGCAGCGTTCCGAGCCGCAGAATTATTGAGCTGGTCGAAGAGCGCGGCATGGCCTTCCCGCTCAGTCCGGCAACCGTGTCGCGGCTGAAAGCCAAAGGCGCCACGAACGCGCTGATCGGTGCTCTTCAGCAAGCGGAAGATCGAGGGGGCGGGGAAGTCGCGGCCGCAAGCCCGAGGCAGAGTTCGGCGCAACCACCGTCGGCCGGCTCTCGCAGCCCCGCGGCGGCGAGTCCGGCGGCGCCGACCCGCGGGTCGCGCTACCGTCACGACAATTGGGGTATCAGCTTCGTGACTCCGCCGGGATGGAAAGTGGGAGAGCGCCAGGGCCTGCTGCTGATGGGCTCGGACACCGAAGCCGGAATGATCATCATCCGGCTGGCGCGGCGCACCGGCTTGCAGCAACTCGTGCAGGACTACGGTGAGGGCATGCAGGAAGAAGGCCTGCAGTTGATGCCCACCGTGCAGGCGCGGGAATTTCCAGCGGGTCAGAATCAGGCTGTGGCGGGGGAACTGGCGGGCGTGGCGCAGGATGGCGCGCGAATCCGCGCCCGGGCGGTGGCGGTGGCCAGTCCCTTTGGCGACGCGGTGGTTGTGCTCGGCATGACCACGGAAGAGAAGTACGCCGGATTGAAGCCGCGCGTCGAGTCCATCGCCTCGAGCTTCGAGTTCAGCCAGCCCAAGGCCCCACCCGTCCTGGAAGCGATCGCCGGGCAATACTATTACATCAGCTCGTCCAGTTACGGTTCGAGCGAACGCTACATTGATATGTGCAGCGACGGCAGGTTCAGCAGTCGGAGCGGAACTTATAGCACCGGAGGCGCGGGCACGGCTTATGGAGAGGGTGGGCAGAGCGCCCAGTGGACGGCGGAAGGTGGTGGGAATCAGGGGGTGATTGTCGTCACCTATCCGAACGGCAATACGGAACGGATTGAGTACCAACGGTCGGGTTCTGACCTGATCGTCAACGGCCGAACATTCGCCCGCTACGGGGACGGGTCGTGCACGAAGACCTCGATCTACTAGCAGGGTTTTCGGGGGGAGTGAGGACAGAGCGGCGGATCAAGCACGCGGATTAGGTGCGCAAGCTATCCTCGCGAGCCGGATTCCATCTGGCGGATTTTCCAGTAGAGTCCACTGATGGCGAGGACGATGAAGATGAGCGAGACACCCAGGCCCTTGCGGCGCACATCCCGTTCCGCGAGTGCCGCCACGCCCGCCTGGTAGGTTTTTTGCGCGATCTCCACTCCCTGATCGGTCTGCTTCTGCACCTCAGCGTCATTGAAGCTGTGGACGTTGACGCGCGCCTTGATGAGAGCTTCGTGCGCGTTGGCCAATTCCACCTTGGGGGTGGAGACTTCCATGCCGGAGCGCTCGGCGGTCCCGAGAATCTCTTCCGCGCGCCCAAGGAAGGTCTTGACCTTGGCCAAGTCGCCCGCCATTTTCTGTGCCGATGCGAAACCCTTGTCCCCGGCAGCGTGACAGGTGACGCAGACGGCAGTCGAGCTGACGCCCACCCAGTCATCATTCGGCTTTACGATTTCGTGATTTGAGTGGCACTGCACGCAGCCGGGCAAACCCATCTTGGCGAAAGCTTCCTGATGGGGGCTCTTCTCGAAAAGCTGCATGAAGAACACGTGGCAAGTGCCGCAGACGTTGGCGACGGAACTGATTCCCGGCGGCGTGGCGCCGTGATTTCCGTGGCAGGTCGAGCAGGTCGGCGCGGACGTATCGCCGCTGGCCAGCAGTTCCGCGTGCACGCTCTTGCCATACTTCTCAACTTGGTCGGTCGGAATTTTGTATCCCTTCATGTGCGCGGCGTCGGCATGGCATCGGCCGCAAGTCGTAGCGACGTTGGTGGGATGTACGGGAGATCGCGTGTCGCGGGCAGGAAGAATATCGTGGACACTGTGACAATCCACGCAGGCCGCTACTTTTGCATCGCCTGCCTTCAGTCGTTTGCCGTGCACGCTCGTTAGATACTGGCTCAACTGGTCAGCGCGCATCTTGGGATTGAAGCGGTGCATGTAGGCGATGTCGGAATGGCATCGGGCACAGAAGTCGGGAACCTGGGCCTTCTTGGGGGCGCCGCGAAAACCTTTGGCGCGGCTCATGGCGTCCATCGATTCATCGGCGGGATCGCCACCGTGACAGTCGGCGCAGCTCAGGCCTGCCTGGCGGTGGATATCAGATTCGAATTTCTTGACGGGCTCGCTCTGCGGACCCTCCAATTCCGCGTGGCAGGCGATGCACGAGTTTTTCGGAGGCGCGGCTGTGGCAACGCCCAGCGGCAGAATCAGCCCCATGAAAAACGCAACGGATAATGTCACCGACACTCTCATCAAGAGCACTCCGCAAACGCACTAGCGCAATGCCAGGGCGGACATCACTACGATGAATCCCAGCGCAAAGATTCCCAGACCGGTAAAGAAACGCGTGACGCGGCCGAAGCCGGCGCGGTAATCCAGAAACGGCACCGCGATCCAGACAGCTCCTGCCAGGCTGAAGCCCAAGATCCCGGCAAGCTCGCCCTCCAGAAACAGGATCTTCGCGGGCAAAAACTTGAGCGTTTGAAACATGAAGAGGAAATACCACTCGGGCCGGATGCCGGCGGGCGCGGCCGCGAAGGGGTCTGCCTTGGCGCCGAGTTCCCAGGGGAAAATCGCCGCCAGGGCTCCGAGCACCCCTAGGGCCGCGTACCAGCCGATAATGTCGCGCAGCAGGAAATTGGGGAAGAACGGCATGACGGGCGCCGGCTTTCCCTCTGCCGCAGCCCGCTCGACCGATGGCGGAACGCTCATCCCCAACTGCTGGACGAGCAGGAGATGCATCGCCAGCAGCACCGTCGCAAGTCCAGGCAGAACCGCCACGTGAAATCCGAAGAAGCGGGTCAGCGTCGCTCCCGTGACTTCCTCACCGCCGCGCAGGAAGGTCAGCATCCACTTGCCGGCAAAGGGAACCGCGCCGGCCATCTCCGTTCCCACCTTGGTGGCGAAGAACGCCAAGGTGTTCCAAGGAAGCAGGTAGCCGCTGAAGCCGAAGCCCATCACAACAAAAAGCAGGAACATTCCCGAAATCCACGTCAGCTCGCGCGGCTTGCGGTAGGCTTTCAGGAAGTAGACGCTGAACATGTGAACGAACGCGGTGAAGACCATCAGGTTGGCCGACCAGCTGTGCACGGAGCGAATCAACCAGCCGAAGCGCACCTGGGTGACGATGTACTGCACGCTCTCGTAAGCGTCTTCCGGCGTGGGGCGGTAGTAGAGAAGCAGAAGGATTCCGGTGAGAACCTGCACGATGAACAGGAACAACGTCATGCCGCCAAAGTAGTACCAGATCGTATGGCGGTGAATCGGCACCGTCTTGTGGCGGAGGAATTCCTCCACGCTTCCCGTGCCGAAGCGCTCGTCGAGCCAGTTCAGGATGGGTCGGATCAGCGAGTTCTTCATCAGGCGCCGCGGGTGACTACGATGTCCTCACCCTGGACGTGGACCTCAAAGTTTTCCAGCGGACGGGGCGGAGGCCCGCTCACGTTGCGGCCCTCAAGATCGTAGAAGCCGTTGTGGCATGCGCACCAAATCTGGTGGAGGTCTTCGCGATACTGCACAGTGCAGTTCAGGTGCGTGCAAACGGCGGAGTAGGCTTTGAATTCACCAGCCGTCGTGCGCACCAGTAGCGCCGGCTTGGAGCCGAATTTGAAGACTTTTCCCGTGTTGTTCTTCAGGTCGTTGATCTTCGCCGCCACCACCGAGCGGTTGGTCGACTCGCCGACGGCAGGCGGGATGATGTACCGGAGGGCGGGGTAGAGAAACGTGGCGATGGATGCCGCCACGCCGCTGCCCAATAACAGGTTTACCCAGCGGCGCCCGGTTTGCACACTTTCAGGCTGCGGACGGCCAGAATCTTCCATCGATCCTCCAAATGAATTTCGGGCACTCCATCAGAGCTCAAATAACCTACCACTCCGCTGGGTGGAGCGGCGATGGAGTCTGCCCGACGCTCCAGTTCGGCCCGTGAGGCTTAGGCTTTCTTCTCGGGAGCCTTGTACCCTTCCAGCGAATGATTGTGTTCTTTGTAATACTTGCCGGCGTCGTTCAGTTCTTTGGAACCCATTTTCACATGGCAGAAGGCGCAGTTCTTGCCCTCTTTTTTGGAGTACTCGGGTTTGGCCGTAGCCAGGGTAAGAAGGGTTCCACTGATGACTGCCGTCGCAAGCAAAATCTTAAGTAACTTCATGGTCTAACTCCTCTCGTGAATTCTACATTCATCGTCAAGTTTGACGCTAAACTATTTTCCCGCAAAACGTATCGTTCCGCGTGCCACCGAACCCCACAGGTCAGCTCCCGCCCGCGAGGTCGTGAAGAATCTTGGGGTCGGGTTCCTCCATCGCCAGCAAATTATGACAGGCGTTGCAGTCCTGCGTGATCACCCGGCCGTCTTTAGCCTTGTGATTGCCGTCGTGGCAGCGGAAGCAGCCGGGGAAATCCGCGTGGCCCAGGTTGCTCGGGTAGGTGCCCCAGTTGACGTTCATTTCCGGAAAGATGTTCCCGCTGTAGATCTCCAGCAGCGCCTCGGCGGCGCGCTCAATCTGGGCGCGCTGGGTGTTGAAGACTGCGAAGTGATTTTTCCGATAGTATTCCCGCAGCGCTTCGGGCAACTGGGTGTTTGCCGCCAGGCGGCTGGGATAATTGGCTTTGAGCAGCTCGACCGAAACCTTGTGAACAAAGGGCAGCGACGGGCTGATGCGGTCGGCAGTCATGGCGCGGTTGACCGCGTCGTCCGGAAGATCGTAAGCGTGCGTCGGACGGTTGTGGCAGTCCATGCAGTCCATCACGCGCCGCTCACCCCTGGCAAGGTCCGCGGAAGAAGGCGGATTCTCGGTGGTGAGGAATTCCGTCACCTTCCCGTCGGCATCCTTATAATCGACCCAAGGGATGACTTGCCGCTTGTCGTCGGTGGCCACGTAGGTCGAAACGCCCAGGTGGCGGCCGTGAATGCCGACGTAGGAATTGCCTGCACTTCTCCCCCCAATGTGCAGGAGCAGAACCGTCTTGACCGGCGAGTTTTTTTCATCGTCGCCGTACTTTGTTCTTACAACGAACTTGTCGCCGGAGAATTTCGCCGGCCAATGGCACTGTTCGCAGGTTTCACGCGCCGGGCGGAGGTTATGTACGGGCGTTGGAATGGGCCGGGGATAGAGATTGAAGGTCACCGCCAATAGCTGGTAGCTGCCGGAGAGCTTCGATTTCACAAACCACGACGCGCCCGGACCAATGTGACAGCTAACGCAATCCACACGCGCGTGCGGCGAGCGCTGGTACGCCGTGTATTCGGGCTCCATCACCTGATGGCAAGTCGTGCCGCAAAATTCCACCGATTCCATGTACACGGTCCCGCGGTAGCTGGCGATGGCAAAGATGGGGACATTGACCGCGGTCATCACCGCCACAAACAACGCCGTGCGGCGCAGCTCGCGCTGGGTGAAATCAATTTTGGGGTAGGTCGCGGGAAGCAGTCCCAGCCGCCGCTCCTTCCGGTACTCCAGCAAAACACCAATAGGAATGAGGAAGAGACCGATTACAAACACTCCCGGCAGCACGAGATAAACCACGATGCCGAGGTAGGGATTCGCGGCAGAGCCGAAGGCGAAGGTGACGAGCAGCGTGATCGCCGCCGTGGTCGTCACTACGACGCCCGCGCGGCTGATCAGGTTGCGGCTGAGGTAAAACAGCGGTCGGAGATAGTGGGAAACGATCGGCCCTCTCAGCTTGAATAAATATCGTGGCGGCCCGCCGCCGTTTTGCGTTTCGCCCTCTGTCGGCCCGTTGGCCATTTTCCCCTTCGCTCCGGACGCCCGGAGACTTCACCCTGCGACTGACAGACGCGTCAGTCTAATTTCAACTAGCGTCCACTTTCAACCGCGATTCTAAAATGCCCTGCTGTGACGCAAAAAGGGAACAGCGGACGGAAGATGGACCAGGGCCTCCCCCCGCCCCCCGGTTCCTATTTCGTCGCTGCACTGGCCTTGTAGCCTTCCAGCGAGTTGTTGTGCTCCTTGTAGTACTTGCCCGCCTCGGTCAGTTCCTTGAACTTCCCCGCCGGATGACAAAAAGTGCAGGTCTTGCTTTCTTTCTTGGCGTACTCCTGTTTGGTCATCCCAACAGATACAAGGACAAAAAGGACAAGCATGCTTAGAAAAAACGCCCGCAAGAGCTTCATTCGAGTCAGCCTCCATTTACAGTGAGATCTCTCCGATTCGCACAATCTGTCATCGTCGAGACCTCCGTCCTTAGCTTGGAGCATTCGATATACCAGCCCGCCCGTGGTGCCTCGCGTTTCTACGGCATAGTTGTGGCAGAACTTAGCAGACCACGGGAGACGCTACTTGATTGTAATCAAACCATTTGCGCGAAATGGCGGACACTTTTGCGGGAAATAACTCAACAATGCTTGAATTTTTCAACGCATGGACTTTGTGTCAGTATAGGCTCGACGAGCGTATCCCTCTGAGCCTAAAGGTGTGGTGTCACGCGCTCGATCGCCCAGCCGTGCAATTCCTGCCGCCTTCTTGTTGGCATCGGACGTGCCCCGTCACTCGCGGGGCACGAGATCCAGACTTCTTGTCGTTGTCTCCCCGGCTCGTTGAAGAGGTTCGAGGCAAGCGCTGATGAATCTGCTGCTGATTGGAACTAGCCACAAGTCCGCACCACTCGAGGTGCGCGAGCGATTCGCGATTCCTGAAAGTAAAATCCCTGACGCGCTCCGCATCCTGAGCGGCGAGCCCGAGGTCGAAGAGGCCCTGATCCTTTCAACCTGCAATCGCGTGGAGATCGTTCTTAGTTTGCAGGATGGAGCGGAGGGTTTGGAGATCTTCCGCAGATTCGTTCACAAGTTCTACAACCTGAATCACGACGAATTCGCACACTGCTTCTACGCGCATCACGATTACGAGGCGGTGCGGCATCTGTTCCGCGTCGCTTCGGGACTGGATTCGATGGTCGTCGGCGAGCCGCAGGTGCTGGGGCAGGTCAAGAAAGCCTACTCTCTGGCGAAGGAAGCGGGTGCCGCGCGGAACACGCTGGACACGATCTTCAATCGCGTGTTCAACGTCGCGAAGCGCGTCCGCACCGAAACCCACGTGGCTGAGGCTTCGGTTTCGGTCAGCTCCGCGGCGGTGGAACTGGCGGAGCAAGTCTTCGGCGACCTGCACGGAAAAACCGTAATGATTATCGGCGCCGGTCAGATGGGCGAGCTGGCGGCGCGCCACCTGGTTTCGAAGGGAGCGGCAACGGTCCTGGTCAGCAACCGGACCTACGAGCATGCCGTCGTGCTGGCCGAGGAGTTAAAGGGTCTCGCCATCCGCTTCAATGAAATCTGGGATGCGATGAAGCGCGCCGACATCGTCATCAGTTCGACCGGTTGCCCGCATGCCATCATCACGCGCGCCGACATGGAAAGCCTGATGGCGTCGCGCGCGAACCGCCCGTTGTTCCTGGTGGATATCGCCGTGCCGCGCGACATCGATCCGGGCGTGCGCGAAATTCCGGGCTGCACGCTGGCCAACATCGACGGCCTGAAGGAAGTCACGCAGCACAATTTGCGGCAGCGCGAAGAAGCCACGGGCGCGGCCGACCGGATCGTGGAAGAGGAAATGGCCGCATTCCGCGAACGCCAGGAAGCGCAGCGCGTCGCCCCCACGATCGTCTCACTGCGCCAGCGTGTCGAGGCGATTCGCCAGAGCGAACTCGCCCGCACGCGCGCCCTCTTCGGCCAACTGACGCCCGAGCAGGAAGAGGCGCTCGAACTGGTCACGCAGAGCCTGGTGAACAAAATCCTTCACACGCCTTTCACCGAGCTCAAGCAAGCCGCCGCGCGCCCGGACCGCTCGCAGTTCCTGGGCGTCGTGCGCAGCATCTTCCGGCTGGAAGAAGATCCCGCCGCAGCAACCGCCTCGGCGAACTAGGAAAGCCCGCGGTGACTCCGACCACTTCCCGCCTGTCGCTGTTGGCTTAAGACTTCCTGCTCTGCCGCTCGACTTGCTTGCTGGACTAAGATGCTGGGTCGCCATGAATCCTGACTTCTCATTCGCGACGCTGGGAAAGACGGGAAGAATCGTTCACCGCCTGGGGCTATCGGCGAGCTACCGGCCGGGCAAGAAGGCGATCTACAAGGCGATCGACGAAGGCGTGAATGTTTTCTTCTTTTACGGCTTTGACACGCAAATGACCAGCGTCTTGCGCGACGTCCTGAAAGGTCATCGCGAGAAATACTTCGTCGTCACGGGCGCGTACAATTACATCTGGTGGCATCAGAACCTGCGGCGCGCCCTTGAGAAGCGGCTCCGCCAACTCGAGACCGACTACATCGACGCCTTCCTGTTTCTTGGCGTCATGAAGGAAAAACAATTCCCATTGAAGGTAAGGGATGAATTGGCCGGATTGCGCGAGGAGGGCCGCGTCCGGGCGATCGGAATCTCAACGCACGACCGCAAATTCGCGGGCGAGCTGGCGGCCCGGGGCGCGCTCGACCTCTTCATGATCCGCTACAACGCCGCGCACCGTGGCGCCGAGCAGGATATTTTCCCGCACCTCGCAACGTTCAATCCCGGCGTGGTCAGCTACACCGCCACGCGCTGGACGTACCTGTTGCGCCGCCCGCGCAGTTGGCCGCGGGAGGAACGAATTCCGGACGCCGCGATGTGCTATCGGTTCGTGCTCTCCAACCCACACGTTCAGGTTTGTCTGACGGCGCCCCGCAACGAGAAAGAGCTTTTGGAAAACCTCGCCGCGGCGCGACAAGGGCCGCTCGATCCCGATGAGATGGAATTCATGCGCAGGTTCGGGGATGTCGTGCACGAAAAGGCGGGATGGTTCATGTAGCGGCGGACGCGGGCGCTCAGGCGCTCGGGGATTCCGATTCCTCTTCTGATTCCTTTACCTCTTCCAATTCCTTGGCAAACACGCTGTAGCCTTCATTGGGCGGGAAGAGCTCAGCCAGCACAGCCATGCGGCGGCGCAATTGCGGCAGGGGCAGGTGTTCCGGGCCGACGCGAATCTGCACGTCGTGCCAGAGGCCGTGCATGTATTCCGCAACCGTGCTGACGAAGGAGACGTTCACGTAATGATCCAGCTTCTCGCGATTGCGCGTCAGCCGCGTGCGCCCGGCGTAGAGCGCCTGCTTCGCCGCCAGAGACTCCTCGTCGATCTCGCCTGAAACTGTGGTCCGGTTTTCTTCATCCAGCAAGCGCGCGTACTCGTCGACCTCGGGCTGCGCCAGGCGCGGCCAGAGAAGCTCCGCCACGCTGGCCAGGAATTCGAACCCGGTATCGTGGGCGTTGAGCTCGCGGCAGGGCAGCACCAGATTGATTCTTCCCTCCGCCTCCAGCCACACGGCGGAGTGCGTCTCGCCCTCGGGCTTGGCGAAGCTGACCACGTCGCCGGATTCCTGGCAGGCGACGTAGGGCACGACGAGCGCCCGCAGCTTGCCCAGCCGCTGCGCGATGGCGTCGGGAACCGCCGCCGCCGGCTCGCGCACCATGGTGCGGTCTTCAGCGGGAGTCAGCGTCACGGCGGAGTGCATTTCCCAATCGTGCGCCAGGCGCGACAACGGCACAAAGGGCCCTTGAATATATTCGGCGATAGGGATCTTGTCGCGAGTTGGCACGGGCCGGATGTTCATCGGGGATTGAATCGGAAGTGGGGCAGCCCCACCCGATTATTCTGAGCGATTCCCCGCCATCTGTCTATAGAGGTCGTTGCCTTTGGAGTGCGGGAGCTCTGCTCCCGCCTTGCGCTTCGGCGCCGTAGCACGGGCGTCTCGCCCGTGTGTCCCCCCGGCAAAGATGGCCGTGCTACGGTCGGTGGCCGGCTAGCGCAGAGCGCAGCTCTGCGCGAGGCGTGGCGGGTACATGTCGAAAGGCACCAGCCCGCAGGTTCGGATTGATTATGTCCGGCTGCCAGAGCAATATCGTGGGTGAGGAGCCATCAA
>Ga0316628_100002911_pt1 | contig 12957 bp, 12 predicted proteins | sample OWC_Aug_M2_C1_D5_FD_207648 | JGI IMG/M metagenome (GOLD analysis project Ga0316628, IMG submission 207648) | Wetland soil microbial communities from Old Woman Creek delta, Ohio, United States - OWC_Aug_M2_C1_D5_C | ecosystem: Environmental > Terrestrial > Soil > Wetlands | place: USA: Ohio...
CCGCCCCACATCTCGCCGAGCGGGCGCGTCGGAATGGTGGCAGGCGGAGCCACGCTCGTCGTCGTCGGACTGGGGACGACCGGGGCTGGCGCGCTCCTGACGTGGTTCTCCTTGACCAGCCACGCGTGTGCGGCCTGCATGGGCTGCGGATGCGAGCCGCCGCCTTACGCTTTGCTCGGCCTCGCGATCCCCCTCGACCTGTTGGCGCTGGCGAGCGTTGTCGGCGGATTCGTGATGATCGCGGTCGGAGCGCATCGGGCTCCGGCGCAAACGGTCTCTGTCTGCCCTCTCGGTCTACGCCTCGCCTGGTAGCGTGCGGCGGGACCGTCGCCGGTCCGGATGATCGATCCGGTCGAGGCGACGGCGTTGTCTGTCCGAGCTCGACTCGACTCCCCGCAGCCGTCCCTCGCGTGAGGGCGTAGGGGCCTAAAAAGAATGGCGGCACCTCTCGGCTCCGTCTACGCCACGAGCTCCACCACGAAGTCCACGAAAACAGCATGCTCCAGCGCGCGAATCGGTCCCGCGCAACCAACGAAGGTAGGCCCTGCGAAAGTAGGGCCTTTGCCGTTTGTGGGCTCCGATGCTCAGGTCGATGTCGAGCAGGCCCCGTCGGCGCTCGGCGACGGTCAGCTCCTCGAGCCGCGTAAAAGCGCTCCACGGTAACGTCGGGGGAGGGGATGCCCTACCGGGTCATCGTCGCCGATCCGCCGTGGGCGTTCCGCGACCGTCTGCCCGGCGGGGGACGTGGCGCAGCCAAGCACTACGAGACGATGTCGACGGCAGCGATCGCGCAGTACCTGCCCGATCGCGAGTCGAATGGGCAGATCCGCGTCGCGCTGGATGCCGTTCTCCTCATGTGGCGCGTGTCGGCCATGGGTGCCGGAAGCCTACAAAGTCATCGACGCATGCTGGCGTGAAGCGCTTCACGCAAGTCACAGCCCGTCCCCGCCGTTACAGCGATGGCGGACGGGCCGACCTGGGTGGCCAGCGTCGTCCCGCCGCAGGAAGCGATCGACGGCCTCGAGGATCTCGCCGACGTGCGCGGTCAGGCCGCCGCGCGCCCCGCGCCGCGATCTGCGCCGCGGGTGGCCACAACCTGCTGGTGTTGCGGCGACAAACACGGCACGGAGCCAGCGCTCTCGAGCTGCCTGCACGTTGTCCTCGGCGTCCCCGATGAACCGCAAGCCCGGGTTGTCCCAGGGCAGCCCAGGGCCAGTTCCACGCTGCGTACGCGCTCTACATCCATGCCCAGCCGACGGTGTAGGCCAGGTGCACGCCGACGCCTCGCGCTTCGAGCACCCAGACGCCTCGCGCGTCGGGCACCCAAACGCCCCAGGTCGGCCCCCATCCGATCGCCCCTTCGACCCCGATTCGAAAGACGCTGCGGTGCGCCGTCGTTGCGTCGATCTTCCCAAGATTCCACGCGAGGCTGATCGGGACCGAGATACCCCGCCACCCGTTCTCGCCATAAGGGAAGTTAATCAACCCATCCCATCCGATCCCGGTGCCGATGGAGAAGTGGCGGACGGGTGTCCACTCCGTCATGAGATAGGCGGAACCCACTGACGATACGAGCGTCGTGCTCGCCCCCACACGAGCATAGGTGGCCAAGTGGTCACCCCATTGGACCCCGAGGTCGAGCGTCAGCCCCAGCAGCCCGAGGCCCCCTTCACAAGACTCACCACCCGAGCAGCACCAAACCAGGTTCAGCTGATGGCCTGTCATGATGTCGAGCCGCACGCGCGGCGCGGAGTGATCGACCCGCGGCGGCGGTGCTGGAGGTGTTTCGAGCTCGACCTCGGCGGGGGAAGCAGGCGGCGCTGAGGTGGTGGGCGCAGCGGCTGCGGAGTCAGCTGGCGCCGGCGCGACCGACGTGGGTGCGGGGGATTCCTGAGCCCACGCGCGGCTGGCAAGTGCCGCGATCAGCAAAACGAGGAGGCTGGCGCGCGCTATCGGACGTCTGCTCACGGCCAGGCCGCAAGGACATAGCGCGCGAAGGCGACGCCGTTGAAGTGGCCACCCGCATCCCCAATGGTCTGGTCCATCACCGCCCAAAGCTCGGTCTTGCTCACAAGCGGCGAGTAGCCCGCCCAAAGCCCCTTCAACCCGCAAGACTAACCCGAACGCAGAGCCTGTCCCAGACCGACCGAAGCGTTACAGCGCTGGGGGACGGGCCGACCTGAGTGAGCAGCGCGGCAGCAGGGGGAAAGGAGATGGATGGGGCCTACCCGCTCGTGCTCGGGCCGGTGCGCCGTCGCATCCGACTTGTTGAACGCGTCTTGGAACGCCGAGAAGGCCGCCGCGTGATCGAGGCCCGCGGGTGTCGCGAAGTAATCCACCTGCGCGCTCGCCTCACGTTCGTACTGCGCGACGATCGCGTTGTAGTTCGCCTGGGTTGTGTCGGTGAGATTGCCGACGAACGGAGGCAGGCCCGTGTCAACGGTGGGGAACGTCGCGGCGCCGAGGGCCGAGATCGTAGCCTTCGGTCCGCCGTTCAACTGCACGACGACGGCGCCGCCGCTTACGACTTGCCCGACATCCTTCGTGGCACACTAGAGGCCGGTCGCGCCGCCGCGATCAACGACCTTGGTTACGAGGCGTCGCTCCCGTAGAGCGGGGAACGAGGGATCCTCGAGGCGGCGTGTCGAGCGACGAAGTGATCAGGCGCGGTCGAAGCGATCGAGGTTCATGACCTTGTCCCACGCCGCCACGAAGTCGTGGACGAGCTTCTGTTGCGCGTCGGAGCTCGCATAAACCTCGGCCAGAGCTCGCAGCTGCGAGCTCGATCCGAAGACGAGATCGACGCGGGTGCCGGTCCACTTCACCTCGCGTGTCTTGCGATCCTGCCCTTCGAAAACGTCCTTCGCGTCGGACTTGGCCTTCCACTCCGTGCCCATGTCGAGCAGGTTCACGAAGAAGTCGTTGGTCAGCGCCTGCGGCCTCTTCGTGAAGACGCCATGCTTGGAGCCTCCGACGTTGGCGCCGAGGACGCGCAGGCCGCCGACGAGGACCGTCATCTCGGGGGCGGTCAGCGTCAGCAGCTGGGCCTTGTCCACGAGCAGCGCCTCTGCCGGCACGCTGGTCTTGCCCGTGCTGTAGTTGCGGAAGCCGTCCGCGATCGGCTCGAGAACGGCGAAGGACGCGACGTCGGTCTGCGCTTGCGAGGCGTCCATGCGTCCGGGCCGGAAGGGTACCGTCACATCGAGGCCGGCGTTCTTCGCCGCCTTCTCGATGCCTGCGCAGCCGCCGAGCACGATCAGATCGGCGAGCGAAATCCTCTTGTTTCCAGACTGGGCCCTGTTGAACTCGGCCTGGATGCCTTCGAGCGTCTTCAGCACCTTGGCGAGCTGCGCGGGCTGGTTCACCTCCCAGTCCTTCTGCGGCGAGAGGCGAATGCGGGCGCCGTTCGCGCCGCCGCGCTTGTCGGAGCCACGGAACGTGGACGCCGACGCCCACGCCGTCCCGACGAGCTCCGACACCGAGAGGCCCGTCGCCAGCAGCTTGCCCTTGAGCGCGGCGACGTCCTTGGCGTCGACGAGCGCATGATCGACCGCGGGAATCGGGTCCTGCCAGATGAGCTCTTCGGCAGGAACCTCCGGGCCGAGGTAGCGCGCACGCGGGCCCATGTCGCGGTGGGTGAGCTTGAACCACGCGCGGGCGAAGGCGTCCGCGAGCTGGTCCGGATGCGCGAGGAAGCGGCGCGAAATCTTCTCGTACGCCGGGTCGAAGCGCAGCGACAGGTCGGTGGTCAACATGCTGGGCAGGCGCTTCTTCGACGGATCGCGCACGTCCGGGATCACCGCGTCGGCTCCCTTGGCGATCCACTGGTGCGCACCCGCGGGGCTCTTCGTGAGCTCCCAGTCGTACTTGAAGAGGTTCTCGAGGAAGTAGTTGCTCCACTTCGTCGGCGTCTGCGTCCACGTGACCTCGAGGCCGCTCGTGATCGCGTCACCGCCCTTGCCGGTGCCGAACGAGCTCCTCCAGCCGAGCCCCTGCTCCTCGAGGCCGGCCTCTTCGGGGGCGGGCCCGACGAGCTTCGCGTCACCGGCGCCGTGCGTCTTGCCGAAGGTGTGGCCGCCGGCGATCAATGCGACGGTCTCCTCGTCGTTCATCGCCATGCGGGCGAAGGTCTCGCGGATGTCGATGGCGGCGGCGACCGGATCGGGCTTGCCGTTCGGCCCCTCCGGGTTGACGTAGATGAGGCCCATCTGCACGGCGCCGAGAGGGTTCTCGAGGTCGCGCTCGCCGGAGTAGCGCTTGTCCTCGAGCCAGGTCTTCTCGGCGCCCCAGTACACGTCCTGATCCGGTTCCCACACGTCGGCGCGACCGCCACCGAAGCCGAAGGTCGGCAAGCCCATCGACTCGAGCGCCACGTTGCCGGCGAGGATGATGAGATCGGCCCAGGAGATCTTGCTGCCGTACTTCTGTTTGATCGGCCACAACAGGCGGCGCGCCTTGTCCAGGCTGACGTTGTCCGGCCAGCTGTCGAGGGGAGCGAAGCGCTGCTGGCCCCTGCCGCCGCCGCCGCGGCCGTCCCCGACACGGTAGGTGCCGGCGCTGTGCCATGCCATGCGAACGAACAATCCGCCGTAGTGACCGAAGTCCGCGGGCCACCACTCCTGCGAGTCCGTCATCAGCGCCGCGAGGTCCTTCTTCAGGGCGGCGAAGTCGAGGCGCGCGAACTCCTTGGCGTAGTCGAAGTCCTCGCCCATCGGATTGGACTTGGAGGAGTGCTGGTGAAGCAGATCCAGTCGCAGCTGGTTCGGCCACCAGTCACGGTTCGACGTCCCGCCCCCCGCGGTGTGGTGGATCGGACACTTGGTTTCGGTCGCCATCGGACTCCTCCTCCTCTTGTTTGTGCAAAACCTACGCCTCGGGGGATCGTCGCTCGTCGATAGGGTCATCGTTTGCGGCCGTGCAGTCCCCTTGCCCTCGTTGCAGGCGTGCGCGCCGCGAATGCACCGCAGGGACACCCCTATCTCGTCGTGAGCCCGGGCCTGGATATGGCGAAGGGCGACCCCACGGGCAGCTGGAGCCCGGGCGCGCAAGACCTCGAGCGCGTAGGCCACAGGATCGGGGAGATGCGCGTAGGGATGCAGCTCTCAACTCACCGAGATCGCGCGAGCTTTTTCGAGAACCCCACCAAGGTTGGGGACTCGGCTCGAGGTCACTCGGGCTTGTCGTCGCCGATGCCGTTCCAGAGCAGCTCGATGAACCGCTCGACGTAACGGCTGCACATGAACACCGTCGCCGGCAACGAGATGTTCGTGCTCGACGCGGCGAAGCGCTACCCGAACGCGACCTTCTTCGGCCTGAACCCCGGGCTCATCAAGACGAACATCCGCGACAACTTCTTCGGCAAGGATTCGTTCAAGTCACGCTTCATGGAAACGATGATCGGCTTCTTCACGCCGAGCCCCGAAGTCTACGCCGAGCGCATCACGCCGCTGCTCGTGTCGCCCGACCTCGAGGCGCACGGCGGTGCGATGTTCAACCAGAAGGGCGATGCCATCGAGCCGACGCCGCGGCTCGCCGATCACGAGCACGTCGCGAAGTTCCTCGCGCAGTCCGAAGAGCTGGTTGCGAGAGCAATCTCGCCCAGTGCGGGGCTAAGTTCATCCACGTAGGGACGCAATGTTCCTGATGAGGCCTCGCCGACTCTGGGCCCGACTCGATGGAGTGATCTGCGCTCTCGCTAGCCCTCTTCCACCGTGGCGTCAGTCGCTCGCGGCGTCCGTCGCGTCGCTCGCGTCATCCGTCGCGTCGCTCGCGTCATCCGTCGCGTCGCTGGATGCGTCGTCGACCGTGGCGTCGGAGGCGTCAGGCGCGGCGTCCTTCTTGGCCGCGGCGTCGAGGAACGCGGCGTCCCATCCGGGATCGTAGAGGCCGATGCCTCCGGACCCGCACGAGATCGTGACCCCGGACGCCACCGCGACGACGGCAAGGAGCATCTTGCGCTCTCGCCCGACACGTTGCGAACGCTGCATCACGAAACGGTAGCAGTGGACCGTTTGCCGGTCGAGGTTACGCTGTGCGAATGAAGGCGCTCTTCGAGATCGAGTGGTTCGGGGACGCGGCGGAGCGGCACTTTCGAAAGGTTCGCCCATTCGTCAGCGAACTTCCGTGGGGAACGATCGACAAGTCGCGTCACGCGCCCGAGGTCTTGGAACACGCGCGCATCGTGTGGTCGTCGATCGCGCTCTCGGAGTATCACGCGGCGGGCTCGTTCGCGGACGTGCTCGCTGCGGTGATCGCGGCGCGCGCGCCGCTCGACATCATCGGCATGGCCGGAGACTTCGTCGCCGACGAGCTGATGCACACGGAGCTCGCGAGCCGCATCGCGATGGAGCTCGGTGGCGGCGCGCCCGTCGAGGTCGACTTCGACGAGATGGGGATGAAGCCGAGTGCGCCGAACCTCGACGCGTTCGCTCGGGCAAACGATCTGGTCGTTCGCGCAGCTTGCGTCACCGAGACCATCAGCGGCGCGATCGCCGTCGAGACTCGTGCGATCGTGGAGCAACCGCTGATTCGCGCCGTGGTCGAGCAGATCGCTCGTGATGAGGGCCGGCACATGCGCTTTGGCTGGCTCTACATGGAGTGGGCGGTCCTCGACATGGACGACGACGAACGCGCGCGCCTCGGACTCGTCGCGGTGGAGGAGATCGCGAAGCTGTCGCCGAGCTGGCTGCGTCGCTCGAGCTCACCTCACGGGCGTGATTTTGGTTGGCTCGACGTGGACGCATTTCGAGCTCGCATGCGAACGACGATCCTCGACGACATCGTCGCGCCGCTCGAAGGACTCGGCATTCCGGTTGATCGAGAAGCTGTAGGCCGGCTGCTGTGAGACCATCGCGCGTGACTTGCTGCCGAGCGTCGTCCGACGAGTGCATCGGCGTGTACGCGCCGAGCGTCGGTGGCGACGGTACGATCGGCTCGCCGAGGCCGCGGAGCATGCGCGACTCCGACTCAAGGCACGCCGAGTGCGAAGTACGGCGGCTTGTCCCGGCCGTCGGACGCCGAGAAGAGCACGGCGTGGCCGCTGGTCGCGTCGACGTAGAACGAGACGGCGTCTCCCACGTGCGACGTCACGGGCAGGGGGTCGAAGTGGAGGACGAAAGCATGGTCCTCGTACGTGCGGACCTCGTGCTCCGTACAGACGTTGCGCCAGCATCCGCCCGGCGTCATGCAGCAGTCGATTCCCTTGCACATCTCGCGGTGGCACGGCGGCAGGTACTCCAGGCGCGTGATCGTGTCTCGGCGCCTGACGAGCCACTCGACGCCTCCACTCCGGATGGCGGCCAGCGTGCCGGACTCGCGAATCGGCGTGTTGCCGACGGGCGGCCCGGCGGGCTTGATGACATTGACGGAGTAGGTGAGCGGCCACGTCCGAGGCCCGTGCCCCTCAGCGGCCGCGCAGAACCGCGCCCCCTCGACGTCGCGGTCCTCCAGGCTCCACGCGTTGGCCGGAAGCGGCCGCGCGCTCAGGGCCTCTTCCAGAGGTCGCTGCCGCGCCCCCCACGTCGCCGACCAGCGATTCTGCGCCTCGACGAGGCGGAAGACCGCGCCGACGCTGGCGAGCGCCGCCAAAGAACGAAAGGCGACGTCGCCTTGCTGGCGCTTGACGAGCCAGGCCCACTGCTCGCCCCACGCCGCCATGCCCGCATAGAAGTCCGATGGGACGGGCCGTCGCAGCCGAATCTCCATCTCGTCGTCGATCGCCTTCGCGGCGTCCCACCAGCGTTCCACGCCCGCAGCGCAGGCGGCGAGCCACAGCGAGCGCTGGTGCTGCTCGTACGTCTCGTTCAAGCGCCATGCCGGCGGGAGCTGTTGCCATCGGCCGGCATCGATGGAGGCGTAGGGCGGAGCGGCGATCTTCGCCGCCACGAGCTCCGCTTCGGAGGGAGCCCTCCTTGGGACGCCGAGCGCGTGGCTCTCGGCGTACGCACGGAGCACGGCAGTGGCGTCGACTCTCTGCTCGCGGCCGAGGTCGGCGGCGGACGGGCCGGCCGCAGAAGGCGAGGCTGGCCCGGCGGGCGAAGCCGACGGAGCATCGGCGCACGCCGCGCACGCCACGAGGGACCAGACCATCCGTCTCGATCTTGCCCGCGTCATGTGCGGACTCAGACGGACGACCGCGAAGAAAGATTCAGAGCGGTCACAGCCGCTCGCGCGGGCGGCGTCTTGCCGCCTCCGGCTCATCTCCCCGCGCGGGCGGCCAGGTGCGGAGGGTAACGATCCCCCCGCACCTCGATGCGCTCGAGCGCCTCGCCGATCACGCGCAGATCGTCGGCCGTCAGCTCGACGTCGGCGGCGGCGACGTTCTCCTTCATGCGACTCACCTTCGTGGTGCCGGGGATCGGCACGATCCACGGCCTTTGCGCGAGCAGCCACGCCAGCGCGATCTGCGCCGAGGTCGCCTTCTTGCGCGTTGCGATCGACCCGAGCGAATCCACGAGGGCCTGGTTCGCCTTGCGGGCCTCCGGTGAGAAGCGCGGGACGATGTTGCGGAAGTCGTCCTTCGCGAACGTCGTCTTCTCGTCGATCTGGCCGGTCAAGAACCCCTTGCCGAGGGGGCTGAAGGGGACGAAGCCGATGCCGAGCTCCTCGCACGCCGGCAGGATCTCCTTCTCGGGCTCGCGCCACCAGAGGGAGTATTCGCTCTGGAGCGCCGCCACCGGCTGCACGGCGTGCGCGCGGCGGATGGACTGCACGCCCGCCTCCGAGAGGCCGAAGTATCGGACCTTCCCCTCGCGGATCAGCTCCTTCACCGTGCCCGCGACCTCCTCCATCGGCACACCGGGATCGACGCGGTGCTGGTAGAAGAGATCGATCCGGTCCGTCTTGAGCCGCCTGAGGGACGCCTCGGCGACCTGACGGATCCGAGCCGGCCGGCTGTCCATTCCTGCCGTCGAGTCGCCGTTCTCGAAGCCGAACTTGGTCGCGATGACGACCCTGTCGCGGATGGGGGCGAGCGCCTCGCCGACGAGCTCTTCGTTCGTGAACGGGCCGTAGGCCTCGGCGGTGTCGAAGAGCGTGACGCCGCTCTCGAACGCGGCGCGGATGAGCGCGATCGCGGCCGTCTTCTCCGTCGCGGGGCCGTAGCCGTAGCTGAGGCCCATGCAGCCGAAGCCCACGGCGGAGACGTCCAGACCGCTTCTTCCGAGTGTGCGCTTCTTCATGTTCGCGTCTTCCTTCCTTCGTGGTCGATCGAGCGTGTCGTCACGGACGCAGGAGCGTCTTGATCGCGCGCCGCTCGTCCATCGCGCGATAGCCCTCCGCCACCTTGTCGAGCGGCAACGTCAGGTCGAAGACCTTCCCGGGGTCGATCGTGCGACTCTCGATCAGCTCGATGAGGCGCGGCAGGTATCGCCGCACCGGCGCGGGACCGCCGTGGAGGTGCACGTGCGTGAAGAAGAGCTTCTGGCCATCGAGCTGCACGCCGTGCGGGACGCCGACGTAGCTCACGTAGCCACCGGGACGGGCGGCGCCGATCGCCTGCTGCATCGACTCCGCGGTGCCCACGCACTCGAGCACCGAGTCCGCACCGACCCCCTTCGTCAGCTCCTTGATGCGCGCGATGCCCTCGTCACCGCGCTCGGTCACGACGTCGGTCGCGCCGAGCTCGCGCGCGAGCTTCTGGCGCGGCTCGTGGCGGCTCATCGCGATGATCCGCTCCGCGCCCATCTGCTTGGCCGCGAGGACCGCGAGCAGGCCGACCGCACCGTCACCGACGACGACGGCCGTCTTGCCGGGTCTCACGTTCGCGGCGTCGGCCGCGAACCAGCCGGTGCCGAGGACATCCGACGCTGCGAGCATGCTCGGAACCAGGTCGGGCGAGGGGACTTCGCGCGTCGCGACCAACGTGCCGTCGGCGAGCGGTACCCGCAGCAGCGGCGCCTGCGCGCCGCCGACGAGCTGCCGGTGCTCGCACGAGGTCTGATACCCCGCGCGGCAACGCGGGCAGGTGTTGTCGGACGCGAAGAACGACCCGATGACGAACTGGCCTGGCTTCACCGACGTGACGGCGCGGCCGACCTCCTCGACGACGCCGCAGTACTCGTGGCCCATCGGCGTCGGCTCCGCAGTCGGGTTGATGCCTCGATAGGGCCACAGATCGGACCCGCAGATACAGGTCGCCGAGAGCCGGATGACGGCGTCGGTCGGCTCGAGGATCCTCGGCGCCTCCCACTCCTCGAAGCGCACGTCGCGCGCACCGTGCAGAACCGCTCCTTTCATGACTCACGTCCTTCCTTGGTACTGGTCATCGGTGACCTTCTCGAGCCACTCGACCGCTTTGCAGTGGGTCGATGCGAACGGTCCCGCTGAAGTGCTCGGCGGGTGCCTTCTGCGAGGGCTGCGAGCCGATGCGTTGGATCGTCATCGCGCGGTGCTCCTTTCCGGGCTGTCGAACCACGGTGCAAAGATGCGGCCAGTGGCCGTGCGCGCCAAGCGACCCGTCATTTGAACGTGGCGATGACGGCCACCCACGTCGCGGCCACGGAGCTCGTCACGGTTTCGCTGATCGCGCCCGGACCGGCGCCGACTCGATAGTCGGCCGTGTAGTGCATTCGTGTGGTGGCGGTCGCGCCGAGCGCGGTCCAACCGGCGCCGGGCGTGTACGTGATGAGCGACTGCTGGCCCGTGGCTTGACCGTAGGTGGTGACCGCGAGCTCCCCGCCGGCCGTGAGGGCTCCGCTCGTCGATACGGTGACCGAGGCCGTCGCGCTCGGGGTCGAAGCCGTCCCCGTTTGATCGACCTTCGTGACGCCGCTCCACTCGGAGAGCTGCGCTGCGATCGCGCCTCCGTTGCTCGACGTGAACGTGGCGCTCGAGACCCCGCCCTGGTTCGCGTACCAGATCGACGAGCCGTTCGCGAATCCGGTTCCGGTGATGGCGAGCGACCAGCCCGACGGCGCGCCGACGGTGGCCGTCGTCAAGTCGCACGTGACCGTCGCGACGAGGAGCGTGCCGCTGCTGCTCGCGGTCGGCAACGTCGCCGTGACGCTTCCCCCGTTCGCGATGAAGGCCATGGATCCTATCTGCACGTTCGACACGACGGCGCTCGAAGCATCCGCGCCATCGGTCACGTCGAAGCCGGCGTCCAGGGCGGCGGAGTCGCTCGCGCTCGAATCCGGCGGAGCAGCCTCGCTCGACGCGTCGGCGCCATCGAGGCTGCTCAGATCGGTTGCGAGACTGCACCCAAGAGCAAGACACGCCGGGAGCGCGAGCAGCGTCGGCTGATGTGGCATCCTTCACGGAACATACCACCGGAGCCACTCGGCGGGCGCGGGCCAGTTCTTGGTCCGCGACCGCGACCAGGCGCGCGGCGGCCTGTTCGCGCGCCCGCCCGACACCGTTCACGCGACGAGCTTCATCGCGATCGGCGCCGTCTTCCTTGACTCACGCTGATCACGCAGCGGGCGGTGCGGCCGCAGCGGATGCGTCGCGGTGGTCCAGCGCACGTCGAGCATCGGAACGGGCGCAACCGCGAAGCGTCCTCGCAAGCAGGAGCCCCCGACGGACCGAGCGCGAGCCATGTAGTTTGCGCAGGCACATGATATGCGTTCGCGCATGCGCGGCTCGACGCTTCTCCTTCTTCTCGTTGCGACGCTCTTCGTCCACGCTCCCGCGCTGGCCGGCGAGCACCTCGCGCGCGCCGGCATCGAATGGACGTCGTCGGATGGGTGCATCGAGGCCGCGGCGCTTCGCCAGAAAACGGAGATCGCCCTCGGCCGTCCCGCCTTCGACGACGCGAACGCCGAGCTCATCGTGCGCGGGCGCGCCGGCGCCGCGGACGGCCATTACGAGGCCACAATCACCCTCGCGAAGTCGAACGGTGACGTCCTCGGTACACGCACGCTGACGTCCGAGCTCGTCAACTGCACGGAGCTCTCGGCCGGCCTCCCGCTCGCCCTCGCCCTGATGATCGACGTGCCTCTGCGCGAGGCGACGATCCGCGTGAGCTTGCCCGCGCCACCCCCTCCTCCCGCGCCGCCTCCACCCGCTGCTCCACGGCCACCTCCGGCCTCGACGCCGCTGGCGTTCGACGCCGGCCCGGTCATGCGCGTGGGCTCGCTCCCGCACGCCGCGATCGGCGTCCGCATCAGCGGGGAGATCAGCGTGGGGCCGGTGCCGATCGGCATCGAAGCGAGCTGGTTCGCGCCTCGACTCGAGAACGACGGGCTCGTCACCGCATCGGTCTGGGGTCTGACGGGGGCAGTCTTCGCCTGCCCGCTGCACGTCCCTCGGCGCCGGGTGTTCTTCGGATTTTGCGGGGTGGTGGAGGGGGGCGCCGCGATTGCGCAGGGCGTGAGCATCACGTTCCCGCGTGAAGACGTGGCGCCGCTCGTGCTTGCCGGGGCGCGTGCCCGTGCCGGATTCCCCATCGCGGGCGGGTGGACGGTGGGGTTCGAGCTGACGGGCGGAGCGTTCCTCGTGCGGCCGCACGTCATCTACCGGATGACCTCCGGCGACACCCGCACCCTCGCGGACGCGGACGTCGGCTCGGTCGACGGTCGCCTCGTGATCGGGATCCGGCTACCATAATTTTCGCGTGTCACGCCCATATCCAGGTCAGGTGACCGCTGCGCTCGAGACGAAGCCTACACTCGAAGGGATCTTCCGCGACCATCTCGCGTTCCTCTGGCGGATCCTCCGGTACATGGGGGTTCCGGACGCCGATCGCGAGGACGTCGCTCAGGACGTCCTGCTCGTCGTGCAGGTGCAGCTCCGGCGGTACGAAGAGCGAGGTGCCCTCCGCTCGTGGCTCTACGCGATCACGCGCCGCGTCGTCGCCGACCATCGTCACCGCGCACGATTCCGCAACGAGATGGTACGCGACGTGCTGCCGGAGGTCGGAAAAGACGAGCAAGGGCGCTTGGAAGCTCGCAGCCATCTGTCACGATTGGACGATGCCCTCGATCTCGTCTCTCCTGATCAGAGGCGCGTATTTCTGCT
>Ga0316628_100002912_pt1 | contig 12955 bp, 8 predicted proteins | sample OWC_Aug_M2_C1_D5_FD_207648 | JGI IMG/M metagenome (GOLD analysis project Ga0316628, IMG submission 207648) | Wetland soil microbial communities from Old Woman Creek delta, Ohio, United States - OWC_Aug_M2_C1_D5_C | ecosystem: Environmental > Terrestrial > Soil > Wetlands | place: USA: Ohio...
GAGGCCCAGAAGCCGGCGGGCATCGCGCGCGTCGCGCTCCCGCTCGTCGAGGTCGAGCGGGCGGAGGGCCAGCTCCGTCGCGCCCTGGGCATGGGCATGGCGCTCGCGCTCGCGCTGGCCGTCGCCCTGTCGCTGCTCATCGCGCAGCTCTCCGTGCGCACGGTCGGTCACCTCACCGGCGTCGCCGACTCCATGGCGCGAGGCGACTTCGACGCGCGGGCGCGGATCGAGGGCAGCGACGAGTTCGCCCAGCTCGGCGGCGCGCTCGACCAGCTCGCCGAGAGCCTCTCGGGGACGATGCACCAGCTCCGCGCCGAGCGCGACCGCCTGGGGCGCATCCTCTCGGGCATGCAGGAGGGCGTGCTCCTCATCGACGCCGCGGGCAAGATCGCGCTCGTCAACCCGGCGCTCCGGCAGATGCTGCTGCTCGGCGCGGACTGCGTCGGCAAGACGCCCTTCGAGGTCATCCAGAACGAGCAGCTCTCGGGCCTCGTCGAGCAGGCCGAGAGCACGATGGCGACGCAGAGCGCGGAGCTCGAGCTCTCCGGGATCAAGCCGCGCCGCCTGCTCGTGCGCATCGTCCCCCTCGCGGGGGTGCCGGGCGGCCTGCTCGCGGTCTTCGTCGACGTGACCGATCTCCGGCGCCTCGAGTCGATGCGCAAGGACTTCGTGGCGAACGCCTCGCACGAGCTGCGGACGCCCGTCACCGCGGTGCGCTCTGCCGCCGAGACGCTGCGCTTCGCGATGGAGAGCGATCCGGAGTCGGCGACGCACTTCCTCGAGATCATCGAGCGCAACGCCACGCGCCTGCAGCGCCTCGTCGAAGACCTCCTGGACCTGTCGCGCATCGAGGCGCGCGAGCTGCGGCTCACCTTCGAGCCGGTCGATCTCGGCGCATTCTTCGGGCAGGTGGTCGGCCTCTTCCGCGAGCGCGCCTTCGCGAAGCACATCGGCCTGACGTGGGACGTCCCGGCTGGCCTGTCCTCCGCACGAGCGGACCGGCGGGCGCTCGAGCAGGTGCTCACGAACCTCGTCGACAACGCGCTCAAATACTCCCCGGAGGGCGCGCAGGTCGTGCTGCGCGCTGGCGAGGCCGAGCGCAAGGGCCGCAAGGTCCTGCGCGTGTCGGTGGCCGACACGGGCCCCGGCATCGAGGAGCGCCACCTGCCGCGCCTCTTCGAGCGCTTCTACCGCGTCGACACCGGCCGCTCGCGCGAGCTCGGCGGGACGGGCCTCGGCCTCTCCATCGTCAAGCACCTGTGCGAGGCGCTCGGCGGTCACATCGACGTCGAGAGCAAGGTCGGCCAGGGCACGACGTTCAGCTTCACGCTCAAGGTCTTCGAGGCGGAGCCGCTGGCGGAGGTCTCCTCCGCGCCGCCACCCGCGACGTAAAGCCGCACGCGACCTTTTGACTCGGATCCGGCGCTGCTGATAAGCAGCCGCTTCCGCGATCCATGCGCCCCCTCCCCGCGTTCATCGCCGCTGCCATGCTGATCGCCGCGGCGCGAACGAGCGCGGCTGCGGGCGACGCGCCCGACGATCAGGCCACGGTGATGCACGCGCTCGCGCGGCATGGCCTGCACGACCTCGAGGACGAGCGCTTCAACGCCTACGGCCAGAGCACATGGATCTCGTCGTTCAAGCTCCCGTTCTCCGCCGCGTACACCAACGCGAACGGCAGCCCCAACTCGCTGCTCACGGGCTTCGAGCACAGCTGGACGTGGAGCCTCACGCTCTACGCCGGGGTGAAGCTCTGGCCCGGCGCGGAGGTGTACTTCGTGCCCGAGGTGATCGCCGAGCAGCCCCTCTCCGGGCTCAAGGGCCTCGGGGGAGCGATCCAGAACTTCGAGCTGCAGAAGACCGGCGGAACGGCGCCTCAGATCTATCGCTCGCGCCTGTACCTGCAGCAGACGATCGGGCTCGGCGGCAAGAGCGTGGCGAGGGAGTCCGGGCCCATGCAGCTCGGCGGCCGGGTGGACCGTCGGCGCCTGGTCTTCCGGGTCGGCAACTTCAGCGTGATCGACTTCTTCGACAAGAACTCGGTGACCGGCGACCCGCGCGAGACGTTCTTCAACATGGCCTTCATGACGTACGCCGCCTTCGACTTCGTCGCGGACGCGCGCGGCTACTCGTGGGGAGGCATGGCGGAGCTCGACTGGGACGACTGGGCGCTGCGCGTCGGCCGGCTCGCGCCGCCCACGCACCCCAACGTGCTGCCGCTGACCTTCGAGCTCGACAAGTACTACGGCGATCAGTTCGAGCTGTCGCACGACCACAAGATCCTCGGGCAGCCCGGCGCGGCGCGCCTGATCGCGTATCGGAACGTCGAGAACATGGGCCGCTTCGACGAGGCCGTCGCCGCGTTCCAGGCCGACCCGTCGAAGAACGCGGCCGCCTGCACGGACTACAACTACGGCTCGACCAACTCGAACGCCCCCGATCTCTGCTGGGTGCGCAGGCCGAACGTGAAGGTCGGCATCGGCCTGAACGTCGAGCAGCAGCTCACCAAGGACATCGGCGTCTTCTTCCGCGGGATGTACTCCGACGGCCGCACGGAGGTCTACGCGTTCACGTCCACGGATCGCTCGATCTCGTTCGGGGTGCTCGCCAAGGGCTCGCTCTGGCACCGCCCGCGCGACGTGGCGGGGCTCGGGGTCGGCGTCGGCTGGATCTCGGACGCCCACGCCGCCTACCTCCGGCTGGGCGGCATCGACGGCTTCATTGGCGACGGCAACATCAACCCCGCGGCCGAGAGCGTCTTCGAGGCGCTCTACAGCCTGAACGTGTGGGGAGGGATCTGGCTCTCCGCCGACTACCAGCACATCACCAACCCGGCGTTCAACGCGGACCGCGGTCCGGTGGACGTCTTCGGCGTGAGGGCGCATGTCGAGTTCTAGGCTTCCCGGCCGGCTCGCGCGCGCCGCGATCGCGGCATCGCTTTGTTGGGCGCCCGCCGCGCGCGCGCAGCAGGGCTTCGCGGTCGAGCGGTTCTACCCGTCGGCGCCCGGCGGCGGCTGGTTCGTCATGGACGATCTCTCCATGCGCGGCGGGCTGGGAGGCGTCGCGGCGCTGACCGGCGGTTACGCGCTCGCCCCTCTGCGCGTGACCGCGGGGACGCAGAGCCTCGCCGTGGTGTCGGACCAGGCGTTCGCCAACATCGGCCTTGGCGTGACGCTCGACCGCTTCCGTCTCTACCTCGACCTCACGAGCCCCCTGGCCATCGAGGGAAAGAGCGGCACCGTCGGCTCGTACCAGTTCACGGCCCCGTCCGTCGACGTCGCCAACCCGCCCGACCTCGTCTCCGACGCCCGCGTCGGCTTCGACGCGCGCATCCTCGGCGATCCGAAGGGCCCGTTCCGCCTGGGCGCGGGCGCGCAGCTGCTCATCCCGAACGGCAACCGCTCCGACTACGACACCGACGGGACCGTCCGCACGATGCTCCGCCTGCTCTTCGCCGGCGACGTCGGTCACTTCACGTACGCCGCGCAGCTCGGCGTGCACGTCCGCCCGCTCGACGACTCGCCCACGCCGGGAAGCCCCGCGGGGAGCGAGCTGCTCTTCGGCGCCGCGGCGGGCGCCAGCATCCCGCTGGACCAGGGCGGCCGCACGGTGCTGGTCGTCGGCCCCGAGGTCTACGGGGAGACGGCCTTCCGCACGTTCTTCGGCGGGGAGACCACCGGCGTCGAGGCGCTGATGACCGGGCGAGTCGAAGGCACCGGGGACGACGGCCCGCAGCTGCGCGTCAAGCTCGGCACGGGCGGCGGCCTGGCCCCGAGCTTCGGCGCGCCCGAGTGGCGCATCGTCTTCGGCGTGGAGCTGTTCGATCGGCACGCGGCCGCCGGCGCCGCGAAGACCGACGGAACGCCGCAGCGCTGACCGCGAAGGCTCAGATCACGTCGAACGGGTAGCCGCCGTCGACGTAGGCCCGGTCCGCGATGCTCTTGCGCAGCTCGTCGTCGTTGTGCTCGAACGAGTCGATGTTGGCCCGCAGGCGGCCCTGGGCCATCGACACGAACATGCTCGTCAGCTCCACCTCGCGGCGCGCGCCATCCTCGCCGTGCCGCTCGAGCTTGCGCGTCGTGCGCGAGAGGAGCGAGGCGATCGCGTAGAGATCGATCGCCACGTTCGCCAGCCGCCGCTGCGTGTACTGCATCTCGGCGATGTTGTTGCCGTGCTTGCGCAGGACCTTATCGACGTTGCGCCCCAGCTCGGAGGCGTACTCCTCGAAGACCACCGCCTCGCGGTTGAGCACCGGGTGCGCCCCCAGGACGCGCTCGCGACCGAAGGCGCTGCGGGCCTTGCGGATGGCGAAGTCGCTGAGGAGGCCGAAGCCCTTGATCGGCTCGCGCATCGCCTTGGCCACGTCGGCGAGCGTCTGGCCTGGACCCGACATGCCCGCGAGCGCGATGAAGCACCGCAGGATCTCGTTCGTCCCTTCGAAGATGAGGTTGATCCGCGCGTCGCGGAGGTGCCTCGCGTAGGGGAAGTCCTCCATGTAGCCGATGCCGGCGGCGATCTGCAGCGCCTCGTTGACGACCCGCCAGAGCGTCTCGGAGCCGTGCACCTTGCAGATGGCGCTCTCGATCGAGAAGTCCGCGCGCCGGTCGACGATGGCGGTCGTCATGTAGACCATGCTCTCGAGGGCGTACGTCTCGGCGAGCATGCTGGCGATCTTGTCCTTGATGAGGCCGAACTCGCCGATGGGCCGGCCGAACGCGCGCCGCTCCTGCACGCGCTCGGTCGCGAGCTTGATGATGTGCTTGCAGGCGCCCACGCACCCGGCCGCGAGCCCGAGGCGGCCGCTGTTGAGCACCTCCATCGCGACCTTGAAGCCCCGTCCGGGCTCGCCGAGCACGTTCGCCGCCGGGACGATGACGTCGTCGAAGAAGACCTCGGTGGTCGAGCTGCCCCGGATCCCGAGCTTGCGCTCCTCGGGGCCGCTCTTCACGCCGAACGCGCGCTCGACGAGGAACGCGGTGATCTTCGGCTTGACCCCCTCGTCGCGCGGGCTGGTCCTGGCGAAGACGGTGAACAGGTCGGCCACGCCGCCGTTGGTGATCCAGATCTTGGTCCCGCTGAGCTTGTAGTTGCCGTCGGGCATGAGCTCGGCGTGCGTCCGGATGGCGGCCGCGTCGCTCCCGGCGCCCTCCTCGGTGAGGACGAACGCCGCGAGCGTCTCGCCCGTCGCCACCTTCGGCAGGTAGCGCCGCTTCTGGTCCTCGGTGCCGAAAAGCAGCAGGCCCTTGTAGCCGATCGACTGGTGCGCCCCGAGCGTGAGGCCCACCGAGGCGTCCAGTCCCCCGACCTCCTGCATGACGCGGGCGTACGCGCTGGTCGACATCCCGACGCCGCCATAGGCCTGCGGCACGAGCATGCCGAACAGGCCCATTTCCTCGAGGCCGGCGACGACGGCGGCCGGGATGGCCTGGTCCCGGTCGATCGCCGCCGGGTCGACGTGGCTGGCGAAGAACTTTCGCACGTTGCCGAGCACGAGGTGGAGCTGGTCGACCTCGGAGGAGCTCATTTCCGGGTACGGAAAGAGGAGGCCCTCGGCGATGACGCCGAAGAACAGCGACTTCATGAACGACTGCTGCGCGTGCTCCGTGTCGGGGCCGAAGCTGGAGGCGTGCGAAACATCGAGGCGGCGCCGGGAGGGAGGGGGAGTTTGCGTCATGTCGCGGGAAATGTTTGCTCACACGCGTCGCTATTGCTAGGCCTTTGAAGTCGGCGCGCTCTTTGCACCGGCCGTCGGCTTGCATTCTGCACGCCGATGTTCGCCTGCGCTTTGCCGGCTCGCGAGAGGTTCTTGTGGATCGGGTGGGAACGTTCGAAAGCGTGCTCGAGCAGGCGACGTCGCGCCGCGGCGCGGCGCTCGTGGGCGTCTGCAACGTCACCCCGGACTCGTTCTCGGACGGCGGCGAGCACCTGTCGATGCCCGACGCGCTCGCCCGCGTCGACGCGCTCCTCGCCGAGGGGGCCGACATGATCGACGTCGGCGGCGAGTCGACGCGTCCGGGCGCCCAGCCCATCCCTGCGAGCGAGCAGCTCGCCCGCGTCCTCGAGGTCGTGCGGTACGCAGCGCGCCGCGCGCCAGTGTCGATCGACACGACCCACCCCGAGGTGGCCGAGGCGAGCATCGAAGCGGGCGCTTGCGCGATCAACGACACCTCGTGCGCGCGTGACGAGCGCTTGCTCCGCGTGGCCTCCACGCTCAAAGCAGCCTACGTGCTGATGCACTCGCGCGGCACGCAGCAGGAGATGCGGGGATTCTCCACGTATCCGGACGACGCTTATGGCGACGTCGTCGTCGACGTGCTCGCCGAGTGGCACGAGGCCGCGGGGCGCGCGCGCGCGGCGGGCATCCCCGTGCACGCGCTCGTGATGGACCCGGGCCTGGGCTTCGCGAAGAACGCCAGCCACAGCGCCGAGCTTCTGCGCCGGGTCGCGGAGCTCGCCGCCGGCGCGGGCGTGCCCGTGATGATCGGCGCCAGCCGCAAGTCGTTCCTCAAGACGTGGGACGACGGCGCCGAGCCGAAGGACCGGCTCGGAGCGTCGGTGGCGGCGGCGATGCTCGCGGCTGCGGCGGGGGCGCGGCTGCTGCGCGTCCACGACGTGCGGGCGACGCGCCAGGCTCTCGACGTCTGGCGCTCGATGATCCCCCACCCGCCGGACACCGAGCCCAGGCTCTCGGTCGCGCCGCCCGCAGCAGGCTCCTCCGAGCCCATGCTGGGGGGCGATACGATCCGGCCTCCCGAGCGAGGCCCGGATGCTTGAGGGCCTGCTCCACCTGTTCAAGCCGCGGCCCTGGGGCGACATCCTCATCGACGTCGTCGACATCCTCGTCGTCGCGTACCTGATCTACCGCGCCGTGCTCGTCATGCGGGGCACCCGCGCGATGCAGATGGGCACCGGGCTCGGCGTCATCTTCCTGCTCTACGTCGCGGCGAAGTACGCCGGCTTCGTCACCCTCTACAACCTGCTCTCGACGCTGCTCAGCTCGATCATCCTCATCGTGGTGGTCGTCTTCCAGAACGACATCCGGCGCGCGCTGATGCGCGTCGGCGCCGGCACGTTCTTCGGGCGGTTCGGCAGCCAGCAGGAGACGCGCGTCGTGGACGAGGTCGTCGCCGCGGCCACGGAGCTCGCGCGCCACCGCATGGGCGCGCTCATCTGCTTCGAGCAGGACGCCAACCTCGACGAGTTCGTCGTCTCGCAAGGCACCATCATCGACGCGGCCGTGCAGCGCGATCTGCTCGTGTCGCTCTTCGTGCCCGAGGGCGTCAACAAGCTGCACGACGGGGCGGTGGTGATCCGCAACCTGCGCGTCGCCAAGGCCGGCGTCTTCTTCCCGATGCCGGACACCAAGGTCCTCGACAAGTCGCTCGGCTCGCGCCACCGCGCCGCGCTCGGCATCACCGAGGAGACCGACGCGGTCGTCGTCGTCGTCTCGGAGGAGCGCGGCACCATCAGCTTTTGCTTCAACGGCAACATCATCTCGAACCTCGACGGCGCGTCGCTGCGCCAGGCGCTGCTCGGCCTGTTCGGCCAGACACGCGGCCCCAAGAAGCGGCGCGGCGGCGCTCCCGCGAGCTCGGCGCGGGTGAGCGTCATCCCGGCCTCGAGCGGCACGGCCTCCTTCCGCGTGAGCGTGACGCCGACGCCCGTGCCCGGGAGCCAGCCGCCCGCCTCGTCGCCTCCGTCCGCCGTCGTGCTGCCGCCCATGCCCCCGCCGGAGCCGTCGGTCCCCATGATCGACACCAAGCCGCCGCGCCCCATCGCCCAGGCGAAGAGGATCGAGACGCCGAAGGCCGTCCCCGCGACGTCCACGGACACGCCGAGCAGCGATCGCGAAGGGAACTGAGCCGTGCCCCTCCGCGATCGCATCCGCGCCGCCTTCACCGAGCACATCAACCTCAAGCTGATCAGCCTCGCCTTCGCGATGGTGCTCTACTCGCTGGTGCACGGCGCGCAGGACGCCCAGCGCACCATCGCGGTCGACCTCGTCCTCTTGTTGCCCTCCGACGCGAGCCGCGTCCTCGTCAGCCAGATCCCGCCGGAGGTCCGCGTCACGCTGCGCGGCCCCCGCTCGACGCTCGACGACATGCGCAGCGAGGACGTGGGCAACCTGCAGGTGGACCTGCGCAACGGTCAGGAGCACCACGTCATCTTCGACAAGTCCACCGTCCACGTGCCCACGGGCGTGCACGTCGATCAGATCGACCCGCCGGGCATCGACCTGGTCTGGGACGACCTCATCACCCGCGACATCCCCGTGCAGGCCACCGTGGCCGGGACGCCGGCCCCGGGCTTCATCGTCAAGGGCGTGCCCGCGAGCGACCCGCCGAACGTGCGCTTTCGCGGGCCGCGCGGCGAGGTCACGCTCATGCAGCACGCGCGGGCGGACGCGTTCGACGTGACGGGGTTGACCGAAGGCGTCTACACGCGCGCGCTCGGGATCGACAAGCCGACCGGCCACGTGACGACCGACACGCGCAGCGTCTCGGTCACGATCGAGGTGGCGCGAGAGCTCGCCGAGCGCACCTTCACCAAGCTGCCGGTGGTGGTCGTGGGCCAGCCGAAGGCGAAGACGACCCCGCCCGACGTCGACGTGCGGATCTCCTGCGCGCCGGACATCGTGCACTCGCTCCGTCCGGAGCAGATCGTGCCGCGCGTGGACGAGCCGTCGACGGCGGCGACGGGCAGCGAGTCGCGGCCGGTGCAGGTGACGGTCGGCAAGTGCGAGGTGCACGTGACGCCGGACGTCGTCGTGGTCCGGTGGTGACCGGGTAGTCCCTCTCCGGGTCCAGGCTGTTTTTTTGCCACCCCGGGCTGAAGCCCGGGGCAGGCGAGGACCCCGGCCGAGCATCGCAGCAAAAGTCCGCCTTCGGCGGACTCCCATGTGCCCCTTGGGACCCCGTCCTGCCACGCTACCGGATAACCAACGGACGCGGTGTTGGGCGGAGTGGATGGGCCCCCGCCGGTCGGCACGTCGTAGAGCGTCGGCGCATCGGTCTGGACGACGTAGAGCCAAGCGCCGTCGGTGGCGAGCGCGGTCACTCGCGTTTCGGTCGTCTGACTCACAAGAGCGACGGGCGGGTCGCCGGGCTCGCACGCCATCGGCGATGCAGGGACGCCCTCGCCGTCGCGAAGGCTGCTGCGCGCCCCGCAGGCCGCGACGAGCACGGCGAGGAGAACGAGCCCGCGAAGAATGCCACGGTCCCGAGCCGCGCGCAGATGGAGGTGACCCGAGGCCGGAGTTGTTAGCAAGCTAACAAGATCGCGCTTCCCAGCAGAAATCAGCCACGAACACCATGGGAGCATGCCCGCCGCGTCCCGCACCCGCGCAGGCTAGCGTCATCGCGCGAGTCCGCCGAAGGCGGACTTGAATTGTGATGTTGCCACGCGGTTTTCGCCTGCCCCGGGCTTTGGCCCGGGGTGGCCCAAAGCATCAGTTCCGGCGCTCGTCCTTCTCCACGCGCCCGTCCTTCAGCGTGACCACGCGCGGCATGCTGTCCGCGAGCGCCATGTTGTGGGTCACGATGACCAGCGTGGTCTTGCGCTGCTTGTTGATCTGAAAAAATAGCTCGTGGATCTGCTTGCTCGTCGCCGAGTCCAGGTTGCCGGTCGGCTCGTCGGCGAGGATCAGCTTCGGCTCGAGGATGAGGGCGCGCGCCAGCGCCACGCGCTGCTGCTCGCCGCCCGACAGCTCGCCCGGGCGGTGGTGCGCCCTCTCCTTCAGCCCCACCTCCTCGAGCAGCGCCAGCGCTCGGGTCTCGAGCGGGGCCCGAGGCCGCCCGTTGATCAGGCCCGGCATCATGACGTTTTCGACGGCGTTGAACTCGGGGAGAAGGTGGTGGAACTGAAAGACGAAGCCGATGGTCCGGTTGCGCAGCGCGGCAAGGCGCGCGCTCGGCAGCTTGGTGATCTCCTCGCCGTCGACCTTGACCGACCCGCTGGTGGGCAGGTCCAGGGTGCCCATGCAGTGCAAAAGGGTCGATTTCCCCGCGCCGGACTGCCCCACGATGGCCACGATCTCCCCCTCGCCGATCTCGAGGTTGATCCCGCGGAGGACCTCGAGCGTCCGCCCCATGTGGACGAAGGACTGTCGGACGTCGTTGGCGGCGACCAAGACCGCGGCACGGGTTTCTGTCACGCCCTCCCGTGTAGCCGGCATGGGGTGGCGGCGCAATCCGGTATGGAAAAGGCGATGGCGCTGGCCGAAGGCTGCTAACCTTTGACGGTGCGGGTGTATGTCCGTCACTCGCGCAACCTCACCATGCGCAAGCGGCACTTCCTTCTTGGTTCGCTCTCCGTCTTCATCGGATTCGCGTTCGCGTGCGGCTCGGGCGGCGGCGGGTTTGGAGATGGCGGCACGCTTCCGGACGCGAGCACGACCGATTCCGGCGGCACGCCGGATACGGGCCCGGGCAAGGACGCGACCACGCCGCCCCCCGACAGCGGGCAACCGGTCGTCGACTCGGGCGACGACGGCGCGACCACGAGCGAAGGCGGCGCGACCGACGCGACGTTTTCCTTCGACGGCTTCGCCAAGAGCGACGCGAGCAACTGCTTCGACGACGACGGCGACGGCTGGACGACGTGCAACGGCGACTGCGACGACCACAACTCGCTCGTGAACCCGTGCGCGTTCGACACGAACGCGGCGTCGGGCGATCCGGTCGGCAGCGACGGCATCGACAACGACTGCGATGGGCAGATCGACAACCTGCGCCTGTGCGACGGCTCGCTCTCGTCCGGGCACGTCACGACCGCGGGCAGCTACGCCTCCGCGATGGACGTCTGCGACAACCTGCAGTGCCCGGTCGTCATCGGCGCGACCTTCTACGGGCCGAACAACTCCAGCGCCCACCGCATCACCGCGCACATGGGGAGCAACTTCCACCCCCACAAGGGCTCGTACATGGCGTTCCTGGCGACCGGCATCGCCGACGACGACATCGATACCCCCTCGTACCGCACCGGCGACGGCACCGACCTGTCCAACACCTTCCCGCACCCCTCGCCGCTCAAGGCGGCGCAGAACGTCAACCCCTGCAACTCCGGGGTAGACGAGCCGACGGCGGTGCACGACTACTCCGAGCTGCGCCTCACCCTGAAGGCTCCCATCAACGCCGGCTCGTTCACCTTCGACTTCAACTTCTTCTCCGAGGAGTACCCGGCCTACGTGTGCCGCGGTTTCAACGACACGTTCCTGGCGATGCTCACCTCGCAGCAGTACTCGACCCCGTTCCAGATCGCGTTCGATCCCAACGGCCACCGGGTCAACGTGAACAACAGCTTCTTCCAGGACTGCAACAGCATCGTCTCGGGCGACAACCTCGGCTACGTCCACAGCTGCTCGGGCGCGCTCAGCCTGCTCAACGGCACCAGCTACGAGATCAAGTACGGCCAGACGTCGCTCACGCTGGGCAACCTGAACAAGGGCAGCGGCGCGACCGACTGGCTCAAGACGACCGCGCCCATCCAGCCCGGCGAGACGTTCACCGTGAGCTTCATCGTCTTCGACGAGGGCGACGGCATCCTCGACTCGGCCGTGAACCTCGACAACTTCCGGTGGAACTCGACGACGCTCTCCACCCCGGTGACGGCGAGGTGATGCGATGAGCACGAAGCGGACTCGACCCCTGCTCGTCTTCGCCGGCGTCGCGATCGCGCTCGCTGGCGCCTCCCTCGCGGCGTGTGGCGCGAGCGGCGAGGCCAGCGACGCGGGCGTCAAGCCCGACGGAGGGACGCAGGACGCGACCGTCCACGACAGCGGCGTCACCGACACCGGCAACCCGAGCTTCGGCGACGTGACCCTCAACACGGACGTCGGCACCGTCGCGCCGATCCCGACGACGTGCCAGGAGTCGCAGCAGCGCAACAGCTACATCGGCTGCGACTACTGGCCGACCGTGACGCTCAACCCGGTCTACACGCAGTTCGACTACGCCGTCGCGGTGTCCAACCCGCAGACGCAGGCCGTGACCGTGACCGTGACGGGCGGCGCGCTCGCGCAGACGCTCACCGTGACGGTGCCCGCCAACTCGGTGCAGGCGATCCCGCTGCCGTGGGTGCCCGCGCTCAAGGGACCGCAGTTCGACGTCAACACGGCCGTGGGCGACCCGGGGCCGAGCCGGATCGTGGCGAAGGGCGCGTACCACCTGACGACCGACTATCCCGTCAGCGTCTACCAGTTCTCCGCGCTCGAGTACGAGATCGACGCGGGCGCGCCCTGTCCCGGCTACGGCGACGCCGGCGCGGGCGCGCACTGCTACTCGTACTCGAACGACGCGTCTCTGCTCCTGCCGGCGACGGTGGTCACCGGCGACTACGGGATCGTGGCGTGGCCGTCGTTCGGCGGGACGCCGGGCTTCATGGCCATCACGGCGACGCAGGACGGGACCCACGTGACGGTCTTCCCGGCCGGGCACGTCCAGGGCGTGCCCGACGCGGGGCCGGCCTACATGGTCCGCGGCGACAGCTACACGTACACGCTCAACCAGGGCGACGTGCTCGAGATGTTCTCCGCGATCGGCGACGTCAACAAGGCGAACTACACCTCCGACCTCTCCGGCTCCATCGTCCAGTCCGACAAACCCGTCGTCACGTACGCCGGCCACGGCTGCACCTTCATCCCCGAGAACAAGAAGGCGTGCGACCACCTCGAGACGTCGATGTTCCCGGTCGAGACGCTCGGCACGCAGTTCATCGTCCCGATGCCCCACACCCCGCACGGCGAGAACGTGTGGGTCCGCATCATGGGCCTGTACGACAACACTCAGGTCGCCTTCGACCCGCCGGTGTCGGGTTACGCCGGCGCCGTCCTCAACGTCGGCGACGTGATGGACCTGCCCAACGTCGACAAGAGCTTCGCCGTCGTGGCCAACGGCCGCATCAACGTCGTCGAGTACCTGCAGGGCGAGTACGCCAACTGGCCGGCCGACGCGGGCGA
>Ga0316628_100002913_pt1 | contig 12953 bp, 9 predicted proteins | sample OWC_Aug_M2_C1_D5_FD_207648 | JGI IMG/M metagenome (GOLD analysis project Ga0316628, IMG submission 207648) | Wetland soil microbial communities from Old Woman Creek delta, Ohio, United States - OWC_Aug_M2_C1_D5_C | ecosystem: Environmental > Terrestrial > Soil > Wetlands | place: USA: Ohio...
GACCCGTGCAAACGCCGCCGGCCGTCGAGTTCGATGAAGTGACGAAGGGATATGTCCCATGGTCCAGGTCGAGCAAAACGCCCTGGGCACCCTCGAAGAGCACGCGTTTCCTCTTTTTCATTTCTTCGTCGAGGAAAAGGGAAACGTCCTGGACATAGGACGCCATGCGGGACGCGTACCCCGCATATTCTTCGTAGATCTTCCCGGCATCGAGCGGGGCGATCCCATGGGCCGCAAACAACCTGTTCTTGACCTTCAGGTTCTCCTGGATCTTTTCCTTGAGGACGGAAAGGTCGATGAGGTCTCCCGCCCGGATGCCCCAACGGGCGGCCTTGTCCTCATAGGCCGGTCCGATCCCCCGGCAGGTCGTGCCGATCTTTTTTTCGCCCCGGCTTCCCTCGGAAATTCTTTCCATAACCGGATGATAGGGCATGATCAGGTGGGCATTGCGGCTGATGACGATCCGGCCCCCGTCCACGGCAACGCCGCGGGCCTCCAGGTCCCCGATTTCCCTGAAGAGGGCTTCAGGAGACACGACCAGCCCGTTCCCTATGACGCACGTCTTCCCCGGATGGAGGATCCCGGAGGGGATGAGATGGAGGACGACCTTCTTCCCGTTGACCCAAACCGTATGGCCGGCGTTATGGCCGCCTTGATAGCGGGCGACGATATCAAAATCGGGGGTCAGGAAATCCACAATCTTGCCCTTTCCTTCATCTCCCCACTGTGTCCCGAGAACGAGCAGATTCGCCATGGTTTTCCTTCTTTCGTTTCGAAAACTTATGATGGATGATGACCGTGCCAGATGCCGATGCCGGACGAATTCTAGCAGAACGCCGCGGCCGAGACAAGATCGACTTCCCGGGCGGGGCATATTCCCGCTCGTCAAAAGCTGAGGGCAGCCTGGATCTCGACGGCGTTGTTCCAGAGGGCGGGATTCTTCTCCCTGTTCATATCGTATTCGGCTTTGATGAGGAAGGTCGGGCTCAGAAAATATCGGACGCCGAACGCCCAACGGCTCCTCGCCCCGACGATTTCCGGACTTTCTTCGGACACCAGAAGCCGGACGCCGGCTGAAAGGTCGCCGGGGTCCGACCGCTGGAAGCTCACGACCGGCTGGAGCCTCCCGAAATTGAGGACGGTGAGGATAAAAAATCCGTCGGATTTTCCGTCCGGAATCCCGGCCTGGTTTTTCCAGATCGCCTTCGTGTACTCGCCGCGGACCTCATAGTCTTTCGTGATCCAGGTCAAATCGGCGCTTTCGAGGGTCAAGCGGAGTGCGTTCGCTTGGTCATACTTGCCGGAATAATAAGAGATCCCGACTTCAAACCCTTCCCCGACGATGAACCCGAGCCGGCCGCCCTTCCCCTTATTCTTGTTGTTGTCCCCGAAAAGCTGCCCGGCCGCCGCACCGTCCTTTTCACCCAGCCCGTTGCCGAGGTAGGCCGCGTAGCGTAAAAAACCCGTCCGCCCCCGGAGGATGAGGCCGATGTCGCGCCAGCTCATTGGATAGACGCCCGCGAGATTGAGCGGGATTCGGACGAGCGCGGTTTGGTGGGGCCGGTTGGATTCGTTATACTTGCCGAAGGGCACGAGGAAGAGCCCGAGCCTGAAATCGCTCTCGGCGGCGAGTTTGAATCCGACCGAGGCCTGCTCCATTTCCAGTTTCGACTCGCTTTTCAGGCCCACCTCAAATATGAAGTCGAACCTCTGGTCGAAGTCCCCGGCGAAAAAAATCCCGCCCCGGAGGTTCTGAAAACTGCCCTGGCTCGCGCCGCTCTGCTCCTGGCCCTTGATGAACTCGAAGGAAAGGTAGCCCCCCGGCTTGGTCTCCCCCTTCAGGGTTATGGGCGCCGCGAGGAGCGCACAAAAAATGATGATTCTTGCTCTCATAGATTCGAAAAATCGAAATCGTCTTGGAGGAGGTCGGCTTTCCATTGGTCGATATTCTTTCCGGAGGCGGCCAACCGGGTGATCTCCGCGGCCCCCTTCCTCGTGCCCATCCATACGGCCCCCGCCAAGCTTCCGTTCCTGATGACGATCTTCTTGTAAATCCCCGCTTCGGGGGCTTCCCGGACTCGCACTTCAAAGCCTTCACCCTCGGGATCGACCTGGCCGACTGAGGTCACGGAGACGCCCGCGACCTTGAGCTGATTCGAAGGCACGGTCCCGCCATACGGTTTCTCACGGCTTAACATGTTGAAGGCCGCGACACGCGCCTGGTCGAAGGACGCGGGAATGATTCCGTAGACCCGGCCTCGGTGCTGGACAACGTCGCCGGCCGCGAAAATACCCGGGCGGTTCGTTTCGAGGAAATCGTCGACCACGATCCCCCGGTCGACGGCGATCCCGGCCTCTTTCGCCATGGAGATGTTGGGTCTGACGCCGGCGGCCACGACGACCATGTCCGTCCCTGCTTCATCCCCGCCTTTAAATTTCAACCCGGCCGCCGCCCCGGCGCCGGTGATCTCCTCCGTTTCAACTCCCAGGCGAACCTCGATCCCCAGCTTTTCGATCTGGACCTTCAGGATCTCGGCTCCGCGGACGTCCAGCAGCCGGGGAAGGAGGCGGTCGAAGAATTCGTTCACCACAACCGAAGCACCTCGCGTCTTGAGGGCCCGGGCGATCTCCAGGCCCAGGAGCCCGCCGCCGAGAACGGCGACCTTCTGGTGATCCTTCAGATATTCGAGGATGGCAAGGGCGTCATCCAGCGTTCGGAGGACGAAAACGCCTTTTTTCTCCGCACCCCTGATCGGCGGGACGAGGGCCGAGGATCCGTTGGCCAGAAGGAGGCGGTCGAAGGCCGACCTGCGGCCGTCGCGGACCTCCACTTTCCCGGAAGCGGAGTCGATCCGGACGATGGGTTCTCCGGAACGCCTGACAATGTCCTGCCGCTCCTCCCAGTTCTCGGGAAATGCGAAAAGCTTCTCATAGGGCAGGTTCCCGGCGACAAACTCAATGAGATTGGGCCTGGGATAATAAGGATATCGTTCCTCGGCGAAAACCTCTATCTCAATGGATGAGTCGAGTTCCCTGAGGCTCTTGGCCGCCATGGTGCCGGCCAGGCCGCTTCCGACGATCACGGCTCTCATGACAGGTCCTCCCTTCCCCCCGCGGGATCATGGAACCTTTTGGAAGAATTCCTTGCCGACCCCGCACTGGGGGCAGACCCAGTCTTCCGGCAGGTCTTCGAAGCGCGTTCCGGGCTGGATCCCGCCCTTGGGATCGCCGACAGCCGGATCATAGATGTATCCGCAGGCCGTGCATTCCCATTTTCCCACTGTTTCCCTCCTCCTTATATAATAAGGTATCCCAGCTCCCGCCCTGGACGTATCTTTCGTATTCGGGCTCGAGCTCGTGGATCTCTTCCTGTAGGATAACGTCGATTGTCCGGAATCATCCCTCGCCCTCAATTTCCATCAAACGAGACCTCCTTCTCCTGAGCGTTCATTATAATTGAAAACGAACGGCTGTCAAACGCCAAGAAGCATCAGTTTTTCCTTGACCAGCGAGTTGCGCTTGACGGGTTTGTCGTTCTTGATGGCGATGTGAAGGGCTTTGTAAGAGCCGACGATGACGCTGAGCTTCTTGGCCCGGGTCAGGGCGGTATAAAAGAGGTTCCTCTGGAGCATGATGAAGTGCTGGGTCAGGAGCGGCATGACAACAGCCTGGTATTCGCTGCCCTGGGCTTTATGGACGGAAACGGCATAGGCAAGGGTGATGTCGTTCAGATCGTCCTTCTCGTAGACAACCCGGCGGCCGTCAAACTCGGCGATGATCCGAAACCTCGTCTTGTCCAGGTGGACAATCGTTCCGATATCGCCATTGAAGGTCTCTTTCTCATAATCGTTTCGAATCTGCATGACTTTATCCCTGACCCGGAACTCCCTGCTTCCCACCTTGAGCCCCTCTTGGAGCGGGTTCAGTCTCTGCTGGAGCTCCTGGTTGAGGCTGTCGACACCGACCAGTCCCTTGTACATGGGGCTGATAACCTGGATCTGGGGAGAGAGGGCGGGGATGCGGAGCCAACGCGGGATCCTCGTCTGGCAGAGACCCAGAATGGTCTCAAACACCTTCCGGTCGTCTTCCTCGTGGATAAAATAAAAATCCGATCCCTGCTCTCCTTTGGGAGGAAAGACCAGTCCCTGGCCGCGGTTGATCCTGTGGGCGTTGAGAACGATGTAACTCTCCTTCTCCTGGCGGAAGATCTCGTCAAGCCTGACGACCGTCACGGTCCCCGATTCGATGATGTCCCGGAGGAGCGTTCCCGGACCAACCGAAGGCAGCTGGTCCTTATCCCCGACGAAGACGAGCCGCATCGACGCCGGCACGGCCTTAAGGACGTGGTGCATCAGGGGGAGATCCACCATGGAGAACTCGTCGATGATGAGCTCCTCGCCGCTTAGGGGGTACTTTTCTCCCCGCCGGAATACCCCTTTTTTGGGCTGAAATTCGAGGACGCGATGGATGGTCCTGGCCTCCCGGCCCGTGGTATCGATGAGCCTCTTTGCGGCCCGGCCGGTGGGCGCCGCGAGCAGGACCTCCCGCCCCCACTTGCCGAAGATCTCGACCACGGCCTTGATGATGGTCGTCTTGCCGGTGCCCGGTCCGCCCGTGATCACCAGAACCTTCTTTTGAAAACACTCTTTGATGGCCAGCTTCTGCATGGAAGAAAAGGCGATCCCGAGTTTCTTCTCAACGTCCAAGACGCCGGCGTCCAGGTCGAAGGGCGGGCCGCCGCAGGAGACCGCGGCCAGCTTGTGGAGGTCTCGGACAACCTCTTCCTGGGCCAAGTGGAAGGATGGGAGGTAGAGCGCCGAATCAGAAGCGACGGGCTCTCTGACGAGCAGCTTCTTCCCGGCCAAGGCTGCAATCGCTTTGTCGACCCTTTCATCGTCTGCCGCCAGCTCCTCCAGGCACTTGGCCCTGACCTCGCTTTCCAGAGAAAAGACGTGTCCCTGCTCGTTGTCCTTTTCCAGCACATAAAGGATGAAGGCTTTGACCCTCTCCGGCGATCCGGGGTCCATCCCGAGTTTCAATGCCAGCTGGTCGGCGGTCTTGAATCCGACCCCCCAGATGTCCAGGCTGAGTTGATAAGGATTGCTCTTAAGGACATGAAAAGACCTCTCGCCGTACTGACGGTAGATCCGGGTGGCCAGGTTCGTAGAAACGTTGTGCTCCTGGAGGAAGATGATCAGGTCCCGGATATCCTGGTGCTCATCCCAGGACTTCCGGATCTCCCGGAGTTTGACAGGCCCTATGCCCTCCACGTCTTTCAGCTTCTCGGGTTTCGAGGTCAGGACTCCCAGGGTCCCCGCGCCGAATTTCCGGAGGATCCTTTTGGCTAGGACGGGGCCGATCCCCCTGATCAATCCGGAGGCAAGAAATTTTTCGATGCCGCTGGCGGAGGCCGGGAGGGCCAGGGAAAAGCTCTCCGCATGGAACTGTTTCCCGAACTTGGGATTGACCTCCCATTTTCCCTTGAGCTTCAAGACCTCGCCGGGGGAAAGCGGCGGGAACGATCCGACGACGGTTATGGGCTTCCCCTCATCGATCGCGAACCGACAGACCGTATAGCCGTTATCGGGATTATAATAGACGATCTGCTCGACGCTGCCTTCCAGGTTCTCCATAATCGTTTGTTGTTATCTTAATGTATTAAGGAAAGCGAAACAAGCTTGTCCAGACTGTCCGTCCTGCCCAGCCTCACGAAATCGCCGATAGGATTCTTTCTTCTCATGAGATCATGCCGACGTCTGGGGATACCCGGAATTCCGTCTCGCGTCCTATCGGCAACCCCGGGCAGCCTGCCTGTGTTTGACCCTCGGGGGGTTTCATGCTACTTATTCGTTAATGAAATTCCTCAGGGTTTTAACGAACTCGGCGATCAGCGGGTTGTTCTTCGCCGGCCTCCTGGCCCTGCTTACTCTGGACATCAACATCAACCTTCCTTTCAAGGCCGGGGCCTTCGGCGAACTCGTCCTCGCCTTGGCCCTGCCATACGGAACGATCGTCCTGGTCACTGTCCTTTTGATTTTCTTCATCGTCCAGTTTTTCACCGGGAAGAGGTTCCCGGTTAAGGCGATCTCTTGGCCATTCCTGGCCGTGACCTTTTCCATTCTCATTGTCGTCTTCCTCCTCATCCTCTGGGAAAACACGTCATACTTCCGGTCTTTCCTGGACGCCGGGACCGCAGGACGGCTCAGGACCCAGGCCGTCATCCTGGCCGCCCTTGCGGCCCTCGCCGGCGTGGCCCTCTACACCGCCCGCAGGTACAAGAAAGTCTCTCTGCTCAACGCCTATTTCTTGGTCTTTGTCCTGGGATCGGCGTTAGCCGTCAGCCAAAGGGCTCAATATCCAGCGCGGGACACGGTCGCCAGGGCGGGACGGCTGGAGGCCAGGAGAATCGAGAGGAATGTCGTCCTCATCGGACTCGACGGCCTGAGCCTGGACTTCATCTTCCCCCTGATTGCGGAGGGCAAGCTGCCGAACTTCTCCTGGCTCGTGGAGAACGGGAGCTGGGGAAAGCTCGAGACCACTTCGCCGACCGAGTCCTTCATCCTCAACCACTCGATCATGACCGGCAAGCTCCCCTCCAAGCATCGCCAGTTATCCCTCAATTCCTATCGGCTTTTCTACGGGAAGTATAAATTGGAGGTGACGCCCCGCTTCATCCTCTTCAGGCAGATGGTCCGGCTCGGTCTTCTGAAGACCGTTGCCGGATCTCCCCCCAGCGCGGCCAAGGATCTGACCTTCATCATAGAGGCCAACGGTTCGCGAGCCCTTGATCTGGACTCCCCGGTCAGGGCTGCACCGGAAAAATCCGACCCCCGGGCGGACAAGGCCTTCAGCCTTGCCTTCAAGGTCGAGCCGTCGGAAAGGAACCGCTTGTTTGCCCTGGCCCGCGCCGCGTTCACTGAGGATTGGAGCCTCGAGGATTCGGCCTTCGCCGAGAAAGGCCGGATGCAGCCTAATTTCTTCCACCTCCTTCTCAGCGGTCTGAATACGGTCGAGGCCTATTTTTATAAATACAGCAATCCCGAGCAATTCGGAAGCATCCGCCAGGAGGAGATCAGCCAGTTCGGGCCGGTGATCTCCCGGTATTACGAGTATTACGACCAGATCATCGGCAAGTACCTCGCCTCCCTCAAGGACGATGAGCTGCTCGTCGTCTATTCTTCATTCGGAGTGGAGCCCCTGCCCCTTTGGAAGCGGTACGTAGAATGGATCCTCGGGAATCCGGACGTCTCAGCCTACCACGAGGACACCCCGGCCGGCGTCGTCTTTTTTTACGGCAGGGGGATCGAGAAGCGGAACACCATGGAGGGAATGAAGGTCATAGACGTCGCGCCGACCATCCTCTACTTCCTGGGGCTCCCCGTCGGCAAGGATATGGACGGTATCGTCCAGAGTCCGGTTTTCGTCCGGGAGTTCACGGCCGAGAATCCCATCTTCTACATCGGGTCGTATGAAGAAACTGAAATCGATCGCCGCTGACCGGGTCAGTGGATGACCCTGAGCATCCGCGTCCACCGGGCCTTGGGAAGGAAGCTTATAAATTTCTTGAGCCTGTCCCGGAGGCCGGTCTTCTGCCAAGCGTCCCGCTCGGCCTTATAGGAAAAGTAGATCACCCAAGGCCGTCCCTTAATGTTATTCAGAGGGAGGAAGCTCCAGTAGCGGCTGTCCGCGCTGTTGTCCCGGTTGTCGCCCATAACAAAAATGTGGCCCGGCGGGACGATCATTGGCCCGAAATTGTCCCGGATGAGGTCGTCGTAGTGATAGGAATCGCTCTTGGAAAAGACCTGGCTGTCGTTGTGGACCTTGTAGGATTCGAGGAGAGGCTGCTCGTTAATGAAAACCTGCTTGTCCCGGATCTCGATCTTCTCCCCTTCCAGGGCGATAACCCGCTTGACGAAGTCCTTGTTAAGCTCCCGGGGATACTTGAAGACGACGATGTCTTTTCTTTCGACCGTCTTCCTCGGGAGGACCGCGGCTTCAAAGGGAAAAACCGGCCGGACATAAGCCAGCTTGTTTACGAGAAGGAAGTCGCCGATTTGGAGCGTTGGCTCCATGGACCCGGTGGGAATCTGGAAGGCCTGGACGACGAAGGTCATCACGAAGAAAACGAAAACGGCCGTTTCGGCGATGAGCTCGAAGTACTCCCTAAAAACACCCTTATCCCGCTTCTTCTCTTTTTTGGCCATCATGATTTAACAAATAAGGCGCTAATATAGCCTAAATCCGGAATTCCATCAAGCCCGGCTGAACATTTTTTAATGCCGTAAGAATCCCTTTTTATGTGATGACGTGTTGTCAGGGGGCGGATCGGACACGGATCCCCGACTCTTTCTTGACACAAAATGGCTTTCGGGCTTTACTAAGGCCGTGAATATTATCCTGTTCGGTTACCCGAGAACGGGAAAAACGACCCTCTTCAACCTCCTTACCGGGGCCGGGATAGAGGTCAAGGCCTATGAGGACGGAAAGAAGGAGCCCAACGTCCGGACCTGCGCCCTCCCCGATCCCCGGCTGGACGGACTCGCGGCCCTCCACCCCGATAAAAAGAAAGTCGCGGCTCCCCTGGACATTACGGACTTGGTGGGAATCTCCTACGGCGAGGTTAAAGGCAGCGCGTACCTCAGCCACCTCCACAAGGCCGACGGCCTCATTCACGTCGTCCGGGGGTTCCGGGACGACCGGATCCCCCATCCCAAGGGAAAGATCGGCCCGGCGTATGATATCCGCTTCATGGAGGAGGAACTTGTCCTCTCCGACCTGGTCATGGTCAACGCCCGGATCGAAAAGCTCGAAAAGGATCTCAAGAAAATGAAGAGCCCGGATGGCGAAAAAGAGAAAGAGGTTCTGGAGAGACTGCGTCCTTTTCTGGAAGAAGGGAAAAGAGTCCACGACTTTCCTCTCTCCCCCGCCGAAGAGAAGTCCCTGCGAAGCTTCGCCTTCCTAACCCAAAAACCGCTCCTCAATATGATCAACCTGGATGAAGCGGACGCCGCCCGGCTGGAAGTCCCGGAGCAGATTTTCGGGCCGGAGCTCGCGGCGGTTCCGATCCTTGCCTTCTGCGGCAGGATCGAGAGCGAAATTCTGGAGCTTGGGGACGAAGAGAAAGAACTCTTCATGTCCAGCTACGGGATCAAGGAGCCGAGCGCCGCCAGGTTCTTCCGGCAGGTTCCCCGTTTCCTGGACGTGCTGACGTTCTACACGATCGGAAAGGAGGAGGTCCGGGCCTGGACGATACGGCGGGGCTCAACGGCCGTGAAGGCGGCCGGGGCGATCCATTCCGATATCGAGAAGGGGTTCATCCGGGCCGAAGTTGTCCCCTGCGAGGAGATTCTCCGGCTCGGGCAGCTCCAGAAGGCCAAGGACGCCGGAGCCATAAGGCTCGAGGGAAAGGACTACATCGTCCAGGACGGGGACGTCATCTATTTCCGGTTCGCCCAATGACGAAATCGTTCACGGTCACCGCCCGCTCCGCCGGATCCTCGGCAAGGACGGGACTCCTCGCTACCGCCCATGGGACGGTGGAAACGCCGGCCTTCTTGCCCGTGGCCAGCCAGGGCACGGTCAAGGGACTGACCCACGAGGTTCTCGAGCGGCTGGGCGCCAGCATCATCCTCATTAACTCATACCACCTTTACCTGCGGCCGGGGGCGGACGCCATTGAGAGGCTTGGCGGTGTCCATTCTTTCATCTCCTGGCCAAAGCCTATCCTCTCCGACAGCGGCGGCTTCCAGATCTACAGCTTGTCCCCTCTGGTCAAGGTCAGCGAGGAGGGGGTCCGGTTCTCCTCTCACCTGGATGGAACAAAGATTTTCCTGACCCCGGAGGACGTCGTAGATATCCAGAGGAAGCTTGGCACTGACATCATGATGTGCCTGGACACGTTTCCATCCTACCCCGCGAGCGTGGAAACGATGAAAGAAGCCGTGGGCCGAACGACGCGCTGGGCCGCCCGCGCCAAGCGGCATTTCGACACCTCGGAGTCCGCCCAGCACTTGTGGGGTATTAGCCAGGGAGGGGTGTTTTGGGACCAGCGGAAAAAATGCATTTCCGACCTCCTGGAGATGGGCTTTGATGGGTATGCGTTCGGGGGCCTCGGTCTGGGCGAGCCCAAGTCCCAGCTTATCGAAATCCTGGAAAGGGGGGGTGCCCTCCTGCCGCAAGACAAGCCGCGCTATCTGATGGGTATTGGATATATTGAAGATATCGTGGAGGCCGTCGATCGTGGGATGGACCTCTTCGATTGCGTCCTCCCAACGCGAAACGCCCGGAACGGATCGCTTTTCACCAGTCGGGGGAGGCTCTCCATCAAGAACCTCAAGTATGCCGAGGACCGGGGGCCCCTGGACGAGGCCTGTTCATGCTACACCTGCAGGAACTTCAGCCGGGCCTACCTCCACCACCTCTTCGAACGCGGAGAGATTACTTCCGCCGTCCTCAATACCATCCACAATCTCCACTATTATCTTGACATTTTCAGCCGGATCAGGCAATCTATTCAATTCAACTCGTTCGATCTTTTAAAAAGGAATATAAAAAATGATGTTCATGAGCCTTTTGATGACCGCCCAACAGGCTGCGCCGGGACAGGTCCCCAGGGGCAACATGCTGACGGCCCTCCTCCCGTTCGTGGCCGTCTTCGCCATCTTCTACCTGCTGATCATCCTGCCCCAAAGAAAGAAACAAAAAAAGCACCAGGAGACGGTGAATAATCTCAAGCCCGGTGATCGCATCATTACGACCGGCGGTATCTTCGGCACGGTCATGGGTGTCCAGCCGGACCGGATCGAGCTCAAAATATCGGCCAATGTGAAGATAGACATCACCAAGAGCGCCGTGGGAGCCGTTCTGGGCGCCGAGAGAACTGAAAAAACAGGATAAAAGCCGGGCGGCCCGGCCGCCGATCCATCATCGCAACCTGAGGAAGCACCGCTCGAGAGCAGAGGCAACATGAGAAAAGGATTGCAGTGGAAACTTATCCTGACCGTGGCCGTCCTGGGCCTTTCAATTTTCCTGGCCTATCCCCTCAAGGACAAAATCAAGCTGGGCCTGGATCTTAAAGGCGGTATCCATCTGGTCCTCCAGGTCCTCACGGAGGACGCCGTCAATGCCGAAACGGACCAGGAGATCATTCGCTTCCAGGAGCTGTTTAAGAAGAACGACATCACGTTCCAGACGGCGACCAAGGACCGGCCCGGTCGGTTCGTTTTCACGGGGACGAGCGCCAGCCAGGAGGGAAAGACTCGAGACCTCATTGATCAATACACGAGGGACTGGGACTTCTCCTTCACGGGCGACAGGCTGACCTTCACGATAAAAACGCTGGTCACCCAAGCCCTAAAGGACCAGGCAGTCAACCAGACGGTCGAGACAATCCGCAACAGGATCGATCAGTTCGGTGTCGCCGAACCCCTGATCCAGAGACAGGGATCGGAAAGAATCGTCGTCGAACTCCCGGGAGTAACCGATCCGGACAGGGTCAAGGACTTGATCAAGGTCACGGCCGTCCTCGAGTGGAAGCTGGTCAAGGCCGGACCTTCGCCGGACGAGGAAACCCTCCTCAAGGATTTAGGCGGCAAAGTCCCGGAGGACATGGAAGTCGTCAAGGGCGACCCCAAGAGGGGTGAAGCCGGCTTCTTCCTGGTCAGCAGGGTTGCCTCGGTCACGGGCAAGGATCTGCGTATGGTCCGTCGCTCCGTCGACGAGTGGAACAATCCCGCCGTCTCCTTCTCTCTAAACACCGAAGGAGCCAGGCGCTTCGAGAAGGTCACCAGTGAGAACATCGGCAAACCGCTGGCCATCATTCTCGACGGCAAGATCCAATCCGCTCCGAACATCAATGCCCGGATCTCCGACAGCGGCATCATCCAAGGGCGGTTCACGGTCGAACAAGCCGATGATCTGGTCACCGTCCTCAAAGCCGGAGCGCTTCCGGCCGGGATTAGATACCTCGAAGAACGGACGATCGGGCCATCGCTCGGCGCCGACTCCGTCCGCCAGGGCCTCATGGCCGGGCTCGTCGCCATCCTGCTGGTCATGACCTTCATGGTTTTCTTCTACAAGCTCTCAGGCCTGAACGCGGTCGCAGCCCTCATCCTCAACGTGGTCATTCTTTTCGGCTGTCTCGGCTACTTCAAAGCGACCCTGACCCTGCCCGGCATCGCGGGCATCATCCTCAGCATCGGCATGGCCGTCGACGCCAACGTCCTGATCTTCGAGAGGATCAAAGAAGAACGGGCCGTCGGGAAGAACGTCCCGAGCGCCGTCCTGCTCGGATTCTCCAGGGCCTTCAGCGCGATCTTCGACTCCAACTTGACCACGATCATCTCGGCCATCTTCCTGTTCCAGTTCGGCACGGGCGCGATCAAAGGATACGCTGTGACCCTGATTATCGGTCTCGTCGCCAATATGTTCACGGCTGTTTTCGTTTCCCACCTGATCTTCGATGTGACCGTCCCCAAATCCGCCAAGAGGCTGAGTATCTGACATGGAACTTTTCAAAACACCGCACATCAAGTTCATGAAGTATAAGTTCGCGGCCCTGATCGCCTCGGCCGTCATCGTCCTGGCCGGAGTCCTGAACGTCACCGTATTCCACGGCTTGAAACCGGGTGTCGACTTCGGCGGCGGAACTCTGATCCGGGTCGAGTTCAAGGACCCCACGACCGTCGACCGGGTTCGCAAGCAATTAGCCGACGTCGGCCTGGGCGGCAGCGTCATCCAGGAGACCGGCAAGAAGGGTCATGAGTATCAGATCAGGACCACACAGTTCATCAAGGGCGCGGACCAGCAACAGGAGTTGGAGGCCCACGAAAAACTGGCCGACAAGGTCATCGAGGCCCTGCGGGGAGACGGAGGGCCGGACAAGCTCACGGTCGTCAGCCGGGAAACAGTCGGCCCGCAGGTCGGAAAGGACCTGAGGAAAAAGGCCACCCAGG
>Ga0316628_100002914_pt1 | contig 12953 bp, 14 predicted proteins | sample OWC_Aug_M2_C1_D5_FD_207648 | JGI IMG/M metagenome (GOLD analysis project Ga0316628, IMG submission 207648) | Wetland soil microbial communities from Old Woman Creek delta, Ohio, United States - OWC_Aug_M2_C1_D5_C | ecosystem: Environmental > Terrestrial > Soil > Wetlands | place: USA: Ohio...
CTCGGCCTCGAGCTCCGCCAGGAGCGCTTTCGTCTTCTTGTCCTCCACGACCCCGGCGGCCTTCCGGTAGAATTCGACGGCGTGGGTCTCGGCCTTTTGGGCGATGCCGAGCCCCTTGCGGGCCGCCTCGGCACCGGGCGCCGTCTCGGCGTCGACGCCCTCCTCCCAGGCGAGCCGGTCGAGGTCGATCAGGTAAGGCAGGTACTTCGCCTCCCAGCCCGCCTCGAACGCCGGGATCTTGTAGCGGGAGGACAGCTTCCGAATGTGACCGTCCTCCTCCCCCGCCAGGAAGGCGAAGAGCTCGCCCGCGGCGTCGTCGCCGTGGCGCCGCGCCAGGCGGTCGTAGAACGTCTTCGCCCGGCTCTCGTGCGCGAGTGCGACCTGGAGGATCTCGATCTCGTTGAGGTCCAGCATCGCGGCGGCCTCCTCGGGGTCAGGCGGGGTTCTTCTTCTCGTAGTCGTCCAGCGCCGACTTCACCGCCTCCTCGGCCATCACGGAGCAGTGGATCTTGACCGGCGGGAGGCCGTCGAGGGCGTCCGCCACGTGGCGGTTCGTGATCTCCCGGGCCTCGGCGACCGTTTTCCCCTTGATCATCTCCGTGAGCATCGAGCTCGAGGCGATGGCGGCGCCGCACCCGAAGGTGCGGAACTTGGCGTCCACGACGCGGCCGTCCTCGATCTTGAGGTAAAGGCGCATCATGTCCCCGCACGCCGGGTTTCCGACCTCGCCGACGCCGCTGGCGTCCTCGATCTCCCCGACGTTGCGCGGGTTCATGAAATGGTCCATCACCTTGGCGCTGTACGGTCCGGCCATCTCGCGTCAACCTCCCTGGGCGATCCGCTTCTGGTAGTCGAGGTAAGTGGGCGACATCTCCCACAGCCGCTTCACGATTCCCGGCAGCACACCGAGGACGGCGTCGACGTCCGCCTCCGTGTTCCCCTTCCCCAGGCTGAACGTGATCGACCCGGTGCAGATGTCGCTGGGGACCCCGACGGCCCGCAGGACGTGCGACGCCACGAGGTCCTCCTCGTCGCGCCCCTTGAGGTTCGAGCTGCACGCCGAGCCCGAGGCGGCCATCACGCCGTGGACGTTCAGGAACAGCAGCAGCGATTCCCCCTCGGCGAACTCGACCCAGAAGCTCACGTGCCCGGGGAGGCGGTCGACCGGGTGTCCCGTGAAGTGGACGTGGGCCACCGACGCCGCGATGCCGTCCCGGAGGCGCTTCCCGAGGGGACGGAGCAGCGCCGCCCACCGGTCCATCTCGAGCGCCGCGATCCCGGCCGCCGCGCCCATCCCGACGATCCCGGGGACGTTTTCCGTCCCGGCGCGGAACCCCATCTCCTGGAAGCCGCCGTCGAGCATCGGCGCGAGCTTCACCCCCTCGCGGACGAAGAGCGCCCCGGTCCCCTTCGGGCCGTAAACGTTGTGGGCCGAGAGCGTGACGAGGTCGGCCCCGGCTTCCCGGACGTCGAGCGGGATGTGCCCGGCGGACGCGGCCGCGTCCGTGTGGAAGAGGACCCCGCGCTCGCGGGCGATCCGCCCGATCGCCGACACGGGCTCGATCGTGCCGATCTCGGCGTTCGCATGCATCACGGACACGAGAACGGTGTCGGGGCGAATCGCCGCGCGCACGTCGTCCGGGTCGACCCGCCCGTCCCCGTCGACCTTGAGCATCGTGACCTCGTACCCCGCGTTCCGCAGCGGGATCAAGGCGTTGAGGACGGAGAAGTGCTCGATCTCGGAGACGACGAGATGCTTCCCTTTTCCGGCGTTCGCCGCGGCAACCCCCTTGATCGCCAGGTTGTTCGACTCCGTCGCCCCCGACGTGAAGACGATCTCCGCGGGCGTGGCGCCGATGAGCGCCGCGACCTCGCCGCGCGCCGTCTCGATCGCCTTCTGCGCCGCCTGACCCTGGTCGTGGATGTGCGAGGAGGGGTTGCCGTACCACTCCGTGAAGTACGGCGTCATCGCCGCGAAGACCCGCGGGTCGAGGGGCGTCGTTGAGATGTGGTCGAAGAAGACCGGCGCCATCGGCGGATCCGCCCTACTCGGTTACCTTGAACTCGGCCATCTTCTCCTTGATCAGCCGCACGTGCTTTTTCTCCTCGTCCGCGAGGAAGGAGAACATCGACCGGAGCGCCGGGTCTTCCATCTCCTTGGCGGCCTTCTGGTACTCCCCGAAGTTGTCCATCTCGTGCCGGAGCGCCAGGCGCAACACCTCGGCCATCGTCCAGTTCACCATCGATCGCCTCCCGAAAATTATTGTCCCGCCCGCGCGGCCGCCTCGCCGCCCTCTCGTCCGCCCGGTCCCGGCCGGGCCGGCCGGAGCCGCGGGGACGGCGCGCGTCGCGTCGATCCGCACTTTAAGATAGGAAGGCGGGGCTTTCCGTTTCATCCTATAATCTCAAAATAGGCGCCGCAGAACAAGGGATTGCGGTACTCCGCGGCGAGCCGCATCATCTCCGAAAGGACGGGCCGTTGAAGAAGACACCTTTGATCCTCACAATCGTCGCCGCCGTGGTCCTCGCGGCAGCCGTGGTCTGGTACTCGGGGCGCCGCGAGGCGGCGCCCCCGCGCGAGGCCGCGCCGGGGTCCGCCCCGGCGCCGGCCGTCCCCAGGACGATCCCGGCGTTCTCGCTGAGCGACGTCAGCGGCAACCGGGTCGATTCGTCGGTGTTCCGGGGAAAGCCGGCCGTCATCAATTTCTTCGCGACCTGGTGCCCCCCGTGCCGGGAGGAGATCCCGGGATTCGTCGCGGTCTACGACAAGTACAAGGGCCGGGGAATCGAGCTCGTGGGGATTTCCCTCGACACCGACACGCGGGGGAGCCTTCCGGCCTTCGTCATGGCCAACCGCATCGCCTACCGGATCCTCCTGGGCAACATCGACACGGTGAAGGCGTTCGCCTGGGGGTCGGCGATCCCGGCGACCTTCTTCATCGGCCGGGACGGGGAGATCAAGAACGTCCACGTCGGGTTCATCGACCGCGACACGCTCGAGCGGGAGGTCCAGAAACTCCTCTGAAAAAGGAACGGGGGCGAAAAGGTGACTTTTCGCCCCCGCATCGGTTTCCGCGCCGCCCGCCGCCCCCGCCCGGGACGCAAGCCGCGGCGCGCCTTTATCGCCCGGGGCTCAGGCCGGCACGCACGCCCCGGTCGGGCACACGCCCGCGCACGCGGCGCAGTCGGTGCACTTGGTCGCGTCGATCGAGTAGATCGGGTCGCCCTCCGCGATGCACTGGACGGGACACTCCGGGGCGCACGCCCCGCACGCGATGCATTCTTCCGTGATCTTGTAAGCCATCTCGCCTCCTCGTCCCGGATGCCGTTCGATTCCGGGATGCTCTAGACCGACTCCACGCGCTCCACCGAGGGGACTTCTTCCTTGAGCAACGCCTCGATCCCGTTCTTGAGGGTGATCGTCGCCATCGGGCACCCGCCGCACGCCCCGGTCAGGCGTACCTTCACCACGCCCCCCACGACGTCCACGAGCTCCACGTCGCCCCCGTCCGCCTGCAGCGCCGGGCGAATCTTGTTCAACGTCTTCTCGATTTCCGGTCTCATCAACCCCACCTCCTCCAGGCCCTCTGCGGCCCGGGCTCTATGATGCCGAAATCCCGATCTCCGTTCCTTGACCCAGGTCAATCGGCGGATACGATCTCGTACCCCGCTTTCTTCAGCGCCGCCTTGAGCACCTTGTAGCTCTTCGTCTCGATCCGCAGGATGAGTATCTTCATCTCGGGGTCGTCGTGGGCGGCCGTCGCAACCGAGACGATATTCACGTTGAAGTCCTTGAGGAGACTCAGGACCTCGTACAGCATCCCCGGCTTGTTCGCAAGCGCCAGCTCAACCCGGTACCCGGGCCCGCTGACGCCCATCGACTCGATGAAGGCGTCGAGGATGTCGGTCTCCGTGAGGATTCCGACGAGCTTCCCGTCGTCGACCACGGGAAGGCAGCCGATCTTCTTCTCCCGCATGATGAGCGCCGCTTCCTCGATCGGAGCGGTCGCGGAAATGGTGTACGGCCGCCGGGTCATGATCTGCTTGACCTTGACCTTGTCGAGAAGGTAGTAGATCTCGCGGATTTCGAGCGCGGTCGCCGGGGACGGCGACGCCTGCTTGATGTCCCGCTCCGAGACGATCCCGACGAGCCGCTCCCCGCCCTTGAGGACCGGGAGATGCCGGATCTCCCGGTCGCGCAGGAGATCCATCGCCTTCTTCATCGAGTCGTTCTCGTCCACGATCACCGGGTTCCGCATCATCCGCCTCGCGACGATCATGGCTTGCCCTCCTCCATTAGAGTGGCGGTCATCGCCGCATCAGGTCAGGTGCCGCCTGACCAGCTCGAACGCACGCGTCAGGTCCGCGTCGGACACCAGGATGAAGGACCCGCCGTCCGTCTCCCAGAAGACGAACGATTTTCCGTCCTTTTCCCCCGATATGAAGCCGGACTCCGAGAAGAGCGACGCCGACGGCCCCCCCCGCGCCCGGAGCGTCTCCTGCCGGACGAGGACGAGCACGTAGAAATCCTCTCCGTAGGCGATGCGCACGGCCGCCGCGGGACGGCGCCCGACGCTCTCCCGCGAGACGCCCAGGAACGAAAACGCCTCGTCGTCGCGGGGAAGCATGAGCCCGATCCCCGTCCACTCCCGGACCCGCTCCTCGACGACATCCGGTGCCATGGGTGGCGCGGGCACCGGCTCCTTGCGGGCCGCCGCGAAGATCCTCAAGGCGTCGCGGGTCAGAAGATCGACCCGCCGAAGCCCGGAGTCGCGGGCGATCCGCATCGCGACGGCGGCGACCGTCACGGTCAGAAGAATCAGGACGACCGCCACCCGCGGCCGGAAGCTCACGATTCCGAATAGCGAGATTTTCTCGGACGGACGGCGCCTTGGGCTCCCGGTTCCGGATTCTCCCATGCTCGCTGCCCCCTGGCGCCCGCAACACGCCTATCCTCAACCATTTTACGATGACCACCCCACGATTTCCACTCCGAAATCCCTCATGAGCGCGCGGGTCGCGGGGTGGACCCGGCCGCGCACGGCGACCGCCGCCCGCAGGTTCCGGCTTCCGAGCCACTCGGCCGACGTGATGAACAATCCCGTGGCGCGAACCTCGAACCCTTCCGTCGCGCCGCCGGCCAGGGGGAAATCGCGCCTCTCCTCGAAGGAGAGGCCGGCGGCGGCGAGCACCCTCCGGAAGACCGACGATCCCGGCTCGTCCTTCCCCACGGGGAAGACCGCGTAGCCCGAGTCCCGGACGATCGCCCGCACGGCCGGCGACATCTTCCCGGTGTCGACGAGGTACCGCTTCCCTCCCGCCGCAAACATTCGTTCGGGCTCGATGGTCAGACGGAAGGCGCCGTCTTTTCCCCCGATGGTCAGGCGTTCTCCCTCGATCGGCGGGATGCCGAGAAATGCGAGCGACGAATCGACGGCTGCCAGCCCTCCGCGCGAAATCGCCGGCGGCGCCGCCGCCTCCTCGTCCCCCGTCCCCTCCTCCACGGCAACCACGAACCCTTCCCGCGCCGACGGGTCGACCGCATAGGGGAGGACCCGGATCCCCACCCGGTCCGCGTACCGGAGCACCGCGGACAGCGAATACCCCGGCTTTTCCGGGACTTCCTTGAGGAGGAGGACCTCGCCGTCCAGCAGGCTCTTCTCCGTCCTCAGGACGACCCACCGGGCCGGAATGGCCACGGAGACCTCATCGCCGATCACGAGCGGCCGGGCGATCCCGTCCTTGATCGAGTAATAGCCGGACGACCGCAGAATCCTGTCGATCATCTCCGTGGGGCCCTGCGCGTCGCCCAATCCGACGACCCTGTAGCTCTTCCACGTGTCCTCGACGACGGCGCGCACGTTTCCGGGCAGCGAGCTCCTGAAGTCGATGAGTTCCTCGACGCCCGTGGAAAAACGCGCCACCGGGTAATCCTCGAGGGACAGGACCACCTCGCCTCCCGAGGCCACGGGGAGATAGAGCATCCCGCGGTCCATCCACTTTTCGCCGATCCCGCGCATCAGGTCCGACAGGAGCCCCCGGAAAGGAGGCTTGGGCTGCGGCGGCGCCCCCTCCGCCGGCCAGGCGGACGGCCCCTCCCCCTGCGCGGCGTTGTCCCCGGCCCGGCGCGGGACGACGGCCCCACCGGCGAGTTGCGCGTCCGGCCCCGTCGGCTGCACGAGCTGCGCTTCCGGCTTGGCCGGCGGCAGCTCTCCCGCCGCGGACGATGGCGGCGCGTCCTTCGTCAGCGCCATCGCGGCGGCGGACGCCGCCGGCTCCGCCGGGGATGCGGCGGCGAAGTGTTTCTCCGTGGGGATGAGGAGAGTCTTGCCGGCGTAAATGAGGTCCACGTCACGGACCGATTCGTTGAGCTCCTTGACGGCGGCCAGGTAGTCCGCCATCTCCTCGCGCTCCACCCCTCGGTTCGCCAGGACCCGCGTCAGCGAGTCGCCCTTCTCGACGCGGTAGGGGACGGCCTTCCCCTCGGCGATCCGGCGGTCGGCAAGGCGGGGTGGAACGGAGGGAACGAAGATCTCCTCGCCCGGCTTGAGCCTGCCGGGATCGGCAACCTGCGGATTGACCCGGCGAAACTCCTTGAGCAGGGCGGCATAATCCTCGGGGGGAAGCGGCCCCCGGCGGTGAAAGATCTTCCAGAGGCTCTCGCCCTCCTCGACGGCGTGGACCTCGTAGAAACTCTTCTTGCCCGATTTTGTCTCGGCGAATATCTTCTTCTCGAGGAAGATCCTCGGCAGCGCATCCTCCTGGGCCCAGGCCGGGCCCCACGCCAGGACGAGCGCCGCCACCGCGGCGGCTGCGGCTCCCGCTCTCAATTCAACAGTCCTCTCAATAGTCCTCCCCGGTGAAGGTGCGCACCCCCGCGTGGACCCCGATTGTCTTGTACATCTTCGGGCTCTCCCAGGGCTCGTCGAGGACGCCGTCGTGGATCGCCCAGCTCCGCCCGCGCACCGTCTTCTCCTGGCCGGGCCTCCGGAACGGGGTGCTCCCGTCGAGGCGCGCGTGGAGCGCGCCGCCCGGCCGGAACTCGCGGTCGATGAACTCCATCCGCTCCTTGCCGACGACGTACTGAAAGCCGTAGCGCTCGTACAGGATCGCGCTGTTGTAACCCAGCGGCTCGAGAAAGAAGAACCGGTGCCCGACGCGCGCGAAAAAATCCTCCCAGCAGGCCACGAGGTCGGGCATCGCCCGCAGTCCCCGCCGCACCTGCCCCGGGGCGAGCCCCGCTTCCATCGCCCGCATCTCCTCGGGGATGTTGCGGCGCGCGGTGCCGAAGTAGGTGTCCTGCCCGTTCTCGTCGACGTCGATATTGTACCGCTCCCCGCCCGGGTCGTTCACGATGACGAACGAGATTTCCATCTGGCCGAACGGCGAATTGGAGACGTCGAGGAAATACGCCGCGTCGCGGTCGGCGGGGTCGCGCCGCAGATCGATCTGGAAGAACGGCATCTTGTCGGGGCACACGAACTTCACGCACCGCTTCCCGGCGGCGTTCCGGAAAGTCTCCCCGTCGATGGAAAAGAGAGTGAGCAGTCGCGGCGGGACGAGGGTGGCCAGGAGCCTCTCCCGCTCGCCTTCGGCCATCCGGTTGATCTCGTAGACAGATGTGGGCAACAGATGCGTTCAGCCCTTCTCGTAGAGCGAGTCGAGAATCCGCCCGTACTTCTCGATCACGACCTTGCGCTTCACCTTCAGCGTGGGGGTGAGCTCGCCGGTCTCCTGGGAGAAGTCGGACGGCAGGATCGCGAACTTCTTGACCTGCTCGAAGGAGGCGAGCTTCCCGTTGATCTCGTCGACCCGGGCGCGGATCATCGCTTCCGTGCGCGGGTCCTTCGCCAGCGCCGCCGGGTCGGTCTCCGGGATCCCGCTCTGCGCCGCCCACTTCGCGATCTCCTCGGGCGACAGGGTCAGGAGCGCGGTCAGGTATTTCCGGCGGTCGCCGTACACGAACGCCTGGCTGACGAACCGGTCGTTCTTGAGGAGGTTCTCGATGTTCTGGGGCGCCACGTTTTTGCCGCCCGACGTGACGATGATGTCCTTTTTCCGGTCGGTGATCCTCAGGAAGCCCTCGTCGTCGAGAACCCCGATGTCGCCGGAGCGGAGCCAGCCCTCCGCGTCGACCGCCTCGCGCGTCGCCTCGGAATCGCGGTAATACTCCTTGAAGATGTGCTCCCCGCGGATGAGGATCTCGCCGTCGGGGGCAATCCGGATCTCGGTCCCGGGAAGCGCCTTGCCGACGGTCCCGAACTTGTACCGCTCGAGCCGGTTGACCGCGGTCACCGTCGAGTCCTCGGTCATCCCGTACCCCTCGAGGACGAGGACGCCCAGGGCGTGGAGGAACTCGGCGATCTCCTGGGACAACGGCGCCCCCCCGGAGATGCAGAACCGGAGCCGGCCGCCCATCCGATCCCGCACCTTCCGGAACACGAGCTTCTCGGCGAGGGCGAACTTCAGGGCGAGGAGCGCCCCGCGGGCTTCGCCCCGCTGGCAGCGGCGCGACACCTCGCGCCCGACCGCGAGCGCCCAGGCGAAGATGACCTTCTTCAGCCCTCCGTCCTCCTCGACCTTGGCGAGCACGCGCGCATAGAACTTCTCGTAGAGTCGCGGGACGCTCACCATGATCTCGGGCCGGACGACGGGCAGGTCCTCCCCGACCGACTGGATGCTCCGCGCGAACGCCGAGACCGCCAGCGAGTCGAACGTGAGGAAGTGCTCCAGCCGCCCGAGGGAGTGGGCCAGCGGCAGGAACTGCAGGAACACGGATCCCTTCGGGACGGTCACCGCCTTGAGAGCGGAGGTGACGATGAAGGCGTAGTTGCGGTGCCGGGTGACGACCCCTTTCGGCGGACCGGTCGTCCCCGACGTGTAGATGATGGTCAGGTCGTCGTCGGGCGCGATTTCCGCGGTCCGCCGCGCAAGGGCGTCCGGGTCGGCGGCCGCGTGCGCGGCCCCCGCCTTTCGCAGGTCCGCGAGCCCGACCGCCCCCTCCTTTCCCGCGGTGTCGCCGGTCATGAGCACCACGGTCGCGAGCGCGGGCAGCCGCTTGCGGGATCCCGCGACCTTGTTCCACTGCATCTCGTCCTCGACGAAGACGGCGCGGGCTTCCGAATGGGCCAGGATGAACTCGACCTGGTCGGGAAGGTTGGACGGGTAGACCGGAACGGTGACGAAGCCGCCGAGGATCGCCGCGATGTCCGCCAGGGCCCACTCCACGCGCGTGGAGGAGAGGATCGCCACCTTGTCGCCCCGGGTGAGCCCGAGGCCCATCAGGCCGTGGGCGAGGTCGCGGACCGCCGCGCCGACCTCGCGGTACGTCATGGGTGTCCAGGTCGCGCCCGCCGGGACGAGGAAGCGGACGGCGTCGCCCCCCTCCTCGATCCTGTTCAGGAACATCCTGTTGAGCGTGCGTTCCTTCACCGCCGGGTCCCCTTCACGGCCCGCGGGCGACCTATTCGTATTCCACGGCGAGGGTCACGGTGTTGCTGCGGCGCCCGTCGGAGTCGAGAACCCATCCGGTATACAGGACCCGCTTGCTCTTCTCGAACTTCTCCGCCTTCTCGATGAGCGAGTAGATGGAATCGTGGGCGATCCGGTCTCCGTGGCTCCCGTCGTCGTAAAGGACGTTGGTCCCGAAGGAGATCTGCCCCGTGTCCACGTTCTTCGCGTAATAGTAGAGAAGCACGGAACTGCCCACGTACGACTTCTTCCCGACGAGCCGGAACTCGACCACCTTGAGCTCGAGCCGCCCCTGCTCCCCTTTCCCGAGGTGGGTCGGGTACCAGTTGACCTGCGCGAGGATGTCGGAGTCGACGTGGCAGTTCAGGCACAGGGCGCGCCCGACGAGCCGCCGCCGCCGGTGCACCCCCGACGCCTCCATGGCGTCGTGGCACGTGATGCACGTGATCTTTCCGTCCCGGTCCAGGGGGAGGTCCTCCGGCGACTTCATGTCCGGGGCCACCGCGATCTTGACCGGGTGCATGTGCTGGTACGACTCGTGGCACGACGAGCAGAGCGCGACCAGGTCGCCGCCGAACTTGAGGTTGTTCTCCTTGGCAGGCGCGGATCCTTCCGCGGGCGCGGAGATGTGGCAGATGACGCACGCCTTGCTGTCCTTGCGGGCGTGCGGGTTGTCCGTCTTGCCGCCCCGTCGTTCGGCCGCGCCCCCCGATCCGGCCGCGAGAAGCGCGAGACCCGCTGCAGCCAGCGCAACGCCCCACATCCCCCGTGCGCCAGGTTTCATTTTCGTTCCTCCCCGCGACGACTTCCGCGACCGGGACGGCGGCCGCCCGGCCGCGAACCCGGCCGCCCCGGAAGCGCGACGGCCTTTTTCGATCCAAATTCCGGTTAGTTTCAACTTTATTAAAAGGGGGCGGGAAAGTAAAATGATTAATGCCTCATGACGGCATCCACACTCCGGGGGAAACGAGTGTCTCTCAAGGGATTTCGGGCGATCGCATCGTTGGTGGCGCTTTCCTGCCTCGCCGGCGGCTGTCTCGTCACCGGGACGACGTACGAGACGAAGACCCGGGAGGCCGATGCCCTGCGTGACGCCCTCGCGGCGACGAGCAAGGAGAAGAACCAGGTCACGGCCCAGGCCGAGGCGCTCCGCAAGCAGATCGCCGACGAGAAGGCGGCGTCCGCCGAGCTGTCCGCCCGCCTGAAGACGCAGGATGAGGACGTCCGGCGAATGAGCGACGAGCTCGCGTCGGCCCGGAAAAATTACGAAGGGACCCGCATCACAAGGGAGGAGTTGATCTCCGAGCTCCTGGAGAAGGAGAAGGCGACGGGCAAGCGGATCCAGGAGCTGAGCGCCAGGAACCAGGCGCTGGAAGCGGAGGTCGAGCGGAACCGGAAGGAGGCCGCGGGGCGGGAGGCACTGGTCGCGGAGCTGCGGCGCAAGGCCGAGAGCACCCCTGACGCCGCCGAGCTCCGGAAGGAGCGGGACATCCTTCTCGGGCGGGTGGAGCGGCTCACCGATGAACGGGCCCAGGAGGGGAAGCGGCGGGACGAGCGGCTCGCGGCGCTCGCCGAGGCGGCCGGCAAGACGGCGCCCGGCGTCACGGCGTCGGCCCTCGGCCCGGCCCTTCGCATCATGGTCCCCGACCGGCTCCTCCCCCGGCCGGCGGGAAAGGGGCCGCTTTCCGACCCCCTGAAGGCGTTGATCGCGGAGATCCGGAAGGCCGCCGGGGACCTGCCGTCCGCGTCGGTCATCGTCACCGCGCCGGCTCCGAAGACCGCGGCGGAGATCCAGGCGGCTCTCGCCGGGGCATCGGGCCTGCCGCTCGAGCGCATCCTCGTCGGCGGCGGGCGGGACAAGGGCGCGGAGCTTCTGCTGCTCGCCCCCTGAAGGACATCACCCAAGGAGGGTCAGGATGGACGTCTTCACGGCCATGAAGGGACGACAGAGCGTCCGGAAGTTCCGGAAAGACCCCGTTCCCCGCGAGAAGCTCCTGAGGATGGCGGAGGCGGCCACTTGGGCGCCCTCGGCCGGAAACGCACAGAACTTCCGCTTCCTGGTCGTCGAAGACCGCGCGCTCCTCTCCGCGATGAAGGGAATCGTGGACGAGATCTACACCCGGGTGACAGGCAAGGAAGTCCCCCCGGACAAGGTCAACTACCAGAACCTCTTCATCGGGGCGCCGGCCGCGGTCTGCGTCATCGGGGCCCCGTATGAATCCTCGACGGACAAGATACTCCGGGACAAGGACCCCGAGCGGCTCAAAGTGCGCCGCTACCAGGTCAACGCGGGTCTCCAGAGCGTTGCGGCCTCGATCGCCCAGTTTCTCCTGGCCGCCCACGCGCTCGGCTACGGCGCCTGCTGGATGACCGGCCCCCTCATCGCCAAGCCCGAGCTCGAGTCGGCCCTCTCCATCCGCTTCCCCGAGGAACTCCTCGCGGTCATCGCGGTGGGAAAACCCGATGTCCTCCCTCCGAAGCCGCCCCGCCGGCCGGCCGGCGAGATCATGTCGTTCCGGTAGGCGCAGCCTTCTCGAAGCGGAGCCGCCGGATCCGGAACCTCTCCGTCTCGGCCACGGTCACCCGGTACCCGTGGGCGCGGAAGGTCACCTGCCCTTCGGGAACGTATTGGAGGCAGTCCAGGGCGTACCCGCCCGCGGTCTCGTACGTGGATCCTTGCGGAATGTCGATCCCGTACTCATCGCGCAGGACCCGGACGGGCGTCGCCGCGGGAACCGAGAGCGCGCCGTCCTTTTCCCACTCGGGAAGCGGACCTCCCTCCGCCCCCTCCGCGAGCCGGCCCACGATCTTTTCGAGCAGGTCGTGCAGGGTGATGACGCCGCACAGCTTCCCGTGCTCGTCGATCGCGATCGCCAGGTGGACCCGGCTCCTGCGGAACTGGCGGAACAGGTCCGAGATCTTCATCGACTCGGGCACGTAGAGAGGCCGTTCGAGGAGCGTCTCCCACCGCGCGGCGCCCCCGGGCCGCAGGAGCGTCCGCGAGGAAAGAATGCCCACGACCTCCTCGCCGCTGGCGGACAGGACCGGGTACCGCGAGAACCCCGCGTTTCCCACGACGACGGCGACGTCCTCGCCCCGCATCCCCTCCTTGAGCGACACGACCTCGGACCAGGGCGTGATCGACTCGCTCACCGCCGCCTCCCCGAACTTGAGGACTCCCTCGATCATCTTCTCCTCGGTCGAGTCGATCGTCCCGTGCTCCGCCCCTTCCTCGATGACGTCGAGGATCCCTTCCTCCGACCCGAACCGGATGTCCATGAGCGCCTCGGGCATGTAGCGCGCGCCGAACAGGAAGCGCCCCGCCCGGTCGAGGAGACGCACGGGCGCGGCGGCCGCCCGCAGGAAGAGGAGACACGCGCCGCCCCAGCGCAGGGCGAGCCCGGGCTCTCCGATCGCGCCGACCGTCGCGGCATTTTCCAGGATGAAGAGAAGGAGGAGGTAGGCGAGGAGCCACGCGGCGC
>Ga0316628_100002916_pt1 | contig 12951 bp, 7 predicted proteins | sample OWC_Aug_M2_C1_D5_FD_207648 | JGI IMG/M metagenome (GOLD analysis project Ga0316628, IMG submission 207648) | Wetland soil microbial communities from Old Woman Creek delta, Ohio, United States - OWC_Aug_M2_C1_D5_C | ecosystem: Environmental > Terrestrial > Soil > Wetlands | place: USA: Ohio...
CAAGCACCATACCGGCAGTAACAATTAATTTTAATGTATTGGTGGCAGAAGATAATAAAGAGAACCAGGAGGTAGTGGCGGTTTTACTGGAAAAATTGGGAGTGCAATACACCTTTGCCGATAATGGGAAGATAGCCCTGGAAAAACTGGGAAAAGACAAATATGATTTGCTGCTTTTGGATATGCAAATGCCGGTGCTGGATGGCCTGGAAACCCTCGAGAGCATTCGTTCCGATAAAAACTATCAAGGCCTTTACATCATTGCCTTAACCGCTCATGCCATCAAAGGCGATGCGGAAAAATATATCGAGGCTGGCTGTGATGATTATTTTTCCAAACCGATCGATAAAGAGAAATTCAAGAAAAAAATCCAGGAGTTAACCCGGAAGAAATGCTGACTACCTGGATTCCTGGATCCCTTAAACCGCTTTCAAAATTTTTCCATCGGGTTATATGGCCATCATGGTTTCTGCTTCTTTTTGCAGTTCTTTGCTGCGCAGCACCCAGTTTTCCATGGTAGTGGCTTCCTTTTCGGAAAAGCCAAAAATCAAGGCCAGGGCCCTGAGAATTTTCTGCTCCGCGCCGTGAAATTCTTCATCCACAAGGGCCAGGGCAATGCCCTCCAACATCGATATCACCTGGGATTGACGCGTATCAAAGGGTTTGGCCAGTTCTTCAATGCTTCCCCTGGGTATATCGGTTTCGGCCCATAAACCCATCTCATATCTCATGGCTTCGATGGTTTGTCTTTCTTTTGGGTCCAGGGTCCGGTCCGCCCCGACAATTTTCATGGCAATGGCTAAAAATGCCTTCTTTTGGTCTGGTGTGAGCCGATTTAAAAACATCGTATGTCCTCCTCTACCAATTTCCTGTTTTTCATTTTTTATTTTTCATTTTTCATTAACAGACTATTTTATCATTCTAGAAACAAAATTTCCACTTCCTGCGGTTCCTTTTTTCTTTTTTAGCAGTCTGGAGCCTGGAGCATAGGAGCCTGTCCGAAGAATAGACAAGGGGGCAAGCCCCCTCGTTCCCTCTTTCGCAGCCTGGGGCCTAGGGCATAGAGCCCAGGGAAGAGCTTTTAAGGAACTTACTATAGATGATTCATTTAGGCCCTACGTTCTACCCTAGGCCCTTGGCCCTATGCCCTATGCTCTATGCTTAAAGTTGCCTCTACATTTGCTAAAATTAGAATTGCTGCTCTTCCAGGATTGCGGTTGACATTATAACTGATTTCTCTTAAAATATGACCATGAAAATGAAACCCGGGAAACCCCGTCAATTTCACTTACTGGTCCTGCTGCTTATACTTTTACTGTGTGTTGTTATTTATTTCTCCGGGGTATTGAGACCCGGTCAAGTAAAGGTGGAAATAAAAAAGAAAGAGATTATCAAAAGCAATTACAGCTTTATTTATGAGCATTGGCAAGAGGACAAACTCAAACAGTTACGGGAGAATGAAGATTTTACCGCCGCCAGGGCTTCCGATCAATTTCAATATTTCTTGAAGCTTTGCGATTGGGTACATCGCCAGTGGGAGCGCTCGGTCCCGGACCCTTACCCCCTTTGCAATGCCATCGACATTTTGCGGGATATTCGCGCTAAAAAAACCGGCGGATTTTGCGGTCAATACGTCTATGTCCTGGCGGATGTGTTAAAATCCCTGGGTTTTTTTAATGTCCGCTACGTGGAACTGTGGAGCAATAAAGAAAAAAATAAAAGCCATTTCGTTGTCGAAGTATGGTGTGACTTATATGGTAAATGGGTGATTTTAGACCCGGATAATAATATTTATTTTGTAGTAAAAGAATCGGGGCTGCCGGCCAATGCCTTTGAAATTAGAGAATCACTTTTTGCTGGACCGGCAGTAATTCCCCGGCCCGTGCTGGCTTCCCAGGAAATTAAAAAAGATCGATTTTCTCATCTTTATGCCAATTTCGCTGTATCTTTAAGATCAGACCTGATGCGGCACCCAAAACCCTTGACCGTTGGCGACCGCTTCCGGATGTTTCTTTTTTTCAAGGATAAAAATACCAATGAATTTTTCTTCGGGAATAGTATCCCTTATATCCATGTCAGCCAGAGAAAAGAAGACCTTTATTATGATTGTAATGTGGCCCGGGTGGAGTATACGATCGATAAAGATGAAGGAGATGTTATCCTTTTCTTTTTTACCGATGCTTCCATGCCTAATTTTAAAGCTTTTTCCATCAGCGGCGATGGGGGTAAAACCTGGAAGCTGCTGAGGGGAAATCAATACAGGGTGAAAAAGAGCCGCCAGCCGGTGGTTGTCCTGGCGGCTCCCGTAAACATGTATGACAGACCCGGATGTATAAACACGGTTTCTATTGAATATTGAATATTGAATATTGAATATTGAGTTTTGGATTTTGGATCCCGGGTTAGACTTTAAATTTGAGGAATTCCCTGAACTTGCCTTCCGAACCTTTCTCTTCGATTACCACGTCAAGATAATATTTTCCTTTTTCACTGGCCGAATAGGGGACGCTAAATTCAATGGTTTTGGTATTCAGCAATTTATCCTTTTCCATGCTGAAGGTTTTCGACGTGTTGATTTCATCGATCTTTACGTCGTTCCTGTAGACGTAAATCATCACGCCAAACTCGGCGGTCATCAAGTTGTCTTTTTCTTCAAAACTCACTATCTTTACCGGGATGGAAACATCGATTTGGCCCGGTTTATTGTACCGGGCTTCGAATTTAAAGCTCCTTTTTGAATGGGCTTTTGCGGCCAGGTTCAAGGAAAACTTTTCTCGCTCCAGGGCATAGCTTAAATTGCCTGGAATCTCGTACAGCATTAATTTATCCTTAGTATCCCTGTCATCGAAACGCAGGTACATCTGGTAGCGGTCATAAATCCAGATTTCTGTCCGGATCGACCTTGTGCTTACTAATCTCCCGCCGTAAGTGAGTGGACCTTCTGAAAATTGCCTTTGATCCGGGAAACCCAACTGCAGCAGCATCCGACCTCGTTCTGTATCCCAGCCCTCGCCTTTGGGGGTTTCTTTAAACCATTTATTGGCAAAAGCGATGCGAAGCATGAACTCTTGTTTACTTTCATTTTCTTCTGTACCTGGGGTGGGGTCTCTCTTTTTCCAGAACTCATCGATGAATTTTAGTCTTGATTCATGATCCGGGAGACGCTTGTAAATATCGATCTCTTCTTTGGACATTATCAGCCGGGCAATCCTGTAGAAGGGGTCTTTTTTGATGGAGTAGGGTTCATTCGCATTAAGCGCTGCCCCCAGCCACAGGATGATCATTATTATCGTTAAGAACCTGTATTTTTTCATGTCACTGTCCTCCTATTAATATGGTCCACAGATTACACAGATTGACACAGATTATAAAAAATATAAAAAAATCAGTGTAATCGGTGTAATCTGTGGACACTTTTTTTCATATTTTTTAAATTCCTGGTTTTTTTTAACCTGGTTTGCATTCAAAGCATTTTTGTTTCCAATTATTTATACGGAACCTGTACTATTTTTAGGACAAATTCTAAATGCATCGCCTCATTTTAGCCACAAAGTTACCCGGCTAAATTTTAGCCCTGGTAAAATTCCTGTACCTGGCGCCTGTACTTTTCTCTTCAATCACAACATCAAAATAGTATTTTCCTTTTTCGCTCACTGTGTAAGGGACGTTAAATTGAATGGTTTTCATTTGCAAGAGCTTTTCCCTGGCCATACTGAAGTTTATGGGGACTTTAATTTCATCTGTTTCCTGGTTATCCCTATAGATGTAAACGGTGACATCAAAATCCACTTTCATGGTATCATCTTTTTCTTCAAAGTTCAATTTATCGGTGGGGATGCTGATTACAAATTGATTTTCGGTAAATGATACTTCGAATCTAAAGGCCCGTTTTAAATTGGCCTGGTCCCTGAGGTCCAATGAAAACCTGGCTTTTTCCAATGCATAAGATAAATTGGTCGGTATCCGGTCCAGGAGGAGCTTGCCGGAGTCATCCCAATCGACAAATTCCAAAACCAGTTGGTAGTTGAGATAGGTCCAGATTTCCATAGGCACACGTTTCGAGGTGCCGTCGTTATTGGGCCTTTCTCCCCATCTTCTTTCTTCCGGGAAGCCCAACTGCAGGAGGATTCGTCCTCTTTCGCTGTCCCAGCCCCTTCCTTGTGAGCCTTCATTAAACCACTTATTGGCATACTCGATTCTTTCCATGAATTCGTCCAGGTTTTCATTCTCTTCGGTGCCTGGAGTGGGGTCTCTTTTTTTCCAGAATTCCGTGATAAATTCCTCTTTTGCCTCTTTATTGGTGAGGTGTTTGTAAACTTCGATTTCTTGTTTGGCCATGATCAGTCGTGCTTTTTCAAAGAAGGGGTCTTTATAAGAACCTTCGGAAGGTTCCATATTGACCTGTTTCCCGGTTTTGGTGCCGCCGGCGCCGCAGGCGGCCGCCGCCAACAAAACAGCCACTATCATTATGCTCCAACAGGAGATAATTTTTTTCATTTTGTCTGCCTCCTTATTTTGTTTTTTTTAGCCCCCGGCCTGGTGGATTAACCGGTCTAATCTCTGCTTATCCGGGCCGGTCAGTTGTGGATATAATTTTTCTTTAAGCATATTTAGATATTTTAATGCTTCCTTTGTTTGTTTGATTTGCAGGTAGGTGATAGCCATGTTAAAATAAGCATCGCTAAAGCCGGGTTTCATGGCGATGATTTTTTTCCACTCATTTAATGCATCTCGAACGCGGCCGCTGAACTTATAAGCAGAAGCACGGCCATTCAAGGCGGAAATAAGAGTGGGATTAAGCGCTAATGCTTTATTAAAGGCCGTGATTGCCTGCTCCCTCCTCTGCAAATCACGATTTTCTAAAAGCATTGTTAAATAAAGAACCCCCAGGTTATTATAAGTTTTGGCAATATCGGGTTCCAGTTTAATAGATTGCTGGTATGCCTCCAATGCCCGATCGAACTGCTTTTTCCGAAAGTAAACAATACCCAGGTAATTCCACATTTCCGCATTGGCGTTATTTGCCTCCTTCACTTCAGTAAGGACTTTGCAGCCCAGGTCATCCTGGTGAATTTCCACCAGGACAGTCCCTATCTTGGTTTTGACGGATGGGTCTTCTAATACCTCGGGATTGGTTAAGAGTTCCTTACATATTTCCCCGGCCTTAAGGTAATTTTTATCTTCCGCCAGTAATTTGGCATAACTGGCCTTTAGAGAAACATTTTGAGGTTCCAGGGTCAATGCTTTTTCAAAATAACCCAACGCTTCGGATGTACGATCTCTTTTTTCGGCGATTCGTCCTCTCAAAATGTATGCCCGGGTTTCCGAGGGTGCCGATTGAATAACTTCAAAGGCTGTTTTATCCGCTTCTTCCAAAAGTTTTTTGTTAAAGTATTGCTGGGCCAGGGTAATTTTATAATTGATAATTTGCGGGAATGCCTCAGCGGCTTGCCGGGTGATGTCAATGAGCTTGTCCATATCCCCTCTCTTTTTATAGAGGGTCATCATCAGTTCAAAACAGCGGGGGCACTGGCTTTTGGGGGTTTCTTTCAATATCTCTTGCAGTTTCTTTTCGGCCAGGTCCAGGTTTCCATCTTTGATGGCTTTATCGATTTCAAGGAATTGATTATCAAAAATCACCCCTTTTTTGGGATCGAGATTGGTGTTGGTTTTATTGGAGAAGGCGGAAATGTATCCCAGTGTTTGCAGGTGTTGGGTATCGCTTTCGGTTAATTGGCGTCTCGAATCCGCTTCCCCTGCCTTACCCCCGGTTGAATACCTGGACACCAGGTTCATCAATCGTTTATCCAGGTTCCGGGCCAACCGGTTCTTCTTCCAGAAGAGGTTGTTTTTCTCGCTGCTGTCGGTTGATAAATCGTACATCTCCGGTTCCGGCAGCGAAATATATTTATACTGTTCATAGATAATGCCGGCAAGGGGGGCCCAGCCCATTTCTTCTTTCCCGTGCATACTCTCGATATAAAAAGTCCGTTCCTTTTTTTCCGGGGCCCCGGTGAGTAGATGAACAAAACTTTGCCCCTGGATTTGTTCGGGGACTTTTTGCCCGTACAATTCCAGGATGGTGGGCATGATATCGACTAAGTTCACCCGGTTTTTCACTCTTAATCCCTTTAATTTCCCGGTGAAAACCCGGGGATTGTAAAATACCAGGGGGACTTTGAGATTTTGTTCATAACAAAATATGGCATGACCGTTTTCCTGGTGTTCGCCGAAGGCTTCGCCGTGGTCACCAACAAGAACCACCAGGGTTCGTTCCAGTAGATTAGCGGTTTTTAAATCATCGATGATTTTTCCCACGTACGTATCCACAAATGCCACTTCTCCATCGTAAAGTGTCGACGGATTCTTAATCCACAATTTTTTTTCATATTCTTCGGGGGGGTCATGAGGAGAATGAGGATCATAGAAATGAACCCAGGTAAAAAATTTCTCCCGGGGATTCATTTTTTTAAACCATTGGCTAAATTTTGCATAGACCTGGTTTGCTTTTATTTCCGAACTATAATTTTTAATTAATTCATTCACTTCCAGTGAGTCATCGTAAAGGTCAAATCCTTGATTTAAGCCAAACCTGGCCAGTAATACATAGGAAGCAACCAGGGCATAAGTTTGAAAGTGCAGTTCTTTCATTTTTTCTGCCAGGGTGAATTCATCTTTTCCCAGTAAAAAAGTGCCGTTATCCCTGACCCGGTGCCCCAGGGGGTATCTCCCGGTAAAAAGGGTGCAGTGGGATGGCAGTGTGAGGGGTACCGCTGCATAACAATTTTCAAACAAAATACCATTGGCAGCTAAGCCATCGATATTGGGTGTTTCCGCCGATCGATAACCGTAGGTGCCAATGCGGTCTGCCCTCGTGGTATCCAGGGTAATCACCATGAGGTTTAAATCGCTGCATTTACCGGGGATGTCTTTTCGCGTAGTGGTGGTTAGAAGGAAAATGATGAAAACAGCCGCTGCCAAAACCAGGGCGGCGCTGATTCCCCACCAGGGCCGCCATCTCACCGGCTGGTGATTTTGATTTGTATTTTTCATTTACGTTGTCCCTAAAAAAAAAGCCCCCCCCCTTTCGGGGAGGGGCTTCTTATTACAACTTAAAACGTGTTTCTGTACGAGATTCCAGTGTACCAGCGTACATTTCCAGGTTAGAAATTAACCCGGACGCCGAACTGGAACAAGCCGGCATTGCTCCACATGACCGGTTGCGGTTCACCCGGATCGACGGTTGAACCAACAGTAAGATTGTGCTTCAATTCAATCTGGTTGTTGGTAGCATTGTACCAGTCGATGGCCAGGGTTGCCGAAACCAGGTCACTGACCTTAAAGGTTTTCTCGAGACCGAGGTTCAACATCCAGAACACGGGAAGTCTTCGATCTCCCAATTTCGAATTGCCTTCATAAAAATATACGGTGCCCTGGTTCAAAGTCCTGGTAGTCCTTAAAGGCTGGGGATTTCCCTCCCTGGCCTGGAAGAAAGTCGTCAGGCTGATTCCATAGGGCAGTTGATACATACCGGTTAATTTCGCCATCCATTTGGAGCCAACAAAGATGTCGCTCAGACCGGACCCGGAGGTGGACTCAGCCATCTCACCGCCATTGTAGAAATCAAAGTTGTTCAGGTTAACCTCTTCTTCTGCGAAGCGGTGCCGTTTCCAATCCTGGTAAGTGAAGGAAAGGTTGGCCATCCACTTGTTGGAGAGCTTCTTGTTCACCACGAACTGCAGGCCGAGGTAGGTGTCATAAGCTTTCCCTTTGTTATAGAGGTATGTTCCAATCCCGGTATCCAACTGTTCCCAGGTGGGAACTTGAGTCCCGGCGACAGTGGTGTTACCGATATTCACCCAGTTCTCCTTGCCTTCAACTTGACCGTTACTCTTGATCGTTTTGCCGACATTGGCGAATCTTCCGCTGGAGGCGTAGTCGACGTTGATTTTGCTTCTTTTCTTGTAGAAACCGGTTAATGAAAGGGACAGGTCTTCAGTTACGGCTTTTTCAAACTTTAATACCAACTCATCTAAGAGGGCGGTATTGTAATCATCGGCAAATTGGATCCTGTTTAAGCCGGTAGCGGGGTCTTGCGACACGAAGCCAGTATTTACCAGCACAGGTCCTAGCTCATCATAGGTGATTTTACTATCACCATTGTCAATCCAGGATATCAAGGCCCCACGGAAGGGTGCAAAGACACCGGCAATGGTATTGCCGCTCTGTCCCATGTAACGGGCTGCTGACAATTTAATCACATTCTTACCGTCACCGGTAATGTCATAGGTGAAGGAAATCCGGGGTGAAAGCAGTTTCCAGGCTGCATCCGGGGTATACTTATTTTTGATTTCCAGGTTCGTATTCCACGACGGCCATAACTGCTCTCCATGATGCGGGTTGCCGGGTTCATACCAGGTAAAAGCCGGCTGGGTTAAGGGGTTAACATTGCCTGACTCCCTGTCATACCGGATACCAATAGATGCGGTAAGTTTTCCCCAGGTAATGGTGTCCTGGAGGTAAGCGGAAATTCTCTTGAAAGCCACATCGAAAATGTAGTCGGACACGAAATAGCACATATTGTACTGCGAGTAGCCGGAGTAAGCGATTAGATACCTCTGGTTGGGATATAAATCCTGCGTAGTAGTAGTGGCTGTGAAATAGTCGACACCGAAGCGAATTTCGTGATCTCCGCCGAGAGCACCTTCAAGGAAGTAGTTTCCATCGAAGGCAAAGTCGAGGGAATTTCGGTTGGTAATATAATGGTCGAAGGAGTTATACCAGGTGGACCAATCGGTCACCAGTACATCATTTCCTTCATTGTGACCGGTTGCCGGGTTGATGTTAGCACCCCTGGGGTCCAGGGTAAATCCACCGTCCGTATACACGGCTTTGACGTTCAACATCAAATCGCCAAATACGTGAGATAAACCACCGTAAAACAGGTAACCAGGTCCTGTCTGATCCAACAAGGAACCCTCATTCTGCTGTGCGGGTGATATCGCGGTTCGGCCCCATTTATTCTTGGAATCGTAGGAAATGTGGAAATCACCGGAGGTATTTCCCAACTGGAAGTTCAATTTAGCATAACCGGAGACCAACCAGGTAGAATCCTCGAAACCAGGTTCGGTTCTTTTGTGGATATCCTGGATTGCCCAGGAACCATACCACCACACTTTGTCCTTAACAATCGGGCCACCGAGACCGACACCATACTGGTAAAGACGGTTAACCCCGGGGATCACCCAATGTTTCCGAACCATGTACGGGGTGAGGTCCTGTTTCATCTCCCAGTTCGCATCTTCAACATAGAGATGGAAATCACCGGAAGTCCTGTTACCAGCCCTTTTGGTGACAAAATTCAACTGGACGCCGCCGGTTTGAGCGGTGATGTCATTGGCACCCAGGTTCACCTGTAACTCGTCATAGGAGTTAATGTTCAGGTAAGCAGGGGCCGCACCGATTGCCGACGGGTCTGTAATGTTGGCACCGTCCACATTCCAGGTGGTATCATCCGAAATACCACCACCGGCATAAAACGTTGACTGCTGACCGGAATCGGCTCCACCAACATCCACCCGGTCAACCATCAAGCCGGGCAGAGCGGATAACACCGTCCAGGGGTTCCTGGCCGTGGGCATAGAATCAACCCACTTTCTGTCGACGTTTACCGCTACATCTGTCGTCTTGGTGTCGATTGTACCCACCCGACCGGAAACCGTGATCTCTTCCTTCAATGTGGTAGTTTCCATCAAGAGGTTCAATGTTACAGTTTTTCCTAAACTCATCTCGATGTCTTTGCGGATAACTGTTTTGAATCCTTCCAATTCGCATCTCAATTCATACAACCCGGGGGGTAATTCCAGGAATCGGAAATTACCCTTCTCGGAAGAGATGGTGGTCAGTTTACCAATTTTTTCACCGGTCAATGAAATTAATACGCCGGGGACCTTGGAGCCATCGGCTAAAACCACTGAGCCATAAATGTCTCCACCTTTGATCTGGGCAAACGACAATACCGGAAGTATTGCCAATGCCAACAACACAACGAGAACTTTTCTCATGTAACCTCCTTGAAATTTTTAGTTTTCACATAATTCATGCAATAATCATGCCAAAGTGAAAAAGCTTTAATATTAAAGGATTTCAATGTTATCCCCCTGGTTTTATCCAAATTATTGAATTCTAATTCAAATATTTGTTGCTGTCATCGGCTGGCCCGGGCGATTAAGCGGTCCAATTGCTGCCGGTCTTTAGCCGGGAGCTTGTCGGCCAATCTCTGCTTACATAATAAAAGATGCTTCAATGCCGCAGCTTTATCCCCTAACTGCAGGTAAGAAATCCCGATGTTAAAATAGGCATCGATATAATCCGGGTTGATTTCAATGGCTTTTTCCCAGTCAGCGATGGCTTTTTTTCCCTGGTTTTTGAATTGATAGGCCGCCCCCCTGCCATTGTAAGCGGCAAACAGGCGGGGATCGATTTCCAGGGCCCGGTTAAAATTCTCCATGGCCAGTCGATAGACTCCTTCATCTTTTTTCTTGTTCCCTAAATAAACCGCCAGGTACAGGGAACCAATGTTATTGAATACCGAAGCGTAATTATTATCCAGTTCCAGGGCTTTGCGGTAATTCTCCACGGCTTTGGCCGCGTTCCCTTTTTTATAATAGGCCACCCCGAGGAAATTAAAGTTCTCCGGGTCAAAGGGATTTTTTTCGATGCAAATGTTCAATAGCTCGATGGCTTTATCCGGCTGCTGCGCTTCTGCCAACATAATCCCCAGGTTTGACATCAGGTCCGTATTCCCCGGGTTCTTTTTTAACCCGTACTCCAGGATTTCAATGGCTTTTTCCACCTGGCCGGTTTCTTTATATATGGTGGCCATGTGGCGGTATACCAGCACAAACCCCGGGCTCTCTTCGATGACGGCCCTTAATTGGGCGATGGTTTCCCGGGCTCCCCTGGTCTTGTAGTGGGCAACGGCTGTCAGCATCCGGTTCTGCAATGGCAGCATTGTTTTTAGGTCTTCGGCTTTGGTAAACACCTGGGGCCGGTCTGAGGGGGTGCCGGATATATATCCCAGGGTTTCCAGTTTTTTTCGCTCCTCCGGGGAGATGCCCTGCGACCGCTCGATCATATTTTTGCCCTTTAAATCATTGGACAATTTTGCCAGGTCCCTTTTTAGCTGTTCAATATTGGCCTCGGCTGCGATATTATGGTTTTCTTCGCTGTCGTCTTTTATATTGTAGACCTCGGTGACGGGTAGGTTGATAAACTTGATGTCCCCGCGGACAAACCCCCGCAGCGGTGCCCACCCCCGGTTGAGATAGGCTGTCAGGGATTCGAAATAAATATCCCGGGGTTTCCTGTCCCCGGGATTACCTTCGAGATGATTTTCAATGAGGGGAAGCAGCGATTCTCCCTGCAGGTGCCGGGGGATTCCCAGGTTAAGAATATGGCAAATGGTGGGGAAAATATCCGTATGACACACATTTTCATGGATTCTTATCCCTTTTCCCCCGGGTACGGTGCCGGGGATATAAAGGAGCAGCGGGACGAGTATGGTGTTGTTGTAGGCAAAATAGGAGTGGGTGTCTTCTCCCTTTTCTCCCAGGGCTTCGCCGTGGTCACCGGTGACTACGATGACCGTATCCTCCATTATGCCGTTATTCTCCAGGAAATCGAACAGGACCTTTAAACTGGCATCCACATAAGCCACTTCCCCGGAATAGAGGTCATGGCGATATTCTTTATTGTAGGGGGAGGGGGGCAGGTAAGGTTGATGGGGATCGAATAAATGCACCCAGGCAAACCACTTTTTTTTACCCGGGCTGGTACATTGTTGGGAAATCCATTGAACCGCGGGTTCGATTACTTTTTGGGCGGGCCGTTCCACGTAGAAGAACTCCAATTGGTTGTGTGTGCCGTATCGATCGTCGTAGACATCAAATCCCCGGTCCAGGCCAAACCGGGAATCCAGGGGAAACGCCCCGATAAACGCACCGGTGCTGTACCCGGCCTGCTTTAAGTATTGGCCAATGGTTAAGAACCGCTCCTCCAACCGGTATCCCATATTATCACTGATCCCGTGGTAACGGGGGGTGGTACCGGTTAAAATGTTGGTGTGAGCGGGAAGCGTGACCGGGTTGTGAGAAAACGCCCGGGTAAATATAAAGGACTTACCGGCCAGGCGGTCAATGTTCGGTGTTTTCACATATTTATCCGAATAAACACCGATCCGGTCAGCCCGCACCGTATCCAGCGTAATTAACAGTATATTGAAATTTTTCCCGGGGATCTTTAACTGTTGGGCTTTTGTGTTGGGTGGGGGGTGGGTCTCTTTGTCTGCCCCTGCCCCCGACCCTTTACAGGAAACCCAGGACCAGGTCAGGAACAATACCGCGATCAGGAAAAAGCGTCTTTTGGTCATTCCCCTCGGGTTTACTGTTGTTCAAAGGCTTCTACAACGGTTTTTGCCGTTTCATAATTGGGTGATTTGGGGTCTAATTGCATAAATTTTTTCAATACTTCCACCGCTTCTTTCGGTCTATCCAATGCAGTATAGGTCATACCCAGTTGGTAAAGTCCTTCGCTAAATTCGCTGTTGATTTCGGTTGATTTTTTGAAGAATGTTAAAGCCCGGTCAAAATCTCCCTTGTTATAGGCAATAACGCCGATGTTATAAAGGGTATCGACATTCCCGATATCGTCGATTTTCAGCTTGTTGAACCACTCCATGGCTTTGTCAAAATCGTTGAGATTGCCGTAAGCATTTCCAATGCAAAGGATAAGTTCGCTGTTGTTGGGAAATTTCTCCAGGGCCTTCTGGTAAAATTCAATGGCTTTTTGGTAGTCACCTTTGCTGGAATAGCAGTTGCCCATATGGAGATAAACGATTTCTACTCCCGGTTGACCCTGGAACTTTTCCATGATGGCCTGGAATTCATTCAA
>Ga0316628_100002917_pt1 | contig 12950 bp, 8 predicted proteins | sample OWC_Aug_M2_C1_D5_FD_207648 | JGI IMG/M metagenome (GOLD analysis project Ga0316628, IMG submission 207648) | Wetland soil microbial communities from Old Woman Creek delta, Ohio, United States - OWC_Aug_M2_C1_D5_C | ecosystem: Environmental > Terrestrial > Soil > Wetlands | place: USA: Ohio...
GGTGTAGGCGAACTTCGTGCGGTGTCCGCCGGACGCCGGGATGAGGCGATAGTCGGCAATCCGGGGCGGGTTGTTGTACTCCGCGGCGACTTCCGGCCCGCGGATGAACCCGTGCTCAGGGTGAGCCACGCAGTCGCCGTTGCCGTCCACCGCGACGAAGTAGTAGGCGTGCGGACCGGCCGGGAGCATCGCCTGGTACAGGTAGATGCCGTCGTTCACCGTGCCCTTGTGGAGCGTCATCTCGTGCACGATACCGTCGACGACGACCTTCACGCAGCGGGGCGGGACGCAGATGTCCCGGTCACGGTAGTGCACGGTGAAGGTGTAAATGTTCTTCTCGGTGCCGTAGTCGAAGTAGACGCCACCGTCGGTGAGGAACGCCTGACGGTTGTAGGGCCGGCGCTCGCCGACGTACGGTCCGTGCTTGGCGCCGTAGCGGGGAAACCGCTCACTCAGTCCCCGGCCGTCCTCGGCGTAGAAGTAGTAGGAGTGCTCCCCGAACGGCAGGGTCACGCGCGCCTGGTAGTAGCCGTCGTCCGCCCGACCCTTCACCAGTTTCATGGGGTAGCTGACGCCGTCGAACGCCGCCTCGATGCGCGCCGGAGCATCGCCGTCGGCATCGTGATACCTGACCTGCGCGATGAACGCGGTGCGGGTCACGCCGTCCATCGGGCGAACCTCGGACTGGCACAGGCAGGGTTTGTGGTTCTCCTCGATGGCGAGTGCCGGAGAAGCAAGCATGACGATGGCCAGAACTGCAGAAGCTGCCGCAAAAGCAGAATGCTCTTTGCGCATTCTTCCTCCTTTTTTTGTCAGGTGATTATAGGAGTCCCGTTTCCCGGTGTCAAGGACGACTTCCCCGAGCCGGGCTTCATAACCATTTGAACTGTCACGGCTTTTGAGGGGACACGGTGCCCGGCGGCGACGCCGGTTCCATCCGGTTGAGTGGGTCGCCGAACGCGGCACCGACCGCCCGGGGACCCGGCGGGGGCGACAGCAGGCTGACGGCAACGAAGAGGAGCAGGCTCGCCGCCAGGCCCGGGATGAAGCCGTGGATGCCGTACGGGTTGCCGACAACCATCCAGGACAGCGCCACCAGGAAGCCGCCGACCATCGCCGCGACGGCCCCGGCCCGCGTCGCCCTGCGCCAGTAGAGGCCGAGCACGAAGGGCCAGAGAGTCGTCGAGGCGATCGCCGCCCAGGCGAAACCGGTGATGACGAGGATCATCGCCGGCGGCTTCACGGCCGCCGCCAGCGCGACGAGGCCGATGACGACCGATGCGATACGGGACAGGAGCATCTCGCGGCGGGGGTCAATCCGGGCGTGGAACGCATCGCGGTAGAGGTCCTTGACGATCGAACTCACCGTCGCGATGAGCACCGCCGAGAAGCTCGACATGCCGGCGGCGATGACCGCCGCCAGGAACACGGCCGAGGCCCAGGCGGGCATCGTCCCATGGACCAGCGTCGGGATGGCCTTGTCGGCGTTGTCCAGGGCAGGGTAGAGCACCCGCGTCAACGCGCCGCTGAAGTAGGGCAGCAGCGCCATCGCGGCGCCGATCGTCGCGAGGACCGTGCCCAGCCTCAGGACCTTCGAGTCCTTCATCGAGTAGAACCTCGTCACCAGCTGGGGCATGCCCCAGACCCCGAAGCTGACGATCATCGAATACGACACGAGCCCGGCCCATCCCCAGACGCCGGGCGTCGCCAGGTATTTCCCGGCCTCGACCTGGCCGAGCCGGACGAAGACCTGGCCCAGGCCGTCGACCCGCGCGACCGCGAGGACGGTGAGCAGGACCAGTCCGAAGAGCATGACCCATCCCTGGAAGAAGCCGGTCCAGACAACGGCCAGGTATCCCCCGATGGCGACGTAGACGATGATCATCACGCCGGACAGCAGGATGCCGGAGAGGTACGGGATGCCGATGAGCACCTCGAAGGCATGGCCCATGCCCTTGAGTATCGACACGTTGTAGAGGATGAGAAAGACGGAGATGACAACCGCCGAGATGACCCGCGCGGCCGATGAGCGGTAGCGCCGTGCGAAGAAGCCGGGCATGGTGATGGACCGGAGCCGGCCGGTCATCTTGCGGGTCCGGTGCCCGAGCACCATCCACGCCAGGAGCGTGCCGACCACGACGTTCGTCGCCCCGATCCAGAGCGTGGCCATGCCGAACTTGTACCCGAACCCGCCGCCGCCGATGATGACGACCGAGCTGAAGTAGGTGGAGATGAACGAGAAGGCCGTCACCCAGGGGCCGATGGAGCGGGACCCGAGGTGGAATCCCTCGGCCGTCTGCTTCATGCGCCGGCCGGTGACGATGCCGATTGCGAGCATCGCCACGAGGTAGACCCCGAGGACCGCGAAGTGGAGGGTGATGCTGCTCATCGGTCTGCCGGGAATGGGCTACTCATCGAAGCGGGCGAAGATGGCCCAGATGACGGAGATGATGGCGGCGGCGATGACGGCGAGGATCGCTGCGAAGGTGAGCCAGGGACAGCCAAGTGGTCCGGCCACGACGCATGATATGGGGGCGAACCGGGCTGTCAATCGGCGGCAGGGGCCGGGGGAGAAGAGCAGTCAACACACAGCATACAGCATTCAGACGGCTGCGGGCGGGCTCCACAACAATCTGCGCAGAGGGGGTGGGGTTTGTTCACCCTAGCCGAATCCTGGATATCGGGGGCACAATGTTATTTGCTAATCAGAACCGTGTCAGGATTTGGCAGGGCTGGCGGACGCAATCGTCGCTGTCCGGCGCAGTCGGGTCATGTCCGAGGCGCTGCTTCCTCGTATCGAGCGTGCCCCGGCCGGTGGCCGGGAACCGGTAGCCGAAGGCCCGGCCGCGGGCGGGCGGGACAGTCCTTCACTTGTCACTGCGAGGCGGCCGGAGGTCGCCGTGGCAGTCTTGAGCGCGGATGCGCCTGGAGGTCGCCACGGCCGCTGCGCGGCCTCGCGAAGACAGGTGGTGGTCGTTTTCTCCCCGTTTGCGCTCCCCGGAGCGGACCCGGGGCCATGGGGGAGGTGGCCTCAACGCGGGAAGTTCGAAGGACGAAGTGCGAACTGAGAAGGCAGAAGTCGAACGGGAAGACAGGACGAGAGATGCGAGGGAAGATGCGCGGGAGGATGCGCGGAGCGATGCGTGGGCAGATGCCGGGGCCGGTTTCGGGACCGGTGCGCGGGGCGCGTTCAGGTCCGATGCGCGGGCTGCTTGCGGTGCAGTTGAGCGCTTCGACTGCGGGGTAGTCCTGCGGGACGACGGCGGGACAGACTGCGGCTCGGCGCGAGGCGGGCAGCTTGGGTCGGGCAGGGTACAGGCACGGTTTTCGGGGTGGTCGGGCGCGGCGAGGCGGAGCCGTGGCTGGCTACCCGTGCGAGCCCAGCGAGTCGTCGGCATCGTGAAAACCGAGCCAGTCCCTCTGCCGGGTAGTCCTGCGGGACGACGGCGGTGCAGACAACAGACCAGAGACTACCGCCATGGCGCCAAGACCGCCAAGAACACAGGATACTGAATACTGGACGCCGGGGCGGGCCCGAAACGGCAGCCGGGCACAGGCACTCGGGATTGTCGATTTCCGATTGCACCGGGCTTCTCCTCACTCTTCTTCCTCGTATCTGTGTTCATCAGTGTGCATCCGTGGTTGACTGCCTCCGGGCTTGGGACACGATCCGGGATCGGCGGCCCGATTCCGGTCATGTCCCGCGCCGGCGCAATCGGGTCATGTCCCCGTCCGGTCATGTCCCCGGCCGCTCGAAAGCCGAGCCAGTCCCTCTGCCCGGGTCGGTCTTCATGTATCTATTCGGGTGAAATCGCAGAATCCGGGAAAGAATCTGCAGGAAATGCGGGTTTGTGCGCGTAAGTCCTTGAAAACCGCCCCCCCCGTCGTCCTACCCACCGTTGTGTAGTCTCTCTGCCTCGGCTTCGGCACGGTCGTCTGCGTCGCGGTCGGCTCCGGGGTTTGGACTAGTCAGTGGCTCTCTGTTAGGTTCGCCCTCAGCCCTTGGGCTTGAGTCGCTGCCAGGCTTGCCCTCGCACCGGCCCTCGGCCTTTGCCTGGGGCTCTCCGAACGGTTCGTTCTCGGCCTTTCCGTCTGCCTTGCTGTCCGGCAAGCCGTTGTCCCCGCTGTCGTCCTCGCTGTCGGGTTCAGTGTCTGAGTTGCCGCTTGCCTTGCCCTCTGCCGCAGCGTCTGCCTCGCTGTCGGCTGAAGTGTCGAAAGCCGAGGACCGGATGCCGAACACGGAACACGGGATACAGATGGCACGCGTCCGAGCGGACGGCGCGGGGCGGCTTCGGCCGTCTCCGGCAGGCACGGGCTCGCAGGACGTGGAGAGTGCCGGGCGCGGCCTACTCGGACGGGCCGGGGTGGAGGAGCCAGGCGGCGGCGGCGCGGGCGGCGTCTTCAGGGATGCTGTGGTCGCCCGGGTATTCGTGGAAGGTGACGTCGTAGCCGCAGCCGGCCAGGAGGTCGCGCGCCCGGGCGCCGGATTCGAAGTCGACCACCTCATCCTCGGTGCCGTGGCCGATGAAGACCCGCAGGTCCTTCGCCGCCTCGATCTCGTCCGCGGTGAGCCAGTCGGTGTCGAGCCAGCCGGAGAAGCAGACGAGGCCGGCGAACAGCCTGCAGTGCCTGATGCCGACCGAGTAGGCGAACAGGCCTCCCTCTGAGAAGCCGAGCAGGTAGACTTCGCTCACCCGGTAGCGCTCCTCGAGGCCGCGGACGGCGTCGACGACGTAGGTCTCCGACTCGGCGCGGGTGCGGGCGGCGAGTCCCGGGTTCGTCTGGGCCGGGTCGGTCCAGCCGTAGCCCGGCTCTTTGCCGGCGACGGGGTAGGGTGCCTGGGGGCAGGCGTAGATGAACGGCGGGTCGGCATCCAGCCGCTGCCAGAGCCGGGCGAACTGGTCGGGGTTGCCGCCGAGCCCGTGCAGGCCGACGACGAGGCGGTAGGAAGAGTCCGGGCTGAACCTGGGCGGGAGCCGGACGCGGCATTTGAGATGGACGCGGGCCGGGATGAGGATCTGCATGCCGGATTCCGCCTCCCGGCGGTCACGGGCACTGACGATGCTGTCGACGACGCGGTCGAAGACGTCCTTGCCGCGGACGAGCTCGAAGTCCGGGTCGTGACAGACCTGGTCGACGTCGTCGAACCCGGCGCGGAAGGCCCGGGCCACGTACCGGGCGGCGAGCTCGGGTTCGCCCATCAGGCCGAAGCAGCAGGCGAGGTTGTAGATGGCGGCCCCGTCGCTTATGTTGCGGCGGAGCAGGGTGAGGTAGCCGCGGGCCGCGGCCTCGTAGTCGCCGGACCGGTAGTCGTCGAACGCCCGGCGGGCGAGCAGGCCGAGGTCGGTATCGAGAAAGTCGCCGGCCGCCGGGTCGAACGGGTCGATGCCCGGGGCAGATGGCCTGGTCCCGGACTCCTGCGCGACCAGTGGCCAGGCGGCGAGCGCGAGGAACAGCACCGTCGCGATCGCGGCCCGGCTGATGGTCATCGGAGAACCTCCGGTGTCTCGGACACTGCCCGGCTACTATAGGGGGCGCGCGACGGGTGTCAACAAGCGGGCCCGGCGTTACTGATTCTCCGTTGATTTCAGCCGGGTCGGTGCTAGACTCCTGCGTCTTGGCGACCCTGAACCAGACCGCCCGCCGGCGACCCCGGTCCGGCCGCCTGCCGGCGGGACGCGCGTGGCCCCTGCTCGCGGCGCTGGCGGTCGCGGTGGCGGGCGCCGAGCAGCTCACGGCAGGCAGGGCCCACGACGGCACGACATTCTCCCTCGAAGACGGCCGGGTCGTGCGGCTCATCGGCATCCGCACGCCCTCGTTCCTCCAGCCGGGCGGCGACATCTGCCGCGACGTCCTCGAGAAGCTCCTGTCCGGCCGGGCGGTGACGCTCGAAGCGGAGGGGCCGGACCAGGACGAGAACGGCCGGCTGCGGCGCTGGGTGCTCACCGGCGACACGCTGGTCAACGCGGTGATGGTGCGCAAGGGATTCGCCGAGACCGCGCCCGCCGACAGCGGCGGCCGGTTCGCCGACACCCTGGCGGCGCTGCAGGAGACGGCCGCGCGCATCGACCGGGGGCTCTGGCCGTTCGGCGTCTTCGAGGCACCCCGGCCCGGCGCGCGGGCCGACGACATCGACCGGTACCTGGCCGGGGACTCGGCCGACGCCTGCCCGTGGGAGACGGTCCGATGGGACCGGGCCCCGGACTGCATCGGCCGGCTCGTCCGCGTGGTCGGCGAGGTGGTCGCCACCTACCGGTCGGACAAGGTGTTCATCATGAACTTCCACGAGGACTACCGGCGGCATTTCAAGGTCGCGGTGTTCGCGGACGACCTGCCCAAGTTCCCGCCCTCGCCCGAGGACTACTACAAGAAGCGAATCGTCCGCGTCACCGGACTCGTGCGGGAGTTCGAGGGCGCACCCGAGATGATCGTCACCGACCCGGAGCAGATCGAGGTGCTGGAATGAGGGCAAGGACGAAGTGCGAACTGCGAAGTGAGAAGTACGAAGTGGAGGGTGCGAGCCGTCGGTCGCACCTCGTGACGGCCGTGCTGGTCGCGGCGCTGGCGCTGGCCGGCACGCTGTCTGCCGACGAGGTGACGCGGGTGGTGAAGGTGAACGACGGGGACACGTTCCTGACTTCGGACAGCGACCACGTCCGGATGCTCGGCATCGATGCCGCCGAGACCTACCAGCCGGGCGGCGACGTCGCGGGCGAGATGCTGGAGAAGTACATCGGCGGCCGGACCGTGCGCCTCGAGCCGGACCCGAGCGGCGAGGACAAGGACCACTTCGGCCGGCTGCTGCGCTGGGTGTTCGTCGGTGACACAAACGTCAACCTGCTGATGGTCGAGAACGGCTACGCGCCGGTCCGGGTGTACCAGGCGGGGCTCCGGTACGAGGACACGCTGCGCGCCGCCGAGGAACGCGCCGCCCGCGTCGGCCGCGGGCTCTGGGCGTTCAACGTCTACACGCCGCCGAGCATCCAGATCATCAAGGAGCGCATCGCCCGGGAGCATCCCGGCGACTCGAGCGTCATCTCGTGGGTCGAGGCGGGCGAGCACGTCGGCGAGATGGCGACGGTCGAGGGCACGGTAGTCCGGACCTACCAGTCGGACAACGTGCTCTTCCTGAACTTCCACGAGGACTACCGCAACACGTTCACCGCGGCGATATTCGTCACCGAGCTGGGCCGGTTCCCGGAGAACGCGAAGGACTACTACCGGGGCAAGACGGTCCGCATCAGCGGGGTCATCAAGAGCTACCGCGGCGCGCCCGAGATGGTCGTCAACACGCCCGAGCAGATCGAGATAATCGGGCCCGCGCCGGAGCAGTAGGTTGAGTCCGGGAGACCCGAGACAGCCCCGGGACGCGGGGTCGCCGCGCCGGCGAGTCGTGTCGCCGACGGTGACGGCCATCCTCGTGCTCGTCGCGCTGGCGGCGGTCGGCGTCACCCTGCGACTCGCGCTCCGGCGGCCGCCGGCCCTCTGCGGCCCGGAGCTGCCCTGCCCGGATTCGGTCTACCGCCGGGGCGATGCGCTGCGCCAGCACGAGCTGCTGGCCGGCCTCCTCACCCGGCTGTCGGTGCCGGTGCCGCTCGTCAACCAGGCGCACGACGCGCTGGGCATGACCGACTTCCCGTTCCGCCGGCTCCGGCCGGGCGATTCCATCACCCTCGTCTACCGCGGGCTCGACCTCGTCGGCATGTCCTACGGCCAGGACATGATGACGAGCTACGAGGTGAGCTTCGAGTCGGCGGGAGGGTACGCCCGGAAGATCGTCCGGCCGGTCGACACGGTGCGGACCGGCGTCGCCGGCGTGGTGAAGGAGTCGTTCTGGCATTCACTGCTGGCGCAGGGCGAGGAGCCCTGGCTGGCGATGCGCTTCACCGAGGTCCTGCGCTACGACGTCGACTTCTTCACCGAGAGCAGCGACGGCGACAGCTACGAGATCGTCTTCGACCGGCTGCTCATCGACTCGGCGTTCTACAAGTACGGCCGGGTGCACGCCGTTCACTACCGGGGCCGGAGCGACAACACCTACGGTCTCTACTTCCAGGACCCGACCGGGCACTGGGACTACTACAACGAGAAGGGGCAGTCGCTCCGCAAGACGGTGCTGCGGTCGCCGCTCGAGTTCGCCAAGGTGACGTCGTACTTCGGCAACCGGTTCCATCCCATCCACCGGGTGTGGCGGCCGCACAAGGGCGTCGACTACGGGGCCCCGCGCGGGACGCCGGTGAGCTGCGTGGCCGACGGGACCGTGACGATCGCCGGCTGGCTGGGCGGCTACGGCCGGCTCGTCGAGGTCCGGCACTCGGGCGGCCTCGTGTCACGCTACGGTCACCTGTCCGGGTTCGGGCCGGGCGTGAAGCAGGGTCGCCGGGTGAGGCAGGGCCAGACCGCGGGCTACGTCGGGGCGACGGGCGACGCGACCGGACCGCACCTCCACTTCGAGCTCCGCCAGGGCGGCAAGGCGGTCAACCCGCTGACGGTGATCCCGCCCCGCGCCGAGCCGGTGCCGAAGAAGTACCGGCCGGAGTTCGACCGGGTCCGGGACGGGCTCATCGCCGAACTCAACCGGCTGGCCGCCCCACCCCCGCCCGATACCCTCGCCGCGGCCGACAGCAGCGCCGCGCGCTAGATCCCCAGTTCCAGTCCGCCGTACCACGTCCGCCCCGGCAGCGGGTAGTAGGCGACGGACTGGTACCTGGCGTCGAGCAGGTTGCGGATGCCGAACCGGACCCCGGTCCCGACCCGGCGAAACGGCCGCCGGGCGACGGCCTCGATGTGGCAGAGCGTGTAGGCCGGAAGCGACAGCGAATCGGTGTTCGCCGCGTCGGTGAACCGGCGGCCGGCGTGCTCGACCGTCAGGCCGAGCCGGGCGTCGACGGCGCCGGACCGGTGGCGCGCCCACGCGGTCGCCCGGCCCGACAGCGCCGGCCGGTAGATGAGCGTGACCGGACCGGACCTCGCGTCGAGCCAGTCCAGGCCGACCTCGAGACCGGCCGGGCCGAGGTCCAGCTCGGTGTCCAGCTCCAGGCCGCTGATCACCGCGCTGTCGACGTTCACCGGGTGGTAGCGCCAGGCGGTATCGGGCTGCCACTGGATGAGGTCCGTGAGCCGGGTGTGGTGCCAGCCGACGCGCCAGCGCAGGAACCCGGGGGCACGCCCGGTCACCCCGACGTCGACGCCGGTCGACCATTCGGGCTCGAGCAACGGGTTGCCGTAGCCGAACGGGTCGTCGGGCCAGTACAGGTCGTTGAAGGTCGGGGCGCGGAACGAACGGCCGAGCCCGGCGTAGACGTCGAACCGGTCCGCGGGCGACCAGTTGAGAGTGACCCTGGGGCTCGCGACGAGGTAGGTAGTCCTCTGCTCCTCGCCCGGCTGGCCGCTCCGCGACCGGAGCTGCTCGAACCGGAAGACGGGCGCGACGGTGAACGTCGAGATGCGGACGCGCAGCTGGGCCCAGGCCGCGAGCGTCGAGCGCCGGGAGACCGGTACCGACGTGCTGGTGAGGTCCTCGCTGCCGGCCTCGAACCCGGCGATGGCGTTGCCCAGCCCGGCGAGGGGCAGGGTCTGGTCGACCTGGATACCCAGCATCCCGTAGTCGTGGGTGTCGTTCATCGACCAGTCCGGGTTCGTGTAGTTCTGCCAGAACCGGCAGCGGTAGCCGCGGACCGCGAGCGCGGCTTCGTCGGCTTCCCGGAAGGACCAGGACAGGAGGGCGATGCCCCGGGTGTCGCGCCGCCGGGCGCTGTCGCTCGGCAGGCGGACCGAGCCGGGGTCGCCCCGGTCGCTCGTGCCGTACTCGCCGAGCAGCGAGGCATCGTGGCGCCCGGAACGGAACGCGCCCTTGGCAAAGAGGCTACGGCTCGCCGCGTCGGCGTTGGCGCGGGTCCGGGCCGCGCCGGCGGAGTCGGTCCAGCCGAAGTCGTTTGCGGCCGACTCGATGCTGCCGCCGACGACGTAGCCGACGGGCTGGTGCCAGGCGGTGTGGCCGAACTGGCAGTACTTCCTGCCGAACGCACCCAGCCCGGCGCGGACCAGTGCACCCCAGCGCTCGGGCCGGGGCGTCGTGACGTTGACGACCCCGCCGACCGGGCTCGAGCCGTAGACCGCCGAGTAGCCGCCGCGGGCGACCTCGATGCGGTCGGCGATGGACAGCGGCAGGCCGGTGGCGTCGAACGTCCCGTTCTGCGCCGAGTTGAGCCGGATGCCGTCGAGCGCGAAGACGGTGTGCTCGGCATTCGCGCCCCGCAGCGCAACGGATGTGAAGTTGCCGTAGTCCCGGCCGATGGCGCCGGTCGTGCCCTCGAGCGCCCGGGCGACGTCGGTCCGGCCGCCGGCGGCCGCCGCGTCCCGGTCGAGGACCGATACCGGCCCGGCCTGGTCGGCGGGCACGGGCAGGCGGTGGGCGGTGACGGTGATTCCCTCCAGCCGCGTGATGCCCGGCACGAGCCGGAGGGTCACCGGCCGGTCGGCCGGAAGGTCCTCCCAGATGCCGGGCCGGTAGCCGACGTGGGACACCTCGACCGACAGCGCGTCCCGGTCGGTCCGGAGCCGGAAGCCACCTTCGGGACCGCAGACGGCCCAGGTGCCCAGTTCGAAGGCGAAGACCGTCGCGCCGGGAACCGGTTCCCCGGTCCGGGCGTCGAGCACCCGGCCCTCGAGCGCCGGGCACGGGGCCGCGACCGAGAACAGCAGCGCGGCGAGGCCGGGGAGGAAGGGCGGGAGCTGAGGCATGCGATTCTCCTTTCGCTCGCAAGTCGAACCAGCCGCGCGGCGGACAGGTCTCCTGGCTCGCGGCCGGCTCGATGCCGAACTCCCGCTGCCGCCTTCCCGGCGTACGCCAGTGGCTCAGGCAGCAGGCGCCCCGAGGGCGCGGCCGCTGACAGTGGGCGGGACCGCAGCCGAATCGAACGCGCACGGTCGTGCGCTTCTCACGGCTTTCCCTGTGCCGGGCGGGCCGCGGCGCGCGCCCTGCCCGGCAACCGTTCGTGCCGCCAACCGGCACCCCGGTCTTCCGCCGCTTCGATGCCAGAGGCTAGTCAAAGGACGGGCCCGGTCAAGAACGCGCGCCGGACCCACAGGCTTGACACGATAGCGGGTTTCACTATGCTGGCGGCGTGAAGGTGCTCGCCCTGCTGCTGGTGGCATCGGTGCCCGCCTCGGCCCTGCTCTACAACATCGACGAGCCGGTCCCGCTCTCGCTCGCCCACGCCGAGTACTACGCCGGCGTGCGGCTCTGGGGGGAAGGCGGGGCGCTGGCGCGCGTCGGGGTCGGCCTGTTCGACCGGCTGACGCTGGGCGCCTCATACGGCGGCAACAAGCTCATCGGCAGCGCGACGCCGGAGATGTACCAGCGCCCGGAGTTCTTCGCCCGGGGAGCAGTACTGACCGAGCAGGGCTACCTCCCGGACCTGATTGTCGGGTTCGAGAGCCAGGGCTACGGCATCCAGTCGGGCGACGGCGACTACGACGTGTTCCCGAAGGGCGGCTACGGCTGCCTAGGCAAGACGATCGAGCCGACCCGGACGTACCTGCAGGCCGGCGTCAGCTACTGGCGCAAGGTGAACGGGTTCGCCGTCCTCGACCAGCTGCTCCCGGGCGGCTTCGAGTTCATCGCCGAGTATGACCTCGGTGCCAACGACGACCGCGCCGGCACGGAAGGCATCGGGTTCCTGAACCTCGGCGTGGCCTGGACCTTCAATGAGCAGTTGCGCTTCGGGGTCGCCGTGCGGGACCTGCTCGGCAACCGCAGCGACACGAAGCCCGACCGCGTCATCGACCTCTCGTTCAACGACCTGTTCTAGCCCCGCGGGTAGAACTGCCGCGTTGCCGCCCGGGGAGCGCCGCGCCGTTTGACCGAGCCGCGGGTTGCGTCGCCTGCTGGCGCCGCACCGTTTGACCGAGCCGCGGGTTGCGTCGCCTGCTGGCGCCGCACCGTTTGACCGCGGTCCCGGTTCGGGCTAGACTGAGGCGACCACTCCAAGACAGGAGGAACCCGCATGGATGTCAAGGAATTACTGAAGGGCGTGCCGGCCTTCGACCAGCTGCAGGATGAGGACCTGGACCGGCTCGTGAAGCTCGCCCGGGTCCGCAAGGTCAAGGTGGGCGAGGTGACGGACGCCCAGGGCGCGCCGTCGACCAAGTTCTTCATCGCCGTCACCGGGCGGATCGCCGTCGTGCTCGACCTCGATTTCGGGGTCAGCAAGAAGAGCTACATGGTGACGACGGTCGGCCCGGGCGAGATGTTCGCCTGGTCGGGCATGGTGGGCAACCCCAACTACACCGCCGGCGGCAGGGCGCTGACCGAGGCGACGGTGCTCGAGTTCGACGTCGCCGCGCTGGAGCGGGAGTTCAGGGAAGACCCGAGGCTCGGCTACGCGACGATGCGGGGCGTGGCGAAGACGATCGCGTCGCGCCTGCGCCACCTGCAGCTGCAGCTCGTCCAGCAGTACGTCCTGCGCGAATCCGACGAGTGACCGCTTCCCGGCGGGTGCTTGCCTGCGCCTGATTCTCTGATATAGTGCCGGCCACGATGACCGACCGCGGATTCATCATCGCCATCGACGGCCCGGCCGGCTCGGGCAAGAGCACGACCGCCCGGGCCTGCGCCCGCCGACTCGGCTTTCACCACCTCGACACGGGCGCGATGTACCGGGCGGCGACCCTGGCGGTGCTGGAGTCCGGCGTCGACCCGGCCGACGGCCGCGCGCTCGGCCGCGTGCTCGGGCGGCTCCGGCTGTCGCTCGACTGGCGGCCGGGCGGGCTCCGGATCAGGCTCGGGACCAGGGACGTGACCAGCGGCATCCGCGCCCCGCAGGTGAGCGCCCTCGTCTCGGAAGTGTCGGCGATCCCGGCGGTGCGCCGGGTGATGGTCGCCCGGCAGCGACAGGCGGCCCGCGGCCGGAACCTGGTATGCGAGGGCCGGGACATCGGCAGCGTCG
>Ga0316628_100002918_pt1 | contig 12949 bp, 12 predicted proteins | sample OWC_Aug_M2_C1_D5_FD_207648 | JGI IMG/M metagenome (GOLD analysis project Ga0316628, IMG submission 207648) | Wetland soil microbial communities from Old Woman Creek delta, Ohio, United States - OWC_Aug_M2_C1_D5_C | ecosystem: Environmental > Terrestrial > Soil > Wetlands | place: USA: Ohio...
TAAACCCCAACGTGCTGATAACCGGCACCATAACGCCGTACGGCGAGATAGGCGAGGTCGGCGGCATACTCGAGAAGGCCGAAGCGGCCAAGGCCGTGGGCGCCAAGCTGTTCCTCGTGCCGAAGGGCCAGGCAGTCGAGAGCTATTACGAGCAGGTGCGCGAGTGCAGGCAGATGGGGCCTATAACGTACTGCACCACTGACTACGTGCCCGTTACGCTCGACGTGTCGGAGAGCACTGGCATCGAAATAAAGGAAGTGTCCACCATAGACGAGGCCTTAAAGTATTTCATAGGCTAAATTCTATTTATGCCGGCCAGGCGGGCAAGCGAAGCCGCGAAGGCGAAGCTGTTCGGAAAGATGTCGCTTTACGAGGCGTGGGGCCTGGCGGTGTCTCTCTTCACCGCCTCGTTCGTGTTCGCTTACGACTTCGAGAGCCCGCTCTCCGTGTTCGGCGCGCTGCCGAAGGCCATGGCCGCGGTCGCTGTCGCGATGGCGGTGCATGAGTTCGTGCAGCGCAAGGTCGCGAAGCGGTTCGGCTGCTCGGCCGCGTACGAGATGTGGCTGCCGGGCGTCGTGTTCAGCCTTCTCATGGTTCTGGCCGGCGTAAAGCTGATAATCGTGGGCGGCACCGCTGTGGTGGCGTACAAGTTCAGCAGGTGGGGGATGCGCGAGAGGCACGCGTCTTTCGACGAGGTCGGGATAATATCCATGGCCGGGCCAGTGGCCAACCTAGTGCTCGCGACCGCGTTGAAGGCTTTCGCCGGGCCTGTGGGATGGGCGGCCGCTGCCGGCTACCTGTCGGACATCAACACGTGGCTCGCCGTGTACAACCTCATACCGCTGAAGCAGCTCGACGGCGGCGGGCTGCTCATGTGGAGCCACACACACTGGCTGTTCATGATGATATGGGCCGCGCTGCTCCTGACGCCGTTCGGCATATTCTCGGGCGTGTTCGCGTTCGCGTAGGCACGGAAGCGCATTCTATTTACGCTTTTGAAGCGATTTGCTATAGCAGGTAATCCGATGCAGATAATCGCGGACTTCCACATACACAGCCGCTACAGCCGCGCCACGAGCAAGGACATGGGAATAGAGGAGCTCTCGCGAAACGGCAGGCTGAAGGGGCTGCAGCTCGTCGGCACGGGCGACTTCACGCATCCGTCATGGCTGGACGAGATACGAGCCAAGCTCGGCCGTAGCGAGACATCGGCCGGCTCAGGAATATTCGAGCACGGCGGCATGCTGTGGATGCTGACAGGCGAGGTCGCCACGATATACACGCAGGACGGCCGGACGCGGAAGGTGCACCACGTGCTGCACGCGCCGAGCATCGAGGTCGTGGACCAGGTGAACGAGGCGCTGGCCAAGCACGGCAGGCTCGCGTCAGACGGACGGCCGATGCTGGCCGGGCTTACGTCGCCGGCGCTAGTCGAACTGCTTATGCAGATTTCAAAGGATATATTGATTTATCCCGCACATGCATGGACGAGTTGGTTCGGCGTGGTAGGCGAGTTCTCCGGGTTCGACTCGGTCGAACAGTGCTATCTGGACCAGACGAGGAACGTTCATGCGTTTGAAACGGGGATGAGCAGCGACCCTGCCATGAACTGGCGCGTGCCGAGCATGGACCGCTTCACGATACTCTCGAACTCGGACTCGCACAGCCCGTGGCCTTGGCGCATCGGAAGGGAGGCCAACGTTTTCGAAATAGACGAGCGCAGGCTTTCGTACGCCGAGATAAACGGCGCGATCGTCAGCAAGGACCCGAAGCGGCTGAAGTTCACGATAGAGGTAGACCCGGCGTACGGCAAGTACCATTTCACCGGCCACCGCGGCTGCGGGGTGAGCATGAGCCCGGACGAGGCGAGGAGGGTGGGCAATGTCTGCCCGGTGTGCGGACGCAAGATGACGATAGGCGTGGCGCAGCGCGTGGAGGAGGTGGCGGGCAGGCCCGAAGGATACGTGCCCGAAGGCGCGATGCCGTTCAAGTCGCTGATACCGCTGTACGAGGTAATCTCGGCCGCGCTGGGGGTGAACCAGCTTTACTCGAAGCGCGTCATAGAGCAGCAGGACGCGCTCATAGCCAGGTTCGGCAGCGAGCTCGACGTGCTGCTCAACGCGCCAGAGGAAGAGCTACGCTCCGCAACCGATGCGAAGATCGCGGACGCGATAGCGCGCATAAGGAAAGGCGACGTCAAGTACGTGCCCGGATACGACGGCGTTTACGGCGTGCCCGTGTTCTCCGAAGACGACTACAATCGGACGAAGGCGAAGCGGGCCGGCAAACCGAACAGGCAACGCAGCCTCTCGGACTTCCATGCCGCGTAAAGGATTTTAAAAGGCAAACTACAATCAAATATAGCAGCTGAAAAGCGCGGGTTCATAGTCTATCGGCTAGGACGCCACCCTCACACGGTGGAGAGCCCGGTTCGACTCCGGGTGGACCCACTATAGATTTGGTCGCTTTAGGTCGCAGGATACGAAAGCTTGAACTGGGTCGTTTTGTCCCCGTCCTTCCCGTTCGAAAAAACGAAATACCCTACAAACGGCCTCATCTTGCTTTCGGATTTGAACTTGCTCCCGCAGTCGCCGTCGGTGCCTGAAGCGCTCCCCGTGTCATAATAGACGAAATAGCCGTTTTTGTTGTACTCGCAGCCCGCCTTTGTGCCGCTGCGGAAGTTTGTGAAAATCTTGGCTTCGTCCCCGCCGACGAGCGCAACGTCAGCCAAGCTCGTCTCGACAGGCACACTGATAATGTTCTGGACGTTGGGGTACAGCGTAACCTCCACCTGGCCCGGCTGGTCGAACGTGACCTCGCACTGCGTTCCTGCGTACAAGTAATAAGCAACCCCCTGCTCCATCGTGTTCGTGGAGAAGAAATTCTTTCCGCAGTCGCCCCCGTTTTTCCCGTTCGGATTGTAGTAGACAAAATGGCCGTTCTTGTTGTAAAGGCAACTCGACCCGCCCGAACTCAGATACTCCAGGGCGCAGTCCGCGAAATCCTCCTCGGTCAGCCCCGGCACCCCGATGATGTTCTGGCCCTTGTATATCGTCATCGTAATCTGAGACTTCGCGCACGTGCCGTATTCGCAGTACGCCTTGGTGCTTTCGCACAAGCCGCGCGAGTAGCAGCAGTACTCGCCGACAGAGCACGTTTCGGTTTTGCACTTGCATTTCGAAGCCACCGCGGACTCGCAGGTCCTCTGGCTGGCCGGGCAATCCGGGACACTGCTTGGAGGGATTGTGGTAGTGGTTGTTGTAGTGGTCGTAGACGATGTGCCCGATGGCGGGATTGTGGTGGTTGTTGTTGTGGTCGTGGTGGTGGTAGTTGTGGTCGTGGTTGTCGTTGTAGTCGAGGCCGGGCATCCGGCGTTGCATGTCGAATAACTGCTATATACGGTGTTCGTGCTCGGGCAGCAATACTGCGTGGTCGTCTTCCCGCAATTCTTCAAGCTGGACCCGCAGAGGCAGTGAGAGTCGCACATCGAGCATCTGGCGCTTCCGCAGCCGGGTATCGTCGTAGTGGTCGTTGTGGTGGTTGTGGATGATGTGGTGGTTGTGGTGGTTGATGACGCGCATGGGCCCTCTAGACAGTACTTTCGGACACTATCACATTTGCTATCCGCGTAACAACAATAGTCATCCTCATAGCACGTTGTACCATTACAATCGCACTTCGAATCCACTTTCAACTCACAGGCCCACCGATCTGTGGGGCACTCTTGAAGACAGCTTGATGAACTCAGAGTACAAACACATCCGAAGCCGCAGTCGGCACTGTAATCAGAGCATCTCTGATCCGTTCCCAATCTACACGAATACCACAGGCATCCGGCTCTGGTGCACTGGCCGCAGTTTGAGTATGAGTCGCAGGATTCGACTGCGCCGACGCTTTTGATAAATATGAAGGACAAGGAGAGAAACACGAACAGCGCCAGCGGAATTGCCCTTTTCATATCGACACGCCTATGGCACTTCGAGCGGGGCAGAAGTTGGTCCGTAAACTTCCTCGCGGACGTCCTCCTTGTTGCCGACGTTGTCCAGCGACTGGAACCTCACGTAGCACGTGCCGGTGCACTGTTTGTCGAAAGACACCGAAGACCCTGTATGAGCGGTCGACGGCGTGCAGCCGCTTGCTGTGCAATAGTATATTTTGCCGCAGCCGCTGCCGCTTCCGTCGCTGCAGTCGAGCGCTATCCTGTAATTGTTGGTTGAAATCTCCTGCTTGCTGAAAGCGGTTACGGGCTTTGCGTTGTCGAGGTACGCGTTGAACGAGCACGTGGCTGTCGCCCCGTCAGTGTAGTAGACGGTGACCGTCGATGCACCGGAGAACGTTTCTGTCGGCCTGATGTCATAAGTGTGCGAATACGTAGTGCCGGACGGCTCCGAAACGTCCTCGCTGGCCGAAGTCGTGGCCGGGAAGCTGACCTTCGTGACCTTGCTCGTCGCCGCGTCCGGGTCGACAGTAACCTTGAAGTTCGATATCGACGACGGCTGGTAGAACACCGCAGTGCCCGATTTGTAAGTGGAATCGCTCGTCTCGGTTATCGTGCACGTCGGCGTGTAGGAAACCGAGGACGTCGGAGTTACCGTTTTTTCGCCGCTCGTGTAGCCTGCGTACGTGGAGTCGCCGGCAAACTCCGCCTCCAAAGTGAACGACGAGTCGGAGCTGACCGTGTACGTGGTCTCGTAATAACCGTCGCTGTTCGTGGACACCGACTTGAGGCTGGCGCCGTTCCTCAGTATCCTTATGGACTTGCTTCCCAACGCTTTTCCGCTGCCGTCTACCAGATAACCGGATATCGTTATGACATCGTTGATGTCGGGGGTCGTATCGCTCACTTGCATAGTCAGGACCGTATTGGTCTCGCCCGACGGCGTGGTCGGCGTCGTGCCGGTGCTGGGCGCTTCGCTCTTCAGCACCTTGATCGCGGTCGAGGAGTCTATGTAGTAGCCGTACGTGAGCGTTACGGTAACGGTATAGTCGCGCGTGTTGCCAAGGTCGGCCTTGGACGGTATAGTAACCGTGCAGAAAAGCGTCTTCGTCTCGCCCTTGGTCAGCTTGACCTTGCCGGACTTGGCCGCGCCGAGCGTGTTCGCGCAGTTGATGTCGAGGCTCGTGGTTATATCAACGTGCACGGCGTGCAGGTCGTCGCTGCTCAGCGTTGACGTGCCCGGGTAGCCCGGATACGTCGCGCCTATGTCGAACGCGTTGCCGACGTCAACGTTCTTTATCTCCATCTGCACCGAGAACGTGTCCCCGTTGTCGTACACCACCAGGGGCCTGTTGCCCACGTTGAAGCTCACTGAAAGCGGCCCGGCGCTAGAAGTGCTCTGCGACACGCCCGTGCTGGCCTTGGCTTCCTCGAACTGCTCCGACGGCAGCGACCTCAGGTAGTCGTATGTCATCAGCCGCATGAGCGTGTTGCTCACCGTGCCGTACTTGTAATAGACGCGCAGGTTCGCGGTGTAGGTGTTGTCCACCCTTAGGTCCTTGGGCGCGGTGACGCTCCAGTCGAACTGGTGGCTCTCGCCTGGCAGTTCCAGCGTCGCGTCGCTCCTCCTTATCTTGGACGCAGTCTGGACCTGCTTTGTCTGGCCCGAGATTGCCCACTCGGTGCCGCCTATGTTAATGCCGAAGAGCTGCGCTGAAACGTCCGTGGCGTCGTACTCGCCCACGTTGTCTATCATCGCGGATATCGTGACGCGCTCGCCCGACCTGATTTCCGCAAAGTCCGGGGCGAAGCTGCTTATCGCAAGGCCCTTCCCGCCCTCATGGGAGGGCGGCTGGCCGACACATCCCGACAAAAAAACCACACCCAGCAGAAGTAGAGCGAGCGTGGCGTGATTCCTCATCGAAATCCTCATAATTAATTTCAATTTTCAGCAATTTAAGATTGCTGGCCAGCTGGCTTCGCATCGAACTTCTCGGCCAGGGTGTAGCTGTACGTGTAGGAGTACTCCGCCCAGAGCGTTGCCAGTACCTCCGGCTCCGCAAAGTCGTAGGACTTGAAGCTGCACACGAGCTGGCCAGGCACCTTCGCGTCCTTTGTTGAATACAGGTAGCCGTTGTCCGGCTCGAAGTCGCAGGCCGAGTCGGCAGCGAACTGCAGGGACCCCTTGGTGTCGAGCTTTACGCTGCCGGCGGCTATCTCGGGCGTCTTGTCCTTCAGGCTCGAGCTCGCAACGTTGGTGAACTTGACTATCACCTCGAACGGCTCGCCCTTGACCCCCCAGTAGTCCTTCACGACATTGCCGTCCTCCTTGTGCTCGCCGCGCGCGGGCATCTCGAAGTCCAGCCTTATCGGGCCGTAGCTCGCGGTGCTCTGCGAGAACTTGGAAGCGGCGGTGCGCAGGGTCGTGCCGTCGATGACCGGCAGGTCGGCCTTCCTGAACCCTTCGTAGTCGTACTCCACGTAGTAGGAAAGCGTGAACGGCGTGGCCTTCTTGATCACGCTTTCGCCTGGCACTGATATCCTCAGCTCAACCGAGCGCACGTCGAACGGCTCCAGCACGCCCGCCTCGTTGCCAGAATCGAACACGCAGGTGTTGCCATCGGGTTCGGTGCCGGCGCACCTGAGCTCCGTTATCTCCAGCCCGCCCGTGTCGAAGATGCTGACGACCACGCGGGAGACGGGGTGCTCGCCGTTGTTCTGCACCACGAACCACATCGTCACCTCGCTGCCCGCCTTCGGCATTATGTTGGAGACGTAGTAGTCCTCGATGGTTATGACGTCGTTCTTGTACTCGGCCAGAGGTTCGGGCTGATTGACGCAGCCGGACATCGCCGCGGCCGACAGCAGAACCACGCAAAAAATGAACGGGACATGCGTTCTCATTGATTATTTTTTAGCTTCGGCAGGTATTAATTTTACAATGGTATTCGAGGATTTCGCGGGAAAGCTGGCAGAATACTTCCTCGAGCCGAGGAAGAGCGGGTACGACCTGAGCAAGACGCTGACACTCGCGGCCATACTCGTGGCCGCTGCTTACGCGGTCCACAGGATACTCGGATGGTTGGGCGTCAGGCCCGACAAACGGCTGGCTGTCGCGGTTGCGCCATACGTGGCGCTGGGCGCGGCAGTGCGCGTGCTCGAGGACGCGGCCGTGCTGCCGGACTCGTTCCTGTTCGTGACCCCGATGATATACGTGCTAGTGTTCTGCGCGACCTTCGGCGCGCTCCTGCTTTCGCTGCTCGCCGAGAGGAGGTTAGGCGTGCCGTACTTCAAGCCGATGTTCCTCGCGGGAGTGCTCGCGCTGCCCTTCGCGCTCTCTCGGCTGCCAGTAGCAAACCCGCACGCGGCCCCGATTGTGCTGGCCTTCATGCTGCCTTGGATTCTCGGCTTCGGCATCGCGAGGTGGAGCGGCCAGAACAAGATCGTCGCGCTGCTGCACGTGTTCGACGCAACCACCACCGCGGTAGCGATGCAGTTCTTCGGGTACTACGAGCAACACGTGCTGCCGACTGCGGTGATATCCGCGTTCGGCCCGTTCTCTTTTGTGCTGCTGAAGCTGGCCGCGGTCGTTGCCATGCTTGTCCTGATAGACAGAGTCTCTGGGAGAGATCGCGAAACCACGGACCTGACCGACTATACGAAGCTAGTTATAGGCATACTCGGGGCGGCCACGGGCACGAGGGACCTGATAACGCTAGTCGCAGGAGTTTAGGCCGTTAGCCGTCAACGGCTACTCGTAATACTCGATAGTCAGAGTGGCGTCCGAAACGCTGTAGTAAGCGTTCCTGTCGAAAGAGAAGGTTATGGTGTTCTCGCCGTCCTCCAGGTTCAGCTCGTTGCCGAACATGTCTTCCTTGAACGTGGTGTCCATGTACGCCAGCGGCGGCACCTTCCAGTACACGATCTGGTTGTTTATCTTTATCTTCAGCTCCGGCACCGGCGATACTGTGTCGTCATTCACGCTGTAGAAAAGTGCGAAGCGTTTGAAATTGCTGGCCTGGTCGGCCGACATCACGAAGTCGAACATGTACGGCGACTCGCCATCGTAGGAGAGCGTGAGCTTCGCGGACTGCAGGTCGTACGTGGTGCTAGACCAGAACGCCAGCCCGGGCGCGGCCGCCTTAATCGTCACCACGTTCGATTCCTTGAGCGCGGACTTGGCCACGGGTATGGACAGCCCGCCTTCCCCTGCGGCGCCGTTGTAAACCTCGTTGTCGTTGAAAAGCACTATCAGGTTGCCAGCGCCGTTCGTGCCGCCGACCACCAGTTCCACGCTTGCGGCCGTGGCTATGTCAAGCTTCTCCTCGCTTATCGACGCGGTGAGCGTAACGGGGTGGCTTGACATGTATCCGGCTGACACCTGCACGTCGCGCTCCGAGTCGAGCGTGTCCGTGCCCTTTGCGTACGAGACCGTAAAGTCGCCCAGGTTCAGAGCCTTTCTCGAAGTCTTGTTGCCGGTCTGGTCGGATATCTCGACGTTTATCGAGAACGTGTCCGCCCCGCCGCTGCCGGTTATCGTCACGCGGCCGAGGTACAGCCCGTTGGTTATGTTCAGCGGCGCCCTGACCGTCACGGTGACGGTGGACTGGCTGTCGACGTCCACGTCGAAATCGTTCTTGTTGAACTTGATCCAGCTCGCCATCTCGCCGCCGGACGTGAGGTTCACGGCCGTGAGCTTGGTCCTGCCGGCCACCACGAAGCTGAAGGTCTCGGTCTCGCCCGGCTTCATGAGAAGGCTGAACGACGTGTCCGCGACCAGGGGCGCGCCCTCGCTCGGCGTAGTCCACGCGAACGCCAGTATGCCTATGAGGAACACCCCGGCGAGCAGCACGAACGCGAACTCGTCGACCTTTGGAATGCCAGGCAGGTCGGCCATGAAGACACCTGTATAGAATTTGTCTTCCAAGGGATTAAAACGTTGCGCGGTCCGCCTAAGGAGTAAGCCGCTGAATCTCGTAATACGTGGGCTCGCCCTCCTTGTCCACGACCGCCCAGACGAAGGTCGCGCGGATGTTGTGCGCCAGCCTCACCGCCCGCGACATCTCCGGCAGCGAGAACGCCGCCTCCTCCGGCACGCAGTGCACCACGAACTTGGTGTGTTCGTGGGGCGCCTTCGGGCCGGCCACGAGCTTCACCCCGCGCTCGTACACGCGGAAGTGCGCGCCGAACTTGAACCCAGTCTTTACAACGTACCCGCGGTCGCGCAGGTCGCGGAATACCATGAACTGCGCATGGAACTGCGTGGTGCCCTCAGCCCCGGCCCTCATTACATCCTCGAACTTGAGCGCACGCTTCTTCTTGCCGTCCTTTGCGAAGACCTTCAGCCTGCCCTTCTCCAGCAGGTACGCGGCCTCCACGAGCTCCAGCTCGAGCCTGCCCGGCTTCTCTTCCGGCAGGAGCTTGCCATAGCCGGATTCCGAGTAGAGCTGCACGCCCGCCTCTCCCGGCACCACTACGCGGTTCTCAAGCAGCTCTCCCTCAACCGTCTTGTCGGGTTTGTCTGCCATTTGTTTACACCAGTGGGAACGAGGAGATTTGAACTCCCGACACATCGGTCTTCAGCCGATTGCTCTCCCAGGCTGAGCTACGTTCCCGTTCGCTTCATTATTCTATTCTTTCGCTTTTTTTAAGCATTACTTTTTGCTTCTGCGCAGCGCGTTCCCGAGCCTGTACCTCAGCCCGGACTTGACAATGAACACGAGCACGCCGCCGCCCACGCGCATGCCGCGGCCGATCCCGCTCACCTTCTTGTACGACACGGTCACAGGCACCTGGTGCACGCGCATCCCGGATTTGACCACACGTGCAAGCATCGCGTTCTCGAGCACGTATCCGCCCTGTGCGATGCTCTTCACCTCGGCCGCTGCGCGCCTGTTCATAGCGACGAACCCGCAGTTCGTGTCCTTCAGCTTCGTGCCGAACAGGAAATTGAACGCGGTGCGCCACACGAGGTTGCCGAGCATGTGACGGAACGGCACGGTCGACCAGTCGCGGAAGCCGAGCACCATGTCCGCCCTGCGCTGCTTCAGCGGCTGCAGCAGCGCGGCCGCCTCGGACGGGTCGTACTGCATGTCGGCGTCGATAAACACGAAGTTCTGCATGCCGGCCATGCGCTTGAACGCGTAGTTCAATCCCGTCTTTATGGCCTCGCCCTTGCCGAGATTGTCATCGTGCTTCAGAACTATTGCGCCCGCTTTCCCGGCAAACTCGCCCGTGCGGTCGTCCGAGTTGTCGTCTATGACTATCGGCCGCAGCCCCGCCTTCTTCAGCTTAGACACGACCTGCGCTATCGTCCGCTCCTCGTTGTAAGCGGGCACGAGCGCGCAGTCCTTGGACTTGGAAGCGGCCATAAAAGCTAATTGAAGAATCGATTTATTAAGCGTTCGCGGCTCGCGTTCACGGGAGGAACTCCTTGTTCTTTATTTTCTTCGGCAGGTACTCCTCGGTCATGAACTTCAGACCTCTGCCGGACAGCGCTTCCAACTCGGCCTTCTTCCTGCGCTCCACGAGCATCTTCAGTTCCTTCTGCCACGCAGGGTCCTGGAACCATTCGTACTTCATCATCTCCTTGGCGCGCTTGATGTCCACGTCCTTGGCGCGTATGGTGAACTTGTCCAGGCCGAACTTGTCTATGTCCGAGATCGTCAGCCCTATGTAGCGCGCGTTCGGCGTTCCGAGCCGGTCTGACACGTGCGCCAGGCTCATCGAGCCGAACTTGATCACGCTGTAGATGTACCATCCATACGGGTCCGAGTCGCAGAACACGTAAACGGGCAGCTTGAACTCCTCGGACAGCCGCTGTATCAGGCGGCGGCATCCGCGCGCAGCCTGGCCCTGCGTTGTGACGATTATGCAGTTGTGCTTCTGCCAGAACTTGTCCTCGTGCAGCCGCTCGAAAGCTGCGTTCTTCTCGATAACGAGTATGAACTTGGCGTCGACCTTCTTGAAAGTTATCTCCTCGACTATGCTGGGTATGGCCCATCCGCCGCTTCCGAGCCTGCCCCAATCCACGGTGTCCCCGCGGTCGACGATGGAAACGTTGCCGACCACGCGGCCGCGCACGTCCGCGCCCAAATGCAGCTGCTCGCGCAACATGTCCAGCGCGACCTCCAGGTCGACGATTATCGGGTCGCTCTCAGCCTGCTCGTCGAAGGTGTTCTCCTCCGAGTCCATGAGCGTGCGCTTGAGGTTGTAGAACATGTCACGAAGGTTTGTGTGTATCTTGCCTTCGATGAGCTCCTTGCAGAATGCGGCGACCATCGTGGTCTGCATGAACTTCTTCGCGTGCGCGACGTTGAAGAAGAAGCGCTTGGAAGTCTTCTCGCCGATTGACAGCGACCTGGATTTCTCGTCGTATATGATGTTCGAGAACGAGCGTATGGGTATCTCTATCTTAGGATTTTCCTTGGCGTCGATATCCTTGATTATCTCGTTGCCCATCCTCACGAGCTTTTCCTTCGGGTTCCTTTCTGCCATAACGACCACTCGCTGCTTCTACTGCTCTTCGTTTTCGTTCTCTGCATTTTCCTTCTGCTTCGTTTCCTTCTCCTCGGCGGCCGCGCTTTCCTCGACGATTATCTTTCCGGATTTTATAACGGCCTCGAGCTTGGCTTCGATCGGCCCCTTGTCCTTGCCAGTAAGCTTCTCCAGCGACTCCGCGACCACGGGTATGTAGCGCTCGAACAGCTTCCTCCTCATCTGGCCTTCGCGCGACTTGCGCTGCGAGCGCACGAACCCCGCAAGCTTCCGGCCTGCGTCCTGTATCGCGAGCTTGATGTCCTTGACTATCTCCGGATACTCGGCTATCGCCTCCTTACCCTCGGACGTGAACGGCACCCACACGGACGCGAAATGCACAAGCACCACGAGCGGGCCAACTGGCATGCCGCCTGACGGCTGCTGCAACCCGTACCTCCGCCAGTCTACCTCCTCGACCGCCTTGGTTATTGCGCAGCCGCTCTGGTGGTAGAGCAGCGGCACCTTGTTCGCGAAGCGGTACAGCTCGGCAGTGGACTGGGGGTTCAGCTTGCCGCCGTATGCCAGACCGACCTCGACCTGGAACGGATTGCCTCGGTAGACGCTGGGCGGCCGCGTGACCGCGACGAAATACTCGGCCTCGACCTCCTTCCTCAGCCCGTTCTCTATCAGCTGCTCTGTCATGGGAGATATGCAGTTCGTCGGGGGCGCGATGAGCTTCACCATCTGCATCGACTTGTGCAACCTCTCCGCCTCCTCGTTGCCCAGGCTGCCGGGCTTGCGGCCCGCCTCGAGCTTCGCAAGCCGCAGTATCTGCTCCGCGGAGCTACCGCCGACGCGCGAGAAGTCGTTCGTGAGGAAGCTGCGCAGGTTCGTCGAGCGCGTTGTCGCCATCATGCGGATGAGTATGCCCAGTTCGATGCCATACGGGTGCGGCTTGATTTCCTTCGGCTGCTTCGGCATCGTGTTCGTGGTGCGTTCGAACTTGACCACGCCGTTCGGGCCGCTGTAGATTATGTGCGCATAGGGGTTCGCGATTGCGGTGCGCTTCAGGTACTCGGGTACCGACTGCGCGCGCTCGACGTAGATCCCCTCCAGCTCCAGCTCAATCGAAACTCCGTGCCACCTCTCCTTGTTCGGCATACTGTTGTGCAAAAGTATCTTCGGCTCGTTCTTGGCCGTGTCTATCAGAAGCTCGAACTCGTGCACCTTCGGGCCGCCCGTGCTCGTCCTGATTTTCGCAGGCTTGCCCGTTGTCAGTTGCGCGTACAGGATCGCGCCTCGTATGCCCAAGCCCTGCTTTCCGCGCGACTGCTTCAGCCTGTGGAACTTGCTGCCGAACAGCATCTTGCCGAACGCCAGCCCCATCTTGGCCTCGACCACGCCCGGGCCGTTGTCCTCCATTGTTATGCGGAAGCGGTCTATGCCTAGCTGCTTCACCGCGACCCTCAACTCGGGCAGTATGCCGGCCTCCTCGCACGCGTCGAGGCTGTTGTCAACGCCCTCCTTCACGAC
>Ga0316628_100002919_pt1 | contig 12946 bp, 12 predicted proteins | sample OWC_Aug_M2_C1_D5_FD_207648 | JGI IMG/M metagenome (GOLD analysis project Ga0316628, IMG submission 207648) | Wetland soil microbial communities from Old Woman Creek delta, Ohio, United States - OWC_Aug_M2_C1_D5_C | ecosystem: Environmental > Terrestrial > Soil > Wetlands | place: USA: Ohio...
GCTCGGGTGCGCCGGTCCTCGTCAACGGCGGCCGTGCGCCGCTCGCGGGCCGCGTCTCCATGGACATGATCGGAATCGACGTCACGGACTTATCGCCACGGGTGCGGCTCGGCGACCCCGTCGTACTTTGGGGCCCGGGATTGCCCGTCGAGGAAATCGCCCTCTGGGCGGGGACGATCCCGTACGAGTTGCTCTGCGGAATCAGCCAGCGCGTCGCTGCCGAGCTGCGCTAGCTCTCGAAGAAGCCCATTTTCACGCCGGCCAGCTGGACGACGTCGTTGTCGTTGAGCTTGCGCGCCTGCGGGCCGATCGCGACGCCGTTGACGAGCGGATAGTCGCCTTCCTTGCCGCTGTCGACGTGCACGATGAAATAGCCTTCCGCGCGGCGCGTGATCGCCGCGACTTGGATGCCCGGCCGGCCGAGCGTCGTCAACGCCTTCGTCAGCTCGAGTTCGCGCCCGGCGAACGCGCCGCTCAATACCTGCAGCTTCGCCTTCGGCAGCGCGGTCGGCACCTCCGACGCCGCGGCGCGCGCCGCGCCGACGGCCTTCGCCGCCTGGTCGACCGCCTGGCCGACGCGGCGGATGCGGTCTTCGCCCTGCGAGTTGGGCGTAATGACCATCGTCTTTTCGAATTCGTCCTGTTCGCCTTCGTCGTCCTGGCTGTCGACGAAGCGCAGCTGGTGGTGGCCGACGGTGATCACATCGCCGTGCTGCATTGCGTGTTTCTTGATCAGCTTGCCGTTGACGTAGGTGCCGTTCGTGCTGTTCAGATCCTCGAGGAACGAGTCGTTGAGGATATTGATGATCAATGAGTGATGTCCGCTGACCGCCGGGTTGTCGATGCGGATGTCATTGTCCGGGAGACGCCCAATGGTGTAGCGCTCCTTGTTCATGTTGTATTCCGCGAGGACTTGACCGTCCAGGCTGAGCATCACGCGTGCCATTCAGACTCCCAAGGGGTTTGCTAGCCGAACCATCCCAATATTTTGTCAAATATACGCCGGTGCGCGGGAAACGGCTCACTCACGTGCGCCATGATCACGGACACGTTGTCCCGCCCGCCGTTGTCGTTCGATAGCTGTATCAGCTGTTTAGCAACCATATCAAGATTAGCACTAAAGGTGCTGATTGTTAAATGAATATCCTCGTCCTCGATCATGTCCGACAGTCCGTCGGAACAGAGCACGTAGTAGTCGCTCTTGTGCACGGCCTGTTCGTGTATCTCCACCTCGACGGTCTGCTCGACGCCGAGTGCGCGGGTCACGTAGTTCTTGTTGGTCGCGCGCTGCGCTTCCTGTTGCGAATAAAAGCCCCGGTCGACGAGCTCCTGGAGGAGCGAGTGGTCGAGCGTCATTTGCTCGAACCGGTTATCGCGCAGGCGGTATAGCCGCGAGTCGCCGACATGCGCGATCGACACCTTGTTGTCGTGAAACAGGCAGGCGACGACGGTCGTTCCCATGCCCTCACATTGCGGCTGAGTCTTCGACGTGTGGTAGATGATTTTGTTGGCTCTGTGAATCGCGTCACGCAGGATGATGCTGCGCCGGGTCAAGCCGGTCTCCGCGTCCCGCGCCGACAAGTCCTCGCGCATGACCGCTTCGCGAACCAGGTTGATGATCGTCTTCACGGCGATGCCGCTCGCGACCTCGCCGGCGTTGTAGCCGCCCATGCCGTCGGCCAGCACGAACAGGCCGATGTCGGCCTCGGCGCCGATCATGTCTTCATTGTGCTCGCGCACCTTGCCGGTGTCGGTCAGCGCGACGCTGTTGATTTTGCCCCGTAAACTCATGGTGATCGTTGCGCCTTCATCTTCCCGGGCTCTTGAATGTTTTCATGGAGTTCCGCTGGGTATTCGCATCTTACAGTCATCCAGCGCGGCGGCCATCTGGGCCCCCGATTCGAAGCGCGCCTCGGGATTCTTGGCGAGCGCGCGGTTGACGACATCCTCTACGCATGCCGGCAGATCGGGGCGAAAAGCGCGCACCGGCGGATGCGGGGTCTCCGCGATCTGCTGCATCAATCCGGTCATTGAATCGGCGGTGAACGGCAGATGGCCGGTCAAGAGCTGAAATAGGCTAACACCGAGCGAGAACAAGTCCGAGTGTCCGGTCACAGTTCGCCCGTCGAGCTGTTCGGGCGACATGAACGACGGCGTGCCGAGCACGATCCCGGTGCGCGTGCTGCCCGCATCGGTGATGCGCGCGATGCCGAAGTCGGTGATTTTCAAGGTATCGCTATTCGCGTCGTACATGAGATTTGCGGGCTTGATGTCGCGATGTACGACCTGCTGTTTGTGCGCGAATCCTAAGGCATCGGCGGTCCGCCGCGCCAATTCCAGCACCTTGCGCGGCTCCAGCAGCTTGTCGGTCGCGGAATAATCGCTCAGGTGATGGCCTTTCAGATATTCCATCGCGATATACGCGAGGCCCCGTTCCTCGCCGACGTCGTAGATCGTGACGATGTTCGGATGATTCAGCCGGCCGGCCGTTTCGGCTTCGCGGAAGAACCGCGCCCTCGCCTCGGCGAGCTCCGCATCGCTGAACTCGCTCGCCAAGGGAATCGCCTTGATCGCGACCAGCCGATTGATCGCGAGGTCGCGCCCGAGATAGACCACGCCCATGGCGCCGCGGCCGATCTCCCGCTCCAACCGGTAGCGGCCGAGTTGCGCGGGCTCCATGCCGGCGGCGCTCGCCGCGGGCGCACCAGCGTTTGCGCCGGCCGCTGCGGGCGTGCCGTTGTTGGACGCCGCACGCACGCCCTCGGTGTCCGGACGTGCGCCGGGCTTGGCCATCGGCGCGGCGGCGTTGCCGGCGACCGCCGGCCTCGCGCTCGCCGGCTTCGCGCCGGCGGATTTCGCCGCGCCGCGCTCGGCATTGATCAGCCGCGTGAGTCGGGAGGACACGTCGCGGTAGGTGCCGTCCACTCGCGCCAGATGCCGAAAGACCGCCGTCGCCTGCAGCGTGCGGCCGCGCTGTTCCAATTGCGTCGCGAGCGTGTAGAGGTCGCCGAGAACCGTGGAATTCGGTTTGCGCGCCTTGAGTTCCGCGAATCGCTGCTCGAAGTTATCGAGCAACCTGGCCGTATCGGCGCCGGGCATCGGCGGCACGCTCGCATAGCGCCCGCGCGCGGCGGCCGCATTGAGCCGGGCGGCTATCTCGCCCGCGATTCCGCCGAGCAATAGGGCAACGCCGGCAAGCAGGACCCAAGAGGCGGAGCGGGCCCCGAGGCCCAGGCCCAAAGCGAGTACGGCGGCGCCGATGACGGCGGCGATCAATCCCAGTTTTCTCATGCAATAAACATAATCCGATCCTAGGGCCCGCGCAGTATAGGGGATCGGGCGAGGGTGGCAGCAATGCTAAGCTCACAGTTCAACGCGAAGGTGGTGCATGGCGAAGTCGAAAGAGGCCTTTATTTGCCAAAACTGCGGCGCCGCTTCGCCAAAATGGCAGGGGCAGTGCCCGGCATGCGCGGAATGGAACACGCTCACGGCCGAGGCGCCGCGTCCCGGCCGGCCGGGCGCCACCGGCGCGCGCGCGGCCCACCCGCGGCCGCCGTCGACGCTTGCGGCCGAGTCGCTCGATGCCCCGCCACGCCTCGGCACCGGCTTCGCCGAACTCGATCGGGTGCTTGGCGGCGGTCTCGTCGCCGGCTCCGTGACGCTGATCGGGGGCGACCCCGGCATCGGCAAGTCGACCCTGATGCTGCAGGCGGCGGCGGCATTGCATGCAACGGGCATCGTGCTGTATGCGACCGGCGAGGAATCGCTGCAGCAAGTGGCCCTGCGCGGCAGGCGCCTCGGGATCGCGGACGCGGCGGCGCGGCTGCTCGCCGAGACCTGCGTCGAGGATATCGTCGCCGCGGCGTCGGCCGTCGGCGCGCGCGTCCTGGTCGTCGACTCGATCCAGACGATGTATTCGGAGCGCGTCGAATCCGCTCCGGGCGCGGTCGCGCAACTGCGCGAATGCGCGGCGGTCCTCGTCCGCCACGCCAAATCCTCCGGCACCGCCGTGCTGCTCGTCGGCCACGTGACCAAGGACGGGCAAATCGCCGGACCGCGGGTGCTGGAGCACATGGTCGATACGGTCCTGTACTTCGAGAGCGACACCGGCAGCCGCTTCCGCGTCTTGCGCTCGGTCAAGAACCGCTTCGGCGCGGCGAACGAGATCGGCGTGTTCGCGATGGCGGAGCAGGGGCTGCGCGAGGTGACGAACCCGTCGGCGATCTTTCTCTCGCGCCATGCCGAGGCGGTGCCGGGCAGCGTGATCACCGTGCTGCGCGAGGGCACGCGGTCGCTGTTGATCGAAGTCCAGGTGCTTGCCGATCACAACGCCGGCGGCAACCCGCGGCGCGTCGCCGTCGGCATCGACGGCAATCGATTGACGATGCTGCTCGCGATCGCGCACCGCCACGGCGGCCTGGAGTTGGCGGGCCAGGATGTGTTCGCGAACGTCGTCGGCGGCGTGCGGATCGCCGAAACGGCCGCGGATCTCGCGATCGTGCTCGCGGCGCGCTCGAGTTTGCGCGACGCGCCCGTGCCTTCATCGTTGATCGCATTCGGGGAACTCGGGTTGGCCGGCGAAATCCGGCCGGTGCCGTTCGGCGAGGAACGGTTGCGCGAGGCCGCGAAGCATGGTTTCACCGCGGCGGTCGTGCCCCAGGCGAACGTGCCGAAGCGGCCGCCCGACGGCATGCTGGTGCGCGGCGTCACACGCCTGGATCAGGCGCTCGACGCGATTTAGGCTCTGCCTTCGGGGACGGCGGCAGCCGCGGCCGGAGCGCGGACGCGCACGGTCTTGATCGCATTGTCGGCGGTTTGCAGGACCTCGAGCGTGTAATCGGCCAATTTGACCGTCGTGCCGGGTTCGGGTATCGCTTCCAGGAACTCGAGGATCAGTCCGTTCAGCGTTTTCGGGCCGTCGGTCGGCAGGTTCCAGCGCATCGAGCGGTTCAGAGCCCGGATCGTCGCCGATGCGCTGACGACGAAGCTGCCGTCCGCGTCGGTATGCACGTCCTTGTGCATCATCGTCGCCGGATCCGTCGTGAACTCGCCGACGATCTCCTCGAGGATGTCCTCGAGGGTGACGAGGCCCTGGATGTCCCCGTACTCGTCGACGACGAACGCCATGCGCCGCTTGTCGCGCTGAAAATGCAGCAGCTGCGTGTTCAGGGTCGTGCCCGCCGGAATGAAGTACGTGTCGCGCGCCGCCGCCGCGCCGATCAATGCCTCGCGGTCGAGGCGTCCGCGCGCGAGTTCGCGCACCACCCGCTTCATGTGCAGAACGCCGACGATGCGGTCGATCTCACCCTCGTAGACCGGCAGCCGCGTGTGCTGGCTCTGGCGCAGATGCTCGACGATCTCATCCCAATCGTCCTCGATGTCGATGCCGACGATCTCTGTGCGCGGGACCATGATGTCCTCGACGGTGGCCTTTTCCAGATCGAGGATGCTGACGAGCATTTGCTGGTGGCGCTTCGGGATCATTGCGCCGGCTTCGGCGACCACCGTGCGCAGTTCGTCGCGGCTCAGCGAATGCGCGCCCCGGCTCGGCGGCATGCCGAACAGCCGCAACGCGCCGTTCGCGAGAAGATTGGTTGCCCATACGAACGGGTAGAGCAGCCGCAACAGCGGGGTGTAGATGTAGGCCGCCGGTATCGCCAGGCGCTCGGGGTGCAGGGCCGCGAATGTCTTCGGCGCGACCTCGCAAAAGATCAGCATGACGAAGGTCAGCGCGACGACGCCCACGGCGACGAGGAAATTGCCGCCGATGCGGAACGCGATCAGACCGACGAGCGTCGGCGTCACCACGTTGACGACCGTGCTCAACAGCAGGATCAGGCCGATCAGCCTGTCCGGCTGCGCGAGCAGCGCCTCGGCCAGACGGGAGCCGCGATGGCCGACTTTCGCGCGGTGGCGGAGCCGGTAGCGATTCATGCTCATCAGCGCCGTTTCGCTGCCGGCGAAGAACGCGGCGAGCAGCAGCAGGCAGGCCAACCAGAAGAACAGCGACGGCAGGGATGGATTACGCATCGGCGCGCAGCGCTTTCAGCCCCAATGCCGTCCCAACAAGTCCTCGAGCACGAATTTGGAGCCGAAATAGGCGAGCGCCAGCACGCAAAATCCCGTGAGCGTGAACCTGACCGCGAAGCGGCCGCGCCAGCCGTAGCGCATGCGCCCGATCAACAAGATCGCGAACAGCACCCACGCGATCAGCGACAGCACGGTCTTGTGCACGAGGTGCTGCTCGAACAGGTTGGTGACGAACACGAAGCCGGTGAACAACGCGAGCGTGAGCAGCGCAAAGCCGGCGCCGATCAGCCGGAACATGACCTTCTCGAGGACGTCCATCGGCGGCAACAGGCCCGGCAGATCCACGATGCGCTTGGCGCGCAGCCGCCGGTCGAGCAGAAAGATCATGAGCGCGGTGACGGCGGCCGCGAACAGCAGCGCGGCGGCGGCCATCGACAGAAGGATGTGCGCGGACAGCTCCCATGCCGGGACCCGGTCGACCCGGAAGCGGTGGCCGCTGCCCGTCGCGGTCGCGCCGACCGCGGCGCTGCCGAGCAATATCGCGCCGAGCACGCGATGTTGCCGTTCGATCGCGATCAAGCAGCCCAACACGGCGAGAGTCCATGCGAGCAGCGAAATCGCTTCCAGCAGGCCGATCGAAAAAGGTCCCACGGTGCGCATCAGGCGCACGATAGCGTCGCTATGCGAGAAAATCGCGCCGAACGCGGTCGCCCACGCGAACGGCTCCAGCCGGGGCTTGGTCACGCTGCGCAGCATCAGCCACGCGGCGGCGGAGTACAGAACGAATAGGGTGATCGGTAAAATCACGGGCGAATGATGACATAAGGACTATTCGCGTCCTAGCCGCATATACTAGCGCACCATGTTCGACCAACTCAGCGAAAGACTATCGGCGGCGCTCAAAACCCTGAGCGGCCGCGGCCGCCTGACCGAGGACAACGTCGCCGATACCGTGCGCCAGGTGCGCCTCGCGCTGCTGGAGGCCGATGTCGCGCTGCCCGTCGTCAAGACCTTTGCCGACGCGGTCAAGGAGCGTGCGCTCGGCGTCGAGGTGACGAAGAGCCTGACGCCCGGTCAGGCGTTCATCAAGGTGGTCCATGATGAGTTGACGCGGCTCATGGGCGAGCCGAGCAAGGGGCTGAACTTGCGGGCGCAGCGCCCGGTCGTCGTCATGCTCGCCGGCCTGCAAGGCGCGGGCAAGACGACGAGCACGGGGAAGCTCGCGCGCTGGCTGATCGAGAAGGAACGCAAGAAGGTGCTGCTCGTCAGCACCGACGTCTACCGGCCGGCGGCGATTTTGCAGCTGCAGACGCTCGCCGCACAGGTCGGCGCGGGGTTCTCCCCGGCGGCGGCGCACGAGGCGCCGCTCGCGATCGCCAAGCGCGCGCTCAACGAGGCGACGCTGCAGGCGTACGACGTGATGCTGCTCGATACCGCCGGGCGGCTGCACGTCGACGCCGAGATGATGGATGAAGTGCGCGCTCTGGAGCATGAAATCCATCCGCACGAACGCCTGTTCGTCGTCGACAGCATGGCCGGGCAGGACGCGGTCAATGCCGCCAAGGCGTTCGACGCGGCGTTGTCCCTGACCGGCGTGATCCTGACGAAGGCGGACGGCGATGCGCGCGGCGGCGCCGCGTTGTCGGTCCGGCAGGTGACCGGCAAGCCGATCCTGTTCATCGGCACCGGCGAGAAGTCCGATGCGCTCGAACTCTTCCAGCCCGAACGCATCGCCTCGCGCATCCTCGGCATGGGCGACGTGCTGTCCCTGGTCGAGCAGGTGAAGGAACAGGTCGACCATGAAAAAGCAGAGAAGCTCGCGAAGAAGATCGGCGCCGGCAAGTCGTTCGATCTTTCGGACCTGCGCGATCAGCTCGGCCAGATTCAGCGCATGGGCGGCATGTCCGCGCTGCTCGACAAGCTGCCCGCGCAGATGCAGGCGAACGCCGCGAAGGCCGCCGGCGCGGTCGATGCGCAGGCGATCAAACGCCAGATCGGCATCATCGATTCGATGACGCCGCGCGAGCGGCGCCGGCCGGACGTGATCGACGGCTCGCGCAAGCGCCGCATCGCGAGCGGCGCGGGTGTTCAGCTTCCCGAGGTCAATCGCCTGCTGAAACAGTTCGAACAGATGCAAAAGACCATGAAAAAGCTCGCCAAAGGCGGGATGCTGAAGAACATGATGCGCGGCATGGCGGGCCGCCTACCGCCGGGATTCGGGCCGTAAGCGCCCGGAAAGCGTGGATTTTCTTGCCCAAAGCGGGTTCTGGCGGCTACAATTAGCGGCTACGATTTCCAAGGTGGCTTAACGTATGGTGACGATCCGTTTGACTCGACGCGGCGGCAAGAAGACGCCCTTTTATCACGTTGTCGTGACCGACAGCCGTAAACGCCAGGGCGGCATGAGCCTCGAGAGCGTCGGGCTGTTCAACCCGGTCGCGCGCGGCGCGGAAACGAAGCTGCGGCTCGACGTCGCACGCATCGAACACTGGGTGGGCCAAGGCGCGCACATGTCGGACCGCGTCAAGCAGTTGTTGACGACGTTCCGTAAACAAGCCGCCTGACGGCGCAAGCGCCGCGATGGGCGACGAATCGCCGCTCGTCGAACTCGGAGCGGTCACGGCGCCCCACGGTGTCCGCGGCTGGGTCAAGGTACGTTCGGACACTGAACCTCCCGAGCGCTTGCTCGAGCATCGCAGCCTGCGGCTGAAAGTGCGCGGCTCGGCGCCGGAGTACCGCATCGAGGCGAGCGGACACAGCGGCGGACGTCTGACCGTGAAATTCGCGGGCGTCGACGATCGCGACGGCGCCGCCGCATTGAGCGGCGCGAGCATCTGCGTGCCGCGCAGCGCACTGCCGGCGCGCGGTGAACGGGACTACTACCGCGCCGATTTGATCGGCTGCGAGGTCGTCGACGTGGGCGGCGATCGCTTGGGTTCGCTCGAGTATTTTGTCGAGACGCCCGCCCATGCGCTCATGGTCGTACGGGGGGCGAAGGAATATTGGATTCCCGCCGTGCCGAAACATGTCCGCCGGGTGGACTTGGATGCGCGTCGGGTGGTCGTCGATTGGACAGAGCCTGCGGACTAGGACTATGCGCATAGCGGTCGTGTCCCTGTTCCCGCAAATGATCCGCGATGCGCTGTCGCACGGTGTCGTCGGCCGCGCGATCGAGCGCAAGACGCTGGATATAGCGTGCTTCGATCCGCGCGACCATGCGACCGACACGCACCGTACGGTCGACGACCGCCCGTACGGCGGCGGGCCGGGCATGGTGTTGAAGGTCGAGCCGTTGACGGCGGCGCTGCGCGCCGCCGAGGCAACGTTCCCGTCGGCGGTGAGGCGGGTTCTGTTGTGCGCCGACGGGCGCCGTTTCGAGCAGAGCGTCGCGCGCGAGGCTGCGACGCGGCCGGGGTTGATTTTGGTCTGCGGGCGGTATGAGGGCGTCGATGAGCGCTTCATCGAGGGCGGGATCGATGAGCTTTGGTCGATCGGCGACTACATATTGTCGGGCGGGGAATTGCCGGCGCTGGTCGTCATCGATGCGATCGCAAGGCTGCTGCCGGGCACGCTCGGCGCGGCGGAATCGGCGGAACAGGAGTCCTTTAGTGACGGTCTGCTCGATTGGCCGCATTATACTCGGCCGGCGTCGATCGACGGGCGGCGGGTGCCGGAGGTTCTGGCCTCGGGCGACCATGCGGCGATCGCGCGTTGGCGCCGGCGCGAGGCGCTCGGGCGCACGTGGATGCGCAGGCCCGACATGCTCGAGCGCCGCGGCATGAGTGCCGAGGAGCGGGCGCTGTTGGAAGAATTCAAGGCCGAACGGGCGCAAGCCGCCGGCCGGGTTGAAAATAGTCTTTAAGATGAGGTCGCAACGATGAACAAGATCATTCAAGCATTGAACGGTGAACGGGCGCGCGCGAAGTTTCCGGAGTTCAATCCCGGCGACACCGTGGTCGTGCAGGTCAAGGTCGTCGAGGGCGAGCGCGAGCGCGTACAGGCATACGAGGGCGTCGTCATCGCGAAGAAGAACCGCGGGCTGAACTCTTCGTTCACGGTGCGCAAGATCTCGCACGGCGAGGGTGTCGAGCGCGTATTCCAGACCCACAGCCCGTCTATCAGCGAAGTCAGCGTCAAGCGCCGCGGCGCCGTGCGCCGCGCGAAGCTGTATTACCTCCGCGACTTGTCGGGCAAGGCCGCGCGCATCGACGAGAAGCTCTAGCGCCGGGAGGCGATCGATGAGTTTCGGCGCGGTGCTGTCGGGCATCTTCCATCTCGTATGGCGCATTCTCGACGGCATCCGGCGCGCGCTGCACCTGCTGCTGCTGCTGGTGATCTTCGGGTTCCTGCTCGCGGCGTTGCACACGTCGATACCGATCGTGCCGAGTTCCGCGGCCCTGGTGATCGCGCCCGAGGGCCGGCTCGTCGAGCAATTGTCGGCCGATCCGCTGCGGCGCGCGGTCGGTGAAGCCTCCGGCGGGGCCGCGTCCGAAACCCTGCTGCGCGACGTGACCGATGCGATCGAGACCGCCAAGAGCGATCGGCGGATCAAATTGATCGTGTTGGACCTCGACCGGCTCGCTCCTTCCGGCCTGTCGAAGCTGCAGGAGGTCGGCGCTGCCATCCGCGATTTCCGCGCGGCCGGCAAGCGCGTCGTCGCCTCCGCGAATTCCCTCGATCAGACCCAGTATTACATCGCGGCGCAGGCGGGCGAGGTCTACCTGGATCCGTTCGGGCTGGTGAACATCACCGGTTTCGGCTACTACCGCATGTTTTTCAAGAACGCGATCGACAAACTCGGCGTGGACGTCAATATTTTCCGCGCGGGCACGTTCAAGAGCTACACGGACCAGTTCTCGCGCAGCGACATGGCGCCGAGCGAGCGCGCAGAGAGCGCCGCGTGGCTCGGCACGCTGTGGAACGCCTATCAAGGCGACGTGACCCGCGCGCGCTCCCTGCCCGCGAACGCGCTCGAGGACTATGTGGAACAAGGTCCCGCGGAACTTGCGGCCTTGAACGGCGATGCGGCGAAGCTAGCGCTGCAGCACGGGCTGGTCACCGCGCTGAAGAGCCGTACGCAGGTCGCCGACGAGCTGAAAAACCTGGTCGGCGAGAATCACGATACGCATTCGTACAATTCCATCTCGATGAACGAGTACCTCGCGTCGGTGCGCGCCAAGCACCTGTTCCAATCGAAGCCCGACACGCGCATCGGCATCATCGTCGCCGCGGGCGATATCCTCGACGGGCGGCAGCCGCCCGGTGCGATCGGCGGCGAGAGCACGGCCGCGCTCCTGCAAAAGGCGCAATACGATCCTGCGATCAAGGCCGTCGTGCTGCGCATCGACAGTCCCGGCGGGAGCATGTTCGCCTCGGAACAGATCCTGCGCGCCGTGCAGCGCTTGCGCCGCGCGGGCAAGCCCGTGGTCGTGTCGATGAGTACCTATGCGGCCTCCGGCGGCTATTACATCGCGGCGGCGGCGAACCAGATATTCGCGAGCCCGACCACCTTGACGGGCTCGATCGGCGTGTTTTCGGTCGTGCCGACCTTTCAGCGCACGCTCGGCAAGCTCGGCGTCACGGTCGACGGGCTCGGCACGACGCCGCTCGCCGGCATGATGCGCCTCGACCGGCCGCTCTCGCCCGCGGCGAAGCAGGTGCTGCAGAGCGGCGTCGATCACGCATACGATGAGTTCCTGCGGCGCGTCGCCGAAGGGCGCAAGATGAGCGTCGATGACGTCGACAAGATCGCGCAGGGGCGGGTTTGGTCGGGCGCCGACGCCGAGCGCATCGGGCTCGTCGATCACCTCGCGGGCCTCAAGGCCGCGGTCGCGGCCGCGGCGAAGCTTGCGGACGTCAGCGGCAAATACGGCACCGAATACATCGAGCCGGAACTCGGATTGCGTGAGGCATTGATGATGCAGGTCCGTTCGGACCTGTTGTATTGGGGGCGGCTCGCGGGCCTGATCCCGGGCCGCCGGCCGTTTGGCCGGATCCTCGATCCCTTGGTCGAGCAAGCGCGCGCTTTCTCGCAATTCAACGATCCGCGCGGACTGTACGCCTATTGCTGGTGCGGACAGCCCGGCGGATAGCTTGCGGTATCGTCCTAGAGCGCCGACCAATCGAGGATGATCTTGCCGGATTGGCCTGAGTTCATGATCTCGAAGCCTTCGGCGTAGTCACGGATGCCGAGCCGGTGCGTGATGACCGGCCGTACGTCCAGCCCGCTCTGCAGCATGCTCGCCATCTTGTACCAGGTCTCGAACATCTCGCGCCCATAGATGCCCTTGATCACGAGCCCCTTGAATATGACCTGATTCCAATCGATCGCGGTCTCGCCCGGCGGAATGCCGAGCATGGAGATGCTGCCGCCGTGATTCATCGTGCGCAGCATCTCCTTGAGCGCCGCCGCATTGCCCGACATCTCGAAGCCGACGTCGAATCCTTCCTCCATGCCGAGGTCGCGCATCGCCTCATCCAGCGTGTCGCGCGAGACGTTCAGCGCGCGCGACGCGCCCATCGCCGCGGCGAGGCCGAGGCGGTAATCGTTGACGTCGGTGACGACGATATGGCGCGCGCCGCAATGGCGCGCGATCGCGACCGCCATGATGCCGATGGGTCCCGCGCCCGTGATCAGCACGTCCTCGCCGACGACGTCGAACGCGAGCGCCGTGTGCGTTGCGTTGCCCAAGGGGTCGAGGATCGAGGCGACCTCGTCGTCGATCGCCGGCGGCAGCTTGAACACGTTCGCCGCGGGTATCGTCAGGTATTCGGCGAACGCGCCGGCGCGATTGACGCCGACCCCCTGCGTATTGCGGCACAGATGTCGCCGTCCGGCGCGGCAGTTGCGGCAGTGTCCGCAGGTGATGTGGCCTTCGCCCGAAACTCGGTCGCCGACCGCGAATCCGCTCACCTC
>Ga0316628_100002920_pt1 | contig 12945 bp, 10 predicted proteins | sample OWC_Aug_M2_C1_D5_FD_207648 | JGI IMG/M metagenome (GOLD analysis project Ga0316628, IMG submission 207648) | Wetland soil microbial communities from Old Woman Creek delta, Ohio, United States - OWC_Aug_M2_C1_D5_C | ecosystem: Environmental > Terrestrial > Soil > Wetlands | place: USA: Ohio...
AGGCGGTGCTCGATCAGCTGCGCCCTCGCCTCGTGCTGTTCGGCGCCGACGCGCCCTCGGCTCCCGAGCTCGGGCCGCGCACCGGCGCGCGGATCGGCGCCCGCCTGCTCCTGCGCGCCCGCACGATCGGCCTCGACGAGGTCGAGCTGCGCGATCGCGATGGCGGCTACGTGCGCGCGAGCGACGGCGGCGCGGCGGTCGCCCTGATCGGCCGCGCGGACCCCGCCGCCGCCGGCGATGACGACGTCGACCTCGTCGTGATCGCGGCGACCGGCGGTGCCGACGCGCGCATCGAGGTCGCCGGCTCCGCGCCCGCCGAGGTCGCGCACACCGGCGGCGCCGTGGTCGCGCTCGGCGACGACGCGGCCAAGGATCCGAAGATCGTCGCGAACGCGAACCGGCTCGCCGAGCTGCTCGGCGCCGTCGTCGTCGGCGGCTCCGAGGCCGCGCACCGCGGCGCGATCGCGCCCGGCGCCGTGGTCGATCGGTCGTCGCCGCTCGCGCCGGAGCTGTGCGTCGCGATCGGTGCGGCGCAGGTCGACCTCGCCGGCGCGACGAGCCTGATCAAGATCGGCGCCCAGCCCGGCAAGCTCGTCGATGGTGCCCTGCCCGGCCCGCTCGACACCGGGCTCGCCGCGCTGGTCAAGCAGCTGGAGAACGCGTGAAGGTCGCGGTCTGGCTCGGTAGTGCATCGCCGGTGCGCTCGGTGCGCTGGCTGGACGGCGTGCTGTCCGCCGCCGCGAAGTTCGGTGACGTCACGGCGATCGCCGCGGGCGACGCGACGTGGCTCGATCTCGCCGCCGATCGCGCGACCCGCGCCGGCCTGCCGAGCGCCGGCATCCCGACCGACCTGTCGCTCGACTACCTCGGCTGGGCGCAGGTCGCCGCCGCGGCGGTGCGCGAGCTCGGCGCCACGTGCGTGCTCGTCGACGAGGCCAGCCGGCCCGAGCGCGGCGTCTCCGAGGTCGCCGCACTCGCCGAGCTGCTCGATTTCGCGCAGCTGACCCACGTCGTCGCGCTCGCGCCCGACGGCGCGCTGATCCACGCCAGCCGGGTCGCCGGCCGCGAGCTGCAGACGGTCCGCGTACGCGGCGACGCCGTGCTCGGCGTGCGCATCGCGGGCCCCGCGGTCGACGAGTACCCGACGCCGGTGCCGTCGAAGTCGATGCGCCGGCTCGAGCTGGCCGACCTCGGCCTCGATCCGAAGGTGCTCGCGCACCGCGCGCTGCCGCCGCGCACGAGCGCGCAGCCGAAGAAGACGGTCGAGCGGATCGCCGAGCACCTGGCGGTGCACCTGGTGAAGCCGTGAAGGCGCGGCCGGTCGCGAGCGAGTCGCAGGCGCGCGTGCAGGTGATCGCGCCGGCCGGGCTCGGCACGACCGCGGTCGCCGCGCTGCGCGCGCGAGGGATCGACGCGCGGCTCGCCAACGAGGCCAGGGGCGCCGCGCGCAACGACGACTTCTCGATCGATCCGGGGACCGACGACGTGGTCGCGTGGGCGCTCGACGCGCCGCCGGGCACCGCCGCGACCGTCGAGCTCGCGCAGCTGTGCGCGCGCGCCGCGACCGCGAGCCGGCCGATCTGTCTGCTCGCGCCGCCGCCGAAAGGCACCGGCCGCGCCGCGGCCGAGCGTGCGGCCGCCCTCGCCTATCTGCGCGCGCACGGCGCCGCGCTCGCGCACGACGTCGACGCGTGGCTCGAGGCGACCGTCGCGCTCGTGCGGTTCGGATTGCCGAAGGGGCCGCGCGCGGCGATCGTCGCGCCCGCCGGGTCGTGGCTCGAGGCGCAGGCGCACGCGCTGGTCGCCGAGGCCGAGGCGCTCGGGCTACGCGCTCCCCGGCTCGATCCCGCGGGCACGGATGCGGTGCTGTATGACCCCGCGCTCGGCGCGCCGCCGGAGGAGCCGCTCGCGATCCCGGTGGCCGCGCGTCCCGAGCTCGGCGGCGATGGCCCGGCGCTCTACAGCGCGCGCGCCGCGCTCGCCGCGATCGACGTGCTCGGCCACGCCGCGGAGCGCATCGAGTCCGGCATCGGCCCCGCGCCCGCGAAGGCATCGGCGGAGCTGCAGATCGAGCAGGACAAGCTCGAGCGCAACTTCGCGAAGCTGATCGCGGGCACCCGCGCCGGCGATCACGAGACGAAGCTGCTGCTGTCGGCGTACGGCGTGCCGGTCACCCGGCAGGTCGTCGCGACCACACCGTCGGCGGCGGTCAACGGCGCGCGCCGCGTCGGGTTCCCGGTCGAGATCAAGCCGTGGGGGCCGGATGCGCCGACCGAGCGCGACGGCTGTCCCGTCGAGCGTGGCATCACGAGCGACGCGATGGTGCGCCGCGCCTACGCCGCCGTGCTCGCGGCGAACGGCAAGCCCGGCGAGGGTGCGGTGATCGTCCGCGAGGTGCCGCCGCTCGGCCGCGATCTCCAGGTCTCGTTCCTCGAGGTGCCGCACCTCGGGTGGACGGTGATCGTCGACGCACCCGGCGCGCCGCACGTCGCGGCCGCGCCCGCACCGCTGCGCCTGATCGACGCCCAGCGGCTCGCCACCACGCTCGTCGCGTCGCGCGCCGGCGATCCCGAGCCCGATCGCGCGGGCCTGGCAAACCTCTTGCGACGCGCCTCGCACCTCGTCGTCGATCTCGGCGACCGCATCGCCCGGCTCGAGCTGCCGCGCGTGATCGTCGGCGGCCGCGGCACGCGCACCGTCGTCACCGACGCATGGTGCCAGGTCAGATAGACGCGGCGATCGTGTCCTGCGTCGCGACGCCCGCCTGATCGCCGTACAGCGCGTCGAGGATCGACTCCGCCCGCGCCTTGACGCGCGCGTGGATCGACGGGTAGCGCGCATCCGCGCGCGCGCTCGCGAGCAGCGGACACTTCTCGAGCCAGTGCAGATCGAACAGACCGGCGTCGTACGCGGACTGCAGCGCGTCGAACACGGTGTCGAGATCGCCGGCGAATGCGGCCGCCTCGATGAGCATCTGGCCGACGAACGACCGCCGGCGCGCATTCGCGGTCTCGGCCTCGAACAGCGCGAGCATCTGCGGCCGGACCTCGGCGTACGCGTCGTCGAGGATCGCGCGGAACATCAGGTGGATCGTCTGGGGCGCGAGCGCGCTCGGCTTGACGCCCTCGAACCAGGTCCGGAACTCGCGCAGCCGCTCGCGGTCCGCGTGCCACCACATGTAGCGCACGCGCGACATCGGCCGGTCGCGCCCCTCGGCGACCAGCTCGGCCTCGAGCTTCTCGTACTCGTCGAGTCGGCCCTCGAGCGCCCACGCCCGCCCGATGTCCCAGCGCACCATCCGCGGTCCGGCGGCAACGCGCAGCGTCTCCTCGAGCCGCGCCATCGCGGTGTCGATGAAGCCCGCCTCGAGCAGCAGGCGTCCGAGGTGCTCGTGCGCCTCGGAGACGTGCGGTGCGCACGCGATCGCAGTGCGGAACCGGACCGCGGCGGTGACCGCGTCGCCCGTGTTGAGCGCGACGTGCGCCGCTGCGATGTGCGAGTCGGCCAGGTGCGGCGCCTCGCGCACCGCGCGCTGTGACAGCTCGACCGCGCGCGCCAGCGAGGTCGCGGGCGTGTCGCCGATGAAGAACGCCATGCGCACGTGCGCGATCGCGAGGTTCGCGGTGATCCGGGGCTCGTCGGGCGACATCGCGTGCGCGCGCTCGAGCATCTCCATCGCGCGCGGCGTGTCGCGGACGTTGTCCATCAGCACATGGCGCGCCCGCAGCAGCAGGTCCTCGATCTCGCTCGACCGCGTGTCCCCCGGCGCCACGTGGTGGAGCGCGGCCTCGAACGCACGCACGGCGAGCTCGACGGCGGGACCGACCTGATCGATGTGGACGGGCACCTCGATGCGCGTGGCGCCGAGCACGACCGAGATCGTGTCGTGCGCGTCGACCGAGATCACGAGCGCGTCGTCCTCGACCGGCTCGGCGAGCTCGCCGTAGCGCGCGAGCACGCGCACGAGCGGGATCCGGCGCAGCCTCGCGAGCAGCTGCTCGTGCACGGCGTTCGCGAGGTAGAGGCCGGGGCGCGCGTCGCCGCGCGTGCCGACGACATACACCGTGCGTACGCCGGTGAGCTCGCTGTGGCGCTGCGGCTGGGTCGCGGCACGGCCCGGGCGGGACCACGGCGCGAGCGCACGACCGAGCGCGGCGGCCGTCGGGTAGCGACTCGCCGGGTCGCGGCTGGTCGCCTTCGCGATCACCTGTGCGAGCTCGGGCGGGCCGTCGGCCGGGGCGAGCGTGACGCTGTCGAGCGACCGCTTCGCCTCGACGATCGTCATCGCGTCGCCGCCGAACGCGCGGCGCCCGGCGAGCATCTCGAACAGCACGACGCCGACCGCGTAGACATCGGCCGCGGGCGTCGGCGCCTCGCCCTTCGCCTGCTCCGGCGCCATGTACGCCGGCGTGCCCGACAGCTCGCCCTCGGCCGCCGCAACCGCCGCGACGCCGAAGTCGGCGAGCACGACCCGGCCGTCGCTCGCGATCAGGACATTATCCGGCTTGATGTCGCGGTGGATCACGCCGGCGGCGTGCGCGGCCTCGAGCGCGTCGCACATCGCGGTCGCGATGCCGATCGCCTCGGGCACCGGCAGGCGCTTGCGCTGCGCGAGCCGCGTCGTCAGCGACTCGCCGTCGATCAGCTCCATCGTGCAGAACAGCACGCCGTCGGCCGAGCCGAGCTCGAACGTGCGCGCCACGTTGTGGTGGGTGACGCGCCGCGCGAGCTTGACCTCGTGGCGGAACCGCTCGGCCATCGCCGGCATCACCGCGAGGTCGGCGCGGATCACCTTGAGCGCGACCAGCTCGTCGAGCTCGCGATCGCGCGCGCGGTACACCGCGCCCATGCCGCCGGTGCCGATCAGCGCGAGCAGATCGTAGCGGTTCGCGAGCGTCTTGCCGGTGAGGTCGATCAACGGCCGACCTCCAGCTCGAGCGCCTGCGCGCGGGCGAGCAGCGTCTCCTGCGTGTTGAGCGACGGGTCGTCGAGCACGTACTGGAGCAGCATGCCGAGGATCCGGCCCACCGCGGGCCCCGGCGGCATCTGCAGCGTGTCCATCAGCTGCTTGCCCGTGATCGCGAGATCGCCGACCTCGAGCGGATCGCCGAGCACGGCGCGCGCGACCCGGACGAGCGTCGGGTTGTCGTCGGACTCCCACAGCTCGACCGCCAGCTCGCGCTGCTCGCGCCGCAGCTGCGAGAGCACCCGGCGCACGGCGGGCGGCGTCCACTGCTCCTCGCGCGCGGCGTGCGCGACCGCGACGAGGTGACTCGCGACCTCGAGCTCGACGTTGGAGAACTTGAGTGCGCGCAGGATCTCGGCGACCCGCTTCTGCGCGCCGCGATCGAGCGCGACCGGCAGCGCGTCGGGAGACGCGAGCGGCACCATCAGCGCGGCGAGCCGGGTCCTCGGCGTCGCGCGGTCGACGCGCTCGATCGCCAGCTCGGGCACCTCCGGCAGGATCGTCTGCATGATCCGGGTGCGCACCGCCGGCACCAGCCCGCGCGACGGCTGCTTCGTCTCGAGGATCTTGCGCAGCTCTTCACACACGCGCTCGCGCGACACCTTCGCCAGCGACGGCAGCGCCGGGCCGATGCCGGCCTCGGTCGCCGGATCGAGCGCGAACTCGAGCTGCGCCGCGAACCGCACCGCGCGCATCACGCGCAGGCCGTCCTCGGTGAACCGCGCGACCGGATCGCCGACCGCGCGCAGCGTCTTCGCCGCGACATCCGCTTGCCCGCCGAACGGATCGATCAGCTGATCCTTCGCGGGGTCGTAGGCCATCGCGTTGACCGTGAGGTCGCGCCGCGCCAGGTCCTCGACCAGCGGCACGCCGAACACGACGTGATCGGGCCGGCGCGCATCGGTGTACGCGCCCTCGCCGCGGAAGGTCGTCACCTCGACGTGCGTGTGCGCGCCCTTGCCGGTCACCACGGTCACCGTGCCGTGCGCAAGCCCGGTCGGGATCGTGTGGCGGAACAGCTTCAACACCTGCTCGGGGTGCGCGCTCGTCGCGACGTCCCAGTCGCCCGGATCGCGCCCGAGCATCGCGTCGCGCACCGCGCCGCCCACCGTCACCGCTTCGAACCCCGCGTCGGTGAGCACGCGGCAGACCTCGCGGACGTTCGCCGGGACCGGAAGCATCACTCGGTCTGGGCCGCGCCGCGGAGCCGGTGGAAGATGTCGTTCGCGCGGCCGCGCAGCTTGTGGGCGTCGGCGACCTGGCCCGCGCGTTCCTTGAGCGCGGCGAGGCCCTGGTACGCGCGCGCGAGCTCGACCTCGTGCTTGACCGCGGCGAGGATGTCGATCGCGCGGCGGAAGTCATCCTCGGCCTGCAGGGTGTGGCCGAGCGCGGCGGCGACCTCCGCCTTGACGCGATAGCCGCAGCCGATGTGGACGCGCAGCCCGACCGCCTGGCTGACCGCGACGGCGGCGTGCGCCTCGACGTCGGCGGCCTCGAGGTTGCCGAGGTGGAGCTGGACCTGCGCGAGCCGCTGGTGCGTCACCGCGAGCGCGACCCGATCGCCGAGCTGCGACGCCAGCTGCTTGGCATCCGAGAGGTCCTTGACGGCCTCGGCGCCGCGCCCCATCGCGCCCTTGACCTCGCCGGTGCGCGACAGGACATCCGCGAGCGCGAGCTTGTCGCCGATCTCCTGTGCGAGCGAGCGCGCCTCGCCGAGCAGCTCGAGCGCCTGCTCGTGGTTGCCGTCCTCGGAGTGCACGCTGCCGAGGTCGCACAGCGACTGGACGATGCCGACCATGTCGCCGATGTCGCGCCGCAGGTCGAGCGCCTCGCGAAACTGCGCGATCGCCGCCTTGAAGTTGCCGCTGTCGTGGTGGACGCGGCCGATGTTCGCGAGCGACAGCGCGATCGAGCGGCGATCGCCGAGCGCGCGCCGGATCGTCAGCGCCTGGCGGTGGAAGTCGAGCGCCTGACTGTAGCCGCCGCGCAGCCAGTGCACGCGGCCCATGTCGTCGAGCGTCGACGCGATGCCGCGGTCGTCGCGCGAGCGCTCGAACAGCTCCTGCGCGCGCCGCAGGTGCTCCATCGCCGCGTCGTACCTGCCGAGCCGGCGCTGGCCGCGCGCGAGCCGGCTGTACGCGGCGCCCGCCTTGTTGAGCGAGTCGTAGCGCCACGCGAGCTGCAGCATGTCGGTGAAGCACTGCGCGGCCTCGTCGGTCTTGCCGCTCTGCTCGAGGACGTCGCCGAGGTTGTGCAGGCCGTCGAGCCGCGCCGGCGCATCGGCCTCGCCGAGCATCGCCAGGCCCTTCTCGTAGAGCATGCGCGCCTCGTCGGGCGAGTAGCGGGCGCGCGCGCGATCGCCGCCCTGGAGGTAGCAGCGGGCCGCGCGCCGGGTGTCGCCGCCGCGCTCGTAGAGCGACGCGAGGAACTCGAGCTGCTCGTCGCGCAACGTCGACAGCTTGCTCTCGAGCCACTGCGCGGCCGCGAGGTAGTAGCGCGCGAGCTTGCGCGGCGGCGTCGACCGCACGATCAGCTCGCGCTCGAGGTTGTGCTTGAACACGACCTCGACGTCGCCCGGCACGCTCGAGTCGTCGGTGTCGAGCATCAGCAGATAGTCGCGATCCGCGAGGATGTGGATCAGGTCGCTGATCCGCCGCCGGACGTCTTCGCCGTGGCCCCACTCCAGATCGAGCGCCGCCACCGGCGACGCCGGCACCGGCACCTCCTGGCGGGTCAGCGCGATCACCGCCGACAGCCAGAACACGTTGCCGAACACCGCGGCCTTCTCGAGCAGGTCGCGCTGATCGGCCTCGAGCGCGGCGATGCGCGCCTCGATCGCCTCGTCGACGGAGACCGGCAGCTCGATCTCGGCGGCGCGGTCGGCGTCGAGCGTCCAGCCCTTCGGGCCCTGGAACAGCGCGCCGTGATCGGCGTACAGCTTGACCAGCTGCTCGAGCAGCGCCGGGTTGCCGCCGGTCATCTCGATCGCGCCCTCGATGATGTCGTCGGGCACGCGCGGCACGCGCGACAGCAGGTTCGAGAACATCGCCTCGGCGTCGTCGCCCTCGAGGTTGCGCAGGTCGATCCGCGTGTGCTCGATGTCACCCTCGCCCCACCCGCCCATGCGCACGAGCATCTCGGGGCGCGCCGCGCACAGCAGCACGAGCGGTCCGCCGACGTGCGCCGCGAGATCGTTGATCAAGGACAGCGTCTCGTCGCCGGCCCACTGCAGGTCGTCGAGCACCAGCACGAGCGGGCCGTTCGCGGCGTCGAGCTCGAGGAAGCGCTGCAGCGCGGTCTTGCTCAGCTCCGCGAGCTGCGCCGGGTTCTCGGTGACCGCGCGCAGGAAGGGCGTCGGCTGGAACTCCATGCCGAGGTAGCCGCCGATCAAGTAGAGCAGCTCGCTGACCTGCCCCTCGCCGATGACCTCCTTCACCTCGTGGTTGAAGCGAATCTTGGCCATCTCGTCGGGGACCGGCGTCACCTCGAACCGCGCGCGCAGCAGCGAGGCGATCGCGGAGAGCTTCACGCCCTTCTCGGCGGCGCCGTGGAACACGCGGCACGTCTGCTTCTCGCGCAGCTCGCCGAGCAGCTCGTTGATCAGGCGCGTCTTGCCGGTGCCCTGGTTGCCGACGATCGTGACCAGCTGCGGCGCCTGGAAGTCGATCGCGCGCGTGATCACGTCGCGCAGGGTCGCCAGCTGCGCGTCGCGCCCCACGAGCCCCGCGCGGATGGGGCGATCTGGCTCGGTATCGATCCGCACCATGCTGCGCGGGCGCGCGGCCGCGGCCGCAGCGGTCGGAGGCGGCGTCGCTTTCGCGGGAACCGGTGGCGGCAGGTTTTGCGTCTTCGCCGCGGCCGGGATCGGCGGCGGAACGGTCTGCGCCTTGACGACTCCGGTCCCTTTGAACGGCGTCGCTGCCGATGCAGGCCGGCCGGAACCCGGCGGTCGGGACGGTCCTGTCGACACCGTCGCAGAGGTTATCAGATCCGTCGGCGAGACACGCGCTGCGGCCCCGGTGTATGTTGGGAATAGGGATGGGCAACCACTGGGCATTGCTTGCCTGCTGTGTCGCGCTCTGCGGCTGCCCGACAGTGGATCTCGGAGACACGCCGCCCGACATCGGCGCGTGCAACCCGGCCGGCGGGATCGGCTACTTCGTGATGACGATCGAGCCGATGTACCTGAAGATCGGTGACACGGCGAACGGCTGCGCGAAGTCGTCGATGTGCCACGACGGCGCCCACGGCCTGACGCTCAAGGTGACGCCGACCGTCGACGACATGGCGAACTACCGCGTCAGCCAGCAATACCTCAACTGCGGCCAGCCGATGGCGAGCGAGCTGTTGACCAAGCCGCTCAAGGGCCTCGACTTCCACACCGGCGGCGACCTGTTCCAGGACACGAGCGATCCTGCCGTGCAAGCGTTCCTCGGCTGGTTCCAATGAAGTGGCTCGTCGTCCTCGCCCTCGTATGCGCCCCCGCGGTGGCGCGTGCCGATGCGTACCTGCGCGTGATCGCGCAGCGCGCCAGCGTCTACTCGGGGCCCGGCACCGGCTATCGCGAGCTCGCGATCGTCAATCGCAACCAGGTGTTCCAGGTGCTCGAGCGCGGCACGCGCGACTACTGGTTCAAGATCGAGCTCGACGACGGCACGCCGGGCTGGATCGTCGGCGACATGGTCTATCCGTTCGAGGTCGGCGACGAGGAAGAACCCGGCGCGTTCACGCGGATGGGGCGTGCGATCAAGCGCGCGATCCTCGGCCCGTCGCCGGTGCCCTACTCGACCGTCGGTCTCGCGGCGTCCGCGGGCGTGCTCGACGGCGAGGGCGTGTTCATGCTGCGCCCGTCGTGGATCATCGATCCGTACTGGGCGCTCGAGGGCTTCGGCGGGCTGTCGCCGCGCAGCGAGAAGGATGTCTACCTCGGCGGGCTCGCGTTCGTGCTGCGGCTCGCGCCCGGCTCGGTGCTGACACCGTACGCTTCGCTGGGCCTCGGCGCCGCGTACATCTCGCCGAAGGCCGACAACTATGTCGACCCGCGCGAGACACTGATGGCGCTCGGCGCCGGCGGCGGGTTCGAGATCACGCTCAAGAAGCAGATCACCGTCCGCATCGACGCGCGCAACTGGACCCTCTTCAACGAGAACCACTCCAACAACGGCCAGGAGTACTCCGGTGGACTGGCGATTTTTTTCTAAGCTCATCGTCGTGATCGCGCTCTCCGGGTGTGGCCGCCAGGCCGTACGCGCGTCGGAGAAGCAGTTCCTCGCCGACCAGGTGATGGTGTTCGACAACGATCCGCACGAGACCGCGGCCGACGATCACGTGATGGAGAACCGAGAGGGTGCGGCCGGCGGCCACGGCGCCGGCGGCGGAGGCTGCGGTTGCAACTGAAGCTCGCCATCCTGCTGCTCGCCGTGAGCTCGCCCGCGTTCGCGGACGATCACGCCGAGGCCTCGACGCAGGTGTTCGAGGAGAAGCGCGCCGGTGACAAGGGCGGCCTGACCGTCATCCACCCCGCCGTCGACCTCGGCACCGACATCGGCCGCTACACGACGCTCGAGGCCGGCTACTCCGCCGACGCGGTCTCCGGCGCGACCGCGACGACGTACCAGGTCGATGCGGTGTCGTCGGCGACCTCGTTCTCCGATCTGCGTCAGGAAGGCACGCTCGGCCTCGGCTTCCACGGCCGGCGCTCGTCGCTGATGATCACCGGCGGGTTCGGCACCGAGCGCGACTACCTCTCGCACTCGATCGGCGGCGTCGCGTCGATCGACCTGCCCGGCCGCAACACCACCGTCGCGCTCGCCTACGGCCACAGCTGGGACGAGGTCTGCGACCACGACAACGGCATGGCGATGCCGCTCGAGCGCCACGCGCTGATCGGCGCCGAGCCGTGCCTCAAGTCCGGCGGCTTCTTCGGCCAGGACAAGCCGGGCACCACGATCTGGCACGACCTCAGCATCGACAACGCGCAGGCGACGATCACCCAGAACCTGTCGCCGACGATGAACCTCCAGGTCGCGCTGTGGGGCGAGATCCTCAATGGCTTCCAGTCCAACCCGTACCGCCGGGTCAAGGTCGGCGGGAACTCGCCGCAGGAGCACGTGCCGAACGAGCGCGCGCGGTGGTCGATCACGGCGCGCTTCAACCGCTTCCTCCCGGCGCAGCACGGCGCGGTGCACTTCGGGGCGCGGTTCTATGACGACACCTGGCGAGTGGTCGGCGGCGACGTCGAGCTCGGCTACTCGCAGTACATCGGCAACAGCTTGCTCGTGAATTTCCGTGCGCGGGCTTACCAGCAATCCGCGGCCAAATTCTTCAAGGACGCGTTCTTCTACGAGACCGAGTCGACCGCCGGCGAGTACTACACGGGTGACCGCGAGCTGTCGCCGGTGCGGTCGGCCCTGCTGGGCGCGAAGCTGACGCTGATCTCGGTCGCCGGCGACAAGCCGGTCTGGCACCTCTTCGACAAGCTCCAGTTCAACGTGAAGGGCGACGTACTGATCCTCGGCCAGATCGCGGCGGACAGCACGCTCGACAACCCGATGGGCATCGACAAGCAGTTCCTCTACGGCAACGGCCTGCTCGACGCCGTGATCCTCCAGCTGGGACTTTTGGGAAACTACTGAAAGTCCGATATACTCCCGATGGCATGTATCGCTATGGGGATGGCACGCCGTTTCCGCTCGATGAGAACTTCATCGAGACGCTGACGTCGGCGGTCGAGGCGTGCACCGGCGCGTTCATGCCTCTGACGCAGCTCGACGAGCGTCGCGACAACGCCCGCGCCGGCCGCGCCGAGGCCGACCGCGAGCTCGGACGACTCAACGATCTCGAGAAGTCGCTGACCACCGCGCTGTCGCCGTTCATGGTGCCCGACAAGAAGTCGGCCCAGGCCCAGGGCGTCGCGCAGAAGACGCTGCAGGCCGCGAAGACCGCGATCCAGCAGGCGCGCGCGCAGGTCGAGGGCCGCGTGTCGGCGCTCGAGGCACAAGCGTCCGCCGGCACCGCCTCCGATGCCGTGCTCGCGGCGCTGCGGCCGTTCTTCGATCATCATCAGCTGCCGAACGCGAAGTGGATCATGGCGTGGGACGTCCGCGGCAGCGAGCCGCAGGCCGACGCGGTCGCGAATGCCGGCCGGCTCCAGGCATCGTTCCGGCTGACCGTCGATCCGTACCGCCAGCCGATCCGTGTCGATCAGCTCGCCGAGGGCGTCGTCGTCCACATGATGAAGAAGGGCCTGCTCGGCAAGGCGAAGCCGGCGCCGGTCGACCTCGGCCGCTACGTGATGGTCGCGTTCGAGAAGACGCTGAGCGACCACGTGATCACGCTCAAGGAGAAGCCCGATCGCGCCTCGCAGGGCCTCCGCTTCACGGTCGGCGACAAGGGCGCGACCTGGCAGTCGGTGTCTCCGGCCGGCGACGCCGACAGCGAGGCCAACCCGCTCGACATCGAGGACGTCGACGGCATCCGCCGCCTCGGCGAGGGCGCGAACAAGGCGCTCAAGGACCTCATCCAGCACCGCACGCTCGTCGACATCCAGCTCGGCTCGGCGGCGATGGCGCAGCTGCCCGAGCCGCGGATCGTGCCGATGGAAGTGCTCCAGCAGCTCACGCCGCTCGCGCGCACGATCCGCGAGCGCTCGCGCATGTCGGGCGAGCTCGTGCTCAAGCGCGACCTGGGCAATGGCCGCCGCGAGGAGCTGTTCGTCCCGCGCGCCCAGCTCGCCACGAAGTTCGCGAAGCTGCCGATGGAGTACCGCAAGCCGTTCGAGGACATGGGCGTCGCTGGCGAGGACACCCAGCCGGCGATCCAGCTCCCGGAGTCGATGCGCCCGCCGGCCCGACCGAGCAAGGGCGGCACCGCGCCGCCGCCGCCGCCGCCGCGCCCCGGCACCGAAGATCAGAAGACGCTCGTCGGCGCGCCGCTTCCCGAGGATCTCGAGAAGGCACTCAAGGACTAGCGGTGTAGAG
>Ga0316628_100002921_pt1 | contig 12943 bp, 12 predicted proteins | sample OWC_Aug_M2_C1_D5_FD_207648 | JGI IMG/M metagenome (GOLD analysis project Ga0316628, IMG submission 207648) | Wetland soil microbial communities from Old Woman Creek delta, Ohio, United States - OWC_Aug_M2_C1_D5_C | ecosystem: Environmental > Terrestrial > Soil > Wetlands | place: USA: Ohio...
GCGGCCGTTCATGGACGGGATGGAGGTGATCGAACCGAAGAAGTAGTCGTAGGTTCCGGCCTTCAGGCCGGGACGACGCGCGGAGAGGTGGCCGAGTGGTCTATGGCGGTGGTCTTGAAAACCACTGTACGGGGAACCGTACCGGGGGTTCGAATCCCTCCCTCTCCGCCAATTCGTTATCTGCCGGCCCTTCCTTCCTGGAACAACCGGTTCGGGTTGAACGGTATCTGGACCGGCTGCTGGGGACCAGCGAAGCTGAAGACGCGACGCAGGAAGTGTTCATCAAAGTGAGCCGCGCCCTGCCGCGGTTCCGGGGAGATTCCAGCCTTTCCACCTGGATCTACCGCATCGCCACCAACGTGGCGTACGACAGATTGCGGAGCCCTTTATTGACGAACCAGGAAATCGCTCAGGCCCTTCGCCTCACCGTCGACACGGTGAAGATCAGGCTCCACCGCGCTCGGACGCGGCTCAAGAACGAACTCGGGACGGGCTGCAACTTCTACCGCGACGAACGGAACGAGCTGGCCTGCGACCCGAAACCGAACGTCGGTCTCCTGCGCCGTCGCCCACCTTCTACAGGTTCAACGTCGCGATAATCCTGTCAGCCAACCCCTCGGGCCACGGCTTTCCTCTCCTCCTCTGGAACGTCGTCGACCAGGAAGACGTCCGTGTACTTCTTGTAGAGCGGGAGCGCATCGATGTGGACGACCTTGTCCTCGGGAATGAGCTTCTTGAGGACTCGCCCGTGACACTTCAGGAAACAGCCATCGATCATCACGACCTTGTCAGCCGTCTTGACCCACGAGGCCATCGACGAATGTGGAACGTAGAATGTGACCCTCCAGTTGTGCCCTCGAGGCGTATAGACGGATCGCACGCCGGCGCAGATACACCTCCCGCGCCGGAGTGCGATTGCTCAGTGAGACGATTACGGCATGACCGAGGAGATTTGGGCTGACCGTGCGTCGAGGCGTTCCAGACGCGGACAGCGCCGCCCTACCTCAGCGGCGATGCCGCGGGCCGCGGACTGGCGACTTCAGGAGGGCAGCTACGGGCGGATAACGTCCCGCTAGTCGGACGGTCGCAGGCGGGCCACGGGAAGGTAGCAGCGCCGTCAAGAGTTGCCGCCGGTCGTCGAGCGACACCTCGACGACGTCACCTGCACCTTGTCAGGCGCACGAAGCGGGGGTAGTAGAGCCGCTCGTCCGCAACGAGGTCGGACCATTCGCGCGTATTGGTAGCGTAGGTCAGGACCAGGTCGGCGCCGACCAGGTGCGGGTGTGCCTTGGCCGCGTAGATCATCACATTCGGCCGGTAGTACTCCGGCGGGCGATAGATCATTCGAGGCGCTGTCCACGGCCCTGTCAGCGCCGGAGCCGCGCGCATCGTGACGTCGGCCGGTCCGAACCCTTGGGTGTGCACGACCAGGAAGCGGCCGGTTGCAGGGTCCTGGTGTGCAGAGAGCTCCGATTGCGCGTTTTCGAACAGCGGCCACCGTGGAGCACTCGACGAATCAGGCACCCAGCCGAGGCGCTCGCCCGCCCACCACTCGGGGTGCATCAGTTCGCCGCGGCGAACCTGCTCGAGCGGCCACCGCGCTGCGTAAATCGGGTGCGACTTGACGGGGTCCTGTGAACCGAGTGCGTAGACGTGCTCGCCGAGCCGAAGGATCCCGGCGAAGCCCACCAGGATACCGAGTGGATTGGCGGGTGTCTCCAGAGGACGCACGCGCCAGGCAGGCGGGTCGGCATCGGGATTTTCCACCATGACCGCCGTCCATCCGACCTGATCGAAACCCAGGCCGGTCGGCACCCTGATCGTCCGCGAGAAGAAGAGAACCAACCGGTCCCCGACTCGAACGCCGTTTCCGAACCACAATCGCTCCTCGCCGCGGTCCGGGAATAGCGGTGCCGGCTTCCCCTCGGCCGTCTTCCCCCAGTAGAAGTCGATGCGCGCCTCGGCGGGGTTCGGCCCCGCCTGGATCGCGACGCTGTTGCTGATCATGGCGCCGCCGCGTCGCGTTCCTTTTCCCGTCGGGTCTATGAACGTGTCGCCGAACAGCCAGAGAGTGCGGCCTCCTCCGAGGTCCACGGTCGACGCGACGTCTGCCCCGAGCCAGTGCGGGTCGCGATGAAAGAGTTGATCGGCCTCGCGCCACGATGACGCTTCGAAACACGGCGGCTCGACGGGGCCAGGGCGCCGCGTTGTCGTTCGCCGCCAGGCGCTCGATTCGCCGAACGCGCCGGGCCTCGACACGTACCTCTCCAATTCAGCCCGCGTTTGCGGAGTGGCGGACAGAAGAACCAGGCGGTCGGCCGTGCTCGAGTACCCCATCCGGAGGTCGCCGGCCCGCAGCGCCTTCAGCATTGCATCTGCGTCGAGCGGCGACAGGCGGATCTCGTCAGGCGTCACGTCGAGCGAGAAAAGCACGTGCCCAGCGATCAGCACAGTGGCGTATGGCTCGGGCAGATCTCTTTGACCGGGCACCGGCCACGCGTCCAGGACGAGACGATCTGCGAGCCGACCCAATCGCCCCTCGAAGGCGCCCGTCTTTCCGTCGCTGGTGTACTGGATGGAGTAGCCGCCGTGCTCGGTGCCGGCAATCACGGCGTAGTCTGAGCCCGGTACTTCCTGCCACGCGCCGACGAGACGCGCATCGAACGTGGCCCCCGATTCGGGAATGAAGGGATCGATCGAGAGCACGCAGCCGGTCGCAACGAGCACGAGACCGAAAACGCCGGCGAGTGCGTGCAGCGTTCGCATCTTGCACCACCTCCGCGGGCCGCGACGCTCTGCCACCTCGCGCATCCCGCGCAGGACCGTCATTGAGGCGGCCTTTGGACGCGTCGCGGTCTCAGACAGCGACGCGGCGGCGCTCATCATCGCGCCGCGTTGCGGTTGGGCGCAACCGTTTCGTCAGCCGGCCAGGGTACACGTGCGCTGGCGTGGGCGCGGGCGCAGGACGATATACGGCCGGTACACCTCGCCCAAAGCTGCCGGCAAGTCAGAGAAGTCCGGGAGTCCGAGCGTCAACCGACTTTCAGACTTCGTAGAGCGCGTACCGTGGGCGCCGAGTCGAGCGTCAGACGTGGTAGCATCAGCGCGACCGGAGGTTTCCGATGACCACCGTCGGCACCTCGGAAACGCGTCCCGACTCCTCCCCGCCACTTCCCCTCGACGCCGGCGCCTTCGCGCCCGGCACCATGCTCGCCGATCGCTACCGGATCGTCGCGCTCGTCGGCCGCGGAGGCATGGGCGAGGTCTATCGTGCCGAGGCCTGCGCCTGAGGCAGACGGTCGCGCTGAAATTCCTGCCGGCCAGCCTGGAGCATGACGCGGCGGCGCGCGAGCGGCTGCTCGCCGAGGTGCGCAATGCGCGCAGCGTCGCGCACCCCAACGTCTGCCGCGTCTACGACGTCGGCGACGTGTGCGGCCGCTGGTTCCTGACGATGGAGTACATCGACGGGGAGGATCTGGCGTCGCTGCTGTGCCGAATCGGACGGCTGCCCGCCGACAAGGCGACGGAAATTGCCCGGCAGGTCGCCGCGGGGCTCGCGGCTCTGCACGACAAGGGTGTGCTGCACCGGGATCTGAAACCGGCCAACGTCATGATCGACGGCCGCGGCCAGGCGCGCATCACCGATTTCGGCCTCGCCGTAGACGTCGGCAAGGCAGCTTCGCCGGCCGACGTCGCCGGCACCTTCGCCTACATGGCGCCCGAGCGGTTCGAAGGACTGCCGGCGACCGCCCGGAGCGACATCTACTCGCTCGGCCTGATCCTCTACGAAACGTTCACTGGCAAAGCGGCGTTCAAGGCGACGACGATCGAGGGCTGGCGGCGCGTGCACACCGACTCGACGCCGACCCACCCTTCCGATCTCGTGTCGGACATGCCGCCCGCAGCTGGGCGCGCGATTCTGAGGTGCCTCGAAAAGGACCCGTCACGACGGCCGGGTACTGCTGCGCAAGTAGCGGCGGCGCTGCCTGGCGGCGACCCGCTCGCCGCGGCGATTGCCGCCGGCGAGACGCCATCGCCGGAACTGGTTGCCGCGTCGGGCGAAGAAGGAACGCTGTCGCGCGGGAAAGCCTGGCTCTATTTGGCGGCGTGCGCCGCGGCGTTCGCCGCGCTCATGATGCTCGAATCGTGGAGGAACCCCGCGAACCTGGTGGTGCTGCCTCATCCCGAGCTTCAACAGGAGCGGGCACAGCGGATTCTCCGCGACCTCGGGTACTCGGAAACGCCCAGTGATCGCGCACGATGGATTCGTCGAAATACCGATTACCTGGGGCACTTCCGTGATGCGGCCGATGGTGGCCGCGCGCTCGACCGGGCGATGCGCAACCCGCTCTCCGTGCTGTTCTGCTACAGGCAGAGCCCGGTGTCGCTGATGACCGATCACAACGTGTCGGCCAACGAACCGGCACCGACGACGGCGGGTGATGCGTACCTGGAGATCGACATCTCGGGACGGCTCGTCGGCCTGCGGATCGTGCCCGCCCGCAACGAGACATTGCCCGCCACACCGGCAACCTTCGATTGGTCTCCGCTCCTCAACGCTGCCGGCTTGAAAGCCGCGCAGCTCGCAACCGTCGAACCGGCGTGGGGACCGGTGCACGCGTTCGATGCGCGAGCGGCGTGGGAAGGCGTCGCCGACAACGAACACGTGCGCGTCGAGGCGGCGGCGTGGCGCGGCCGTGCCAGCTACCTGCGCGTTTCACCGGCGTGGATGGCCGAAGCGGGACCTGGCGAGACGACCGTTGCTCCAGCGTGGCCGCTCCTCGCCTGGATTGGTTCTGTCCTGACCTTCGGTGGCTTCGCGTTCCTCGCGGTGCTCGCCGTGCGCAACATGCGCGTGGGGAGGGGCGACCGCCGCGGCGCGTACCGTCTTTCTCTGTTCATCGCCGCACTTGGGCTGGTGGGCGCGGTGCTTGGACGCCACTGGAGCCTGGACGCGGTTCGTCCTGCGCAGCACCTCTGCCGCGTGGGTGGGGCTCGCCGTGACCATGTTCGCGCTGTATTCCGCGTGGAGCCGCGTGTTCCTCGGCACCTCGCCGGCAATCTTCCTGGTGGCGGCTACGGCGCTCGCCGGGAGCACGGTGTTCGTTCTCTGGCACAACGGCTTGCTCGCACTCGCCGCATTGCTGGTCGTGATGCTCATGCTCAGGGACACGCCGAGGACGTCGGCGCTCGGGAGCTGGTACGCGTGGCCGACGTGGTGCTCGACCGGGCTGATTGCCGCGCTGGTCCTGTGGGGCTTCAGGAACGTGCTCGGACGCCAATCGGCGTTTCCGGCTGCAAAGCTCGACGATTAGCGAGGAAGAGCCTGCGCCCGTAACGACTCATTCCTTTCTCACCTCCGCGTGATTTCGGCCCGCACCTGTCGGCCGACGCGCACGGCCGCATCGGTGTCGAACGTGCCCTCCCCCGTCCTGCGCCCGATTCTCGCCATCAGCGCCGCGAGCGTCGCTTCGTCGCGGACCTCCTTCGCGGCGGCGACCTCGTTCGCGTGCTGGAGTTCGTGGCCGAGCAGTTCCATCTGCTCCTCGGGTGACCGGCTGGCGTGCACTCGGACAACCAGGTAGCGGTAGCGGCCGGTCGCAACGAGCCAGCGCATGTCGCCGCCGAGGCGCGCCGGCATCAACGTCACCTGCACCATGACCACGACGTCGGTGGCGTTGAGCGACATGATGAGGGCCGCGATCATCGGAGAACGGTTCTCCGCTTTGCGGACGAGGGCCTGGGCACGGGCGTCCGTGCCGCGCACACTGCCGTCGGCCGCATTCGCGGTCGGCAGCCCGGCAACGCAGCCGACGCCGGCGAACGCTACCGCCATCACCATCTGCCTGCCGCGGTCGGTGCCTCGTGCCATCGTCCGCCTCCGGTCCGTCCGCGCTCACGTCGCGGCACGGCCGGAAGCGGAAACCGAGGCAGAACCGAACCATCGTTGGAGGCGCCGGGTCGAAAAAAAAGGCCGCGCCCCGTGGGCGCGGCCAAAGATGAATGATGCAGCAGCAGTCTGGCGCCCTGCCGCCCGGATGTCTTGAACGTTTCGTCGGAATTTTCCTGTCCTCTTGCTACCTTTTTCCTGCCGCCCACCGCCCGAGAAGCAGACCCAGACCGATTCCCAGCAGCACGGCAACGGTCACCGGCAGCCGCGCTTGCGCGCCTGACCGGCCGGCGGCGACTCGCGACTTCACGCCGCGATCCGGCTCGAGGATCGGATGAACCGGGGCGACGAGCCGATATCCGCGCTTCGGGATCGTCTCGATGAAGTTGCGATCGTGCGGTTGGCCGCCGAGCACGTTCCGCAGTTGCGCAACGCATTTGGTCAGGCAGGATTCGGAGACGAACCTGCCATTCCACAGCTGTTCGAGGATTTGGTCCTTGAGCGCCACCTCCGCCGCGTGCTCGGCGAGGAAGACCAGCAGTTCCATCAGTTGCGGTCGAACGTGGACGGTCGTGCCGTCCGCGGACAACCGGCATGACGCAGGCTCCACGCGCCAGTGCCCGAGGCTGAACGGCAGAACCCGGCTGGCCGGACCATCGCGAGCGCCGCCAACCGGCGTCAAGCGCTGGCGTGCAGTGGCATCTCGCGTACGGTCGTCAGAACCGTTGGAGCGAAGCGCCGGCGATCTGGCCACCATGCCTTCCACCCCCTTCTTGTCCGCGCTCACGTTCGCGGCATGGCCAGAAGCGGAAATCCTGACAAAACCGAACCACCCGGGAGGCCGGCGGGTATAAAATTGGAGCCCTCCGGCCTGCTCGAGGAGCGTTGCATGTCAACTCCAGCGGCCGATGTCACCGGCTTGCTGATCGCCTGGCGGCAGGGTGACGCCGACGCCCTCGAACGGCTCCTCCCGCTCGTCTACACCGAACTCCATCGCCTGGCCCACGGCCGCATCCGCGGCGAATGGGCGGGTCAGACCCTCCAGACGACCGCCCTGGTGCACGAAGCCTACGTGCGACTGGTTGACGGCACGCAGGTGTCCTGGACCAATCGGGCGCACTTCTTTGCGGTCTGCGCCCGGCTGATGCGGCGCATCCTGGTGGACCGCGCTCGTGCGCGCCAGTCGCAGAAGCGCGGCGGCAAGGCGCGCCACGTCGAGTTTCAGGACTGGCTCGGCCGGCAGCCTGCGAAGGACGCGCAAATGCTGGCGCTGGACGAGGCGCTTACGCGGCTGTCGGCGGGCGAGCCGCGCCCGGCCAAGGTGGTGGAATTGCGCTACTTCGGTGGGCTGACGATCGAGGAGACGGCGGCGGCGCTCGGGCTGGGACGTGAGACAGTCGTGCGCGACTGGCAGGTGGCCAGGCTGTGGTTGCTCCACGAGCTGAAAGGCGGCTCGGGCAGGGTACACGCATGAGCGAGCGGCTTCATCATGTGCTGCAGGTGTGCCGGCAGGCGCTGGAGCGGCCGGCCGCGGAGCGCGCGGCGTATCTCGATGGCGCGTGTGCGGGCGAGGAGGCGCTGCGTCGTGCCGTCGATGCGCTGCTGGCCGAGCAATCGTCGGCGGCCGGCTTCCTCGAGGCACCCGCCTGGACGCCCGAGCGTTCGCGCCTGCCGGCCGGCACGCGCCTCGGGCCGTACGAGATCCAGTCCTTCATCGGCGCCGGCGGGATGGGCGAGGTGTACAAGGGCCGCGACACGCGCCTCGGACGCATCGTCGCGATCAAAGTGCTGCCGCCGGATCTCGCCGCCGACCCTGATCGCCGCCGGCGTTTCGAACAGGAAGCGCGCGCAGTCTCGGCACTCAATCACCCGCACATCTGCACGCTTCACGACATCGGCTCGGCAGACGGGACCGATTACCTCGTCATGGAGTATGTCGACGGCCAGCCGCTAGCAGACCGGCTGACGAAAGGACCGATCCCTCTCCCGCAAGCGCTCGAGTACGCCACGCAAATCGCCGATGCGCTCGCGAAGGCCCATCGCGAAGGCATCGTCCATCGCGACGTGAAACCCGGCAACGTGATGCTGACGAAGTCGGGCGTCAAGTTGCTGGACTTCGGCCTGGCGAAGCTGCGAGCGCCGGCGGCGGCCAGCGGTGTGCTTTCCTCGCTTCCGACGAGGGAATCCTCGATTACCGCGCAGGGCGCGATTGTCGGCACGCTCGCCTACATGGCACCGGAACAACTCGAAGGGAAAGAGGCCGACCCGCGCAGCGACATCTTCTCGTTCGGCGCCCTGCTTTACGAGATGCTCACCGGCAAGCGCGCGTTCGAGGGCGAGAGCCACGCGAGCGTCATCGCCGCCATCCTCGAACACGAACCGGCAGCGGTGTCGTCGCTGCAGCCCGTCACGCCGCCCGCGCTCGATCGGCTGGTGCGGCGATGTTTGGCAAAGGCGCCCGACGATCGCCCGGACACTGCCCACGATGTCGCGGACGATGTGCGGTGGCTGTGTGAGGCGAGTGGTGCTGGTGCGGGGACCGCGCTTCATCCGGTCCGCCGCCGCGGCCTGCGCGTGACCCTCGTCCTGGCCGGCCTGGCATTCGCCGCGGCGATCGGCGCTGGCGTCACGTCGTTACTGCGCCCGGCCTCGATTGCACGTCCCAGTGTGGACGTGCGCCCGGCGGATGAGCTTAATACTGACGGGGGGCCGTCAGCCACGCCAGGCGGGTCACGCACGGCTTTCACCTGGACCCCTGACGGACAGGCGCTCGTGTTCGTCGGCCGGCGCGGCGGTGTGCAGCAGCTCTACGTGAGGCGGCTCGATGCGGTGGAGGCACGTCCGCTCCCGAACACGGAGAACGCGCAGCTTCCTGCCGTCTCGCCGGACGGCCAGTGGGTTGCCTTCTGGGCCGGCGGGGCGATTAAGAAGGTTCCGTTCGGGGGCGGTCTCGCGGTGGACCTTGCGCTCGGCATCGGGGACCCCGCGCCCGTGCTCGGCAACCCCCCGTTCGGTCTGGTCTGGGATGCCCTCGGCTTGTTCTTCGCGCGCCGTAGTGTCGGCCTCGGCAGAGACAACGGCCGCATCTGGACCATCCCGCCGGAAGGAAAGCCCGCGGGAGTCACGAAGGTGAGCGAAGCGGATTTGGCGCACACGCTGCCCTCGCTGCTGCCCGGTGGCCGTGTGCTGCTGTACACCGTGAACAAGCGGGTGTTGACGTGGGGTGACGAATGCGTGGTCGCGCAGCCGCTTCCCACCGGGGAACCGAAACTCCTCCTCACCGACGCCACCGATGCCCGCTACGTCTCGAAGACCGGGCACCTGGTGTTCCTGCGCCGTGGGACGCTGTGGGCCGTGCCGTTCGACCCTGAGCAGCTGGCGCTCCTGGGGCAGCCGGTGCCGATTCTCGAGGGCGTCGCGCAGGCGTTGAGGGAAGGCAATACCAACCTCATAACGGGTGCGGGCCAGTTCGCGGTATCGGCGACCGGCACGCTCGCGTGGGTCCCGCAGCCGGTGGTGCCGTATCCTGAACGAAATCTCGTTACAGTGGATCGTCGCGGACGGGTCACGGCGTTGTCGGGGCCCGCCCGCAGCTACGGACCAGCATTGCGCCTCTCCCCCGACGGCCGCCGGCTGGCGGTGACCGTGAGGGACCTGACGGAGGTGGGCCTCTGGCTCTATGACCTCACGCGGGGAACACTGACGCGGCTGAATCGGGACGGGGAATCAGAATGGCCGGTCTGGGCGCCAGACGGACAGGACCTCATGTTCACCTGGCTTAAAGACGGCCGTTGGTCTCTGGCTGCACAATCCGTGGATCAGCCGGCAGCCCCGCGGGCGCTCGTGCGGGGGCTGAGCTGGCTGTCCTCGTGGCATCCTGACCGGAGAACGTTGGCGGGCGTGACACCCAACGGATGGGACGTGCAGATTGCCACCGTCGAGCATGAAAAAGTGACTGGAGTGCAGCCGCTGTGGCAGACACCAGAGGTCGAGCGATGGCCGGTATTCTCGCCGGACGGGCACTGGCTGGCCTACGCGTCGAACAAGTCGAAACGGAACGAGGTGTACGTCCAAGCCTACCCGGGCCCTGGGGAGGCTAGGCAGGTGTCGCTGGACGGTGGAGAGAGTCCCGCTTGGCATCGGAACGGCCGGGAGATGTTCTTCCTCAGCCTGAGGGATGCCACTGCCAGGCGCCGGATGATGGCGGTCGATTTCGCCCCTGGGCCGCCCCTGTGGGTCGGAACGCCGCATGTGCTCTTCGAGTTCGACTCGCGTAGCCTCGGGCTTTCCTGCACTCCATTGCGGTGCTACGACGTCGCGCCGGACGGGCAGCACTTCTATGGGACCACCGTAACGCCTACACCCCCGCCGGTGGTGACGCACATCAACCTGATCACGAACTGGTTCGAGGAGCTGAAGGCGAAGGCGCCGGTAAAGCGGTAGCGGAACAGTGGGAGTAGCTTCGCACGTGTCGGAGGTACAGTAGAAGGAATGACGTGGGCGCCGACATCCGGCCGACGCGCGCCCAGGGCTCTCGGGCAAGCGCCCACTTAGGACACCAGAGATGAGGGTGGAAGAGATCCGGCGATGGGTCGAAGGACAGCGGGCGGCGGCCGAGGCCAGCCAGGCCGCCGATGAGGCCGCTCCGGTCGAACCGCGTGTCGCGTGGGCACAGGCGCTCTCGCTCATTGCCCTGATCGGCCGATCGATTGGCTGGCCCGTTCCACCCGACGAAGTGCGGCGCCGCGGAGACGAGCAGGCAGCATCGGCCTGGAGTCGGCTGCGCGCGGTCTACGGGAAGCGGCAATGACGGCTGCTGAAGCTGCCACCAGCGCGCTCGAGGCCCTCATGGCCGCGCTCGACGATCTGCGCGCGCCGGCCATGATCATCGGCGGCGTCGCCGTTATCGCTCGAGGCGTCCCGCGCACGACACTGGACATCGACGCCACGATTTGGGGAGAGGGACTCGACATCCAGCAGGCCGTTGCCGTGCTGGCGCGGCACGGCATCGCGCCGCGGGTCGATGACGCCGTCGCATTGGCGCGCGACCACCAGGTGCTGCTCCTTCGCCATGAAGCTTCCGGGACACCGATCGACCTTACCATCGCGTGGCTGCCGTTCGAACAGCACGCGCTTGCCCGCGCCACGCGGCTCGATCTGGGCGTTGTCTCTGTGCGGGTTGCGTTGCCGGAGGACTTGATCGTCTACAAGGCGGTCGCATGGCGGGACGAAGATCGCCGGGACATCGAGCGATTGCTTCGGCTCCATCGCCGGGAGATCGACATGCAGCGCGTCCGCGGGCTGGTGGCGCAATTCGCAGCGGCGCTCGACGCTCCCGAGCGAATCGCCGAATTCGAGGCCATCGTTTCGCACGTTGCCGGGCGACGGTAGCGCCCCGCTCGTCCGCATGTCGGGCCTTCCGTTGCCGCCGTGCGGAAACGCGCGGCGCTGGTGCCATTACGGATCTCTTGTCCGGGTGGGCATGAGGGATCCCGATGAGCGATCACGGCCTACGCGGCATGCTGCAGCTCTGCCGGGAGGCGCTCGCGCGGCCGGCCGCGGAGCGCCCAGCGTATCTCGACGATGCCTGCGCGGGCGATGAGCAGCTTCGTCGTGCGGTAGACGCGCTCTTGGCCGAGCAATCGTCGGCGGCCGACTTTCTCGAGGCGCCGACCTGGACGCCCGACCGTCCCCGCCTGCCCGCCAGCACGCGCCTCGACGTGGCACAAGATGGACAGACGTTCTATGCCTTCAAAGCGGCGGCTCCACAGCCCGAGCCGATCGTTACGCACATCAACCTGATCGAAAACTGGTTCGAGGAGCTCAAGGCGAGGGTGCCGGTGCGGTGATCATCGACGCGACCGTGACGCTTTGCCACTACTTGCCCGGAACCCCCACCACTGAGTGCCACAGGGGAGTGGCTCGCGAGGAGGCATGAGGTGCACCTTGGCCATGATCTTCGCGTCGTCCTCCGCGGATTCCGCCAGACGCCCGCGCCGGCCGTCCTGATCGTCCTCACGCTCGGTCTGGCCATTGGCGCCAATTCCGCGACGTTCTCGTTGATCGATCGCGTCGCGCTCCGGCCGCTGCCCGTCGAGAAACCCTACGAGATCGTGATCGTCAACGCAGAACAGCTCCCATTCCCGTGTCCGTGTGTGGCCGGCAGCGCCGGCAAGCTGAAGGGAATGCCCTACCCGCTGTTCCAGTCGCTGCGCGCCGGGCTCTCCCGGTCGTTCAGCGCGATGGGCGCCTTCCACGGCATCGTCGGGCTCACCATCGCCGCCGAGCCATCGGCCATCCAGATCTACGGCGAATCGGTCACCGCCGACTTCTTCAAGGTGCTCGGCCTGCACGCCGTCCTTGGGCGGACGCTCCTCCCCTCCGACGAAGGACAGCGGGATGGTCCGGCTATCGCGGTGCTGAACCACGGCTTCTGGATGCGCCAGTACGGCGGCGACCGATCGATCCTCAATCGCACGATCCGACTCAACAATATTCCGTTCACCGTGGTTGGCGTCCTCGCCCCCGGCTACTCCGGGATGGTTCCCGGGTATCGCCCTGACGTGTTCGTGCCGGTCGCCATGAGCGGCCAGCTGATGCCGGCCCGGCTGCGAGCGCCGGCCTGGTATGCCTGGGACTCGCCGACGATGTCGACGCACAACGTCATCGCGAGGCTCGCACCCGGCGTCACCCGCGAGGCCGCGGAACGCGAACTGCGCGTGTACTACCAGCGCCTCTGGGACGAGGTGGCACGCATGCGCAAGGTGACGCTGACCGCGAAGGACCTGGACGTCTACAGGACGCACCCGCCGGAAGTGATCGCGGCGGGCACTGTCGGCAGCACGCAGTCGGCGTCGCAGCGCAAGACGGAGGCCGCGCTGGGCCTGCTGTTCGCGATGACCGTCTTCGTGGTGCTCGTCGCCGCCGGCAACGTCGCGAACCTGCTCGCCGCCTCCGGCGCTCGCCGCGGCCACGAGATGGCCGTCAGCCTTGCGCTCGGCGCGCGGCGGTGGGACCTGCTGCGCCCGAGGCTCGTCGAAGCGCTCGCGCTGG
>Ga0316628_100002922_pt1 | contig 12943 bp, 11 predicted proteins | sample OWC_Aug_M2_C1_D5_FD_207648 | JGI IMG/M metagenome (GOLD analysis project Ga0316628, IMG submission 207648) | Wetland soil microbial communities from Old Woman Creek delta, Ohio, United States - OWC_Aug_M2_C1_D5_C | ecosystem: Environmental > Terrestrial > Soil > Wetlands | place: USA: Ohio...
GCAGGAAAATTTTATGTTCAGCGACCTGACGGTGATCGATAATCTGGAGATGAGCTTTTTTACGATGAAAGATCAATCGATTTTTCAATCGAGAGTCAACGAGGTCTATCAGTTCTTTCCCGTATTGAGGGATCGTAAGAATCAACTGGCGGGTACCCTCAGCGGCGGGGAGAGGCGAATGTTAGGAATCGGGATGGGCTTGATGAGGAAGCCGAAACTGCTCATGCTGGACGAACCGTCCAGTGGACTGTCCCCGGTCGCCTTCCAGAATGTGGCAAAGATTATTCAGGAAATCAACAGCAGCCTCCGAACAGCCGTTTTCCTTGTGGAGCAGAATGTAAAAGCTGCCTTCAAGCTGAGCAAACGAGTTTATGTGATGAAGGCAGGGCACATTATTTTAGAAGAGACCGGAGCGGAGCTTCTCAAGCGAAACGAATGGTGGGATCTATTCTGATTGAGTACGGAAATGGGCCACTTACAAAAGTGGATTTGGGGTGATCAGAATATCAGGTGGGATAAGGGGCAGATTTAAAAAGATGGCGGCGGGCGGTGGGGCGGTGGTGTTGAATCGGAACAATTGATAGGAGGAGGAAAGAAGAATGTTCGACATATTATTGAAAAGCGGGTTGATCATTGATCCGTCGCAGGCAATACATGGCGAGGGATCTGTGGCGATCCAGGACGGCAAGATCCGGGCAGTCGGGAAGAATCTCCCGGACGGTGAGGCGACGAAGATATTTGACATGAGGGGGAAAATCATTGTCCCCGGCCTGATCGACATTCACTGCCATCCTGTGAAAGGGTTTTGGGAGTTGGGAGTTCCGGCCGACGAATTCGGGCTGAACTCCGGTGTCACGCTCTTAGGTGACGCAGGATCTGCGGGTCCGGCAAACTTCGAGGCGTTGCGATTATTCATCGTCGAACGTGCGAGGACCGATATCCTATGTTTTCTCAATCTATCCAATACGGGCCTCGTCAAGATACCCGAGCTCTGCTCGGAGCGCGATTTCGATGTCGATCGGTGCAAGCGGACCATCGAAGTTCATGCCGACATCATCAAGGGCATCAAGGTTCGGTGCGTTCAGGCATTGGCCGAGGGGCCGGGCATGAAGGCGATCGAAGGAGCGAAGAAACTGGCGAGCGATTGCCGCATGCCCTTAATGCTCCATATCGGCGAAACGAGAAAGCGTGTTCCCGCGGACAGGATGGATGATTTTTCCCGCGCCGCTGTTGCCCTCCTGGAGAAAGGGGATATTCTTAGCCACTATCTCACCTGGGAGCCGGGTGGCATGATCTTAAAGGATGGGACGGTCTATCCGGAACTCGGTGCCGCACACAAACGAGGGGTCTTTCTGGATTCCTGCCACGGGCTAAATCACTTCAGTTTCACGATTGCTCGCCACGCCGTCTCGGCAGGGCTGATCCCTTCGATCATCAGCACCGACATGGTATCCATCGTCCGATCGGCGGCGCAATCACTGACCGTGGTGATGTCCAAATTCATCAACCTCGGACTCACGGTGGAGCAAGTGATCGAGATGACGACCGTCAACCCGGCAAGAGCACTGGGGGAAGAAGGCAGGCGTGGTAGCCTGAAGCCGGGTATGGCTGCCGATATCACAGTCCTCGAGCTGACGAAAGGAGATTATTGTTTCGTGGACGGGACAGGCGGCGAGAGGATGCAGGGTGGCAGGCTGTTGGAGCCAAGGATGGTCTTAAAAAGAGGAGAGCCTATGCCCGCCTATTCCGGCTATCATATTCCCCCCGTGTACAAGACCGTGTCATGATGGCAAGGTAACTTAGGGTGTCGTTCTGATTAAACGAGGAATTGGATTAAAAAAAGAGAAAGGAGGATGGTTATGAAGCATGTGAGAATTTTGTTCGTTTGTATGGTCGTGTTGGCCTGGTGTCTACCCACCTATGCGCAGGGCACGAAGACGTTTCCGGTTGGAGCCTTCTGGCCGATGACCGGTCCACAGGCGTATTACGGCAGAGTCATGAGCCGCGGCGCCCTCACGGCAATCGATCAAATCAACGGAGCTGGCGGTGTGGCGGGGTACAAGATGAATCTGATCATTACGGACTTCAAGAATGTGGATGTGAATTTGTGCGTCACCGGCGTCCGGAAGATGATCAGCGTAGACAAAATCCCGGTAGTATTGGCTTCCTTTAGTGTGACTTCTTTGGGGGCCCAGCCGATTTGTGAGAAAGCGAAGGTCCTGATGATCAACGGCGGGGCATGGAGTCCCAAGCTGGTTAACAAGCCTTTCTTGCACACCATTCGATTGTCCCAGCAGCAGCTGCTTCCTGCCATGATAAAGTATTTTTGGGACATGGGGATACGCCGACTTGGTTTGATGTATCTCTCGGATCCATCCGGTGAACTGCCCATGAAAAATACGGTGATCCCGATGTGGACCAAGTGGGGAGGGACGATCGTCGCCGAGGAACCTCATCAGCCGGGATTGACCGACTTCAGCGCCTATCTCACCCGTATTCGGGCAGCAAAGCCGGATGCGATTGTCAATCTCTCTACGGGTGCGGATATCGGATATGCTGTGAAGGGGGCAAGAGAGGTCGGTTTGACCTGTCCCATCTCTGTTCCGGAGTGGACCAATGATCTGCAAACTATCGCCGGAGACACCAGTGAAAACATCTATTCATGCGTGGAATTCTATGATCGGAAGAGTTCGTATCCTTTGACCCAGGCTTTTGTTAAGGACTTTGAAACAAAATGGCAAGAGCCGACTGACTTTTACTCAGCCAACTACTACGATGCAGTGCGCTTCATTTTTGCCGAGCTGATCAGGCGGGTTGTAAAGAAAGGAGGCAACCCGCTCAACGGTGGCGAGCTGGAAGAAGCCATCTGGCAAAATCCGACTTTTGACAGCGTCTACGGGGGCAAAATGACCTTAAAGCGGGACGGCTCCGTAGAAAAGCCCATGGTCATTTTCAAGGTCGTAAAGGGTAAAATGGATCTGATTAAGAAAGTGGGTGCCGCAGAATAAGGCGGTCTCCGCGCGCCGCCGTTTGGCAAGGGATCATGGGGGGCGTAGTAACTGCCCCCCATGTAAGGGTATTTCTTAATGGGTGACACCGAGGGTCTTGAGAAGTTTGACCAACATTCGGTCTCTCCAGTTTTTGATTTCTTCCATAGTTTTTGTACGAACAGCCTCCATCTCCTCAACACCTCTTATAATTTTCTTGGCTGCCGAGGGAGGGATGGAGGTCCAGGTTTCCATCGTCTCCCATCGGTTGCGGTAGGATTGAGCATAATTCTTGATAAAACGCTCAACGCCATTTCCGGCTAAATGGATTCGCAAGAATGGACCGATGATCGGGTCGCGAAGGCCAATCCCCGTACGAAAGGCTTTGTCCACGTCTTCCGGACTGGCCACACCCTTGTCAACGAGGTCAATGGCTTCGCGTAATAGAGCTGCCTGCAATCTGTTTACGATGTAGCCAGGGACCTCGCGTTTGAGCAAAACGGGGGTTTTGCCCAGCCTCTTCATGAAATCATAGGCTGCCATCACCGTTTCAGCAGAGGTCTGTTTACCGCCAACGATCTCAACGAGTGGGAGAAGGTGAAGCGGAAGCACAGGGTGGACCAACACACAGCGAAGGGGTCTCGCCGTCACCCTTTGGATTTTTGTCATGAGCAATCCCGAAGAGCTACTTGCCAAAATGGTATGGTCGGGAGACGCTTTATCCATCTCTTTAAAGACTTCTCGCTTCAGGTCATAATTATCAAGGACCGATTCTTGAACGTAATCCGCATGAGCTACCGCTTCACTAATGGACGTCCCTATTTTTATCCGCTTCAGAGCGGCGTCAGACTCATTTTTTTTCAGAAAATTGTTTGCCTCCAGAAACATCAGGTTCGACCTTACCGCGGCCACTGACTGCTCCAGGATGGTTTCATTAAGATCCTGAAGAATTACTTCAAGACCTTTTGAGGAAAATAGAGTCGCCCAACCTTGGCCTATGAGACCTGCTCCAACACAGGCAACCTTAATGATTTCCATTGGCTTACCTCCTCGCCCAGTGGCCACGTCTTTCAAGATCTTGTCGATCGGGGCCAAAACGGGTATTGTCGTCGCAAAGACAACGAACACCACAGTAACTGTTTTGGATCCCCATGTCCAGAGAGTTCGTTGGACAGAGCGCCAACCTACCTCCCCAAGGTGCCCGTAGAGGTGCCCACAGGGGCCAAATCGGGCCTAAAGCAGGCCAACAAATTCCAACTTGGAAAGTTCCTGCACTTGACAGCAGGTGCTTGTAAGAAGTAGACTTTACCCCAGTTTCAGCAAAGGAGCTTCTTTTTTGCGAAAGTGTAATTATGTACTGGAATTATCTTGCTGCGATCGGCGCTTTCATCTGGTTAGCAATTATACTTCTTCCGTGGCGCCCGTGGGACACCCGTGAGGTTCTGGATTCTGGATCGGCTTCTCCTGACGCTGATTTGAGTGACATCACCGTGCTCATCCCTGCACGAAACGAAGCCGAAGTCATCGGAAAGACCTTGAGGAGCTTGAAAACTCAGGGGCAAGGTCTTCAGATTGTCCTGGTGGATGATCGATCTGCGGACGGAACGGCCACGGTTGCAAAAACCTTGGGCCTACAAAATTTGCGTCTCGTATCCGGTGAGCCTCCGCCGGCGGATTGGAGCGGAAAGCTTTGGGCACTCGAGCAAGGTTTTCGCCAAGTGAACACCCCGTTGACCCTTCTGATCGACGCGGATATTGAGCTGCAACCGGGCATCGTCGAGGGGCTACGCCAGAAATTAAGGGAAAACCATCTCCACTTTATTTCCCTCATGGCCCAATTGCGCATGGCCAGCTTCTGGGAGCGACTGCTCATGCCGGCCTTTGTCTACTTCTTTAAAATGCTCTACCCTTTTCGATTATCCAATTCCAGCTACACCCGTGTCGCCGCGGCGGCCGGTGGATGCATTCTGTCGGAAACCCGGCTGATCGAGGAAATCGGCGGATTCGAGGCGATCCGCCAAGAGTTGATCGATGATTGTGCCCTGGCGAGGCGGGTCAAGTCGCTCGGCTACAGAACCTGGATAGGTTTGACTCATTCGGTTCACAGCCTGCGATCCTATGAAAATTTGGCGGGCGTTTGGAACATGGTGGCGCGCACGGCCTTTTGCCAGCTGCGCTACTCGGCGATGTTATTAGGCGGGATAACGGCGGTCATGATACTGGTATTCTGGTTACCGGTTGCGGGATTGTTCTTTCCGCCTGCAAGTGCAAAGATCCTTTCCGCTGGTGCCCTGGGGGCACTCATCCTGAGCTACCTGCCAACCCTTGAATTCTATCGCCAGTCCAGAGGATGGGCTTTGGCTTTACCACTGATTGCCACGCTCTATCTCGCCATGACCTGGTCGTCGGCAATTCGATTTTGGATTGGGTCAGGATCACGCTGGAAAGGAAGATTCTACGCAAGAAATAAAAGAGTCTAATTGCGACCGCTCCGTCTCGGGGCATTTCCTGAGGAATTACGTCTAATCCCTCCTCATCGATCAATATTCTCTCGCCACAACAAAACGAGCGATTTCCCTGAGCGGGTCTGCCTCCGGCCCCAACGGCTCTAAAGCATCGACCGCCAAGCGTACCAATTCCGTTGCTCTTTTTTTCGACTCCTCCACTCCCAACACCGAAGGATACGTTGCTTTACCCCTGGAGAGATCGCTTCCCGTCTTTTTGCCCATTAAGCCAGCCTCTCCTTCGACATTCAAGACATCGTCGACGATCTGAAAGGCCAACCCGAGGTTCTCACCGTAGCGGGTCAATGCCTTGAGGATTTCCTCCTTTGCACCCCCCAATCTGGCCCCCACTCGGACCGAGGCTAAGATCATCGCCCCGGTCTTGCGGGTGTGAATGTATTGGACGGTGGGAAGATCTACTGCTTTTCCCTCTGATTCAATGTCAACCACTTGTCCGCCTACCATCCCTAAAACCCCTGCCGCCTGCGCGACCTCGTTGACCAGACCGAGGACCACCCCTCCACCGCTTGAGAGGTGATTTTCTGCAGGCTGGTTTGTCATTAGTTTGAAGGCCTCTGTGAGCAGGCCATCTCCTGCTAAAATGGCGATCGCCTCTCCGAACACCTTGTGGCAGGTGGGTTTTCCCCGACGATAATCGTCGTTATCGATTGCAGGAAGATCATCGTGGATGAGCGAGTAGGTGTGGATCATCTCCAGGGCGCAGGCAAATGGAATGATTTTCTCTCCTTTTCCTCCCGCCGCCTCGAAGGAGGCGATAGATAGAATGGGGCGAATCCGTTTCCCCCCGGCAAAGAGACTGTGTCGCATCGCCTTGTGGAGATTTGATGTAAACTCCTCTTTCTTCGGGAGATATCTCTCCAAAGCAGAATCGACCATTTCCTTCTTTTCTTGCAAATAGCGGCGAAGATCCATCAGGAATTATCCTCGGCAGCTTTTCCCCGATGCTTATTGGATGGGTGGGGTGAGTCGGTTTTCGGATTTCCCGAATGGTCGGAAGACAGGGGGTTTTCCAGAAAGTCTATGATGGCACGCCTCACCTTCTCAATATTCACTTTGGTGTTGATGCAGGGTCCGTTGGGACGTTCATTTAAGATCCCGATCACCGGAATCGGATAAGTATCTTGAATGCCGGTGGTCAGATCCAGTTCGCAGGCGACCGCCACAATGGCCTCAGGCCTGTTCTCCAAAACAATTCTCCTGGCCAACGTTCCGCCGGTGGCCACGGCGATCTTTAAATGATATTGATCGGAGAGTTCGATCAAATCTTTAATTTCACATTTTCCGCAGCCCTTGCAGTTTCTAATATTCCCTGTAATCTTAATCTCGCAGTCAAAATCCTGAATGCAGTGAGGGAGGAGGATCAGGAGTCTATCAGGCCGGACTCGGTGGCTGTTCGATCGGATGAGATGGTTGTTCAATTCGACAAAAGACTGCCGGACTCTTTCTTTCGATATGCCGACGACCTTCCCCATCAAGATCATGAGTGGGAAAAGGACTTTTGCAACCAGGCCTCGAAGCTTTTGAGACAGGAAGATATCCTTCCCTCGCACGATGGTGAAGACAAGCAGGAGGCCGCCGGAGATCATGAGGAAGGCGAAAAGGGCCAGGACGAAGCTGAAAATCGGGGGGAGGGAGGAGTGAATATTTTTCAACCCCACCATGGGAACATACCAGAGAAGGAAGGTGAGAAAGAGGAGAAGGATACAGGTAAAGACTAATAATCCAACAAAGATTCTCTTTTGCGGCCTAATCTCCAATGTCATCCCCTTAAAATTCAAATAACAAGTCAGAGGTTCAGATGAACCGATTGTCCACCATGGCCAACATGTATTTTAACAAATTTGTCGTTTGTTCACCAGGGTTAAGATTGTGCGGCTGAAGAACCCTGACGGGATTTGGATAACGGTTGAGCCATTGGGCCGTCGGTCCGGGGACCACGCAAATAGACCCAAAGCGCCTTGAGGGGATGCGTGAAAGCGTCGTTGACTGCTGTCGGCTCGAAACCGCTATGAAGCATGCAGTTGGCACATTTGGGATTACGACCGATGCCATAAATACCCCAATCCGTCTCTTCCATCAGGGCCTTAAAACTCGGTGCATAGCCTTCCTTCGTCAACAGATAACAAGGCCTCTGCCAGCCAAAGATATTTCGCGTAGGGTTACCCCACGGGGTGCACTCGTAGGCCTGGTTCCCCGCCAGAAAGTCCAGGAACAGAATCGACTGATTGAACTTCCATTTTCGTCCGTTGCCGAGTTTGAGGATTTCGCGGAAGAGGCCGATGCTTCTTGTCCTCATCAAAAAGATGTCCTTTTGAGGTGCTTGGGAATATCGATAAGCGGGTGACACCATCATGCCTTCAACCCCCAAACTCATCACAAAGTCGAAAAAACCCGAAACCTCCCGAGCGGCGATGCCCTCATAGAGGGTAAAGTTAATGGCAAGCCGAAACCCTCTCGAGCGGGCGAACCGGATGGCTTCGATCGCTGAATCGAACACGCCTTGGCGGCCAGCCAGCGCATCATGTCTCTGCCGGTCCCCATCCAGATGGATGGAGAGGGTGAGGTAGGGAGAGGGGGTATAATCTTTGATGCGGGTTTTGGCTAATAGTCCGTTGGTGCAAAGATAAACAAATTTTTTTCTTTTTATGAGACCGGAGACAATCTCGGGCATCTCCTCATGAATCAGAGGCTCTCCTCCAGAAATCGCCACGACCGGAGCCCCGCATTCATCGGATGCCGCAAGGCACTCCTCTACACTCAGACGGCGATTGAGAACCTCTTCGGGATAACCGATCTTGCCGCAGCCGGCGCACTCCAGGTTGCAGCGGAATAAGGGCTCCAGCATCAACACCAGGGGATAGCGCGATCTTCCGCGAACCCTCTGGCTGATCAAATAGCGCGCAATGCGATATTGCTGAATGAGAGGTACACCCATGGCCGTTTTCCACTATCCAGTTTGAGGTAATAAAGATTCCGGGAGGCGAAAAATCATTTTTTCAGGCTCACCCTCCATCTCGTTGACCCTGCTGACACCGTAGGCATGCAACTCTTTCAAGACCTTCTGTACCATTCCTTCGGGGGCAGAGGTTCCGGCGGTAATGCCTACCCGGGTCTTTTCCGAAAACCAAGCAGGACAGAGATCGGCCGTATCCTCAATCAAATAAGAAGGTAAGCCGTTCTGCTCACCCACCTCACGCAGACGATTCGAGTTGGAACTGTTCCGGGCCCCCACCACCAATAATAAATCGATGTCTTTTGCCAGTTGACGGACCGCGTTCTGTCGGCTTTGTGTCGCATAACAGATATCGCTTAACTCAGGGCCCTGAATATTCTTCCACCGCCTCTTTAAACCGTCGATCACTTCACGCGTGTCGTCAAGGCTGAGCGTTGTCTGAGTGACATAGGCTAAACGATTTGGGTTTTTGACGTTTAGCTTTTCCACATCATTTTTCCTAGAAAGCACATAAACCGGACCTTCCACCCAGCCGCGGGTGCCTTCCACCTCCGGATGGCCGGGATGGCCGATAATGATGACTTCGAAACCATGGCAGCTATATCGTTGGGCCTGGAGATGGACCTTGGTCACTAGCGGACAGGTGGCATCGATGACTCTCAAATTTCTCTTCTCGGCCTCCTTCACCACTGCCGTAGATACACCATGGGCACTGAAGATGGTCACCGCGCCAGCAGGAACCTCATCGAGTTTTTCAATAAATAAGGCTCCCTGGTTTTTCAGACCCTCGACCACATGGTGATTGTGGACAATCTCATGTAGGACATAGACGGGCGTCCCGTAAATCTCAAGGGTCCGCTCCACAATCTTTATTGCCCGAACCACCCCTGCACAAAACCCACGAGGCTGAGCGAGTACTACTTGCATGGACTCCCCCGAATTGGAATACAACTAAAATAATAATCGTCTATGAAAACAGTTGTCAAGTTCAATTCCAATTCATTGTTGGCATTTTTCCCTATGATCGCCATAAAACATCCCTCTAACCCTCCCATCGGGTGAGTCGGTTTAATGTGACCGCAATCTTCGTCCTAATATTTATGCGAAAGGTAATGTCTTGTAATCGGTGGAGCCGTTTTGATTGGAGGGTTTAAGAAAGAGTATCCATTGATATCATAGGAGTGCGTTCTTGGCCAGTGACATCGCGACCTCCCAGAACGGCCCGGGGAACTTGTGTGTGGAAGCGAGCACCTCGTCGAGCGCGCGGACGAACCAATCGACATCCTCACGTGTCACGACGAAGGATGGCGCGACCTTCAGCACATCCTGGTTGGCTCCTGCCACCTGTGTCAGCACGGCATGCTTTTTCAGTAGGGGGATCGTGATGGCCTGGGCGAAAAGCCCCCGGTTGATCTTGTGCATGAGCGTCCACGCCTGCCGAAGCATGAACGACTTCGGTTCTCCGAACTCTACCCCCATGAGCAGCCCCTTACCGCGAACTGCCTTGACCAGTTCGTACTTCTGTGTTAAGGGCTGCAACGACTGCAAGAGGTATTCGCCCATCTCGCGGCAGTGCGCGAGGAGGTTTTCGCCATCCAAGACGGCGAGCGCAGCCAGGCCCGAGACCATGGCGAGGTTGTTTCCCCCGAACGTCGTTGCATGGACCTCCGAGCGATCGAGACGAGAGAAGACGCCTCGCATGATTTCCTTTCGCGTGATCACGGCGGAGACAGGGACCATTGCCGCACTCAGGCCCTTGGAGAGGCAGACAATGTCCGGTTCGACCTTCCAGTGCTCGGCGGCAAGGAACGTCCCGGTCCGCCCGAAACCAGTATGTATCTCGTCGAAGATCAGGATGGCCTTGTGCTTCCGGCAGAGCTCCTGTACCCGCGGCAAGTAGTCATCGGAGGGAATGATGATTCCCGCACCAACCTGGATGGGCTCGAGGACGACTGCCGCCACGTTATCGGTGGCGAGTTCCTGTTCAAGGGCACCCGCGTCGTTGAACGGAACTGCCTTTGTTTCGGGGAGCAAAGGCTCGAATCCTTCTCGCCACATCGCGTGGCCCGTGACAGAGAGGGCGCCGTAGGTGAGACCGTGGTACGAGTGGTCAGCGTAGAGGATTCGCGGGCGCTTCGTGACGCAACGGGCGAATTTCAACGCCGCCTCAATCGCCTCCGACCCCGAGTTGGCAAAGAAGACCATGTCGAGCCACGGGATCCGCTTGATTAGCGCCTCAGCAAGGAGACCCGAGAGGAGAGGAATATCAAGCTGGATTAGGTTCGGGAGGGATTTTCCCAGGACGTCCGTAAGCGCCTGGCGGACGACGGGGTGGTTGTGACCGATGTTGGAGACGCAGAAGCTGGAGATGCAGTCCAAATAACGGCGGCCGTCCTTATCCCAGAGGTAACAGCCCTCGGCACGAGTGTATATCCGGTCGTAGCCGATGAGCTGCATCGACTTGGCCCACGCCGGGTTGATGTAGTTGGCGTGCAGCTTTGAATTCTCTCCTAGCCGCTGCCGGAACAGGTTGAGGATGTCGAATTCAATCGGGGGAGTATTGTAATGTCGAGGAGATTGGCTATCATCCATGTTAACAAGATCACGGGCTTCGGGCGGGGGCACCGGCCGGAACCACACGCGGAGATAATGGGTCGGCTCCCGTAAATGAAAGGAACTCGATTCGGGTAAGGAGAATATACAAGAAATGGAGTTCCGAGTCAAGCAAAAAGGCCATCCCGAGGCAATGCCTCAATGACAGGGGAGATTTTCATAATCATTGTAGAGTCGGTTCTCATCACCGAGGCAATACCCACCGTGCGACCTCGACGAAGAGGAAAGCCATTGCCCTGAAAGGCGTGTTATTGCTTTGGACTCGGATTTCTTTCAGTGGTTTTCACAAATTTCAACACCGCGGGTAGAAAAATGAACGTGGCAACCATGTAGAAACCGATGCAGAGGGTGAGAAGTTTTCCCATACTGGCCATGCCCCGGTGGAGGGAGAAAGAGAGGGTGCTGAAGCTCAGAATGGTCGTCAGGGCGCTGAAGAAGAGGGCCCTCGCGGTGCTCGTTTCGAGCATGTTGCCACTCGGTGGCGGGTCCGTCCGGAAACGGTGGATGAAATAGACGACTTCCACACCAGTGCCCAGAAGAAGGGGTACGACGATGACGTTTGCAAAATTGAACGGGATGTTGAGGATGGCCGAAGCTGCCCCTGTCATCAGAAGCGATAGCACAAGGGGCAAAAGGACGAGGACAGTATCTGAGACGCTTTTAAGCTCGATCAGCATGAAGAAAGTGATCGCCAAGAACGCATACAGGGTTGCGAGAAGAAAGGAACGGACAACGGCATTCCCTGCTTCGCGTATCGTTACAGGCGTATCCGTTGAATTTGGGGCCACGGCGGTCACCGCTTCAACAAACCTTTTGAGAGAGTCGGCCTCCAGGATATTTTCTCGGGGAAAGACCTCCACACGATAGCGTCCGTCCGGCGCCACGTATCGGGAACGCAATTCGCGGGGCAGGTCCAATTCTTTCACAGCAGATGCCCGAAGAGAGGTGTTGAGCTCATGGAAGAGGTTGGGCAAGTAAGAAAGAACACTTTCCTCAAGCTTATCGAATGCCTTCTTGCCATTTTCCGGATGAGTAAGAGTTTTCTTAAATCGCTCCAAAGAGCGGTGGAGGCGGCTGACGGAGGTCGCATAGGCGCCATCCTTATCCCGAGCCATGGAGAGGACTTTCTTGAGGGAGGATTCCAAACTTTCTAATGATGCGGTGTTCTTTTCGTAGCTCAACTTTTCGGTTTTCAACGTTTCCAGCCCCGGCGGCATGAAAAGGGTAATGTCGGAGAGGATCGCCAGTTTGCTGGGCTGGTCCTCCGGAACGAAGCTGGTAATCGTGATGGCCTCCTTGACTTCCTTAAGACCTTTCAACCTGCCTACCGTCTCCTCTGCCTCCTTGGCATTCCCTGCAAGTATGGAGATTGTCCATGGACAGGTCATTTCTTTTTTGAAGAGTTCTTTAATCGTCAAGACGGCATCGCAATGCGGATCGTAAAGGTTGAGGGGATTATAGTCGAAATAAACTTTCGGTACGAAGAAAGCAGCCCCTATTCCAATCGCAATTGCGCCGACCACGATTGCCTTAGCGTATTTGTAAGGCACCCGATAAAGGGGCCGGTCTGGAACGAATTTTTTCATGGCTGCTTTCTTAAGGGGCAGCAGGGTAAGGAGTGCAGGGAGCACTGTAAGGTTGGCAAAGAGGTTGATGAGCATTCCCGAACCAGCGATGAGCCCCAGTTCTGAAACGCCGGTATAAGGGGTTGGCAGAAAGGAATAAAAACCGATGGTTGCGGCTACAGTACAAACCAGCATGCTAACGCCCAATCCCTTTGCTGTTCCGACAATCGCCTCGTGGTGTCCGAGACCCGAAACCATCAGCTCCCGATACCGGATACAGTATTGAATACTGTAATCAAT
>Ga0316628_100002923_pt1 | contig 12940 bp, 9 predicted proteins | sample OWC_Aug_M2_C1_D5_FD_207648 | JGI IMG/M metagenome (GOLD analysis project Ga0316628, IMG submission 207648) | Wetland soil microbial communities from Old Woman Creek delta, Ohio, United States - OWC_Aug_M2_C1_D5_C | ecosystem: Environmental > Terrestrial > Soil > Wetlands | place: USA: Ohio...
GCTGATCCCGAGCTCGTCCATCAGTTTCGAGAACTTCTTCCTGTCCTCTGCGAGGTCGACAGAGTCCGGAGATGTGCCGAGTATGACCGTCTTCTTGCCTTTGAGCTCCCGCTGGAGCGGCAATGCGAGGTTGATCGCGGTCTGCCCGCCGAACTGGAGTATTATCCCGTCCGCTTCCTCCTTGTCTATGATGTTCAGGACATCCTCGACGGTGATAGGCTCGAAGTACAGCCTGCTGGACACGTCGAAGTCGGTCGAGACTGTTTCCGGGTTGTTGTTGACGATGACCGCGTCTATGCCCTCTTCCTTCAGTGCGAGCGCGCCGTGGACGCAGCAGTAATCGAACTCGATCCCCTGCCCTATCCTGATCGGGCCAGCGCCCACCACGATCACCTTCCGGTTGGCGGACGGCCTCGCCTCGCACTCCGATTCGTAGGTCGAGTAGAAGTACGGGGTCTCCGCCTCGAACTCCGCCGCGCAGGTGTCCACCATCTTGAAGGTCGCCCTGAGACCCTTCGAGAGCCTCATGTTGCGCACAGAGCGCTCCTCCTTCCCGGTGATTAGTGACAGGTACTCGTCGCTGAACCCGAGCTTCTTCGCCTCGGACAGAGCGTTCTCTGTGAGATCCTTCTTCAGCTTGGTCTCCAGATCGACCAGCTCCTTGATCTTCGTGACGAAGAACTGGTCCCAGCCAGTGACGCCGCATAGCCATTCGACAGTCTTGCCTCTCCTCAAGGACTCCGCTATCATGTACAGCCTTTGGTCGGTCGCCTCAGCGAGCTCCTTCTCGATCTCCGCGTCCGTCCATTTCTCGGCCTCGAGTCCGACCCTGTCAATCTCCAATGACCTCACGGCCTTCAGGAGAGCCTCTCCCACGTTCCGCCCGATGGCCATCACTTCGCCTGTGCTCTTCATCTGCGTCCCGAGGCGTCGGTCGACCGTCCGGAACTTGTCGAACGGCCATCGTGGGATCTTCATCACGACATAGTCGATCGACGGCTCGAAGGCCGCACAGGTCTTTCCCGTGATCGCGTTCGGTATCTCATCCAGCGTCCTGCCGATGGCGATCTTGGCTGCGACCCTGGCGATCGGGTATCCGGTTGCCTTGGAGGCGAGGGCAGAGCTCCTCGAGACCCGGGGGTTCACTTCGATGACCCTGTACTCTCCCGTCTTGGGGTCCACGGCGAACTGTATGTTCGCCCCTCCCTCGATCCCCAGTGCCCTGATGATCTTGATCGTGGCTCTCCTGAGCAGCTGGTGGTCTCTGTCGCTCAAGGTCTGGGCAGGGGCGACGACGATGCTCTCGCCCGTGTGCACGCCCATCGGGTCCAGGTTCTCCATGTTGCAGACGATGATGCAGTTGTCGTTGGAGTCGCGCATCACCTCGTATTCGAACTCCTTCCACCCGATGACGCTCTCCTCGATCAGGACCTGTCGTATCCTCGAGTATGCTAGCCCTCGGCCGACGATATCGACGAGCTCCTCCTCGTCGTGGGCTATCCCTCCTCCGGTCCCGCCGAGCGTGAACGCAGGCCGGATGAGCACGGGATAATCACCGATCTCCTGAACCGCGTCCTTAGCGCCCTGGATCGAAGAGGTCGTCTTGCTTTTCGGGATGGGCTCTCCGAGGTCCAGCATGGTCTTCCTGAACAGCTCTCGGTCCTCCGAGAGCGCGATCGCCCTCGGCTGGCTCCCGAGCAGCTCCACACCGAGCCGCTGGAGCGTTCCGTTCTCCGCAAGCTCGGAGCAGAGGTTGAGCGCCGTCTGTCCTCCCATCCCTGAGAGTATCCCTTGGACCTTCTCCTTCTCGATTATCTTCGTGACGGTCTCGACGTTCAGCGGCTCGATGTAGACCACATCCGCGGTCTCGAGGTCCGTCTGGATCGTCGCCGGGTTGGAGTTGACGAGGACTGTCTTGTACCCTTCTTCCCTGACGGACCTGCATGCCTGCGAGCCGGAGAAGTCGAACTCGGCGGCCTGTCCGATGACGATGGGCCCGGAACCTATGACCATGAGCTTCTTCAGGTCGGTCCGCTTCGGCATCAGACTCCCTCCAGCATGGTCTTGAACCTGTCGAACAGGAACGAGGTGTCCTGAGGCCCTGGATGCGCTTCGGGATGGAACTGGACTGAGAATATGGGCAGCTCTCTGTGCCTCATGCCTTCCACGGTGTTGTCATTGAGGTTGGTGACTGTCACTTCGAGGCCCGCAGCTTCCGCAGACTCTGCGTCGACTGCGAAGCCGTGGTTCTGGGATGTGATGTAGACGCGGCCCTCCAGCTTCACGGGTTGGTTGATCCCCCGGTGGCCGAACTTCAGTTTGTAGGTCTTCGCGCCGAAGACCAACGACAGGAGCTGGTGCCCCAGGCATATGCCCATCATCGGGTAGTCGTCCTTGAGGCCCTTGAGCGTGGAAACGGTTGTCGCCATCATATCCGGGTGCGCAGGGTTGCCGGGGCCGTTCGATATGAAGATGCCGTCGGGTTCGAGGTCGCGAACGGCTCTTTCCGGGGTGTCGAAAGGCAGCTGGAACACGTTGAACCTCTGCCGTAGCTCACTGACGATGTTCGACTTGACGCCGCAATCGAACAGCGCGACCGTCTTCTTGCGCCCATCGTCGAACCTGATGATCTTGTCCGTCGTGACTTTGGCCACGAGGTTCGATTCCTCTGGATGCCGCATCGATCCAACGCGCGCTAGGACCTCCTCCGGTCGGTCCGTCGAGATGGCCCCCTTCATGGTCCCGTAGTTTCTCAGCCTCCGGATGAGGGCCCGCGTGTCGATCCCGCTGACACCCGGGATACCGTTCTCCTCGAGCAGCTTCTCCACCGTCATCTCCGAATCTCTGTGGCTCGGGTGGCCGCACCGCTCCTTGACGGCGTATCCCCAGACCTGTACTCTCTTCGATTGAAAATCGTGCGGGTTGACTCCGTAGTTCCCGATGAGCGGATAGGATGCGGCGAGTATCTGACCGCAGTAGGATGGGTCTGTTAGGGACTCCTGGTACCCGGTCATGCCTGTCGCGAACACGACCTCTCCGAGAACTTCCTTGCGCGCGCCGAAAGCTTCGCCCTCAAAAACTGTCCCATCCTCGAGGACGAGGAAACCCTTCATCACGCACGACCTTTGGGGTATTTGGAGGGGGGTTAAAGAAGGTTGTTGTGATTTTTCCGACTCTCCGCCGACCAGATATCGCATCCCGGACACCAACGGCTTTTAGAACTCTGAATGCTCTCCGGCGTCAAGGCCATCGAGATGTTCCCAGCCCACTGCAAGGAAGTCAGCGTGAAGACGGTCGATTTCAAGTTGACCGAGGAGAACATCAAAGGATTCCTCCGCGGCAAGCGCGCTTACATCAGGACCAGGTATTACATCTTCAACTCCGGGGACGAGTGGGCGGTCGCGCTGGTCGTGAGGAAGCAGTCCAACAGCATCCTCCAGGACATCGCATCCGTTCACATACTCTCCCTCCCGAACGAGACATCGTTCGTGGAGGACCCGCTGCTCGAGGTGCTGTCGGCGAGCGCGATGGGAGCCTTGAGATCGCTCATGGGCTCCAAGTGCGTCGTCGTGAAGGGCAAGGCGGAGCACATATCATTCTTCATCGACGAGCCCCCGTACGAGCTCACGGTGTTCGATGTCGTCCCGCCGGAGCCTTCGAAGCTGGTCGGGCTGGTCAACACCGCGCTTGAGACAGATCTGCAGGACAGGTATGTCCGGGTCGCGAACGTCGCGCGGGATCTGAACGACCTCGCGAAGGATGTGAAGACCAAGATCACGATGTTCCCGTGCAGGGCCTCGGGGTTGACCTCGAAGGGCCGAGTACTCTACCTCGACGAGACACCGTCTCTCACGAAGGAACAGCTCGGCGATGTCACGCTCATCGGCTGCAGCCTCTCGGCCAGGATATACAAGGCTGTCTATGGGGTGGAGCCCGTGATGATCAACATGTGCCCCCAAGACCTTGTCCGAGAGCTGGGGATCACCGGCCCGGTCCTTCTGAAATGCTGCAAGATCAAGGAGGGATTCGAGGTGTCGGGCAATTTCGGCATCGTCCCCTGGGGCGCCAGGGCCTCTGAGGTGTCTGCGGCGCTGAGAGCCATCCTGCGCTAGATGTCTAGGTCGTCCGTCTTGAACCTGACCGCCGGGCATGGGCCGAGGCATCCGCCACAGTGGTCGCATTTCTCAGGGTCTATCACGACCATGCCATCAAGCTTCAGCGCGCCGCGCTCGCACCTCGCGACGCAGATCCCGCAGCTGGCGCATTCTACTGCCCTGAACACGACCTCCCTGAGCTGAGATGCCTTCTTCCTCAGTTCGTCCCCGTTCTTCGCTTTGATCATGACCGGGCCCTCACCGAAGACCGTTATCGAACGGACCTCGGCGATGTTCCCGTCGGGTGAGGTCGTCACGGGCCCGATGATGTTGAGCATGTTCGCCACCCTGTCCATCGGGAGGGCTTTGCTGAAAATCCCCTCCATGCTCAGGCCCTCCACGCACGGATTGTACCCGCTCGTGCTCTTCAGCTCGAGCGGTTCGATGTCTTCGGGGCGTGACGCCGTCGTGGCCTCGACATTGGGGCCGAGCTCGTCCAGGACGGACTTGGGCAGCCGCTTCCACCTCCAGAGGTCGTATTCGAGCCAGTGCTTCGGCTGGTGCGTCCGCGTCGCGTATTCCGTCAAGATGCCCTGCCAGCGGCCGTAGTCCGCGCTGATCTCCCTGACCTTCCTCAGCTCCGCAAGGTCCGTCGCGGGGCACATGAAGCACCCGATCCGCTCGAGCCCCTTCTCGTACAGAGGGTTGTAGCTCGCACCTTTCGAGAAGAGGTACAGCCAGACATGCATTGCGGACCACTTCTGGATGGGTGACGCAGCCAGCTGGTTGGGCGTCCACGGGTTCCTCCATATGCGCCCTTTCTCTGCTCTCTGCTGTGATTCGTATGCGCGTTGTCCGATGAAAGACAAGACTCCGCCGGGGTAGTGTTTCTGTATCAGCTGTGTCGCTGGTCCGAGCTTGCAGGTCTTGCAGCACCACCTGAAATCCTTGGCAGGAGGGCCGAACCGCCCGACGTTCTTCCAGAAGGCATCGCCCGCACTCTCGACGATGAGGTTGAGCCCGAGATTCGCAGCCGTGTCCTTCACGTTCTGCTTGGTCTCCTCGAACTCCAGCCCAGTGTCTACGAAGATGAGGTCCGGCCTGATGCCAGCGTCTAGCACAAGCAGGAGGGTCGCGAGACTGTCTTTCCCGCCGCTGTACGACACGGCGACCGGGAGGCCGCCGTCCTTCACCGTCTTCTTGACGAAGTCGACGGCCTCCCTCGTCCTCCTGTCCAGCGTCTCCTTGTTCGCGGCAGTTGCCTCTGCCCAAGTGGCAGGCCTCCCCTCGATGCCCTTTGACTGCGTCACGGCCCATCTCGTTTTAACCGCAGTCCCCCTCTTGTGCTGCATCATGTCGGATGCATCCATCTTCGAGATTCCGACCGAGACTGCGTTCCTGGCCCCGTCAAGGACGATCACCTCGTCCCCGACGCGTATGCCAGGGTCGCATTCGAGTATTCCCACGGCCAATGTGCTCGCACTCTTGTCCCGAACTGCAGCCGCGGCAACCGGGTCTATGATCGCCCAGCTCTTGGTGGCGGCTCGCGAGATCGCCTCTGCGCTCTCGGGCCGGAGGAGGAATCTTTCCCCGGACGTGATGGCGAACCTGACGGCTCCAACGACGATGCCGTCGACGATGACCTCGTCCATCCTGTCGATGTCCGGTGCTTTGTTGAGAAGCGCGATTGCGCCGTCAGGAACCACCAGCTTGCCGGTGCCAGTGCCGAACTGCGAGTCTATGAGCGCCCTGATCCTGACGATATCGGATTCAAAAGCAGGCCTGGCGTCCCCTGGAGGAGTGAGTTTGACAGGCCTCGTCTCGCTCCTGCATGTGCTGCATGTCCTCTGCTCCAGGACCGGCACGTTGCACATATCGCACCAGCGAAGGTGCATCTTGCCGAGGATGATCGCGCCCACGGGACTTCCTGAGACGGTGGCCGTATTATAGGCTTTGCAGCCCAACTAGCGGAGGGCCTTCCACTGCTTCAGGACGGATTCCACTGCGTCCTTGGCCCTCTCTATCCGGTCCTCGGCCTGGAGCCTGCTCATGCCGGGCCCAGTTATGCCGAGCCCGACCGGCTTCTCGTACTCCACGGCGAGGTCCGTGAGCTTCCGCGCGGCCTGGCCGATGATGACCTGGTCGTGCTCCGTCTCACCCTCGATGACCGCGCCTATCGCGACGACGGCATCGATGCCCTTGTCCTTCAGGAGCGTCTTCGCAGCCAACGGTATGTCGTAGACACCCGGTGTCATGACCACCTTCGCCACGTCCACGTCCAAGAACTTAGCGTGTTCCTTCGCCCTCTCGAGCATCATCTGCGTGATGTCGAAGTTGTACTCGCTGCAGACAACGCCAATCCTCATCTTTCCTGCCATGTCATTACCTCCTTCGATTGATCCTCACTGAATCGGTCCAACGTCCTCGCGTCCCTGCCTCAGCCCCTTGCCCGCTCCCTTCGCGAGCCTCTCGGGCTTGAAGACCAGGTCGTATGCATTCACCGCATGCTCCCTCGTCCGCCTCTCCGCGAGCCAGGCCAGCTCCTTCGCGTCCTTCGCCTCGTCCTCGTGAACGAAGACCTCGACGATGTGCCTGTTGGTGAGCAGTTGGACTTGTATGAGCCCGGTGGAGGCTTCGTGAGCGCAGACCTTGTCGATATCCTCCTTCCCAGGCATGCCGAGCGCGATCACTATGTCGCACCCTGTCTCCTCGATCATCTTCTTGCACGCGACCGGGAGGTCCTTCACTCCGGGAACGGTCCTCCGCTCGACCTTGAAGCCGGTCCCGGTCTTCTTGAGCTCGTCAACCGCGAACCCGCCCATGTCGACCCTGGCGAACGTGGTGTCGACGACGCCTATGCGCCTCATTTCTTCTCGACCTCCGCAAGGCGCTTGTTCAGCTCGTGGAATTGAACGATCTTGTTGATGATCTTCCTCGTCCCGTCGAGGTCGTGGTCGAGGTGCGGAAGCCTCACGACTTTCACTTCCAGGCCCCTCTTCTTGAGCTCCTCCTCGAGGTTCCTCTCGTCGAACGGCTGGTCGTAGCCGATAGTTATGATGTCGGGCTTCAGCTCCCTGACGATGTCGAACATGTCCCCGCCCTCTCGCCCGAGCACCGCCCTGTCGACGGGCTTCAGCGAGGCTACGAGCTCGCATCGCATTTTCTCTGGCGTCACAGGCTCGTGCTTCCTCTTCCTCACCGTGGTGTCTGTGGCGACGACGACGATGAGCTCATCGCCCAGCTTCTTGGACTCTTCGAGATAGTGCAGGTGCCCTAGATGTATGATGTCGAAAACACCAGTAGCCATGACGCGGACCGTCTCAATCACCCGCCCTTGAGCTCCTTCCAGGCGGCGACTATGTCGGCGCCCTCGAGGAACATATGGCCGTGCGCCCTCGCATAATCGCGGGCCTTCTCCTTCGAGAGCGCCTTGCCGTTGTCCCCCATCATCTCGCAGACGGTCGCAGACGGCACCAGCCCGGCCATGATCACAAGCGCGGTGGCCAGTTCGGTATGCCCGAACCTCGTCTCGAGTATTCTCTTCGATGTGTTGAGGAGATGAACATGTCCTGGGGCGCGGAAATTCTTCCCGAACTCGTTCTTGGCCCAGCCGTCCTCGGACGAGAGCGCGCGCTTCGCGAGGCTCGCGAACTCGGTGATCGTCAGAGCCCTGTCATCATCGGTTATTCCCGTGAAGGTCTTCCTGTGGTTGATCGTGATCCCGAATGCGGATTTCACATCATAGGGGATGTCGTTGGGCATCAGCTTCTGCATGATCGGGTAGTGTTCGGCCATGCCCAGGAACAGTTCCGAGAGGAACGGCAGCCCGAGGGCCTCCTGGACCCTCACGTCGGCGGTGGTGCATATCAGCCCTCCCGCGTCCTTCCTGAGCACCCTGATGACATCCGGGGTCACGGATTCCGAGGCCACGACCATGTCCGTCTCCTCCTCGCGGCCGTCCGCGTCGTAGACGAGGACGAACCTTCCGTTCCTCAGTTCATCGAGGGCTTTTTGCACGGCTGCTGAAGCCATTGTCGCGTCCATGCCACGCTATTGTCTTATGAATGGTGCAGTTACCAACCCGAAAGTATCTAGTCCACCCTTCTTAAAGCCTCAGCGGGGGCCAGCCTGGAGGCCTTCCGAGACGGAGGCAACGTCGCAGCCAGCGTGATCACGAATGCGATCACGAACACCAAGAGTATCTCTCCCCACGGGATGACGAACTCCGACATCTTCGCGAATCCGCCCCATTCGAAGATGGTGTACGAGATGCCGAGGCCCGTCAGCGTGCCGATGATGATGCCGAGCAGGGAGGTGAAGGAGGTCTCGATGAGGAAAGACTTCAGGATCATGTCCCTCTGATACCCGATCGCCCTCATCACGCCGATCTCCTGTCTGCGCTCGGCCACGTTCCTGATGGTGATGATGCCGAGCCCGGCTATGCCCACTATGAGGCCCATGCCCAGGAATATCTCCATCAGCTGCATGACGGAGGCCACCATGATCATTGCCTCCTCGACCGTGTCTCGGACAACAATCGTCGTCAGGCCGTACTCGACGAACACCTGCTCCATCTTCTTCGAGATATCAGCATCGGCCACGCCTTCGAGGTCGGATGTTTCGAAGTACAGGAGCGTGTTCTTGGCGAGCGGATCGAAGGCGTGCAGGAAGGTCTGTGAGCAGTAGATTCCGCTGTTGAAATACTGGTCCATGATGCCGACTATGGTCACGTTCGCTTCTGTGCCCAGCGGCGTCCTTATCTTGACGACGTCCCCGACGTCCAGGCTGATCGAGCCGAAGGTCGAGGGACCGAACTGCGATGGCACGACGGAGCCATCCATTATCACGAGGCTCTGGTCGGCGATCAACGCGTTCCAGGCGTCCAGGTCCGTCGCGTATTGGGGTGCCCTTCTCATCAGGGAGTACCTGCCCTCCGAGATCATGCGGTCGCTGAAGCCGATCATGGGATAGTCGACCTCTTCTTGTCCCGGGACGACCATGGTCACGTATCCGTGCGCGGCGATGTCGTAGGAGCTGACAGCACCCGCGCCGATGGTCTGGTTCACCAGTTCCAGGCCGGCGGTCATGTTGTCCGCGGGGATCTCCAGCATCGAGAATCCGAGTATCTCGTATCCACCGGACAGCTGTTCGGTGGTCTTCTCGACGCTCTCGCGCTGGAACGACGCGATCATTGCGATGACGATCACGGTGAACATGATCAGCGCGAACATGAAGATCGACAGGCCGGTCCGGAACTTCCTGTTCATCGGGTAGCTTATTGCGATCTTGAAGACCGGCAGGAGTGAGCGCTTGCGCCCGAAGCTGGACACCAGTCCGTTGAGCAGCAAGTCGCTGTTGACCATCACGAAGATGACACTTCCGCTGACCAGCAGAAGCCCGGACACCAGGAACATCTCCATCCCTCCCTCCGATGGTCCGAAGACGAAGCCGGCGACGTTGAAGGGGTCGAGCATGTAGAAGACCACGAATGCGCTGGCTATGGAGAGCGGAAGCCTGAAGCCTAAGTACCTCACCAAGAGGAGCGCGGCGCCGAGTGCAATCAGAGATGGCCCTGTGCTTATGCCCCAAGCCTCGTCCTGTGCCATCCCGATGATTGTGGAGATTACTCCGAATACGACTCCGGCAGCCCCGAGGGCGATGTACCTTCTCCTCGTCCTGACAGACGACGGCTCCGGGATGTCTCTGATCGCCCTCACTATGTTGAGTTTGCTCACGCGCCACGAGGCTGCCACGACCGTGAGCATAGTGATCAGGAACCCCGCGCCCGCGGCCACGCCCAAGCTGGCCCATTCCCAGCTGAGCGTGAACTGCAGCCCCCCATCGGATATGATGGCGGTCGCACCGGTCATCATGACCATCGCGATCCCCAGGCCAGCGAATGCCCCGACGCCGGCGGCTGCCAGCGCGTAGACGACTCCCTCGTACATGAACGTCTGAGTGAGATCGCCTCTCTGCATCCCGATCGCCCTCGAGATGCCCATCTCGGCCTTCCTCTCCTCGGCGAGCATCACGAAGATGTTCACAATCAGAGCTGCACCCGCGATGATGGCGAACGAGCTCATCAATATCATCAACTGGGACATCATATCCGAGACGACCTCCGCGTTCTCGAGGCCGTCCTTCTTAACGGGGTCCAGCTCAAAGTCGGGATCTGCCGGAAGGATCAGCTCAAGCTCAGCGATCGCTTCGTCGGACACAAGGTAGCCCGAGTCCTTTGAGCCAGCGCACGACACGTCAATCCCGTTGATCATCCCTGGCTGCCCGAGAATGGACTGCTGGACATAGGTGAGGTCGAGGAATGCGTAGGCGGATCCGCCGAAGTTGGCCAACCCCGAATCCTCCGCAATCCACGAAACCACGAGCATCACCGGGGGGGCGTCCTGAGTTATCCCCATGATGGTGTCCCCAGGCTCTGCAAGAATCTCATCTGCGAGCCTCGAGTTGATGACCACCATGCCGCCCGAAACGTCCGCGACCGTCGCTGCGTTGCCGGCAGCGTCCACGAGGGGGTTGACGATGTTGTTCACGTCGAACCCGAACAGCCCGGCCCTTGCGAAGGTCAGTTCCGTGCGCAGGTTCTTCACTGCGAGGGCCTCTCTGATCGCCCCCGACGCCTCGTCGATGTGATTCAGAGTGCCGCCATCGATGCCCGAGGTGATCAGCGACGCGATGGACTGGTTGAAGTATGTCGAATCTCCGGTCTCGTTCACGGCGGATATCACGATGTCGACATCTTCCAGTTGCGTCATGACGTCCCGCACGATGATGTAGTCCAGGGTGTCTCCTGCCACCAAGGATCCGGATATCATGGCGGTAGCGATGAGAAGCCCACAGACCACGATGACCGAGTACTTCTTTCTCCTTGAGATGTTCCTGATGGCCATCCTAGCGAACACGCGTCTGCGGACGGCGAGCACGCCGACCACGACCAGGACGATTGCCACGAGGACTGCCAGCTGCTGAAGGCCGTTCATGGTATTCACCTCAGTAGGGGGTGCATGCGAACTCCTTCTCAATGAGTCCGTCCTTCATCATGACGATCCTATCGGCCATTCGTCCAACCGTGTAGTCGTGGGTGACTATGATGAATGTCTGTTTGTTCTCCTTGTTTAGCTTCCTCAGTAGTTCCATGACGTCCTTCGAGGACTCGCTGTCGAGGTTCCCTGTCGGCTCGTCACCGAAGACGATCTCGGGCTTGTTCACGAGGGAGCGTGCTATCGTGACCCTCTGCTGCTGCCCGCCGGAGAGCTCGGACGGCTTGTGGTGTTGCCAATCCTCGAGCCCTACCGCTTTGAGCGCCTCGAGAGCCCCCTTCCTGGCATCCTTGGGGCTCTTGCCAGCAAGCAGCAGGGGGAGTTCCACATTCTCAACCGAAGTGAGGACCGGCAGGAGGTTGTATGCCTGGAATATGAATCCTATCTTCTGCGCCCGGTAGGCCGTCCTCTCCCGATCGTTCATTGCGGACAAGGGCTTCCCGCGGATGTAAACCTCTCCGCCGGAGAGGTCATCGAGCCCTGACAGGCAGTTCAAGAGTGTGGTCTTGCCGCAGCCAGAGGGGCCCATGACGGCGACCATCTCTCCTTCCTTCACCGAGAAGTGAACGCCTTTGAGAGCCTCCACCTTGACCTTGCCAGAATCATAGGTCTTTCTCAATTCCTTGGCCACGACGATGCCGTCGGCAGCCGGCTCGGCCGCAGACTCTACGCACCTCTCCGTCTTCGCCATGTCGCTCTCCCCGGTCGGAGCCCTCATCATGTACGAGGGCCTGAGGCCGTCGGAACGATGAGGGCTTATTAGAGCATTTCGTGGGCTGCCCCACAAAACTCCCGGGGATATAACCCGCACAGCCTATTATACACGCACGTCAATTCCAGCGCGTCATGCTAGACTCGAAAGACGCCGTGAGATCCATCGACCAGAAGAACATGCTGGCAACCATCGAGGAGCTTCCGAAGAACCTCTCGGACGGCCTCAGGAGGGGACGGCTGTCAGGGCTGCCACGGTTCTCGCCCAAGGAGGTCGTCTTCTGCGGGGTCGGGGGCTCTGCGATCGGCTCGGAGCTCATGTGCGAATGGCTGAGGAGCTCGATAGGCATCCCGTGCTGCGTCTACCGCGGGTACACGCTCCCCGCGCATGTCGGGAAGGACTCCTTGGTGATAGTCGCGAGCTACTCAGGCAACACCGAAGAGACGCTGAGCATGTTCGAGGACGCGAAGAAGAAGCGGGCCAAGATACTGAACATCTCATCGGGAGGACAGCTGGCCAAGATGAGCGAGTCCATGTCGGTGCCGTTGGTGAGGATACCTTCGGGGCAGGCGCCCAGGGCTTCGATCGGCTACATGTTCGGGGCGATGTTGGGGTCTCTGGAGCGGTCGAACATCATCGCTGCGGACAAGCAGGTCGAGGAAGCCGTCAGGGTGATGAACAAGGCGACTGCGTACTGCAAGCAGTCCGTTCCGACTACAGACAATCCCTCGAAGATGCTGGCTCACGAGCTCCTGACCCATCTGCCGATCATCGTCGGGTACGATCTCTCGCGTCCCGTGGCCAAGAGGTGGGCGGACCAGCTGAACGAGAACGGCAAGAGCATGGCTTTCTCCCTGGAGCTTCCGGAGCTTGACCACAACTCCATCGTGGGGATCATGAAGGACCAGAGGAACAAAGGCCTCGCATTCGTGTTCCTGGACCACAGCAAGTCAGATGCGCAGATGAAGAGTCGCGTCACGGCGACGAAGGACATGATCGGGCGGGTCGCCCCGGTGTATTCGACGGATGCGATTGGCCTCAGCCCCCTCGCCATGATGTTCTCGCTCCTGATCATAGGC
>Ga0316628_100002924_pt1 | contig 12938 bp, 14 predicted proteins | sample OWC_Aug_M2_C1_D5_FD_207648 | JGI IMG/M metagenome (GOLD analysis project Ga0316628, IMG submission 207648) | Wetland soil microbial communities from Old Woman Creek delta, Ohio, United States - OWC_Aug_M2_C1_D5_C | ecosystem: Environmental > Terrestrial > Soil > Wetlands | place: USA: Ohio...
CATTATCGAAAGCTCGCTGATGGCCTCCTCCAGCTCGGACTTGCGCCGGTACGAATCGGTGATATCCTCGACGATGCCCAGGAAACCTATAATCCTGCCGTCTTCACGACGGTAGGGACTGCAGAAAATATTCAGGACCGCATAATGCCCCTGGCGATTGGTGCAACGATGCTCGTTCCTCCGATAGGTCCGGCCTTCGAAAGCGGAGTGGAAGGCATCGACCAATCCGCAATTCACGACCGACTCGATATCATGCAGGGAATGGCCGTACGCCTCGGTAATCGAATCAAAACCTATAATCCGGGCGGCTTCTCCGTTGAGATATTCGATCAGCCCCCTGTCATTGACCATAAAGAATCCCAGCGAGGATTCATCGAAAACCACGTTCAGTGAACCGGTTCGGTTCTCGACTGACAAGGTATCGGAAATATCAACCATTGCTCGCTCCCACAGATGATTTCTCGATATTTATCATGCGAATCATGTTATCGTCTTCGATATATGATTGTGTTACCAGGTTCTGGATATCCAGAAGCCGCCGATTAATCTCGGCGATTCGGGTGGCCTCGGCCTGAATTATCTTCAGCCGTTCCAATATTTTCGGATCCATATTTTTATTTTTGTACTGGAGGTATTCGACATTGCCCGTGATGACCGAAAGCGGATTATTGATCTCATGATTGATGGAAACGGCCAGTTCGCGAACAGCTTTGAGCCTCTCATCTTCGATTCGCTCCTGTTCCGCCTGTTTCAGTACCTCCTGAGCGCGTATCAGGGCCTGATTTTTCTTCTCGAGTTCCTGCTGATATCTCAGCCGCTCGATCGATGAGGCCATCTGATCGGCGATAATGGTGAGCAGCTTGATATCCTTATCGCGAAAAAGACCGGCCTGCCGATTCGTAAAAGACACCACCCCCAGAATGCTATCACCGACAATCAGCGGAACTACGAGCACCGATTCATCTTGGCCGCGAATCTGTCCGGTATGTACCTTTTTATTCTCGAGCAGAATCGGCTGCTTTTGATGTGCGACCCATTTCGTGAACTCGGCCCCGCAGGCGAATCTATCGTGCAGCGAAAGCCCGGCCGCCTCACCGAAAACGGCTTCTTCCATCAGCTGGCTGATACTTCTGTCAAAAAGATACAGCATGGCCCCTTCGAAGGGCATCACTTTTCGAATCGAATCGAAGGCCCTGATATATGTCGCTTTCTCCGGCGGTGCGTCTCGAAATATCTCCATTATCTCGGCCATCAGACCGATTTTCGTCCAAAACCGGCTGACCGGTTCATCCGCAGATTTTTCTTCAACTGCCAAAATGATTACCTCGGGTTAATGCTTTGATTTGCTCGCAGAGGCTCAAAGCTACATTGTCGTCAAGTCGGTCAAAGAGAATTTGTTTTCTGTCGGCCGGAACCATCAGTTCCGGATCATCCTTCTCATCATCGAATATCTGCCACTGATCGGAGGCCTTTAATTCATAGGCGATATTCTCCAGCTTTGTCATCCGCCCTTTCTTAAAATCGATTATCCTGATGGTGCCGGTGGCAACCGCATAGGTGCGATAGCGAAACAGCAGCAACGGAAAGATGGTCTGCTTTCGTCTTTCCAGGTCGATTCTGGCCATGGAAATATCCACCAGAAATCGGGCGTTCTGTTGCCGACCCCAGGCCAGAATCTCGGTGAAACCGGCGGTGTCGGCAAAGGCAGGCAGTTGCCGTCTTATGATCGGCACGTTGGTAATCGATGTCAGGTACAGGTTTAACCTTTCATCCAGATGAGAATCGGCCCAGGGGCAGTCGGGAATCCTGGTACTGACAAGAATATTCTCCTGCGCCGCCACCGAGGCAAACAGCAGAAGAAGGGCGGCTGAAATAAGGGCAATCGATAATTTACCCATAACCATCTTCTCACTTGGCCTCTTTTGAGACCCTCTCGTGATAAACGTACTTGTTCAAAATAGCGCGCAAACACTCATCGAAAGAGGAGACATTCCGGGACACGACATCATATTGGGCAGTGCTCAGGTAATCGACAAGATATTCCCGGGGGATAAACTCGAATCCGATCAACCATTCATTCCCCTCGCTCTCGACTCTCTTGGCGACGCCGATCACATTGTCAATCACCTCTACATCTTGAAGCGTCATGGACATGACAACCAGCGTCCCTTCTTCGATCGGCTCCTTGCCAAGGATAAGAACGCCTCCGGCGGAGACGTTGAGAACGATGCCCTGGTATGAGGGGCCATTACCGTTGGGCCAGAATCCCTCGGTGCGATTCTTGAGCAGACAATATTTCATTGGCTTGGATATCTCCAGCCTTATGTAGCGCCTTTTGTCATCCTTGCGAATCCGGAAAGGCGCCTTAACGGAGAGATCGTTTGTTTCGGTCTCGATCTCGGAAACCACTTTCGTTCTTTGCTTATTCATCTGGACCATACTCCTATTCCAAATCTCTTTGTTTTCTGTTTAGAAACTCATCTATCCGTCTTCTGAAATCATCATTGAAGTCAAAGAGGGAGGCCGGCAGATTGCGAAGGAGATTTTTGGGGAGTTTTTCCCGGTAATTCTCCTTAATCATGAATTCAACGCCGGCGCAGAATTGGTGAGTACCGCGCAACTGGCAGTGGCGAATGCGGCCGACCAGAAGCCGCGGTATCTCGATTCCCTCCAACTCAAGATGCAGTATCATGAAATAATCGTCGCCGAGATTGGCGGGCACCTCCACCAGAATGCCCCCCCCGCTGATATTGACACTTTCGGTTTCGATCCATTTCAGCTTGTTAAGGCGCGCGGAGGAAATGCTCACATTATCGAAATACGTAAGCTTCACATCTTTGATGATGCTGACTCTCTCGAAGGCCCGGCGTAGTTGCGGAAAGACATTCTCCGCCAGCGGAATGATCAATCTCCCCTTTTTGGGAACGGCTATCTTCGACTTGAAAATGACCGGTTCCCCCCGATAACTGAGAGATACTTCGATTTCCTGATTATTTATCAGATCATCCACCAGCCCGCCCGAGCCGGAACGATCGATCATCAAGTTGCGGCCGTTGACGGCGACAATACGGGTCGTAAGCGTACGATTGGGGAATTGCCCGGTATGCAGCTTCAGCTCCCGGCCCATGAATTCCGAATGATCGATAGCGGCGGTGGTTATGGCGACTGGTTCTTTCGGCATCAAAGCAGTCCTTTCTGACGTTCCCTTACCTGCAAGTCGAAAATATATCGCACCAGTCTGTTCTGGATATTGACATCGAAACATTTTGTCTGTGTCGGCAGCTTGGTCATTTCCGTCTGGGTAAAGTGCCGGTGCAGCTTTTCACGGGTGATGAATTCGACGCCCGCGAAACGATTTTCATTGATGGTGATAATGCGCCAACAGAAGACGGCAAGCAGTCGCGGTACTCCCAGGGTCAGATATTCACCGATGCGAACCAGAAGAATATCCTCCGCGTTTATTTCCTTGTTTACTTTCATCAGCATGCCGCCGCCGGAGACATTCCATGTAAATGAACCGACCCAGTTCGACTTATTCAGCTTTAGCCCCGATGTTCTCCCTTTGAGCAGGCTGTATTTCAGATCGATATTCAGATCGACCCTGACAAAGTTTCTTCTCTGCACCCTTTCAACGCCGCTGAGCACATGCAGGCTGACGTGCCCGGCCGTATCATCGTGAATTTGCTTAATTTTCGCCTGAAATCGGTACATCGCATCCGGCTTCAGAAACCGCACATATACTCTGGCATTGTCGACTAGAAGCTCGCGCCCCCGAACATACTCCGGCTTTGATGCCAGAATGACGTCCTGACCGATATCCTCGATACGAGTGACATAAAGCCCCTCTTCGCCATCGCGGTCGATGATAATCTCAATCTTGTCCCAAACCGCGAGCGGCGTCTTCTTTCCGGCCAGAGTCATGTTTAACATCGGAGACATTATCCTGCCTTTAATTCGGCCAGATTAGCCCTTCCCTGTCCGATGGCCAGCTCGAGAATCTTCCGGGCCAACGCCGTCCGATTCTGATCGCCTTTATGCCTGTAAATAAATTCCTGACCGGAACGGATGGTTGTGTTGAAATACTCCTTGGCCCGTTCATAGTCGCCGATTCTTCGCGATAATTCGGCTATCAGGTACGAGGCCTGGATTTGCTGGTTGCCCTCGGCAATATTTCGGCTGTCTTTGAAAGCCTTGATATAATATTCCACGGAATACTTCAGTGCCTCTTTTTCATTGAGAGGAATGCCTTCCTGATAAACCGCCAATTGACTCAGAAAATCATAGAATGACTTATGACCGTGAAATCCCGGCTGAGAATCATCGCCCGAGGAACCGAGCGCCAGTTTCTTATGCTCCCCAATAACCAGATTCAAGGCCTCGGCCTTGCCGTCCACCAGAGAGAGAAGTTCCTTGAACGAGGCCAGCTCGACGTTGTACTTATCTTTAACGGGATACAGAAGCGATTTAACATCGGCGGAGACGCTGTCATCCTTAAATTGCGATGACACGGTGGCCTCGATTTCGTTCAATCTGACACCGACCTGTTCGAGGGCATGTCTGAGCTGATCGAATTTGTTGTCGATATCGATCATGTGGCTTTTCATTACCTGCAGACTGGGATTCTCGCCGCGATCCATATCACGGAACAGCCATCCGATTCTCAAATAGAACCGGCCGAGATCCAGATCATCGGCCTTCTCGTTGAGTGATTCGTCAAAGATGGCCAACAGCAGCTTCAGGATGGCGGTTTCATTGGGATAGCGATTGGAATCAAGCTCGGCCCCGATGGTTTTTATCACCGAATCGGCTTTGGACAATACTTCCAGGTGCTTCTGCTTGATCGTCTTCAAACGGTATGTCTTGAAGTAGGAATCGTCCTTCCACTCCTTGAAGCTGTTGGTATATTCTCTTGTATAGAAGCAATTGGAACAGGTGGCGATAAAGAAAAGCAGGGGATTGTAGGCCTGATAACGGGGATTGCGCCAGGTTATCCCTCTGGGACAGAAGTCGGTGTCACGATCGGCCTCAGTATAGGCGCCGATTTTCAGAGTCTCATACTCATTTATTGTTTTGCAGATCGGACATTCGACTTTCATCAAAAACAATGCTGATTCGGTTGTCATTGTCAATTCCTCCCTGCTCCTTGCAGATTAAGATTCTGTCTGATCAGCGAGAGCTCACCATCGGTGATCGGGAGCGTACTTAAACGCCCGCCATCTTCGCCACCCGCCAGAATTCTTTTGGCCAGCTCGATTATCTCCTGTCGGTTGCGAAGTCGGGGGTTGCCCGGTGAAGACAAATCATTAAGAGTATTCCTCGAACCCGATTTCCGGCCCCCGAAGTTGATATACTCGATACCGGGAGCCGGCTCCCTTTCGGGCTGAATCTCACAGTAGGGCTCTTTATCCATCGATGCAGCGCTCTCTGAAGTAACCTCCGGCAGAGGCTTTCTTCTTCGCTCGTTCCAGAGCGAACGTATTAACATAAAAAGCATTCCGGCCGCCAAAAAACCGACTGAATTGAGGCCGATGTCAATCAATTGACTGGTTGAAATTCCTATTTCCATATTTTCCTCGCTATATTTTCAGATCAAGATGTTCGGCTTTGTCTTTTCCCCCATCATCCTGATCACCCTCATTGTCATCCTCTTGATCGTCTTTGTATCCTCTTTTTTCTTCCTTCCGCTGTTTATCTCCCGCTATGATCAGCATGTCGCTTTTTTCGGGCTGTTGCGTTCTTCCCGGATCGGCCGTCGTTTTTTCTTTCAGAATCGAAGCGGCCTGCCGCTGCTCCATTTCGGGGGCGGCTTTTTGAATCTGGTTCAGCTTCCCCACCAATTCCGCTTTCGACAAGGCATCCGAAAGTTCCAACGGCTGTACCATAAGTGCGGACCTCCTTATCCGCTCATGGCAAAACGCTCCTTAATCATTCCCCGCAGTTTCAGAACCGCCTTGGTATGAATCTGCGATACCCGCGATTCCGAAATCGACATAACCTCACCGATCTCCTTGAGCGTCAGTTCCTCAAAATAGTAAAGGGCTATGACCAGTTTCTCCTGATCCGACAACCGATCGATGGCTATCGCCAGAAATGCCCGAAGCTCGTTTTTCTCCACATCTCCGAGCGCCGAGTGCCGCGCTGACTCCGGAACGGTCTCGATCCGGGGCACCTGGTGATTGTCATCCTCCTTGTATATGGTCTCATCCAGAGACATCACATTCGAGCACGACAGATCGCTCAGCGAAGCCAGCAATTCGTCAACCGTACATCCCACCTTCTTGGCCAGCTCGGCTTCTGTGGGCTGTCGCCCGAAGTCATTTTCAAGCTCCACTACGGCTCTTTCTATTTCCCGCGACCGGGCGCGCGTCGAACGCGGCACCCAATCGAGAGCGCGCAATTCATCGAGTATGGCGCCGCGTATGCGCGGCACCGCATAAGTTTCGAACTTGACACCGCGATTCGGATCGAAATTCTTGAAAGCCTCAACCAATCCGATCACACCGGTGTTTATCAAATCCGAGAGCTCCACCGACCTGGGAAAACCAATGGCCATCCGTCCGGCAACATTGCGCACCAGCGGAAGATACCTCTTCAGCAGTGTGGCCCGATCATCATCGCTGCCGTAACGAAAATATCTCAACCAGTCAAGTTCCGATTCGCCTGATTTTCTGGCAACTACCGCCTCCGCCTCTGCCCGGTATGCGGCAAAACGCAGAGTTCTGGTCGATTGATGCTCCTCACATTTCGTTCGAACTTTTTGCGTGCTATTCATTTGCTGCTATTCCTTTATATCGGCTAATGTGATTTCCTTGTTTATGTTGGCTCGTTCCGTTGTTTCCTTGTGCATGCCCCCAAACACTCCTTGACCTGTTAAAATCTTGCACAGCTTGCTCAAATGCCGGACTGCTGCCGAATCGGGATAAATCTCAATCAGAGATTTCTGTTTTGCGACCGATTCTATAACATGCCTATCATCAAGGAGATAGCCGGCATCGAATGGAATTCTGTCAAGAAATCGCTGCGTGAGAAATGTCAGTTTCTCGTAAACATATCGGTAATCTTCCTCGCAATCCACTCTGTTAAGTAAAATGTGTGCCGAAATCCTGCTATTCGAGTGAATCAGGTATTTGAATAATCCGTAGGTGTCGGCGATGGATGTCAATTCCGGATTGGCAATGATAAGGTTGAAATCCGATGCGCCCGCGGCCAGAGCGATTATGTCAATGACCCCCGACGGGGTGTCGAGAATTATATAATCGTAATCCCCGAGCTGCTCTTTCATGCCGCCGAGGAATCGAGCGAAATTTTCATTATTGTACGGCTCGACCGTTTCACCGGCCGACGGCGCGGCGATCAGATGAAGCCTTTCATTTATTTCGGCCGCATATTTGTGAGTCCCGACATCATGAATCAGATCCGTCAGCGTGATTCGCGGTACGATATTGGCCAGGATATGCTGATTTCCGAAATTCCAGTCGCAGTCGATAATCAGGCAGCGATGTCCGCCATGCGCGATAATTGCGGCGACATTATAAGCGATCACCGACTTCCCGACTCCGCCCTTTCCCGAAAGCACCGCGACAACGATCGGAGAGCTTTCCCCGGCAGATTCATTAAGCATGATATTCTTTATTCGATTATTGGTCATAACCGGACTCCTCGATTCTTAATATCTGTCGTGCCATCCTGGACACATCGGGAAGCTTCATCTGCCCGATCCCCCCCGGCGAGTCGGTGACAAAAGCGATGGGAGTATTCAGATATTCGCCGATAGTGAAAATTCCGCCCCAGCGCCCGGTCTCATCCAGATGTGTCATCACCGAGAATTTGGGTGAGAAGCTTTCAAAGATATTGGCGGCATCGATCAAATCATTGGAGCGGGCAGAGGCCGAGAATACGAAGAACAAAATATCCGGTTGTACTATTTTCAGCTTCTCGAACAATTTCGACTGCCGCTCCCGGTCGCGGCCGATCGGCGGCGTGTCGATCAGGAGGATGGCATCATCTTTCGTCCTCTTTTTGGTTTCGTCAAACATCTCCGTGGAAAGGTTCAACAGTTCTGCATACGCTCCTATCTCCTCATAAGCGGAGACTTTCATATTATCAAGCGACATCAATTTGATTTTTTGTCCGAATTTTGAACATAACTGAGCCGCCGCCTTCCCCATGACCGAGGTTTTCCCGGCGCCGCTGGGACCGATGAAGGCCACTTTTGCACCGTTCTGAATTTTGACTTCGCCGCGCGTCAGGCCCGTCAATTCATTCTTCACTTCCTCAAGAGCGACCTGTTCGGCTTTTTCCGATTTGCCCAGCCTGCCGGCGACCTTGCCTGATATGCGACGGGCAATTTCCGGAGGAACATCGGAATCCAGCAGATTCACGAGTACCGATTGCACCCGCGGATCGATATCTTTCATCAGGTCGGGCGTACGATGATTACTGAGAATTTGGCCGAGCGTCTTGTCGAGTCTGGTGAGATTGGAGCCGCCGGTCTTCTTTGCGCCCGCAAATTGGCCGGCCGGTTTTCCCGATTGGCTTTCCTCGAGCGACATCTTGCGTCCCACGACTGCTTCATCGATACATGCCGTCACTTCGAATTTGTGACCGGTGAAAATAGTCTCTTCCGCGGGACAGACTCTTGTCTTGAGTATGATGGCATCGCCACCCATTTCCGCTCGAATTTGTTTCAGCGCCGAGGCTACGGTCGACGCACTGAAGGTTTTAATTATCATTTCCGAAACCCACTATCCCGGTCGAGACAACCTCGACATTATTACTGATTTCATTGTATGACAGTACCGCCAATGACCGATAAGTCCCCTCCGTCAGTCGCCTTAACGCCAGACGAATATTGGGCGAGACAAGGCAGATGGGCGAATGTCCGGCCATTTCTCCCGACTCAATCTGTCGCCCGATCGCTTTGAGTAATTTCTCCGATTCATTTGGCGGGATAATAAGCATCAAGCCCTGTTTGGTATTCTGAACCGACTCGGTCAGTTTTTGCTCTACGGCCGGATCGACCGTAAAGACATGAATCCGATTATTCTTGTCGCGGTACATCTCGGTTATCTGGCGTTTTAGAGACATTCTGACATATTCCGCCAGAACATCGGTTTCCTTGGTCGCCGGATACATATCGGTGATGGTTTCCATGATTGAGGCCAGATCGCGGATGGGAATCCGCTCCAGAAGCAACGACTGAAGAACCTTCTGGACCACCGCCAGCGGTATGATGCTGGGGACGAAATCCTCAACCAGCGAAGGATGATCTTCTTTGAGGGTATCCATAAGATGCCGGACATCCTGGCGGGTCAAAAGCTCGGCCGCATTCGACCTGATAACTTCCGTAAGGTGTGTGGCCAGAACCGCCGACGGTTCCACGAGCGTGTAACCGCGCGACTCAGCTGTTTCCTTCAAGTTCGGTATCACCCATAGGGACGACAGTCCGAAAGCCGGTTCCAGAGTCTTGAAACCGTCAAGTTCTTCGGTAACATATCCCGGATTGATGGCCATAATATGATCCAGCATCAACTCGTAGGAGGCAACCTCAATGCCCTTGGCCTTGATGCGGTACTGATTGGGGCCAAGCTGAACATTGTCACGGATTCTGATCGGCGGGACGATGATGCCCATCTCGATAGCCAGTTGTCTGCGTATGGCCGATACCCGGTCGAGCAGGTCGCCGCCCTGCGTGTTGTCAACCAGAGGAATCAGACCATAGCCGATTTCCACCTCAAGAGTGTCAACCTTAAGAAGGTCTTCCGTCCTCTCCGGCCTGATTGCTTGTTTCTCCTCATGCATCCGTCGATCCTGCTCCAGTTTTTTCTTCTTGATACTTTCATTGGTCAGGTATCCGACAGCGCCCACGACAACGCCAAGCGCGATAAACGGTATGGTCGGCATACCGGGGACAATCCCAAAAAGCACCAGCATGCTGGCGGCAATCATGATTGCTCGGGGTTGGCGAATGAGCTGACTGGTGAGGTCTTTTCCCATATTGGAATTCGATGCCGCCCGGGTGACGATGATACCGGCGGCGGTGGACACGATCAGCGCCGGAATCTGGGTTACCAGACCGTCGCCGACGGAAAGGAGAGTGTAGGTGCGGAGAGCATCCGACACCGTTCTCCCCTGCATGAGAATTCCAATGATGAAGCCGCCGACGACATTGATGAAGGTAATCAGTATGCCGGCGATGGCATCGCCGCGGACAAACTTCGAGGCACCGTCCATGGCGCCATAAAAATCGGCTTCCCGGGCGATTTCCTGCCGACGATTGCGGGCATCATCTTCATTAATCAGACCGGCATTAAGGTCCGCATCGATAGCCATCTGCTTGCCCGGCATGGCATCCAATGTGAAACGGGCGGCCACCTCGGAGATTCGTGCGGAGCCTTTGGTGATGACCACAAATTGAATAATCACCAGAATCACGAAAATGATGAATCCGACGACATAATTGCCTTTGACGACAAAATTCCCGAACGAATTGATGACTTCCCCGGCGTATCCCGTCCCAAGAATCAGCCGAGTCGAGGCCACGTTGAGCGCCAGACGCATGAGAGTGATAATCAGGAGCATGCCGGGGAACACCGACAGATCCAGTGGCTTGGTGATATATAATGTCGAAAGCAATATGATAAGAGAGAAGGTAATGTTGAAGGCCAGGGCGAAGTCCAGCAGCTTTGGAGGAACCGGAATCACCAGCACGCCGATTATGGCGATGACGGCCACGGCCAGAATTATATCCGACCGGTCCATAATATTGGTCAACAGTCTGTCTTCTCTCGCATTCATTCTAATGCACCATTTCGCCCTTCAGACGGTACACATAGGCCAGAATTTCGGCCACGGCACGATACAGCTCCCCGGGCACGAGGGAACCGATCTCGCACATATTGAAAAGCGCCCGCGCCAGCGGCTTGTTCTCGACAATCGGAACTCCGGCCTCTCGGGCGATTTCTTTTATCTTTTCCGCCACCAGTCGCTCACCCTTGGCCACGACCATCGGAGCTTCCATCTGCGCCTGGTCATACTTAAGGGCTATCGCCAGATGAGTCGGGTTGGTGACGACGACATCGGCGGTCGGAATCGCCTGTATCATTCGCTTGCGCGACATTTCCCGCTGTATCTGTCGGATGCGGGCTTTGGTCTGGGGAGAGCCCTCCGTATCGCGCATTTCATCTCTGATTTCCTGCTTGCTCATTCTTAGCCCCTTCTCATAATCATATTTCTGATAGGCATAGTCGAGTATGGCCAGAAACAGAATCACGATGCCTATCTGCAGCGAGGTCTTGAGCGCCATTTTGCCCATCGCCCCCGCGAAAACGGCCACTGAGTTGTCCGAAAGCGTGAAAAATGTATTCACCTGAGATTTGATGGACATATAGCCGACAGCGGCAATCAGCGTCAGCTTGATTACATCGCGAGTCAATTCCACCAAGGAACGGACCGAGAATAATCGCTTGACACCATTGGCGAAATTGAGCTTGTCGAATTTGGGCTCGAGCGCCTTGCCCGAAAATATGACGCCGACCTGAAGAACATTTATTCCATAGGCAATAAGAGTCAAAATGATGAGAAGCGGCCCCAGAAGGAAAAAGAAGGTGAGTGTGTTGGAGGTCAACAGGGCCACGACCGAATCGAAATCGGCGCTCATCTTGGGCGCCTCGGTGAACATATAGCCCATAAATTGCATCATCTGACTGACCAGAAGCGGGCCCAGAAGATAAATCGCAACGATTCCAAGACACAAAATGACGGCCGAACTCAACTCCTGTGAGCGGGCAACCTTGCCTTCCTCGCGCGCCTTTTCTCTTCGGCGCGGAGTTGCTTTTTCGGTTCGTTCCTGGAATTGGTCCTCTGCCATAGTTCTCTATTAAGTTGTTCCGATGCTGTGCAGCACCCGAGCTACTTCTCCATCAAGGAAATAGACTGTCTTTTCAATCATGAATCTGAAGACCGGCAGGCCCGCCGCCAGTATCAGCAGCCCGATGCCAATCTTCAGCGGAATACCGACGATGAAAATATTCATCTGGGGAACTGTCCGCGCCACCACACCTAGCGCGACTTCCGAAAGAAACAGCGTCATGATTACCGGAGCCCCCAGCTTTATGGCAATCGTGAACGTGTAGGCCGTGAATCGGATAATCAATTCGCCGGCCGGCCCCGCAAAATTGAACACGCCGATCGGCACCAGCTTGTAGCTGTCGGCAAAAGCCGAGATAACGGCATGATGACCGTTGATCGCCAGGAAAATCAATATGGCGACGATGTACCAAAACTCCCCGATTGACGAAACATCGGAATTGCTCTCCGGATCGAGAGTGCTGCCGATTATCAAGCCGATCTGGTAGCTCACAATATTCCCGGCCATCCTGACCGCGAGAAACAACAGGGTGAAAAAGGAACCGATAATGAAACCGACCAACATCTCTTTGGCTGCCAAGAGAGCCAGAAGCCAGATCGAATCCATCTGTGGCATATTGCCGGCCGAGGCAAAGGGAATAAGAATAATGGCCAGGATTATGGCTAATCCGGCCTTATACATGGCCGGAATCGAAGGATGCCCGATTATCGGCGCCGCAATGAAAAGACCGGCCGCCCGAAATGAGACGAGTAGGAAGATTTGAAGTTTATCCGCTCCGTATGTCAAAAACTCTAACAATTCCTAATACCTACAGTACGGGTCATTCGTCAAGACTTTAATCAAGCCTTATGCCAACCCGCCAGTCTGCGGTAATGAATTGTAAGCGCTTGTTCTACAATGAATTACGAGACAGCACCGAATGGGGAATGGGGTATTATCCGGGCCGATGGGAAAGAAATGCCGGATTCGCAAAGAAAAAATATTCCTGATTGCCTTCTCATAAGGTCGGTATCATCCCATAAAGTCGAACGGTGAAATCAACCAAGAGATTCATAATCCACGGCAGGAA
>Ga0316628_100002925_pt1 | contig 12935 bp, 11 predicted proteins | sample OWC_Aug_M2_C1_D5_FD_207648 | JGI IMG/M metagenome (GOLD analysis project Ga0316628, IMG submission 207648) | Wetland soil microbial communities from Old Woman Creek delta, Ohio, United States - OWC_Aug_M2_C1_D5_C | ecosystem: Environmental > Terrestrial > Soil > Wetlands | place: USA: Ohio...
GAGGTAGCTCCTCTCGACGCAGGCCGGATCGATGTCGAACGAGACCGTGTAGGCGCCGGCCGCGGCGGCGACGCGGCTGAAAGTCCCGACGTTCCCGCCCAGGTCCCAGACGGTCCGGGGCCGGACCCCGGCGATGAACTCTTCGACCGTCCTGCGCTTGTCCTCGAACCCTTCGGACGAATAATTCGTGTCCTGGTAATAGTCGGCCCACTCCGTCCCCGACGCGCGCCAGCGGAGCTTCCGCGTCCCGGATTCCAGGGAATCGACCAGTCCCAGGAGGGCCCGGCGGCTGACCCTGCCCCGGGCCACCCGGACCTTTCGCCCCTCGAAGCGTTTTTGGCTGCCGGCGTGGAGATGAAGGTGGAGGACGAGCGAGAGCCGCCGTCTCGAGCCCAGAGGCAGAAGGGAGCTGCCGAGATCGAGCGGGATGCCGTCCAGATAGACGCGGAGCAGCTGGCCCAGCCGGACGTCCCGGAAGCTCATCAAAGCGAGAGGGGCCAGGAAGTGCTGGCAATACTGGCGATAGGCCGTCCAGGGCTCGCCGTCGACGGCCCGGCGCAGGGACAGGGTGTCGATGAGGACCGGCCGGCCCCTCAGGAACTGGATGTTGTAGGCGCTGGCGTCGACCAGGGTCAGGCCGTAGCGGAGAGCGCGCTTCTCGATCTCCAGCGTGGCCAGGGCGGCGTCCTGGAGCTGGCTGAAGCTCCATTCGTAGGGATATGAGACGAAGGGGACCTCCTCGGGCCGGATGACCTTGTAGAGGTCCTCCGGACCGCCTCCGGCGGCAACCTCCTCGTGAGGGATGAGCAGGCCGGCGTCGGCGAGCTCGCGATAGAGCCCCGAGGACATGAGGGCGTCGTAATGGGGCCGGCCGGCGGCCCGAACGGCGCGATAGAGGACGCCGTCACGGCGAAAGACGAAGGCGGCGGGATCGCGGAAGGAGGACGGCAGGACGTCCTCAGGAGGCATCGCCGCCGCCCTCCTTTTTTCTGGAGAAGGTCTTCCGCAGGAAAGCCGAGATCTTCTTCCAGAAGACTTTGACCGAAAAGGCGACGCCGACCAGCAACGCGATGGCGACTTGGAGGACGTAGCTGCCGGTGCCCGGATCGATGTAGGCGGCGGCCGTCCCGACCAGGAAACCGCAAGCGAGGACGAGACCCGTCGTGAAGATTCTCAATAAGCGCGTTGGTGTCATGGCCTTCTTCCTATCGTTTTATCATCGGCCCTTCGGGGCCCTCAGGAGAGCGTATTCGGGGTCCAGGGCGAAGTCGATGCGGACCCGTTCCGGGTTCTCTCCCGCCACGGCGATGTCCTCCCGGCGGAGGGATCCCAGCCTGATCTTGTGGGCCATGGCCAGGTAATCGACGAGGGCCGGATCGATCCCCATGACCCGAGCCGCCGTGGCGTCCACGGCCAGGGCGTTATCTCCCATGACCAGGACCCCGGCCTTCCGGGCCGTGCCCATGATGGGGCCGTGACCTTCCATCCCGACGACGCCGTCGACAACGGAGTAATGGGTCTTGACCGTGCCGTTGATCTCGCAGATGCTCAGCGGGAGGCCGTTCCAGTGGAGGGTGTTCTTCGGCCAGCCGTAAACCATCCCCGGCAGGATGCCGAACATGTTCTTCATGCTCAGGGTGATCCCGGCCAGCTTGTGGGTCTTCATCTTGGGAACGGAGATGATGACCTCGGCCTCGTGGATCGTCCTCGGCAGGGATATCTCCTTGAGGAGGGTCGCCCGGGGATTGACGCATTGAACGGGTGTGATGTCGTCGTAATTGAGGTCGACCAGCCGGACGCCCCGCCGCTTGGCCAGGGTCTCATAGCCGGAGCGGCGGAAGAGCCACTCCGAATCCCGGTTGTGTGAGGTCCCCTCGGCCAGGACGATCTCCCGCGCTCCCTGGTCGCCGAGGTGAAGGATGAGCGCTTCGACGAGCCGCGGATCCGTATGGATCGGCCTGTCGGCCGAGACATCGACCATGTTCGGCTTGACGACGACGCGCTTGCCCCGGACGTCGGGCGGCCGGCTGGATCGCCATCCTTCCCGGATGGCCGCGGCGAGAGTCTCGGGGCCGTAATCGGGGCAGGGAACCAGGGCGACCTGGGACCGGGGAGAGAGCCCGGAGCGTTCGACCGATTGCGGCGCCCTTCCCGCCAGGGCGGCGGCCGCGGGCCAGGCGGCCAGGGCCGAGGTCCCGAGCAGGCGTCCGAACTCCCGGCGTGAAATGCGCTTTCCGCTCATCGGGTCCCCCATGATGCCGGCCTGAGGATGGGAGCGTCGCTCAGGACGAGGAACGCCAGGGCCGTTTCGAAGGGATTGCCGCGGAATCCCCCGTCCCTCGCCTGCAGGGCGGCCAGGCGGTCCGCCGTGCCCGGGACCAGGGCGGCCGCCCCCGGGAAGCTCTTCAGGGCGAGGAGGGTCCAAGCCAGGGTGGCCGTGCTGACGTCGCCCGCCAGGCTCTTCTCAAGAAAGCGGATGCCCGCGCCGACGGCGGGACGGCCTTCCGGAACGCCCGCCGCGCCCAGGGCGGCCAGGGCAAGCGCGGTCGACATCGCGCTGGCCTCGAGCTCGTACGACTTGCTGTAGGGATTGCCGAAATTCCAGCCGCCGGACGGCACCCTCCGGTCAAGGATGAGGTCAATGCCGGACTTGATCCTCTTCTCGGTCGGCGGGACCCCGGCGCGGCGAAGGGCGATGATGAAGAGCGCGGTCGGCTCGACCCAGGCCGTGGTCCGCGGCGTCCAGGGCCAGCCCGGGATCGAGGCGTCATAGCGGAATCTGGTCGCGATGGCCGAGAGCTCCTCTTTGGTGAAACGGCTTGAAGCGTCCTCGAAACCCAGGATCCAATCCTTGAGCCGACGCGCTTCTTCGGACGCGCCCAAGGCGTGGAAGGAGAGGAGAGCGGCGTAGGCCATCCAGCTCCCCTCGGCGGCCCGGGGGTTGATCCCGACGGCTCCCGAAGGTTTCTGGCAGCCCTTGAGAAAGGCCAATCCGCGCCCCGCCGCGGCGACGTCGCCGCGCGCGTGCAGGACGAGAAGGCCCAGGCCGGTCGGTTCTACGAGGCTCGCCCGGCCCGGTCCGTAACCCCAGCCGCCGTCGGGATTCTGGCGGGCCTTGATGAAATCGGCGGCTTGTGAAAGACGCGGGCTCATTATCGTTTCTTTCGGCTCATTATACCCGCGGCCGCCCGTTTTGTATAGATGAGGGCTGTGTTATAATCGGCCCGCTCGATGCGCACCGCCTTCCTCGTCGGTTTTTATGTCATCCTGGTCATCCTCATTACGCCTTTTATCCTTTTCTGCGGTGTGGCCGGGCTGAACGCCCCCCTGCTTGGGGTCGGGCAGTGGGCCATGCGGGTGGGCCGGCGCGTCCTCGGCATCAAGGTCGAGGTTGCGGGCCTTGACCGTTTCGACCCCCGGACGCCCCACGTCTTCATGCCCAATCATGTCAGCTTCCTCGACGGGCCCCTGGTCTTGATGCTCATCCCCGGCGCGGCCAGGGTCATCCTCAAGAAATCCATCCTGCGCATCCCCATCGTCGGTCTTGGCATGCGTTTCGTCGGGTTCGTGCCCGTGGACAGGAAGGGGACGGAGGGCGGTAAAAAGAGCATCGCCCGGGCGGCCGCGCTGATGCGGGAGCGGGGCTACTCGTTCCTGGTCTTTCCCGAGGGGACCAGGAGCCGGGACGGGGAGTTGCAGGCCTTCCGCCGGGGCGGCTTCTTCCTGGCCCTCGAGACCGGGGCGCCCATCGTTCCGGTGACCATCCGCGGGACCTTCGAGCTCATGCCGAAAGGACATTGGCGGGCCCGCCGGGGGGCCGTCCGGGTGGCGTTTCACGACCCGGTCCCCGTGAAAGGATACACGGCCGCGACCATGACCGGGCTCATGGACAAGGTCCGGGACGCGATCATCTCGGCGCACGGCGAGCGAACGATGACCGGGCCAGGGGAAGTTTGACAGCCGCCGGGAAGCTGGAGGAGACATGAACGATCAGAGGACCAAAATCGACCAGTCGGCTGCGGCGCTATCCGGCGTCCTGGATCGCTTTCTTGAAACCCGGCGAGGGGTTTTTGAGGCCGCGGCCGGCGCCGTGGCGGAGCGGGTTCGGGCCGGCGGCAAGGTCCTCGTCTTCGGCAACGGCGGGAGCGCCGCCGAGGCCCAGCACTTCGCCGCCGAGCTCGTCAACGGCATCGTCCGCACAGGGCCGGCCATCGCCGCCGTCGCCCTGACGACGGACACATCCTCCCTGACGGCCATAGGGAACGACCGCGGTTTCGACCTCGTCTTCAGCCGGCAGGTCGAGGCCCTGGGCGGTCCGGCGGACGTGGCCCTCGCCCTGACGACAAGCGGCGCGTCGCCGAACGTTCTTGAAGCCTTGAGGACGGCCCGGGCGAAGGGAATGTTAACGGTGGCCTTGACCGGAGAAGGGGGCGGGAAAGCCGCCCCGCTCGCCGACTATGTCCTCGACGTGCCCTCCCATTCGACGCCGCGCGTCCAGGAAACGCATCTCTTCCTCCTTCATTGTCTGGCGGAAGAATTGGGAGCGCGGGTCTAGCGGTCGGCGGTCCCGGCGTCCTTCCGGCCCAAGCCTCTCTTGTTCATCTCGGCCTGGATCCGGGCCTGCTGGGCCTGGGCCTTCATGAGGCGCTGGTTGGTCTCGGCGATCTGTTCCTGAATGACATAGCCCGGGACCATGGCGTCCTGGCTTTCGTACTGCTGGCGGAGGGCGTTCATCTTGGTCGTCAGGAGGTCGACGAGCTCGTCGGCTGCCTTGAGCTGGGCTTCGAGCGTCCGCCCGGAAGTGGACTGGTCGGGAGTTTCGGCGTCGCCCATGATCGGCGGCCCGTCAGATGCGACACGGGGAACGATCCGGCGGCCCCCGGGCGCCCCGGAACCCGACGGCGCAACGGTCCGGTCGCCGTCGGCCGAAACGGTCGCCGGCTCAACGGCCTGGTCGGCGGCCTGGCCCGCCTCGTCGGCCACGGCATCGGGATTCGAGACCTCGACCCCGGGAACCTTCTTGACGCGCAGGAGGTCGGCGTTCTTGATGACCACGGCATGGCGGCCCTTGAAGCTCTCCCGGCGCGCTTTCTCGCGCTTGGCCAAATCGACGACGCTCTGGGCCCCCAGGGACGCGGCGAGCCCTATCACGGCTAGTACAATGAGCACTCTCTTCATGGCATTCTCACCCTTATTATCCTATCCCGCTGGCCACGTGTCAAACGCGGCGCTCCTCCCGATATTCCTCTGCGGCCGTCCCTGCGGCCGGCACGTCTTCCGCCTCCGGAGAACGGACAACGGCACGGCGAGCCCGCCCGCCGCGGCCGTCCGCGAAGCGCGGATCCCCTACCAGATGACCCTGTAGACTTCCCTCCAGGACTTGATCCGGAGCAGGGACCCGATGGGCTGCTCCAGCATTTCGATCGTCGAGTCGTATTCCTGGACGTAGATTTCACGCTTGTTGACCCGTCCGGCGACCCTGGACGCTTCGCCGACGGTCACGGCCCGGCGGGCCTTGCTGATGAGCTGGAGGTATTCGGGCGGCGTCTGTTCGGTCGTCCGGAAGGCCGTTCCGCCTACCGGGATGGCCGACGTCCGGCGGATGTACCGGGCGTAGAGCTGTCCCGCCTCGCCCAGGTTGACGCAGGGATTGACGGCTTCGATGCTGCCGCGCAGGGTGCTGAAGTAGACGACCTGGTCGGCGATGACCGGGTCGGCCCAGACCTTGTAGCCGACGCCCAGGCTGCCGACTTGATAGCTGGCGTTGAGATCGAGCACGGTCGGGTTGCCCAGGTACCATTCTATGGCCGCGGCGTTGCCGCCGTTGTCGATGATGCCGACGAAGGAGTATTCCCTTTCGGCCGGCGCGGCGTCGTCGCCGCCCGTGCCGAAATAGATCCGAGGGACCGGGCTCCCGTCGTAGGGATCGAGCCAGACGGCCGGCTTGGTGATGATCGGGTAGTAGAGGTAGTCGGTGTAGATGGCCGTAAGGGCCCAGTTCGAAGGGTTCGTCTGGGTCACGTCCATGCGGTAGAGGCGGCCGTCGAGGTCGCCGACGTAGACCGAGTTGATGAGGCCGTCGCGGTCGGTATCGATGGCCGTCGGCGAGGCGACGATGGCCGTCTTGATGTTCGGATAGACATAAGCGGACCGGGTGCCGGTCAGAGAGGCCGTGTTGACCTGGTTGACTTGGACGGTCCTGAGGAGCGCTCCCGTGTCGATGCGGACGACATAGAAGTTCCGGCCGGCGAGGTCGGCCGCCGGGTCGTTGTCGTACCCGGAGCCCATGAAGGCGACCCAGTGGAGCGTGCCGCTTTGGTTGACCTTGCCGATGGCCGGAACCGACCAGGTCTCACCCATGGTGATCGCGTTTCTGCTGTCCCGGTGGGTGATCTCCCAGAGGGGCTGGGGGTTCGTCGGGTCGGTGATGTCGAGAGCCCAGTAATAATTCAGTCCGCCGGCGAGGGTGCTGCCGCTGCCCGGACCCTGGCCCGTGACCAGGACCGTCCGCCAGGCGCCGTTGATCTGGACGTCGGCTACCGAAGGCGTTCCGTCGACATAAACGTCGTGGGTGAAGTAGCGTGTGTTGTTCGTGGCGTCGACCGCGTACATGTTCTTCAGCTTGCGGAGGAGGTTGTAGGGGATGAAGCCCCAGAGCTCCTCGCCCGTGGCCGTGTCGAAGCAGTGCAGCATGCCGTCGTTGGCCCCGATGTAGAGGACTTTCTGCCGGCTGGCGTAGGCCTGGGCAAACTCGGCGTAGCCTGCGCCCATGTAGGCGGGGTCTTCCGACGGCGGGCCGACGACGACGGGCGTCGAGTGGTTGACGTCGCCCATCTTCCAGTAGCGGTCCTTGCCCCGGATGAAGTCGATGAGGCCGGCGTTGTCGTTGTTGACGTCCTGGAGGAACCAGGCCAGGTCGGCGACGTTGGCCCGGGTGAAGTTCTGCCGGACCAGGGGATTGGTGAGAGTGCCGCCGGCCCGGGTGGCGGTGTAGAGCGTCCGGCTGTCGGGGTCGCGGTCGTTGAGCAGTTGCCCGGCGTCCCAGTAGATCTCCGCGCCCGTGACCACGGTCCGGCCCGTCGCGGCGTCGAGGTCCGAGCTGCTGACCGTCCGCAGGGCGGAATTCGTGCCGCCGGTGAAGGAGACGGCGGAGACGTCGTAGGCCCGGAGCTGGCCTTCCCAGCCCGGGAAGATGAACGACGAGCCGATGACGAGCTTCTTGTTGATGCCGCTCTCGGTGACGATGGTCGCCGCGGCCGAGGCCCGCGAGTATTCGCGCCGGTCGACGTAGATGAACTCGAGCTCGAGGTCGTCGACGTAGGGCGTCTCGAACGAGGCCCCCGTGTACTCCGCCATCGGGTCTTCCGTCGCCGTCAGGACGATCCGCCAGCGGAGGTCGGCCCCGAAGTTCTTGAAGTCATACCAGGGGAGGTTCGTCGCGTTGGCGATCGCGGCGGCCTCGAATCTCCTGTAGAACTCCCAGTTCTTGCCGCCGTTGTTCGAGAAATACATGGAGACGGCCAGGCCGGTGCTCGAACCGTTCAGGACGCCCTGGCGGAGGGAGGTGACCCGGACGCGGGAGACGGCGTGGAGGCGGGGGTCGAGGAGGCCCGCGCCGATGTTCAGCGACTGGGCTTGGCCGTAGAGTTCGTAGACGCCGGCCAGCTCGTTCTCGACGAGGTAGTAGTCGCCGGAATGGTTGGCGTCGGCGATGACGATATCGATATCGCCGTCCTTGTCGAAGTCAAGAGGCGTGGCCATGTCGATGTCATAGCTCGGCGGGATGACCGGGTTGCAGCCGTTGAGGCACTGGAACAGCCAGTCGACGTCGGTGACGGTCTCCCCGTCGATGACCGTATCCTTGAGGCCGCGGTTCCTCATGAACCAGATGTGGGCCTGGTTCCCGGCGTTCCAGGCGTCCGTGCCGACGAAGATGTCGGGCCAGCCGTCGTTCGTGAAGTCCTCGCCCAGGACGCCGACGGAACCCGTGCAGGAGGCGTTGGGGATGGCCAGTTCCTTGCGGGTGAAGTGGCCCAGGCCGTCATTCTCGTAATAGGCCAGATAGGCGATGTTGTTGACCGTGCCGCAGACGATGTCGTAATCGCCGTCGTTGTCGAAGTCCGCGGACGTGATACAGGAGCCGCCGCGGCCGACGGTGAAACCCGTCCGGGCGTCGTAGGCCAGCTCGCCGATGTCGAACTGGTCGACGCTGAAATTGGCGGGGCCGGGATTGCGGATGAGGAAGATCTTGTCCTGGCTGACGGCCAGGATATCCATGTCGCCGTCCTTGTCGATGTCGACGGACGTGAGGTGGTCGGCCGCCCAGTTGATGTAGATGCCGGCCGCCTGGAAGCGGGCCGTGAAGTCGAGGTTTGGCGAGATGTCGTGGGGCGCGAACGCCGGTTCGGTGGCCGTGCCCGTGTTGATGTACATGGCGGCCATGAAGTTCGTGTAGCCGAACTCGTCGGCCGAGTTGCGCATGAAGAAGAAATCGAGCAGGCCGTCGCCGTTGTAATCCCCGACGGTGATGGCCGCGGGACCGGTGTCGGTCTGGAATTTCTCGTAGGACGTCCCCGGGTCGACACCGAAATACGGGGGAGCGCCGCCGCTCGCCTCGTAGAGGTTCCGGATGAGGACGAGGTGGGACCTTTGGGGGAGGGGCGAGAATTGGCCGGAGATGTCGAGGCCGATGAGGTCGGGATAGCCGTCGCCCGTGAAATCGCCCGAGGCGCAGGAATAGATCCGGGCGCCCATGCTGCCGGGCTGGGTCACGGCGAAATTCGAGCCCAGGCGGGGCAGGGTGATCGGCCCTTCCGGCCATTGGGCGGCGGATGTGTTCGGCGCGTCCTTGAAATCAGCGGTGTTGAAGTTCTCGGCGAAGGCTCTCGTGTACTCTGTGCAGGCCTGGACGACCTGCGGCCAGAGCCGCGGGACGATGATGCCCGCGACGATGACGCAGAGGACGGCGAGAACATAAAGGCTCCCTTGGCGCTTCAAGCCTTTGTGTTTCATGGCGTTGTCCCTTTCTCGGGGTCCTAGGACCCCACCTCGATGACGATCTCGAGTCTCTTGTAGGTGTTGCGCGGCCCCCGACCGATGCAGACCAGGATGCAGTCATTGTCGTCCGTCGCGATCGTCCCCGGCGCCTCGTCGTTGATGAGGAAGACCGTGTACGCGCAGCGCGGGTCGGTGGCCAGGACCTCGGAGTTGAAGATAGCGTTGGTCGGGTCGGCGGCGACGTCGGCGACGAGCTGCTCGTCCGTGAGCTTGCGGAAATAGTGCGGGCTTTGCGGGTCGTCCAGCCCCTCGGCCCCCCCGAATTGCGTCCGGTAGTGGCTGCCGAAGGACGAATAGACCTTGTTGAGGAAGGCGTCGTTGAGGATGATCCAGGCGGAGTTGAAGCCCGCCTCCGCGGCGTCGAAGGCCATCCCCTGGAGACGCATGCTGTCGGAGGCCTTGGGGCTCGTGCCCGTGATCGTGAGCAGGAGCATGCCGACGGCCAGCATGAAGGCCACGACCATGATGACGACGATGAGGCCGGAGCCCCGTTCCCGGCGGCGATCTTTCTTTCGTCTGTTCATGGCATGCTCCTCAGCGCTGGCCCAGGTTGTAGAGGTTGAGGCTCATGTTGCGGACGTTGGAGGTTGACTCCAGGAGGAACCTCCGGCGGCCGTCGTCGGGCACGGTGGCCAGGAGGGCCTCGCTGTCGGACAGGGCCGGGCGACGGTAGATATTGAGCGCGCCCGGGACCCTGCCCCCGACCGAAGTGAAGGCCTGGGCCGTCCGGCCCAAAACCCAGATCCGGACTTGCTGGATCCGGGCGATCTGGTCCACGGTCCAGGTCGTCTGCCAGGGGACCCAGCCGTCGAGGAGGAGGTCGTTGTCCATATCCCCGTTGTACTCGACCTGGAAGTCCTCGATGTTCCTGGCCATGGGGAGGTGGACCCCGTTCTGGGTAAGGTAGAGGACTCCGCCTTCGCCGCCTCCGATGTAGCCGTTGACGCCCGCCGTCAGGCCGGGGTAGTTTCCGGTGACGTCCAGCCAGTATTCCTTGACGTCGATGAAACTGATGGTGCCGCCGTCGTAGTCGTTGGGGCTCGCGCAGGTCCCGGACAGGCCGCCAGGCGGATCGACCCCCGGGGCCAGGCCCGGGGAGAAATTGAACTGCTCGTTGGTGCCCCCGGTACTGTGAGTGATGTGGGTCACGATGCGTACTTCGGCCAGGCGGCAGCCCGATTCCGGATTGGGCAGGACGATGACGTACTTGTCGGCGTAGAAAGCGTCGGCGTAGGGGTATTGCTCGAAGCTGAAGTCCTCGACGCCCAGAGTGACAGAAGCGCCCTGGTAGTTCGAAATGGGCAGGTTCAGCGGGTCTTCAAGGTTGCCCATCAGCCGAACCCGGTCGGGCTTGACCTCGCCGCCCTGGTCCTCGTTGTTCTGCCCCTCGATGAAATAGCCGGCGAATTCCTCGGACAGCCCGGCCCCGGCCATGCGGAGGTCGCGGGTGACGAAGAACATCGAGGACCGGACGTCGTTCTGGACCTCGGTGACCATCTGCTGCTCGACGGAGACCTTGTTGCTCCGGGCGTAGACGAACAGGGCCCCGAGGACGGCGACGAGCATGATGGAGCTGCCGACGAGGAACTCCACCATCGTGAAGCCCCTGGACCGTTTCGATGATTTCGGCGCGATTGTCTTCACGGTTCACGCTCCTTCATCGGGTGATGATCGTCGTGATCAGGGCGCGCGGCCGGTGCTGGTCCGTGTCGGCCAGGAGCTCGGCGGCGCTCGGCACGCCAAGGCTCTCGGCGGAATAGACGTAGATGCGGACCTGGAAGGTATCGGCGGCGATGCGGAAGTCAGTTACCCGCCGATAATCGTTCGTCCCGTCCAGGTTGAGGTCGATGACCTCGTCCCGGGACTCCAGCGTGGTCGCGGCGAAGGTGTTCAGCTCGTCGAAGGTGAAACCGCGCAGCCAGTCGATCTGCTGCTGGGCCAGGAACGTCGCGTTGGCGACCCTGTCCGCCCTTAGGTTGTTGGAGACCGCGACCAGGAACAGCTGGGCCAGGCCGAGGACGGCGACGCCGACGAGGAAGAGGCCGACGAGGACCTCGATGAGGCTGAAGCCGAGGGCCCGGCCGCGGACCGGCCGCCGTTTTCCCGTTCGCTCAGGCTGTTTTGCGTTCATCTCAGGAGCTCTTTCTTTTGGAGTATTGGATCGATCCCCCCAGGTAGAGGCTGATGACGCGTTCGTCCATCTGGCCGGCGCGGTCGAGATTCGGATTCCGGAGGATGATCGAGTTCTGGTCGATGGTGAAGTTCGCGACCGTCCCCACGGCCGAGAAGATGACGACGAAGTCGGCGCCGAGGGGAGGCAGGTCGAGGGTGACGTCGACCCGGTTGGGGATGGTCTTGCGCGGCGCGCCCAACGCCTTGACCCACGTGCCGTCGGCCTGGAGCCGCTCCATGTCATAGGCCCAGTAGGAGCCGTCGACCCGGGTGAACCGGACGCGGTGGGGGATCCGGGTGCTGACCGCCTGGAGCTTGGCCTGCTGCATGAAGGTCTGGACCTGCCGGGTCGTGTTCTCCAGGTTCCGGACGGCCAGGGTGTTGAGGATGCTCGGATACGACACGATCATGAAGATGCCGAGGAGGCCGACGACGATGATGATCTCGATCAGGGTGAAGCCCCGTTCGGCCGGACGTTTACGCGGGGAATTCTTCATGGATGTCCCTCTGTCTATCCTAGTTTTCCTCTTTTATATAGCAAATCCGGCACCTATTCAAGACGGCTCCCGAGGCTTCTCTGCCTTTTCGCATTATCGGACGCCCCCCTCGTAGGGACAATCATCGCGGCTGGTGAAAGGATGGGTGATTTTGTGATGAGGCGGCCCACCCCGAACGGCTAGCCGCCGGAGGGAGCGTTCAGCGGCCCGCCGAAACGAGCTCTTTGAGCTTGTCGGCGCCGGCGACGCCGCTGTTGAAAAGGACGCATCTCACCGTGTCGAGGAGACATCCGAAGAAGGCCCGCTGGGCCTCCAGCTTCCCCGGCCCGGCCCCGAGAAAGTGGGGATTGTAATAGGGCTGGGCCTTGCCGGGGGTCAGAGCCTTTTTGGCCCCGGCGGCCTCGCCGGACTCGAGGGTCCGCAGGGCCTCGTCCTTTGCGAGCTCGACGACGGCTGGCGACGTCGCGTCGTTCCTCAGCAGGACGAGCCACTTCAGGTTCGTCCTCCTGACCGCGGCGGCCGGACCCCCGAGCCAGCCCGGGTCGAGCAGGGCGTGGGCCTCCTTGGCGGCCCTGTAGCAGTACGGCGAGCCTTTGTCCAGCCGGCAGTCGTCGGCCCGTTGGCAGTCCATGTCGGAGCAATCGTCCTTGTGGACGACGACGTTCTCGCACTTGCTCCGGTCGAAGAGCGGCGCCAGCCTGCGGTCGAGCTCGACGGCCGTCGTCGGCATGTAGAGCTTCCGTTCGACGCAGTCGGCCGCGGCCCTCCCCCCGGCGATCTCGACGAAGACGATGTCGTTCGCGTGGAGCTTGAAACGCGGGTCGGCCAGGAGCTCGAAGAAAAGCTCGGTCTTCTTCGTGCCCGGCGGACCGACGAGGACGAGGCCGGCGCCGTCGACGTCCGCGGACATGCCCCGCACGGCCCCGGACGCCCCGGCCCCGCCCGTCCTCGCGGCGATGTCCATGGCCAGGCCGAGGGCCAGGCTGCGGAGGGCGCCGTAGTGGTCGGTGTTGACCAGGACGCCGGTCTGGGTCTCGGCGTGATAGAATCCCCGCGGCTCCCGCCCGGCGATGCCGTCGACCGCGTAGACGACGCCGTGCGGCTTGACGCCGGCCTCGCCGGGGGCGGGCGGGAAGTTCTCGACCCAGAAGTCGTTGAGGTGGGCGACGTTCGTCCGGAGCTGGACGACGGCGCCGCCGATGCGGGCGT
>Ga0316628_100002926_pt1 | contig 12932 bp, 13 predicted proteins | sample OWC_Aug_M2_C1_D5_FD_207648 | JGI IMG/M metagenome (GOLD analysis project Ga0316628, IMG submission 207648) | Wetland soil microbial communities from Old Woman Creek delta, Ohio, United States - OWC_Aug_M2_C1_D5_C | ecosystem: Environmental > Terrestrial > Soil > Wetlands | place: USA: Ohio...
GGGGCCCCGACGCGACGATGGAACGGAAGGCCGCCTCCTCGGCGCCCTGGCGCTTCATCCCGCGCTCGAGATCGGCGGCCACGTCCGCCTCGCCGCGCCCGCGGATCCCCCCGGCCAGGACTTCCAGCAGCGCTCCCGAGGCCGCCGCCGCGGCCCCTTCCATTGCCCGGATCTCGTTTTCGTCCTTCCGCATCCGGAGCGTCTCCACGGGGTCGGCCAGGGGCACCCAGCGCCCTTCCCGGCCCCGCGCCAGATGGCGGTACATCTCCACGCTCAGGTGGCGGGACTCGAACCCGATCCGCCGCGCCCGGCGGAGGCGCCTTGCCGCCTCCGCCCACTTCCGGTCCGAGACGACCACCTGCGCGTCCCGGACCTCGCGGCCGGCCTGTTCGCCGTACCGGCCGTCGGTCACGAAGGCGACGCCCTCCGGCGACGCCAGCAGCAGCGCGTCGCTTCCCGAGAAACCCGTCAGGTAGCGGATGTTCGTCATCCGGACGCAGAGGAATACGTCGACCCGGCTCCGGGCCAGCAACGCCAGGAGTCTCGCCATGCGGGAATCAGCCGTCGGCAAGACCGCCTCGTCCCCGCCCGGGAAGGGCGCGGCGCGCGTCGCCTCCCTTGATGTGGTCCAGGACCGCCGAAAGCGCCAGGACGTAGCCGAAGCCGCCGAATCCCGCGATCCGGCCGACCACCGCGTCCTCGACGAGGGACGTCCGCCGGAACGGCTCGCGGGCCGCGGGATTGGAGAGATGGACCTCGACGGCCGGGACCCCCGAGTAGAGGAGCGCGTCGCGGATCGCGACGCTCGTGTGCGTGTATCCGCCCGGGTTGATGACGAGCCCGTCGAATTTTCCCCGCGCGTCCTGGAGCGCGCCGACGATCTCGCCCTCGTGGTTCGACTGGAAGAACGCGACGGACGCTCCCGCCCGGCGTGCGGCGGACGCCACGTCGCGCCGGATGTCGTCGAGGGTCTTCCGGCCGTAGATCCCCGGCTCACGCCGCCCGAGCACGTTCAGGTTCGGGCCGTCGACAAAAAGGACGCGGGGGCGGACCCGCGGCATCACAGCATCTCCCGGACCTGCCGCGCCCCCTGGCGGAGGAGGAACCGGCATTTTCCCTGGATGGCGTCCGGCGCGGCGACGAGGAGCAGAAAATAGTCGTCCGTCACCCGGTGGACGAAGATGAGGCCCTTTTCGCTCGCGACGAACACCTCCCGCGTGCCGCCCATCCCGGTCTCGAGCGAGATGCGGCCCGATTCCTTGAAGAACTGGGCCATCTCGGCGCAGAGGGCGCCCAGGTCCCGGTCCCCCGGCTCGGCCTTCCACTCCTCGACCGCGAGCCCGTCGGACCCCGCCAGCGCCCCGCCGCAGATCAGCGGGTCCTTGCGGTGCATCGCTTCAAAGAGGTCTCGAAATGTCATAGCCGTACTCCTTCGCGATCGTTTCGAGGAGTGAGGACAGCCTCCGGGCCACGCCCTCGGCCCCCTCCCCGTCCGCTTTCCCGCCGTGCGCGGCGCGCCATGCGAGCGCGCGGGCGTCTCCCGGCTCATGCCGCAGGATCTCGTCGACAATCGCCCGGGCTTCCCCCACGCGTCCCTGCGCCCAGAAGACGTCGGCCATCGTGATCGTCCGCACGAGGCTCGCCGCGGCAGCGGCGTCCTCCGGGGCGCGCCCGGCGGCGTCCCCGGCCGCAGGCGCCGGCGCCGGCGCCTCGACCGCAGGAGGCGCGGGGGCTGCGGCGGACGCCAGGTCGGCGGCGGTCAGCTCGAACTTCTCCTCCTCGAAGAGGATGACGTCCTCGAGCGGCGGGGCGGGCCGTCCGGGGCCCTTCTGCGGCGCGCTCCCGCCGTCCCGCTCGATCTCGCGGGCCACGCGTTGCGCCCTGGCGTCCGAAGGGCGCTGCGCGAGCGCCTCCTTGATCATCTCCCACGCCGCGGCGGCGTTTCCCAGGCGGCGGTACGCCGATGCGAGCAGGACGATGGACGGCACGTCGCGCGGATCCGAGGCGACCTTCTTTTCGAGCGCGGCGACGACCGCATCGCCCTCGCCCCGCGCGATCCGCTCCAGGATCTCCCTCTCCTCGGGCGGGACAGCCGCTGCCCTGCCGGCGCCCTCGCCCGGTTCCGGCAGCGTCCCCGCCGGCGCCAGGCCGGGCATCCGGACCCGTTCCCTCACCTCGTCCCGGACCTCCGCAAGGTCCCGCCCGAGCCGGGCCGCCGGAACGCGGTGGAGGGCGCACTCCCCCGGAGCGGTCACCATGGGCATGTCGAGGTCCGAATCGATTCTCTTCTTGTCCGCGGCGAGCGCCGCGACGATCGCCGGAGTCGGCACGGCGGCGTCGTCGAGGGCGAACCCCATGTCCGCGAGGAGGCCGCAGACCCGGTCGGCGAGCTCGGGGGGCGTGAACCCCATGCGGCCGGCGAAGACGGCCTCCCAGGCCAACCCCATCGCCACCGCCTCCCCGTGGAGGAATCGGCCGTAGCCGGCGGCGCGCTCCAGCGCGTGCCCGACCGTGTGACCCAGGTTGAGGATGCGGCGCGTCGAGGCTTCCTTCTCGTCCCGCTCGACGACCGAAGCCTTGAAGGCGACCGCGGCGCGGACGACGGCGCCCCAGTCCCGGTCCGTCATCGCCTTCCACCGGGCGCCGTGGTCGACCAACAGGGCCCAGAGGGCGGCGTCCCCGGCGAGGGCGCACTTGACGACCTCGGCCATGCCGGCCCGGAGATTCCGGTCGTCGAGGGTGAGCAGGAAGGACCGGTCGATGAACACGGCCCGGGGCTGGTGGAACGCGCCGGCCAGGTTCTTGCCCTCCGGGAGGTTGAACCCCGTCTTGCCCCCGACGCTGCTGTCCACCTGCGCGAGGAGCGTGGTCGGGACCTGGGCATACCGGATGCCCCTCAGGTACGTCGCGGCGGCGAACCCCGCGAGATCGCCCACGACGCCGCCCCCGAAAGCGACGACGATCGAATCCCGGTCCGCCCCCTTCCCCGTCCCGCCGGTCCCGCGCGCGAGGAAGGCGTAGATGTCCCGGATCGTCTCCCAGGTCTTTCGTTCCTCGCCCGGCTCGATGGCGAGGACGGCGTGCGGCGCGTCGCCGACCCAGCGGCCGATATCCTCGCCGTAGATCGCGGCGACGTTGCGGTCCGTGACGACGAAGACGCCGGCGGCGCCCCGGACGGACGCAAGCCACTCGCCGAACGCCCCGCGAAGCTCCTTGCCGAAATGGATGTCGTAGGACCGGTCGCCGAGGGAGACGGTGAGCTTTTCCGCGGTCATTTCCGGCGTCCCTTCCGGGTCCCGAGCAGGGCGATCACCCGCCCGGCGACCTGCAACACCGTCAGGCCGTCCGTGTCCACCGTGACGTCCGCTTCCGCGTAGGAATTGCGCCGCCGGGCCATCAGGTCGCGCACCCGCGCCTCGCGGTCGCCGCCCTGGAGCAGCGGCCGGCTCGCGTCCCGCGACAGCCGCGCGATCACGGTTTCCGGCGACGCGTCGAGGAAAACGACCGGCGCATATCCCGTGAGGAGCGCCCTGTTGCCGGGGTCGAGAAAGGCCCCTCCCCCCGCCGCGACAACCCGCCCGGGAACGGAAACGGCGTCCCGGATCGCTTCCTTCTCCATTTCCCGAAACACCTCTTCGCCCTGCGACGCGAAAATCTCCCTCACGCTCCGGCCCGCGGCGGTCTCGATGCTGACGTCGACGTCGAGGAACTCCGCCCCCAGCCGCCGGGCAACGACCCGGCCGACCGAGCTCTTTCCCGCGCCCATGAATCCGATCAGGACGGCGGCGCCGCCCCCGCGCGGCCGGCGGGTCATCCCCCGGCGATCCGCCGGAGGTAACCGGCATAATTATATTGGATTTCCTTCATCGAGTCCCCTCCGAATTTCCGGAGGAAGGCGTCGGCGAGCACGATGGCGACCATCGCCTCGGCAACGACGGAGCACGCCGGGACGGCGCACACGTCGCTACGCTCCCGGTGCGCCTTGGCCCGCGTCCAGGAGCCGATCGTCACGGTCCGCAGCGGCTTGCCCTGCGTCGGGATCGGCTTCATGGCCGCGCGGACGACGACCGGCTCCCCGTTGGTCATCCCGCCTTCGAGGCCGCCGGCGCGGTTCGTCTTCCTGTGGAACGGGACCGTGAACTTCCCCATCAGGCGATTCCGGGGATTCCCCCCGGGGAAGATCTCGTCGTGAACGTCCTCGCCGTAGAGGGCGGCCAGGGCCGTCCCCCCCCCGATCTCGACGCTCTTGACCGCGGGAATGCTCATCAGGGCGTGCGCGAGCCGCCCGTCCAGCCGCAGGTCCCAGGAGGCGAACGCGCCGAGCCCCGGCGGGACTCCGCGGGCGACGACTTCGACGACCCCCCCGACCGTGGTCCCGGCCCTCTTCGCCCGGTCGATCGCCCGCGCCGCCTTGCGCGCGGCGGCCGGGTCGGCCATCCGCAGCGCGCTTCGGTCGGACAGAGCCGCCCGCGCGAAGCTCCCCTCGAATTCCGGCGCCACGCGCGCCTTCCCGATCGACAGGACGTGGCCGGCGATCGCCGCGCCCATCTCCCCGAGGAACACTTTTCCGAGGGCCCCCGCCATGACGCGGGCCGCCGTCTCCCGCGCGCTCGCGCGCTCCAGGACGGGCCGGACGTCGTCGTGCCCGTACTTGAGGACCCCCCCCAGGTCCGCGTGTCCCGGCCGCGCCGTGTCGACGCGGGGAACCCCTTCCCCCGTTCCCGCCTGTGCCATCTTGACCTGCCAGTTGGCCCAATCCAGGTTGCGCAGGAGCATCGCCACGGGACCGCCCATCGTCCTTCCGAAGCGGACGCCCGACAGGATCTCGACCCTGTCGCGCTCGATCTTCATCCGGTCGCCGCGCCCGTACCCGACCTGTCTCCGCGCCAACTCCCGGTCGATGGCCTCCGCCGCGACCGGCACGCCGGCCGGGAGCCCCTCCGCGATCGTCACCAGGGCCGGGCCGTGCGTTTCACCCGCCGTGTGGAAGCTGAACACCGGGACCCTCCTTCAAAAAAAATGGAGCACCCGGCTCGTAAAACCGGGCGCTCCGGTTGCGGCGAGCCGGATGCGGCTTCAGGACGCCTTGGCCTGGGTGGCCTCCGGCTTCAGGATCTTCGGCGTGATGAAGATCAACAGCTCCCGGTTGCTCGACGTGGTCGTGTCCTTCCGGAACAGGTAGCCGAGGAAGGGGACCTTCGACAACCAGGGCACGGCATTGCGCTGCTCCTGCCGGGTGATCTGGAGAATGCCCCCGATGACCGCGGTCTCGCCGTCCCGGACGAGCACCTCGGTCGTCGCTTTCTTCTTGTTGATGACGAGCTGGCCCGTCGTCCCCGCCTGGGCACCCGGCGAGTCGTTCTTCGCCTCCATCTTCATGATCACGCTTCCCTCCGGGGTGATGTGGGGCGTCACCTTGAGGCTCAACGTGGCGTCGATGAACTGGATGTTCGTCCCCGATGCGGAGACCGTCGAATACGGGATCTGGGTTCCCTGCTCGATCACCGCTTCCTTGTTGTCGATCGTCACGACCTTGGGCGACGAGATCACCTTCCCTTTTCCGGACGCCTCCAGGGCCGTCAGGATGATGTCGAAGCGGAACGAATTCTTGAAGATGCCGAACGCGATGCCGCCGCCGGCCCCTTGCCCCACCGCGGCCGGCAGGTTCACCGCGTAGTTTGCCGTCAGGAACGGGTTCGGCTCGCCGGAGATCGGGAGGCCGGAGATGGGCGTGCCGTCCATCTGCTGCATGCCGCTGACCCCCGCCCCGAACCCGTTGACCATCCCCTGCTTGATCCCGCCCCACTGGACGCCGAGCTCCCGGGTGGAGCTCGTGTCGATCTCGACGATCCGCGCTTCGATAAGGACCTGCGGGGTCGCGGTGTCGAGCGTGGCGACGAGCGACCGGACCTGTTCGACGTTCTTGCGGATGTCGCGGACGACGATCGTATTGGTCCGGTCGTCGATCTGGATCTTCCCGCCTTCCGACAGGAGCTCCTTGACCTTCGTCTGCAGGTCGGATGCCTTGCCGTAGTTGACGGGGATGGTCTCGACGACGCCCTCCAGGGACGCCTGGAGCTTCTCGACCTCCTTCACAGCGTCGAGCCGCGCCTTCTCCTCCTGCCGCAGCGTGTTGAGGGGCGCGATGCGCAGGATGTTCCCCTCCTGCTTGGCCCCGAGGCCTTTCGACTTCAGCACGATGTCGAGCGCCTGGTCCCAGGGGACGTTGACCAGCCGCAGGGAGACCTTCCCCTTGACGTCGTCCGTGGTGACGATATTGAGACTGCTCACCTCGGCGATGATGCGGAACACGTTGGACAGGTCGGCGTCCTTGAAATCCATGGAAATCCGCTGGCCGACGAACTTCTTGCCGCCGCCGTCCTCGAACGTGACGAAGCCGTACGCGGGCGGCTGCTTCTCCCGGCCCGCCGGGGCTGCGGCCTCTCCGGCCGCGCCGCCCTCGGGACCGCCTGCCCCCGCGGCACCCGAGCCTCCCAGGATCCCCGCCGGCCCGCCCGCCCGGGACGGGGGCGCCTGCGTCCGCTTCTCCTTCAGCGCGGCCACGACCGAGCCCTTCGCGCCATTCCCCGCCTTGGGGAAGGACACGACGACGGTCTTGTCGCGCTTCTCCACCGTGTAGGCCGCGCCGGGCGCGAAGAGGATGGCCACGTCGACCCCCTTCTTCACCACCGACGGGACGACTTTCCTGATCGGGATCTGCATCGGCCCGGCGTCCATCGCGCGGAGAAGGTTCTTCTCCGCCGAGGCGCCTTCGAACCGAAGGGTGATCCTCCCCTTCTTCTCCGTCTTCTTGAAGGCAACGTCCCCCGTCGTGGTCACGACGACGTTGGCCGAGTCCGCGAGGTCCTCCAGGTCGATACCGATGACGGCCTTGCCCCTGGCCGCCGCCTGGGACGCCTCGGGGCGGGTCATGCTCGTCACCTTCTCCTCCGGCCCCCCGCCGACCGACAGCACGAGCCTGTCGGTTTCCGTGTTCACGAGGAACGGCAGCGGCTTGTCCTCGGGCGTCTCCACGAGGATCCGCAGCTTGTTGTCCTGCTGGGACACCTTCACGGACTTGACCTGCGGCGTGTCGGCCAAGATCTCCGGGGCGGCGCCCCCCTGGGTGACGCCCCAGACGTCGACGACGATCCGGAACGGGTCGTTCAGCTTGAAGGAATTGTAGCTCGCGATCTTGCCGTCGATCACGGCCTCGATGTTCGTGTAATGCGGCGTCTTGGTGACGATGATCTCCTTGACGCTCCCGGTGGGTTCGGACGGGGGCCGCGCCGCCGCATTGTCCCCGGAGGGGCCCGCCGGCGAAGGCGCGGGCTCCGCAGCCGGTTCGGGACCGGCCCCGCCCGTCACGGGAGGCGACGCGAGGTTGTCTCCGGCCGGCGCGGGCAGCTCGCCGGCCGCGTTGTCCGGGGCCGCGCCGCTCTGCCCGGCCGCCTGCGGCGCGAACGCGGCCGTCGTCAGCACGAAGACGGCGACAAGGGCCGGCAGGACCTGGCGCAACGTCCAACAGACGGCGGGGCCGCGGCCGCCCGGCGCGCCGGCGGACCTTCCCCTGGATTCCCTGGTGCCTCCGTGAAATCGGCCCGTCGGCCGGAGCAGGTCCTTCATCATTGTCCTCCCGGGATCTGAAGCTTGAGGGAAATTTCCCGCACCACCCGCGCTCCCGTCGTCTCGCGCGATACCTCGCCCACGAACAGCTGGCCGTCCGTGATGCGCGTGACGACTCCGCCCGCACGCCCGATCTTCGTCCCGACGATCACCGAGTAGCCCTTCCCCTCGATGTCCTCGACCAGGGCGCGGGCGCCCTTCGCGGTCCAGATGACGCCGACGAACCGCAGCTCGTTGATGTCGTACCGCTGGAGCGGGGGTATGGCGGCCATTTCGGATTGGGACGCCTTCCGGTCCGTCTTTATGAACGGCTCGAAGGGGTCCCGCTTGCCCTTCGGGTTGTACAGTTCCTCGGCCGGGGCTTTCGCGGAGGCTCCGGCCGGCGCGGGCGCCTCGGCCGCCTTGGCCACTTCCTTCGGGACCACCTTCCTGACCACCGGCTGCAGGGGCTTTTCCTTCTCGGAGCAGCCCGCCGCTCCCAGGACCGTCAGGGCGGCCAGCCCCAGCACGGACAGCGCGATACGGCCCGTCATGGTTGTCCTCATTTTCCCGCCCCTTTTCCTGCGGCGGGCGGCGGCGGCGGCGCCTGCTCCAGGAAGCGGAACGTCGTGGCGGCGCAGGTGACGTTGACCTGCATCTGGCCGTCCCCGCCCCGCTTGGGCTGGGAGAACGCGATGTCGGACAGGTTCACGATGCGCGGGAGGTGGCTGGTCTTATCCGCGAACAGGACGAAATTCCTGTAGTTCCCGAACACCGCGATGGACACCGGGATCTCCGCGTAGAAATCCTTCTTGACCTCGGGCTTCGGCGTGAACTTGAGGACGTCGAGGCGCGAATCCCGCGCGAGTTCGGACAGGTTGTTGAGGAGGCTCGGCAGTTCCGCCGAGTTCGGGAGCTGGTCGAGCAGGAGCTTCAGCTGCTCCTCCAGCTTCGTGACCTCGAGGCGGAATGACGGAAGGTTCCGGGCGATGACCTCCTGCTCCTTGATCGTCCGCGACTTGTCGTTCAGCGTGTTCTGGAGCGCGACGACCCTCTTGGAGGCCTCGCTGTAGTAGAGGTAGTAGTAGCCCACCGCCACGACGACGGAAATCAGGACCGTCACGAGCAGCTTCTGCTTGGGAGGCAGTTTCGAAAGGTCCGAGAGTTTTAGCGCCATGCCGATCCCTCTCCGTCAGGCCGCCCGGCTCTTACTTGGCCACGGCAGTAAACGTGAGATTGAACTTCACCAGCTTCGTGCCCGACACGGTGGTCTGGTCCGCCGACCCGAGGACGATGTCCCGGAAGATCCCGTTTTTCCCGAGCGCGTTCATGAAATCGGCGACCACGGTGTTGTTCATCGCGATGCCCTCGACGGAGACCTTGTCGCCGGCCAGGGTCAGCTTCTCGACCCAGCTGTTCTCCGGAACGGTCGACGAGACGGCGTCGAGGATCTTGACCGGCCCGACCCGGCCGACCTGGAGGTTCGAGATGATGTCGACCTTCTTCTGGAGCTCCGCCTTGCGGGCCCGGAACTTCTCGACCTCGCCGATTTCCTTTTTCAGCGACTCGATCCGGGCGGTCGCCTTCCGGACGTCGGCGTCGAGAGTTTCGATCTTCCGCGCCATCGACTGGTGGAAGAGGAACACGCCGGCGAGAACGAGCACCGGGATGAGAAGGTAAAGGGATTCGACGTTGAATTCCCGTTTCTTCTTCCGCTTGCCCCGGATCAGGTTTATCCGGATCATCGCCGATCCTCCAGGTTCCGCAGGGCCAGCCCGACTGCCACCGTCGCCGCGGTATTGTACCGGGAGACGACGTCGGCATCGACGGTGTGCTCGTCGAGGACCAGCCCCTCGAAGGGATCGAAATAGTCGACCTCGATGCCGATCTTCTCCGCGAACATCTCCTTGAGGTAGGCGGACTTCGCCGCCCCCCCGGTCAGGTAGACTTTGGTGACGATCCGGTCGGGATAGGTGGCGGAGAAGAAGTTGTAGGAACGCTGTGCCTCGGTCGCGAGGATGTTCGACGCGGTCTTCATGATCTCGGCGAGCTTCTCGCCCCGGTCACCGGCCTCCTTCGCCCCCACCTTGAGCTCCTCGGCGTTCTCGAAGCTCACGGCGAGCTGCTTCTGAATCTCCGACGTGAAGATCCCCCCGCCCATCGGCACGTCCCGGGTGAACAGGGGCACGCCGGAGTGGAGGATGTTGATGTTCATGAAGGAGGCGCCCACGTTGATCACCATGGGGACCTGCTCGTCCGAGACCGGGTGGCAAAGCTCGAACGCGTTCCCGGCGGCGATCGAGTCGATGTCGACGATGGTGGGCGAAAGCCCGGCGTCCCGGACGACCGAGATGTAGTCGTTCACGAGGTCGGATTTCACCGCGACAAGGAGGACGTCCATCTTGGCCGGGTCATCCTTGAGGGGACCGATGACCTGGAAGTCGATCTTGACGTCCTTGATGTCGAAGGGGATGTACTGCTCCACCTCCCACTGGATGGACTCCTCGAGCTCCTCCGCGGTCGTCGTCGGGAGAACGACCTTCTTGATGATCACGGAGTGGCCCGAGAGCGAGGTCGCCACGTCCTTTTCCCGGACTTTTTGGTCCCGCAGGATGGTCTTGATCCCCTCGATGACCGAGGCGTGGTCCATGATGGCGCCGTCGACGATGGCGTCCGGCGGCAACGGGTAAACCGCGAAACGCTTCACCTTGTAGTCGGTCCCCGACGCCTTGATGTGGGCCAGCTTGATCCCGCTCGACCCGATGTCGAGGCCTATGATCTCCTTGGATCCGAACAGGGCCATCGCCTCACCGTCTCCGTCAATTCCCCTTGGTGAACACCTTGTCGCGGTCCGACAGCTGCAGACCCAGGGAAAGGATGATCTTGCGCTTGGTATCCATCCGGCACGTCATCCCTTTCTCGACCCGGTCTATCGTCAGGACCGACACGCCCGCGCGCCTCGCGAGCTCGGCCTTGCTCATCAGGAGTCCTTCGCGTATCTTTCGGACGTTGTTGGACTCAACTTCAATTTTCTTATCCTTCATCCCACCGCAGTCCTTTCCCGGTGTCCTTTGCCCGTCCCCGCGTAAAGACACCTGTGACATTATCGGATATTACCTTCCGGAATATTAATGTCAAGCGATTTTTAAATGAACGTTAAAGTAGTATAATTATGCTAAATTATAGCCCATTGACAGGCACGGGGAAAGACGCGCGGGGAGCCGGCAGCCGCCGGCCTCGGGTCATAACCCAAGCAGTTTCCAGCACATACCACCAATAAAACGCGCGATCAGGGCGGCGGCGCACAAATAGGGGCCGAAGGGGATCGCGGTCTTCAATCCGTCCTCGCCCCGCCGCATCGCCAGGAGACCCCCCGCCACACCCAGGAGCGACCCCCAGAAAATCGTCAGGAGGACCCCCCGCCACCCGAGAAAGGCGCCGATCATGGCGATCAGCTTGATGTCGCCCCCGCCCATCCCCTCCCGGCCGGTGACTTTCTCGTAGGCGAAAGCCGTGGCGTAGAGCACCCCGCCGCCGATCACCCCCCCCGCCAGGCTCCCTTTCCAGTCCGCCCCCGGCAGGACGGAGAGGAGGAGGCCCGCGGCGAGGCCGCCCAGGGACAGGCTGTCGGGTATGATCCGGTGGTCGATATCGATGAAAGTGATCGGGACCAGGAGGGAAAACAGGACGAGGTCCCTTGCCAGGAGTGCGCCCGGGCCGTCGGCGAGAAACAGGAGGGCGTAGCCCGCCCCGGTCAGCGCTTCCACCGCGGGATAGCGCCACGATATCTTCCCCCGGCACCCCTTGCACCGTCCCCCGAGCAGGGCGAAACTGACGAGGGGAACGTTCTCCCAGGGCCGGATCGGGCGGCCGCAGGCGGGACAGCGCGACCCCGGCCGCACGATCGATTCCCCGCGGGGAAGCCGGTAGATCAGCACGTTGAAAAAGCTGCCCAGGCACGCCCCCACCCAGAAGAACGCGGCGGCCTGGAACGCCCGCATTGCCGCTACGATATCCATTCCGGTCGCCCTTTCGCGGCGAGGAGCCCGGCGTAGAGCCGTTCCTGCGCGCGCACCATCTCGCCCCGGTCGAATTCGCGCAGCAGCCGGTCGCGCTTGAAGGCCGGATCGAGGCGCTCCCTCCCCGAAAGGACCCCCGCGACTCGGGCCGCCAGGGCGGGCACATCGCCGGGAGGGGCGAGACAGCCGTCCACGCCGTCGTCCACGATCTCCCGTGTCCCGTCCACCGCCGTGGCGACCACCGGAACCCCGGCGATGAGGGCTTGCGGAACGACCCGGGGAAGCCCCTCCCAACGGGAGGTCAGCAGGAACACGTCGAACGCCTTGAGCAGATCCGGGACCTCCTCGCGCCAGCCCGTGAAATGGAATCGCCCGGAGAGCGACGCCTCCGCCGCCGCCCGCTCGGCGGCCGGCCGAAGCTCGCCGTCGCCGACCATGGCGAAATGGACGCCGGGGATCTCACGCGCCACGGCACGCGCCACCGCGACAAAATCCAGGGGGGCCTTCTGGGGCTTGAAGACCGCCACCGTTCCGACCACGGGTGCCCCCCCGGGCACCCCGAGGATCGCCCGCCCCCTGTCGCGCGAGCCGGCGAGGAACCTCCCGGTATCGAAGCCGCTGCGGATGAGCCGGCACCGCTCCGCGGTGAAGATCCCCGCGGCGACCCCGGTCCGGATGTTCTCCTCGGAGACCGCGACGAATGCATCCGTCCAGCGGGAGGCCATGCGCTCCAGGGCGACGTAGAACGACCGGACCGGCAGGGACTGCCCGTCGTGGAACCCGAACCCGTGGATCGAGTGGACGACCGCGTCGGCGCCGGCCGCCTTCGCGGCCGCGCGCCCGAGGATCCCCGCCTTCGAGCTGTGGGTGTGCACGACGAGGGGGCCTCCCGCGGCGCGCCGCTTCTCGTCCCGGAGGATCTCCGCCAGCGCGCGATACGCCAGCGCGTCGGAGAGGGGGCGAACCTCCCGCACGAGGACGTCGACGGGCACGAACCGGCAGCCGTTGATCCGCGCGGCCGCGAGGGCGAGCAGTCCCCCCCGTCCCGCGACGAGAACACGGTCGAACCGCTCCGGGTCGAGGGATTCCACGGTGTAAAGCGTGTTCTCCTGGGCGCCGCCCCACTCGAGCATCGTGATCACGTGGACGACGCGGGCCCGCGGCCGGCCGGGCCGCGCCGCCCCCGGCTCAGGCACGGGATTCTCCGCCGTCCGCGAACCGCATCGCGTCCCGGGCCGCCCGGATGCCGTCCGCCATCGATTTCTCCATCCCGTAATAGTCCCAGGCGCCGTAACGGCCTGCCGGGAA
>Ga0316628_100002927_pt1 | contig 12931 bp, 6 predicted proteins | sample OWC_Aug_M2_C1_D5_FD_207648 | JGI IMG/M metagenome (GOLD analysis project Ga0316628, IMG submission 207648) | Wetland soil microbial communities from Old Woman Creek delta, Ohio, United States - OWC_Aug_M2_C1_D5_C | ecosystem: Environmental > Terrestrial > Soil > Wetlands | place: USA: Ohio...
CGGAACAGACGGAGCACTCCTGCCTTGTGGGCGAGCGGCAGGAGCGCCCACAAGACCTCGAGCCGAGGGATCTCCTGCGGCGCGCCGCTCAGGCGCCCGAGCTCGGCGACGAGGGCGTCGAGGAGCTGCTCGCTGGGAGCGCCGGGGGGCTTGGAATGCACCGCCTGGAGCAGGCAGGGAAGGGCCTCGCGTGACCCGGACAGCAAGCGGTACGCCTGCCAGCTCGCCGGGCCGCCTTGCGCCAGACCGGCGAGGAGCTCGCCCAGGGTGCGTTTGAGCTCGACCTGGCCTTCCGGCAGCAGGGTCTTCTCGAGCGCCGCTCCCACCGCCGGGCAGGTGAACTCGAGGCCGCTTCCCCAGGGCCCCGCGACCGCGCGCAGCCACTGCGCCTCGAGATAGGGCCGCGTCCAGTCGGCGTCGGGCGCGGCGCCGAGCTCGCGCGCCGCCAGACGCAACGTCGCGGCGGGAACCGCCGGCTCGGCGAGCGCCAGGGCGCGCAGCGGGGCGGGCTCGCCGAGGCGGAGGGCCTCGGCTTCGACGTGCCGGATCCAGCGCGGCGAAGGCGTGTAGCCGGCGGAGCTGTCGGCGCCGAAGAAGAAGCTGCCGTAGACCTGGCGCAGGAACTGCGCCCGGGCATAGCCGTGCAGGCCTTCCTCGAGGGCGAACGGGACTCCGGCACAGGCGGTGAGCAGGCGCTCCAGCACCGGTTTGGGCAGCGACAGGCCGGAGGTCAGCCGCTCGCCGAGCAGCCCCATCTCGTCGGGATCGAACGGTGGCACGGCCACCTCCCGCGGGTCGTGCGCCTCGGCGGGCAAGCTGAATCCGTTGCGGGCGACCAGGGTCAGACGGAAATCGGTGCCGAGGCCCGGCGCGCGCAGCAGCTCGACGACGAGGGCGCGCTCGGCTGGCGCGGCGCGTTCCCAGTCGTCGACGATGAGGCGGACCGGGTGACCGGCGCGCGTCGCGGCAGGGTGGCAGCCGGCGGCCACGACCCGGGCCGTATCGACGGCGGATCGCTCGGCGTCGGGCGGGGCGTGGAGAAAGCGCCCGTCGCGGTCCTCGCCGGGCGGCATGCGGAGCTGGCTCAGCCACTGCTCGGCGAGCGAGTCGGGCGCGAAGCTCCGCTCGCCGCTTGCGGCTCCCCACAGGCGCAGCTCGCGGCGGCCTTCGAGGGCTTCCCAGACGAGCTGCGACTTGCCCACTCCGAGGGCGCCGCTGACGACCAGCACGGGCTCCTCCCAGGCGGCTCGCAAGGCGCCGAGGGGGTGCGGGCGCGGAATGGGCTTCGGGCTGCGGCCGAGCGGGTGCGGGTTGCGCCGCGGCTCCGGCAGCGGCCGGCGCCGCCCAAGCCGCAGCAGCGGGATGCGCGCCCCCGAGGGAGCCTCGTAGACCCCGCGCGGCAGCAAGCGCCAACGTCCTTCGAGGTCGTGGGCCGCGTGGCTGGTCAGGTAGATCGTGTTGGCGAGGAGCTCGGGCGGCCGGCGCGCGAGGTCGCTGTGCAGCTGGTCGTCGACTCGCGGCGCGCCGCCCGCCTGCTCGAGCCACCCGGGACAGATCAGCGCGCGGCATCCGCCACCGATTTCGCGCAGAACGTGACGCGCGAGGCCCGCCGCGACGTCGCTGACGTCGTAGCTGCCGGCGACGGGGATGACGGCGAGCGAGCGCTCCCCGAGCGCCAGGACGCCGGGCCGCGCGGCGAGGCTGGCGAGCAGGGGCTCGACGAGCGCGGAGTGGTCCTGGCCGCGCGGCCACCAGAAATGCACCACCGCGGCCGGCGAGCGCAGGCTCGACGAAGCAAGAAGGGGCTGATTCATCGCGTCCGGGCGGCTCCACGGGCGCGGCGCCGCCCGCCTCCATCCTAGCGGAAGGCTGCCGACGGCGGAGGCGAGATCGAGCTCAGATCGCGGCGGCCGTCGCCTGCTGCAGGCGGGCGGCGGCGAAGTGGGCGACCAGCGGCTCGATCAGCGGCTCGAGGTGGCCCTCGAGGACGTCGGGCAGCTGGTGGATGGTGAGCCCGATGCGGTGGTCGGTGACACGGTTCTGCGGGAAGTTGTAGGTGCGGATCTTCTCCGAGCGGTCGCCGGAGCCGACCATGCGCCGGCGCTCGGCGGACATCGCCGCCTCGGCCTTCTCGCGCTCGGCCTCGAGCAGGCGAGACTTCAGCACGCGCAGCGCCTTGGCCTTGTTCTTGATCTGGCTGCGCTCGTCCTGGCACTGCACGACGATGCCGGTCGGGACGTGGGTCAGGCGCACCGCCGAGTACGTGGTGTTGACGCCCTGGCCGCCCGGCCCGGAGGCGCAGAAGCGGTCGACCCGGATGTCGCGCTCGTCGACCGCGACCTCGACGTCCTCGGCCTCGGGCAGCACCGCCACGGTGACCGCCGAGGTGTGGATGCGCCCCGACGCCTCGGTGGCGGGGACGCGCTGCACGCGGTGGACACCGCCCTCGTACTTCAGCTTGCTGTAGGCGCCGCGGCCCTCGACGATCGCCGAGACCTCCTTGATGCCGCCGACCTCGGATTCCGACAGGTCGATCACCTCGATCCGCCATCCGTGCTGCTCGGCGTAGCGGCTGTACATGCGGAACAGCTCGCCCGCAAACAGCGTCGCCTCGTCTCCGCCGGTGCCGGCGCGGATCTCGAGCACCACGTTGCGGGCGTCGTTGGGGTCCTTCGGGGTGAGCTCCTTGCGCAGCTCCTCCTCGAGCTCGACGAGGCGGGCCGTCAGACGCTGCCTCTCGTCGGCCGCCATGGCGTACAGCTCGTCACCCTTGTCGGTCGCGGCGAGGATCTCCTCGGCCTCGCGCAGCTCGCGCGAGGCGTCCTTCCACTCGCGGTACCTGGCGACCGCGGGGCCGATCTCGGCGAGCTTCTTCGAGTTCTCGCGATAGGCCTTGAGGTCGCCCAGGATCTCGGGCGTCGTCAGCTTGTGGGTGATCTCGTCGTGGAGCCTCTCGAGCTCCGCCAGCTTGTCGAACATGGCGTCACCCCGCAGCCGCGACCGGCTCGGGCGCCGGGACCGCGGCGTCGCGCTCGGCGCTCCACGACTCCGCGAGCGCCGCGATCGCCACCTCGAGCATGTCGTCGCTCGGCTCCTGGGTGGTGATGCGCTGGAGCTGGAGCCCCGGCCACACCAGCACCCGGAAGAGCGGCGAGCGCGCCCGCTTGGCGGTCCAGCGCAGGATCTCGTAGGACAGGCCGGCCAGGACCGGCAGCAGCAGCAGGCGGCCGGCGAACTTGGCCGGCAGCGGCAGGCTGCGCGGCACCAGCGCGAAGACGAAGATCGACAGCAGCAGGACGAAGAGCAGGAAGCTGGTGCCGCAGCGCGGGTGCAGGCGGCTCTGGCGCCGCGCCCCCTCGACGGTCAACGGTCCGCCCGCCTCCTGCGCGAAGACCACCTTGTGCTCGGCACCGTGGTACATGAACACGCGATGAATGTCCGGCAGCCGGGCGATCAGCAGCAGGTAGGCGAGGAAGAACACCGCCCGCAGGGTGCCCTCGCAGAGGTTGAAGACCAGGCTCGACATCGGCCCCAGGCCATGCGCCTCGGCGAGCTCGGTCAGCCACAGCGGCAGGAAGAGGAAGATGCCGAGGCCGAGCGCGACGGCGAGCGCGGTCGACAGGGCCCCCAGCCAGCCGGCACCACGGCGCGGCTGCGGCGCGGCCGGCTGCGGCGCGGCCGGCTGCGGCGCGGCCGGTTGCGGTGCCTGCGGCGCTGCCGGCTCCTCGGTCAGCACGGCGGCCGAGAAATTGAGCGCCCGCAGTCCGATCGCGAGCGATTGCCCGAGCACCGCGACGCCGCGCAGCAGAGGCAGCTTCAGGGCCGGGTAGCGGCGGCTGAGCGGAACGACCGCGCCGCGCTCGAGCGCCAGGCTGCCGTCGGGACGGCGCACCGCGACGCCGTAGCCACCCGGGGTGCGCATCATCACGCCCTCGAGCAGGGCCTGGCCGCCGACCAGGATCTCGGCGTTCGGGCGGTCTGGATTGGCGGGACTGGCGCTCATCGTGGAATCCTCGTTGGCGACGCCGACTCTGGAAAATCGAACGGCCACCCCGCGATCGAGAGGTGGCCGTGGGCGGAAGGCGGACGGCGGCCTTCCGGAGCGCGCGTCGCTAGGCCTGCTTCTGGTAGCGCTTCTGGAAGCGCTCGATGCGGCCGGCCGAGTCCATCAGCTTCTGCTTGCCGGTGAAGTACGGGTGGCACTCCGAGCAGATCTCGAGCCGCAGCTCGTTCTTCGTCGAGTGGGTCTGGAAGGTGTTGCCGCAGGCGCAGATCGCGGTCACCAGGTGGAGCTCGGGATGGATGTTCTCTTTCACAGCGGCCTTTCCTTCCGGGGCTATGGGTGCTTCCTGATGCCCGGCCGTTCAAACGCCAGGCGCCCTTCAGAAATTCCAATTCTAGCCAACCTCCGGTGCCTTGGCAAGTTGCCCGGACGGGGCTTTGCTATGCTTTTACGACGTAGCAACAATTCTGCGGGGAGGACGGTATGCATCGAGGCGTGAGATTCGGTTCGCTTTGCGGGCGCCCAGCGGCCTGGCTGCTGTTGGGGATTCTGGCTGCCGTCGCCCAGCCGGGGCTGGCCGCTGACGCGGACACCGTGCGGGTCCTGGTCCGCTTCGCGGGCCACCTGCCGGGCGCTGGGGAGCGACCGCTCATCGCCGGCGAGATGCGGGTCCGCCACGAGTTCCCGGAGGTCGGGGCGCTGGCCCTCGAGGTCCCGCGGCAGCGTCTGGAGGAGTTGCGGCGCTCTCCCGGAGTGGTCGCGGTCGAGGAGGACCCGGTGCGCTATGCGCTGGGCTCGCTCGGCGGAGCCGAGCTCCAGCCCAGCCGGACGAACGGACTGTACGGCCTGGTCTCGACCCGGGCGATCCTGGTCCAGAAGCGTGGCATCGTCGGCCAGGGCGCGACGGTCTGCGTGGCCGACACCGGGATCGACGCCGGGCACCCGGACATCGCCCCGGCCTTCCGCGGCGGCGTCGACGAGGTGGATCACGACGACGACCCGGACATCGGGCCGCATCCCGGACCGAGCGCCATCCACGGCACCCACGTCGCCGGCACCGCCATCGCGGCGCTCAATGGCGTCGGGGTGCGGGGAGTGGCGTATGGCGCCGGCCTCTACGTCGCGCGGGTGCTCGGCAACGATGGCCAGGGTCAGGCGAGCGACGTCATGGACGGCGTGCGCCATCTGGTCGAGGTGCGGGGCTGCAAGGTGGTGAGCCTGAGCCTTGGCGGCACCCGATCGAGCTCCATCGAGGCGGCGTTCTACGCCGAGATGATCCAGCGCGGCGCCTTGATCGTCGCGGCGGCCGGCAACGAGGGCAAGGCGGGCATGGACTTCCCGGCCGGCTATCCCGGAGTCCTCGCGGTGGGCGCCGTGGACAGCCTGAACCGTCACGCCAGCTTCTCGAATGTCGGGGTCGGCCTGGGGGTCTCCGCGCCGGGGGTTGGCGTGCTGTCGGCGGTGCCGCGCGAGGAAGGCGTCGAGTCCTCGGTCAAGATGGTGAAGACGACGTACGCCGCTCTGGGGATGGAGTTCGCGGGCAACACCGACGGCATCACCCAACCGCTGGTCGACTGTGGCAGCGGCAACAGTCTCGGGGAGTTTCCCCCGACCGTCAGCGGCAAGATCGCCCTCATCCGGCGCGGCGATCAGACGTTCGCGGTCAAGGCCCAGAACGCGATGGACGCCGGCGCGGTCGCGGCGATCATCTACAACAATCAGGTCGGCGATTTCTCCGGAACGCTGAACTCGGCACGCACCACCGACGGGCGCGACTGGATTCCGGTCGTCGGCGTCTCCGACAAGATCGGCGCCGCGCTGCGGCGCAGCAAGGGGCGACCCGCCACCCTGGTCAACGCGCTGACCGCGTGGGCGACGGAGAGCGGCACCTCGATGGCGACCCCGCATGTCGCCGGCATCGCCGCTCTGCTGCTCGGCGTCAACCCCGCGCTCAGCGCGGCCGACCTGACCTCGATCCTCGAGCAGACCGCGATCCGTCTGGGCGGCCGGGGCTACAACACCACCTACGGCTGGGGTCTGGTCAACGCCGACGCGGCGGTGCGGGCGGCGCAGCGCCGCTAGCGCGGGGCCTCAGTCCCCGTCGCCGTGCAGGCTGGGCTCGTACATCACGGCGTTGAGGAACAGCGGCATGGTGCCGCGCCAAAAGTCGCGGAACGCCGGATCCTGGGCGAAGGTCACGACCGCGCCGGCGCCGCGCTCCTGGCGGGCGAGGAGAAGCGCTCCCTCGAGGCGTGACTTCGCCTCCGGCCACACGAAGCCGGCTTGGACCGGCGAGCGCTGGGCGGCGGTCAGCAGATCGATCTGCGGATCGCCGGTCGGCATCAGGATCAGCGAACCGGTGAACAGCACGGGTGGCGGTGTCGAGACGCCGGCGGTGAGCAGGACGTGGCGCCGCATCTCGGTCGACAGAATCGCGCCCGGAACCTCCAGCGTTCGGTCGGCGACGTTGCCGGTCGGCGGCGCCCGCCCTGCCGTCTCCTCGGCCGCGGCCTCTTCCTCGTGCTTGGGGGGCTCCCAGGCGTGCAGCGCGGTGAAGCCGCGCTTGATCGCCCAGGCGGCGGCGTCGCCGACGACGACCAGCACGCCGCCCGCCTTGACCCACTGGTCGATCGCCGCCACCGTCTTCTCGCCGATCCGCTCGTCGTAGGAGCCGCTCGGCAGCACCAGCGCGTCGTAGCGATCGAGTCGCGCTCGTCCGAGCTCGCCGAGCTCGAGCACCGTGTGCGGCAGCTCGACCTCGCGGTCGAGCAAGTGCCAGAGGCTGCCGAACGAGGTCGGGTCGACGCCCTCGCCGCGGACCAGCGCCACCCGCGGCGGCTTGACGACCAGCACCGAGCGCGAACCGAGCAGCACGCCGCGCTCGGCGTACAGCGCGGCCAGCCGGTCGACGGCGAGGCCGTCCTGCGCCGCGACCTCGGCGATCCAGGCCGGCAGATCGCCGGCGTTGCCGACCCGCGGCAGGAAGAGAGTGCCGGCCGGATAGTCGCGGCCGCCGGCGCGCACCGGCTGGGTGGCGATGCGCAGGGCGCCGCCGCGACGCAGGAGCTGAGCTGCCAGCCGGTAGCTCGCCAGACCCTGCGGTGCGACCAGGAACCCGGCCTCGCCGCTGCCCGAGACGGTGCCGGGGACGTCGGTCGCCGGCAGCAGATCGGAAAGCGTCTCGTCGGCGGTCGAGACCTCGAGGTTGTAGGCCAGCGGCAACGACCAGGCGGTGATGTCGTAGAACTGCGCGTTGCGGTTGTCCTCGACGCGCTGGCGCTGCTCGCGCAGATAGGCGTCGGGCATCGCCGGGTCCTGGTCGAGCAGGGCCCGCACCAGGTTGCCGAGCGGTTGGGCGGTGGAGACGGCGTACGTGCCGGCGGGCAGCTCGCGCTTGGTCTCGTCGCCACCGGCGAGCGGCCGCAGCTTGATCTCGGCCGGCCGGGCCAGGCGCTCGACACGCACGCCGTGGCGCAGCAGCAGATCGGCGAGGCTGCGCGCCTCCTGCTGGCCGGCGCTCCACAGATAGCTGCGCGGTGGCGCCGACTGCGCGGCCTCCTCGGTCGCGACGCCGTCGGCGAGCAGGGCGCGGCGATTCGCATCGGCCGTCGCCACGGTGGCGAGCGACGTGGTCACGTGGCGGGCGACGCGGTCGGCCAGGCGGAAGATGCCGGCGGCGGTGCGCACCGCTAGGCCGGCCGAGCCGCCACCCGACACCTCGTACGTCATGCCGACGATGCCGCGCAGCCCGGGATACGTGTCGCCGTAGCCGGGGTAGAAGAGGTCGTAGGTCTCGCGCGTGAAGTACATCCAGCCGTGGCGGTCGAGAGCGGCGGCGTTGGCGCGGCCGAAAGCCTGGATCCAGGCGAGCTGGCGATGGTCGAGCCGCGGCAGCACCGGCTCGGAAGGCGGCGGGAAGAAGTAGGTCGGCGGCCGGTGGCCCATCTCGTGAAAGTCCACGTAGACCTGCGGCTCCCAGGCGCGCAGCACCGCGAGGCGGGCGCGCGTCTCGCGCTGGGTCGCCCATGCCCAGTCGCGGTTGAGGTCGATCAGGTAGTGGTTCTCGCGGCCCCCCGGCCAGGGCTCGAGGTGCTCGGCCGACTGCGGGTCGGCGTCGGGGTCGCGGCCGACCCGGCTCTCGAAGAAGCTGGTGTAGCGCTCGTGGCCGTCCGGATTGACCAGCGGATCGATGACCACGACCAGGTCGTCGAGCGCCGCGGCCGCCGGTCCGGTCGACGCGGCCAGCGCGTAGGCGACGATCATCGCCGCTTCCGGGGAGGAGGTCTCGTTGCCGTGCACCCCGTACGCCAGCCAGACGATCGGCGGCGTCGTCTGCAGCAGGCGCTCGCGCTCGCCGTCGCCAAGGCGGGCGGGGTCGGCGAGGCGCAGGTGGGCGGCGCGGATCTCCTCAAGGTGTTGCAGGTTGCGCGGACTGCTGATGAACGCCAGGCGCAGCGGACGACCCTCGTAGGTCGTGCCGTAGTCGACCAGACGCACCCGGTCGCTCGCCGCGGCGAGCGCTCCGAGGTAGGCCAGGATGCGGTCGTGGTGAGTGAACTCGGCGCCGATCGGACGGCCGAGGAAAGCCGCCGGGCTGGGCACCGTCGGGTCGAGCGCCGGCAGCTCGAGCGTGGCGCCGTCGCTGGTCGGCGCGAGCAGCGCCGGGGGCGCGGCGGTGACCGGCAGCGCGGCGAGCAGGGCCAGCGCCAGGCAAGTCTGCAGCAGACGGAAGATCGACATCGACGGCGGCACGGGCGGGGCGTGGGCCCCGCGCACCGCTCGATTGTATAGCGTTCGGTCGGTCGGGCTCACTGCTGCACGCCCTCGGCCGAGATCTGCAGCCGCTTCATCATCTCGTGCAGCGTCGTGGGCTTGACTTGCAGCAGCTCGGCGGCGCGCTTCTGCACGCCGCCCGCCGCTTGCAGGGCCTTGACGATCAGTTGGCGCTCGTAGGCGGCGATCGCGTCCTTGAAGGCGACGCCATTGGCGGGCAGAGCGGCCGGTGCCGCGGTCGTCGCGCTCGGCTGGCGCAGAGGGGCGGGCAGCAGATCGACGTCGAGCACCTCGCCGCTCGACAGCACCACCCCGCGCTCGATCGCGTTCTCGAGCTCGCGCACGTTGCCCGGCCAGGGATAGTCGATCAGGAGCTCCATCGCCGCCGGCGAGATCTCGCGCAACGGCTTTTCGTTCTCGGCCGCGTACGTCGCCAGGAAGTGGCGGGCGAGGAGCGGAATGTCCTCGGTGCGCTTGCGCAGCGGCGGCAGCTGGATGGTGATCACGTTCAGGCGGTAGTAGAGGTCTTCGCGGAAGCTGCCCTGCTTGACCGTCGCCTCGAGGTCGGCGTTGGTGGCGGCGATGATGCGCACGTCGACCTTGATCGTTTCGACGCCGCCCAGGCGCATGAACTCGCGCTCCTGGATCACCCGCAGGAGCTTGGCCTGGGTCTCCATCGGGATGTTGCCGATCTCGTCGAAGAACACCGAGCCCGAGTCGGCGAGCTCGAACAGCCCCTTCTTGTTCGAGATCGCGCCGGTGAAAGCGCCCTTGACGTGGCCGAACAGGTTGCTCTCCAGCAGGTCCGGCGGCATCGACCCCGAGTTCACGATCACGAACGGCCCGCCGGCCCGGCGCGAGTGGTGGTGGATGGCCTTCGCCACCAGCTCCTTGCCGGTGCCGCTCTCGCCGAGGATCAGGATGTTGCTCTTCGCCGGCGCGGCGAGGCGGATGAGGTCGAAGACCTGCTGCATCGGCCGGCTCTTGCCGATGATCTGGTCGAAGCCGAACCGCTTGTGGAGCTGCTCGCGGAGCTCCCGGTTCTCGGCTCGCAAGCGGCGCTGCTCCAGCCCCTTGCGGATGGTGAGCAGCACCTCCTCGTTCTTGAACGGCTTGGGGATGTAGTGGAAAGCGCCCTCGCGCATCGCCTCGATGGCGCCCTCGATCGAGGAATAGGCGGTGATCACCACCACCACCTGGTCGGGGTCGCGCTGGTGCAGCTGGCGCAGCACCTCGAGGCCGGACATCCCCGGCAGCATGAGGTCGAGCAGCACCAGGTCGATCTCCTCGCGCTCGGCGACCAGCAGCGCTTCCTCGCCCGAGCGCGCCACGATCGGGGTGTAGCCCTCCTTGCGGGCCAGCGCGGAGAGGACGTCCTGCAGGACCTCCTCGTCATCGACGATCAGCAGATTCATGCCGCTCCCGGCGCCCCGCGACGGACGGCGTGCGGCAGCTCGATCAGGAAGCGGCAGCCGCCGCCCGGGCGGTTGTCGAGCTTGAGCTCGCCGCCATGCCGGCGCACCAGGTCGTAGGAGATGGCGAGGCCGAGCCCGGTGCCGCCACGCCCCAGCTTGGTGGTGAAGAACGGCTGGAAGACCTTCTCGGCGAGCTCCGGCGGAATGCCCGGGCCGTCGTCCTCGACCGCGACACAGACCCGCTCGCCGGTCAGGCCCATCCGCAGGGTGAGCGTGCCACCGGTGCCGCGCTCCGCCATGGCGTCGATCGCGTTCAGCATCAGGTTGGTGAACACCTGCTGCAGCTCGCCGTCGTTGCCCACCACGGTGCAGTCTTCGCGCGGCGGCGTCCAATCGAGGCGGACACCGCGCTTGCTCATGCGCTCGCGCAGCAGCTCGGCGCATTCGCCGAGCAGGGCGGCGAGGTCGAGCGGCTCCGCCTCGTGCTCACGCTTGCGGGCGAAGGACAGCAGGCTGTTCACGATGCGGGCGGCGCGGAAGGTCTGGCGCTCGACCTTCTTCAGCAGCTCGTAGCGCGGGTCGCTGGTGGCGGTTTCGGCGAGCAGCATCTGGGCGTAGCTCGAGATGCCGGTGATCGGAGTGTTGACCTCGTGCGCCACGCCGGCGGCCAGCATGCCGAGGGAGGCGAGACGGTCCTTCTCCTCGAGCGCCCGCTCCATCGCCACCCGCTCGGAGGTGTCCTGCACGACGAGGACGCGCTGGGCGCCGTTGGCGCCGCTGCCGAGCGGCGCCACGGAGATCTGCAGGTGACGTTCTCGCCCGTCGCTGTCGGTGAAGGCGCGCTCGCCGACCGCGCCGGTCTCGGGCAGCGTGCCGAGCGGCAGCAGCTCGGTCACCCGCCGGCCGAGCGCGGCGGTGCGCTCGAGGCCGCCGAGCGCGGCGAGCGCCAGGTTGGCGGAGACCACGCAGTCGTCCTCGTCGAGCACCGCGATGCCGGCCGGCGAGGACTCGATGATGCCCTCGCTGTGGCGCTCGAGACGCACCAGCTCCTCGAGCTGGCGGTGCAGCTGGTCGACGAGCTGCGCGTTCTCGATCGCCAGGGCCGCCTGGTTGAGCAGGCTGCGCAGCAGCTCGAGATCGTCGCTCGACAGCGGCTCGTCGTCCGCCGCGTAACCGAGCAGCAAAGCGCCCACCTGGCTGTCGCGCACCTGGAGCGGCAGCGCGTAGCGATAGCCGGCGGCGAAGAGGATGCGCTCGGCGGCGCCGGCCGGGCCGGGCAGGCCGACCGCGACCAGCGGCTCGGCGTCGCGCTGCCAGAACTCCTCGCCGAGAGCGTCGAGGGCGAAGCCGCCGAGCAGCGCGGTCTCGCCGCGCACCGGCAGCAGTCGTCCGCCGCGCGCCAGCAGCAGGTTCACCCGGCCGATCTCGAGCCCCTCGCGGATGCCGGCGAGCAGCACGGCGCACAGGCGCTCGAGATCGCGGTCGTGAAGCAGCTCGCGGCCGAGATCGGCGAGCGCGCGACGCTTGTTGAAGCTGCCCCGGTACTGCAGCCGCTCGAGGGCAGTCTCGACCCCGCGCTTGGTCGGCACCAGCAGCGCCGCCATGACCAGTCCGGAGACGAAGGACAGGGCGCTGCGCGTCGCCGCCATCTCGGTCGGCAATCCGCGCTCGATCCCCAGGCTGAGGAGCGAGAAGCCGATCGCGCCGAGCAGCAGGGTGACCGTGTAGGTCGCGACGTCGCGCACGATCACCCCGATGTCCCACAGCTTGTAGCGCAGGATGGCCCAGGCGAAGGCGAGCGGCACCAGGGCGAGCGGCCCGACCGCGACGACGGTGATCGTCGGCGGCGGGGTCAGCTTGAGCGCGAAGGGCGCCGCGTACAGCAGCAGGAAAGGCGTGTACCCGGCGGCGAAGCCCGCCGCCACCCACTGCACCTGGCGCCGCTCTTCCCACTCGCGGTGGCGGCGCAGGCGCAGCAGGAGGGTGGCGATCGCCGCCGCGGCGTAGAGCGCCAGGTGGAGGATCTCGATGCGGTCCAGGGCCCGCACCCGCCCCGGCGTCACCGCCCCGAAGATCCAGCGCCCTCCCGCGAAGACGAGGTCCGCCTGCAGGGCCAGGAGCGCCGCCGCCGGCAGATAGAGGAACGGTGCCAGGCGCTTGCCGAAGCCGGCGAGCGGCCGCGGGAAGACCAGGAACAGGTGCAACGTCAACGGCGGCAAGAGCAGGCGCGCGATCTCCTCGGTGAGGTACATCGCGCGGTCCCAGCGATCGGCATAAGCGACCGGCGAGATCAGGTAGATCGCCGCCGAAGCCAGGCACCAGAGGAAGAACAGGCGAGCCGGCCGCGTCTGGGCTTCCCGGCGCAGCGTATAGAGCCCGATCAGCAGGTAGACGCCGGCGATCAGCGCCAGGATCAGGTATGCCCAGTCGATGCGCAGCGGGGGCCGCAGGTAGCTGACCTGGGTCAGCCTCTCGTCGCGCAGGACGACCAGCGAGGACTGGCCGTGGGCCCGCAGGCGGGTGCCCCATTCGGCGGCGTCGCCCTGGACCTCGGAGCCGTCGAGGAGGACCAGGCGATCGCCGGGCCGCAGCCCGGTCGCCGGGCTATCGACAGCGCGGACCATCCAGGATCCGGGCTTGCCGGCGAGCTCGAAACCGAGCGGCTGGAAGCTCTGGATCTTGCGCTCGAAGCTCAGTCCGCCGATGCCGGCGACGATTGCCGCGAGGAGCAGGCCGAGGA
>Ga0316628_100002928_pt1 | contig 12931 bp, 11 predicted proteins | sample OWC_Aug_M2_C1_D5_FD_207648 | JGI IMG/M metagenome (GOLD analysis project Ga0316628, IMG submission 207648) | Wetland soil microbial communities from Old Woman Creek delta, Ohio, United States - OWC_Aug_M2_C1_D5_C | ecosystem: Environmental > Terrestrial > Soil > Wetlands | place: USA: Ohio...
ATGGCTACCAGCATCCTCAAGCGGAACGGCTACGACGTCATCGATCTGCCTGGGGCGGAAGAATGCCTGCAGGCGCTCGAAGAACGGAAGCTCCCTATCGACCTACTGCTCACCGACGTGGTCATGCCGAAAATCAACGGGCGCGAGTTGTACCAGCGGCTCAGCGCAAGGTATCCGGGATTGAAGGTCCTCTTTATGTCCGGGTACGAAGGGAACGTACTCTCCTACCACGGAGTGCTGGACGAAGGATTCAATTTCATCCAGAAACCCTTTTCGGTCGACGCCCTCGCCGGCAAGGTGAGGGAACTGCTGGAGAAATAAGCCCGGACCGGGGACAGCATTCTCCCGTCGCCGAGACGCAACAAACCCATAAAAAACAAGATCCGGAGATCTTCGCGTCCTCAGTGTCTCTGCGGTGAATTGCTATTGCAGAAGGCTGGCCTGCTCGACCTTGAAGACGTGGCGCACGATGTGCGTGCGATCTGTGTCCCTTATCGACAGGTAGAACATCCCGATGTGGTACATGGGCTCCTCCATAGTCGAGCTGATGCGTTCGGAGTGCGCGACTTTGCAGAGGATTTTGATGATGGTCCTGTCCTCAGGCAGGACCAGCTTGCAGTCGAGCAGGGTACCCGCCGGAATCGAATCCTTGTGCCGGATCGATAGCCCCGATCCGCTGATGTCGAATGTCAGCGCCTTGACATTGATAACCTTCGGCGCCGCGTCGTCCTCATCGAGACTCTGCTGCTGACCGAGCAATTCAACAGGCAGGGTCGACTTCACCCGGAAAAAATGGCGCCGCTGGATCCTCTCAGGCGGTCCGGCAGGCCTCAGCCAGAGTTGCGCTACCGGCTCCTTTCTCCGATCCTCGACGATCCCGCTGAAAGTGTAAACCGCATCGTCGCGCACGAAGGAGATCGTGAGCGTCTGATTCTGATGTATCGGGATCGGGACGCCCCTGTCCGTCGGCCACGGAACCAGAAGCCTCCCCTGGACGATATCGTTTACCCGGCTCCGGTAAGAGAGAGAATTAGGATCATCCGGGATTTGGATTTGAAGCAGGTCGTTGACTTCGGCGGCGATTTGTTTCATCGCGATCCTGAATCCCGGGATTCCGGCCGGTACGTGACCTCGCAGTGAAAAATGTGAAATCGCGCTCATTCTTACCGAAAGGATCCCGCAAATGCAACATCTTATTAGAGGTACCTCCCTAAATGCCCCCGGACTCAGGAAAAATCCGGGAGCCACCCGACGCCAGGACATGGAGTAGAATGTCAACAGCCGGGAGGGAACATGCTGAACTGCCTTTCCACATCATGGCTCGCAGGTGCAGGCTGCCTGGCTGCTGCATTGGCGTTTTGCCCCCTGGCAGCAGCGCAGAAACGGGCACGAGAACACGGGGTCGTTCCGGGCGTTCTTCGGCCCGGCCCCCTCAACGCCATCACCGATGTTGGCGGCGTCACCGTCGGCCAGGTGACTCTACGCCAGGGCGATTCGGTGCGGACCGGGGTGACCGCGATCCTCGCTCACCCAGGGAACATCTTTCAGCAGAAAGTCCCCGCTGCGGTTTTCGTGGGCAACGGCTTCGGAAAACTCGCAGGCAGCACCCAGGTGGAGGAGCTCGGAAATCTCGAAAGCCCCATCATACTAACCAATACGTTGAGTGTGGCCGAGGGCATCGCTGCGGCCGTGGAGCACACGCTCTTGCAGCCCGGAAACGAGCAGGTCCGATCGGTCAATGCGGTGGTCGGAGAAACCAACGACGGATACCTCAACGACATCCGTGCAAGGATCGTGACCAAGGCTCACGTGCTCGACGCCATTCGAGCCGCCCGGAGCGGTGCCGTGGACGAGGGCGCTGTCGGGGCTGGAACCGGCACAGTCTGTTTCGGATTCAAGGGGGGCATCGGGACTTCGTCCCGAAGACTGCCGCCGGCGCTGGGAGGATACGTCGTCGGTGTCCTGGTTCAGACGAACTACGGCGGCATTCTGGAAATCAACGGCGCCCCGGTCGGCAGGGAACTGGGCCGGTACTACCTGAAGGAGGAGCTGAGCAGCTCGCCCGACGGTTCCTGCATGATCGTGATTGCGTCTGATGCCCCGCTCGATGCCCGCAACCTCAAGCGTCTGGCGTCACGTGCCGTTTTTGCCCTGGCGAGGACAGGCTCTTCCAGCAGCAACGGCAGCGGGGACTACGCAATCGCATTTTCCGCCGCTCCCGAATGCAGAATCCCGATGAATCCTGGCACTCGGACCCTCACGGCGCCGGCCTTGAGCAACGACGCAGTCTCGCCCCTGTTCCAGGCGGTGGCGGAGGCCACGGAAGAAGCAGTTTACAACTCGCTGTTCAAAGCCACGACGGTAACCGGATTCGGCGGCCACACGGCCGAGGCTCTGCCGCTAGTCAGAGTCCTGGAAATCCTTCGGCGGCACGGACTTCTCCGGGAAACCCGATGAAATCCTACGGCTGGCTCGGTCTCCTGCTCCTGGCCGTTTCAGAATATTTCCTGATTCTCAGGATCGAACCCTTTTACTCATGGTTCTACTGCTTTGCCTGGTGGTCCTACATTCTGCTCGCGGACAATCTCCTCCTGAAACTGAGGGGAAGGTCACTCTTTTCCGGACGGCAGCGAGAGCTTCCGGCCATGCTCTTCCTGTCGGTGTTCATCTGGCTCATCTTCGAAACTTACAACCTCGTCGTCCACAACTGGGCCTACGACGGCGTAGTTGCGCTGCACGGGATCCGCTGGTGCGGATACGCCCTGGCGTTCGCCACAGTCCTGCCCGGCATCTTTATCACCACCGATCTCCTGGAGCACTGGATTTTCGGCGGCAGAGGCGGTCCAACCGCATCCGAGTCGGAAGAGCTCCGAGAAAAGCCCGCGAGCGGCGTCTCCCGGATCTATGTTCTTCTGGGGATCGTTATGTGCGCGGCACCGCTTTTTTGGCCGCGCTACTTTTTCGCGACGATCTGGCTGGGGCCAATATTTTTGTTGGATCCGCTGATGGAGAAACTCGGCATTCGAAGCCTCTCGCTGTCCATCGTCTCCGGCGCGCGCCGCCGCGTTTGGAGCCTGTTACTGGGAGGGCTTGCCTGCGGGTTGCTGTGGGAGTTCTGGAATTTCTGGGCGGCGTCGAGATGGGTGTATACCGTTCCGTTTTTCGGGAGCTGGAAGGTATTCGAAATGCCGGTCCTTGGTTTCCTTGGATTTCCGCCCTTCGCTCTCGAATGCTGGATCCTGTACCACCTTATGCGCGAAGCCCTGCTGCGAACCCGGCCGCCCGCCCTGCGTGCCGCACTCTGGGTGCTGATCGGCGCCACTTGCCTTCTGGTCTTCTACGCGATCGATCACAAAACCGTCATTCGATTCGCCCAATTGCATTGACGATGGACGAAAAAACCCGTGAGTGGCAATGGTCAGTCTGCCGATGATCTGCGGTCGGGCCCCCGCAACCCGGGCGCCGATAATCGACCCGATCCTGCTTTTCAATCGTCAATCGTCAATTCTGAGGTGGAGTTCGCGCAAGTGCCGCGGTTCAAGCTCGGAGGGCGCGTCGAACATCAGGTCGCTCGCACTTGCCGTTTTGGGAAACGCGATGACCTCGCGAATATTCGGCTCATCGGCAAGCAGCATGACGAGGCGGTCGATGCCCGGCGCCATTCCGCCGTGCGGGGGAGCACCGTATTCGAAGGCTTCGAGCATGTGTCCAAAGCGCCGCTGCGCTTCCTCATCGCTGTAGCCAAGGCTCTTGAAGATTTTTGCCTGGATCTCCCGGCGGTGGATTCGAATGCTGCCGCTCGACAGTTCGTAACCGTTGCAGACGAGATCGTAGGCGTTGCAGAGCACCGAGCTCGGGTCGCTGTCCAGCCTGTCGAGATGTTCTTCGCGCGGCATCGTGAATGGATGGTGGGCAAACGTCCAGCGCTGCTCTTCGTCGCTCCACTCAAACATGGGGAAGTCGATAATCCAGCCGAAGGCGAGCAGGTCCGCCGGTGCCAGCTTGAGCCGGTCGCGGAATTCGAGGCGCAGCATCCCGAGAGCCTTGTTCGCAGTAGCAGGCTTGTCGGCGACAATGCACGCCAGATCCCCGGGGCCGGCGGCGAGAAGCCGCGCAGTCTCGGCGCTTTCTGCCGGGCTGAGCAGTTTGGCCAGAGTCCCCTTGAGCCCGTCCGGGGTCCATGTCAGAGTCGACACTCCCTGGGCGCCTGACGGCTTTGCGAGCTCCGTCAGGGTCTCCTGCTCTTTGCGCGAGTACGACGCGCAGCCCGGTGCCTTGAGGCCCTTGATCACTCCACCGGAGGCGATGGTTTCCTTGAAGATCCTGAACTCCGAACCCCTGAAGGTCTGAGTCAGATCGGCGAATTCCAGTCCGAAGCGCAGATCCGGCTTGTCGCTGCCGTAGCGGTTCATCGCGTCCGCGTAGCTCAGCCGGGGGAAAGGGGTCAGGATCCGCTTGTGCGGGACTACCGCGGGCACCAACCCCGTGATGAGCCCTTCCACGACGGCCAGCACATCGTCCCGCTCCACGAACGACATCTCCAGGTCGAGCTGGGTGAATTCGGGCTGGCGATCGCCCCGCAGATCCTCATCCCGCATGCAGCGCGCAATCTGAAAGTAGCGTTCGTAGCCCGCGACCATCAGGAGTTGCTTGAGCTGCTGCGGGCTCTGGGGCAGCGCAAAGAATTTCCCCGGCTGCACCCGGCTCGGCACGACATAGTCGCGCGCCCCTTCCGGCGTGGATTTGATCATCATCGGCGTTTCGATTTCGAGGAAGCCCTGGCTGTCGAGGTAATCGCGGATGAATTTGACGGCCTTGTGGCGCAGGATGATGTTTTTCTGCATCCGGGCCCTTCTCAGATCGAGGTAGCGATACTTCAGGCGCAGGCTCTCGTCGGTTTTGTAGCCTTCGTCGTCGAGCGGCATGGGAACCGGTTTCGCCTGATTTAGGATTTCAATCGTCTGTGCCAGCACTTCGACTTCGCCAGTGGGCAGGTTCGGGTTGACCGTTCCCTCAGGCCTGGGACGTACCTGGCCCTCGACCCTGACGACAAACTCGTTCCGGGCGCGGTCCGCAGCCGAATAAGCTGTGGCGAAGCTCGGGTCCGCCGTGACCTGGACGAGACCGGACCGGTCCCGCAGATCGATGAAGATGAGCCCGCCGTGGTCGCGTCGCCTGTGCACCCACCCTGCAAGCGTCACCGAATGTCCGGCGTGCGAACTCCTCAGTTCCCCGCAATTGTAGGTTTTGAGCATGGTCGTGGCTTCCTGTGAGGAAAAAGAGCAACGAATTCCACGAATTCAATTCGCGGAATTCGTAGCGGATTTGTCCCCAAAATGGGAATCGACGTAATCGTCAAGAATGGCGATAAAATCCGGGATGATTCCGGCGCCTTTCAGCGTGGTCAGGAGGCGCCCGTCGACGTAAACCGGCGCCCTGGGCTCCTCGCCCGTGCCGGGGAGCGAAATGCCGATGTTCGCGTGCTTGGACTCGCCCGGGCCGTTGACGACGCAGCCCATCACCGCAACCTTCAGTTCTTCGACGCCCTGATACCTCTGCTTCCACTCGGGCATGCGTTGTCTCAAGTGGCCCTCAATCTGATCCGCCATCTCCTGGAAGAACGTCGACGTCGTGCGCCCGCATCCCGGGCATGCCGACACTTGCGGCAGGAAGCTGCGGATCTCCAGCGACTGGAGGATCTGCTGGGCCACGCGAACCTCTTCAGCCCGGTCTCCGCCGGGGGCAGGCGTCAGGGAGACGCGGATCGTGTCGCCGATGCCCTCCTGGAGGAGGACGGCGAGCGAAGCAGCCGACGCGACGATCCCCTTGGCCCCCATCCCGGCTTCCGTCAGCCCGAGGTGCAGCGCATAGTCGCACTGCCGCGCCAGGTCGCGGTAGACATCGACCAGATCCTGAACGCCGGAGACTTTGGCGCTGAGAATGATTCGGTCGCGCGGCAAACCGTAGTCTTCAGCCATGCGCGCGGAATCCAGCGCGCTTCGGTTCATGGCTTCGACGAGTACGCCGCGGGCATCCTTGGGCTCAGGCCGCCTCACGTTTTCGTCCATTAGACGGGTCAGCAGGGCTTGATCCAGCGACCCCCAGTTGACCCCGATGCGAACCGGCTTGTCGTTCTCGATCGCAACATCGATCATCCGGCGAAAATTCTCGTCGTGCCTCTTCCCCACACCTACGTTGCCGGGATTGATCCGGTACTTGGCGAGCGCGCGGGCGCAATCCGGATGGTTGGTCAAAAGCAGGTGGCCGTTGTAGTGGAAATCCCCGATGACCGGTACCGTAACGCCCACGTCGTGCAGCCGGTGGACAATCTCGGGCACCACCCGTGCCGCTTCGCTGGTGTTGACCGTAATCCGGACAAGTTCCGAACCGGCTTCAGCCAGGGCCGCCACCTGGGACGCCGTTGAGGCTGCGTCCTGCGTGTCGGTGTTCGTCATCGACTGGACCACGATCGGCGCGCCGCCGCCCACCAATATGTTTCCGACACGAACCCCGACCGACTTCCTTCTTTCCGTTACTCCCATTGCCCCGCATTCTCCGGAAGCTGAACTGTAGCCCAACGAACCGTTACCATCAAGTGGCCAGTCGCTCAGTGATCAGTTGTCAGTTGTCAGCAGGCAATAAAGAAACTCCATGGCCGGTCAGGAGATTCTCGAGCTGCCGTCTGGGACTCTGGCAGCTGACAACTGGTAACTGGCAACTGAAATATCTCCCGTGATCAGCATACTTTCTTATGATAAAAGATTGCCTTCTTTCAAATCCCGTCGACGGAGATTGTCCGATGGTCAAATGGTACAGCCACCTCAACGAAACCGTGGGCCCGATCCTGTTGGACAGCGCGACGATCCAGAAGAGAGTCCTCGAATTGGCAGAGCAGATAACCAGGGATTACAAGGGCAAGACGCCACACCTGATCGGGATTCTCAAGGGCGCCAGCATTTTCCATGCCGACCTGGTCCGGTACATAGACCTCGGGGTCACATTCGATTTCATGGCTGTGGGAAGCTACGGTTCCGCCGTCAAGAGCAGCGGGGAGGTGCGCATCCTGAAGGATCTGGATGAAAGCCTTGAAGGAAAAGATGTTCTGGTCGTGGAGGATATCTTCGACACCGGCCTGACCTTGCACTACCTCCTGAACAACTTGTCATCGCGCGGTCCGCGCTCGCTCAAGGTCGTGTCGCTCCTGAGCAAGCCCTCGCGCCGGGAAATCGAAGTGCAGGTGGATTACGTGGGTTTTGAGATCCCCGACCAATTCGTGATCGGCTACGGACTTGACTACAGCCAACGATACAGGAATCTGCCCGATATCCGCATACTGAAGCTCAGCGCGGAGACACACGGCGCGCAGCGAAAAAACAAATAGGATCCCTGCGGTGAATTCTATCGCCCGCCGCTCAGCGTCGTCTCGCTGCCCGGGGCGGCTGCCTCATGGCCGTCATCGACGTGGGAGTGGAAGAACTCCCAATGCCATTTCATCATGGCTTCCCGTTTGCCCGGCGACCTGTAATAGCTGGTCTGCTCAAAGAGCCGAGTATAGTCGTCGCAGGAGAGCTGCTCGTGCTGCGTGCGCACAAAAGCCTTCTCTTCGTCGGTGATCATTTCGGGTTGAGCCAGCGCCGTGTCGATGACCATCTTCATCTGTTGAGTCCCTACTTTGCACCGTGCCGGAGGTGAGGGATGAAGAAATCCCCAGCGGCTCTTGCCCGCTGCAGCCTGGCTCAACGCCGCAAGAAGGATCAGGGTGCAGCCGGCGACTCGAAAAGGGAAGCTGGTTCGCGGCTCAATGAGACGCATTCCGAGACGTGCCTTTTTGCGCGACACGTCGAACCCGACCCACTGGACCACGGCGTCGGCGCTCAGGCGTCGGGGCAGTTCCACCGAAACCACCGCCCCAGTTGATACGACGGCGGCATCAACCAGAAGCCCCAGACCATCCCGGCTGTAGTCGACGCTCTCGCACCGGATGTCAAAGGCCTGACCCCGGCCGTCCGTGCCCCTTATTCGTGCCTCGCAGGTAATTCCTGCCCGGACATTGCTCCGCTTTTCGAGGTTCCCATCCATACAGGTGGCCTTATCGGCCACTACATCTTGTGTGTTTAGACACGACTGGTGACAGTCATCACAGTTGGCAAGGAATTCGTTGAGATGGCACGTTTTGCGAGGTCGTCAGTTGAGATCTTTCAGGAAGGAGGACCCAATCGGGAGTGCAAGGCCAAAGTTGTCGGCGATCGTCTGACCGAGATCCGCCATGGTCTTGCGAATGCCCAGGTTCACGCCTCCGGCGAGGGAATGCGAGTATACCAGGACGGGCACATATTCGCGGGAGTGGTCCGTGCTCGTGGTCGTAGGATCGCAGCCGTGGTCCGCCGTGATGATCATGCATTCCCCATCCCTCAGGGCGTCTCTCAAGTCCGGTAGCCGTCTGTCAAAAGATTCCAAACCCTCAGCGTAACCTTTAACGTCGTTGCGATGTCCCCAGAGCATGTCAAAATCGACCAGATTCGTGAAGATGAGCCCTCTGCCAGCGCGCGACAGTGCATTGAGGGTCTGGTCCACTGCCTCGCCGTTGCTGTGTGCTTCAAGACTTCCGCTGACCCCCTGACCGTCGAATATTGAAGGAATCTTGCCGACTCCGACCGTGTCCAGACCTCTTTCCTTCATCAGGTCAAGCAAAGTTCTTCCGGGTGGAGGGATGGCAAAGTCCTTACGATTTCCCGTGCGCTGAAAGTCACCGGGCACGCCGATGAAAGGCCGGGCGATCACTCTGGCTACGCGATCCTGTCCGTCGAGCAGTTTTCGCGCAATCCGGCAGATGCGATAGAGTTCCTCGATCGGGATGACTTCCTCGTGGGCGGCCACCTGAAAGACCGAGTCGGCCGAGGTGTAGATGATGGGCTGGCCGGTGCGCATGTGCAGCGGCCCGAGCTCTTTGATGATTTCCGTTCCCGAGGCTGCCTTGTTCCCGAGGATCTCGCGCCCGATGGAGGTCCGGAACGGATCGATGATCCTGGCGGGGAAGCCTCTCGGATAGGTCGGGAAAGGGGATGGCGTATAGATGCCTGCCATCTCCCAGTGGCCCACAGTGGTGTCTTTGCCCTTGGAATAGATCGCCGCCTTGCCGAACGATCCCTCGGGGCTTTCGTGCGGCTCGAGGCCCTCCAGGGGGCGGATGTTTCCCAGACCGAGCTTGCGCAGGTTCGGCAGAGACGGTCTTGCCGCAGCGATAATATGACCCAGCGTATCGCTCCCGGCATCGCCCCACTCCGCGGCATCGGGCATTTCCCCGATCCCGACGCTGTCGAGCACGATCAGGGCAAATCTGTCAAACCGCCTCATCATACCCCCGTGTCGGGAATTGCGGATTAAAGAGCGGCCGGGCAGGACAATCTTCAATTCGAAATCCGCAACTGCAGTTATCTTCCCAGGCTCGCAAGTACCCGCTTCCTCATGTCCCGCGCGTCTTCGAGTATTCTTTTCTCGTCGAGAGTGAGGACGCGCCGATCGAGCATTACGACCTTTCCGTCTATGATGCTTGCCGAGACGTCGGCGCCCTTCAGAGAATATACCAGCTGCGAGTAGACGTTGTAGAGAGGCTGGCCGTGGGCAGAGTCGGCGTCGACCAGGATCAGGTCGGCCTTCTTGCCGGCTTCCAACGACCCAATCTCCCTGTCAAACCCCAGAACACGCGCCCCGCCGAGTGTGGCCAGCTCGAGGACCGTAGCCGCCGGCAAGGCTGCGGGATCCATGGTCACCAGCTTGTGGAGTTTGGCCGCAAAATCCATCACTTCGAACATGTCGAGATTGTTGTTGCTGGCCGCTCCGTCCGTGCCCAACCCTACGGGGATCCCGAGCGCGAGCATTCGCGGCACGGGCGCCGTGCCCGAAGCAAGTTTCATGTTGCTTTCGGGATTGTGGGTCACGCCTGCTCCACGTTTCCTGACGATCGCGAGATCCTCCTCGGTGAGCCAGACACCGTGGTTGACGAATACGTTCGGACCAAGCACGCCCAGGCCGTCCAGCCACTTTATCGATGTCGTATTGTATTTCTCGCTGATTTGCCGCACCTCGTCGCGGGTCTCCGAAACATGAATCGTCAGGGGGACGCCGTACCGGTCCGCGAGGGCTTTGCAGGCCTTCAGGGTCTCTGCCGTGTTGGTGTACGGGGCGTGGGGAGCGACCACGGGGGTGATCAGGTGGTTGCCTTTCCAGCGTTTGATGTACTTTTCGGTGTACGCCAGTGCCTCTTCCGGCGTCCTGCTGTCCGGAGAGGGGAACTGAAGAACCGTCTCGCCGAGGACGCCCCGCATTCCCGCCCGGAAGGTCGCCTCGGCCACCCGGTCCTCAAAGTAGTACATGTCCGCGTATGTGGTTGTGCCTGAACGGATCATCTCGAGGCAGGCAAGTGCCGTGCCTTTCTCGACGAAATCCCCGGTGACGTTCTTCGCCTCGGCGGGGAAGATGTACTTTTGCAGCCATTCCATGAGCGCGAGGTCGTCCGCGATCCCGCGCAGAAGCGTCATGGGCGCGTGGTTGTGGGTGTTGACGAGACCGGGAAGCACGATCTTTCCGCGGGCGTCGATGGTGCGCTTCCCCTGGTACGTTTCCGCGACTTGCGCCGTCGGGCCGACCATGACAATCCTCTCCCCGCGAACGGCAACAGCACCGTCTTCGAGCACGCGCCGCGTGCCGTCGAGCGTTACCACCGTTCCGCCGGTGACGAGGATATCCACCCGCTCCTTCCCGGGAAGGGGCGGGGTCGAGACGGCAAGAGCGATCCAACAGGCTACGACTGAGAATCGTATGCGCATGTATGGTGTCTTAGTGTCTTGGTGCCTTGGTGATTTGCTTTTTAGAGCCCGGCCTTTCCACATCGAGAAAGCGATTGTCGAAGGGCAACGGGAGCAGCTTGCTGAGGCGGTACTTCGCCGTCCGCCCGCTCAGGTTTGCAAGCACGATTTCAATGTCGCCGCAGTATTCCCAGAGTATCTGGCGGCACGCTCCGCATGGAGGCGTCAACACCTCGCTGTCCGCCACGATGGCGATGCGACGGAACGCTCCCTCCCCTTCGGAGAGGGCTTTCCACACCGCCACCCGCTCGGCGCACACAGTGAGTCCGTAAGTGGAATTTTCGACGTTGCAGCCTCCGAAAACCCTGCCTCCGCGAGTCTGCAGTGCCGCCCCGACCTTGAACCCCGAATGCATGGCGCGTGCCTTCAACCGGGCGCGCCGGGCGGCGGCGATCAACTCCGAAAGCTTCATCATGGCCGCGGCGCCTCCTTTGAGATCAGGTCATGGAGCGCGGGAACGGTCGCGCACAGGAGGGCGATGAACTGCTCCTTGACGCGCTCCGTGGTGTCCATGACCTCCTGATGGCTGAGCTTGCGCGGCAGGATGCCGGCAGCCATGTTTGTAATGCAGGAGATGCCGAGCACGCGCACACCCATCTGGTTTGCCGCGATGACCTCCGGCACGGTCGACATTCCCACGGCATCCGCGCCTATCGTGCGGCACATCCGTATCTCTGCGGGGGTCTCGTAGCTCGGGCCGCTCAGCCCGACGTACACCCCCTGGCGCAGCGCGATGCCGTGGCGTCCGGCGACCCGGAGTGCGGTCTCGCGCATGGCGGCGTCATAGGCTTCGCTCATGTCCGGGAAGCGCGCGCCCAACTCGCCGATGTTGGCACCGATGAGCGGATTGGTGCCCGTCATGTTGATGTGATCCGTGATGAGCATCAGGTCACCCGGGCGGAAGTTGAAATTTACGCCCCCGGCCGCATTGGTGACGATCAGCTGGCGGATTCCCAGGAGGCCGAGGACGCGCACCGGGAAGACCACCTCGCTCATGGAGTAGCCTTCATAAAAATGCACTCTCCCCTGCAGTGCGGCGGCCGGGACACCCTCAGCATCTCCCAAGACGAGCTTTCCGGAGTGACCCACGATCGTGGAACGGGGGAAGTTCGGCAGTTCATCGAAGGGAATGCTCACCGGATTTTGGAAAGTGTCGGCATAGGCGCCCAGGCCGGAGCCGAGGATCATGCCGAGAACCGGGCTTCCCTGGTATCTCGTGCGGATCGCGGCTACCGTTTCCTGGAGTTTCGAGTACATGGCCACTCTCCTCCCTGTGTCTGGCGTCTCCGTGTCTTCATTGCAGGGGCGACCCTCAGGTCGTCCGCGTGTGCGCCCGGGCGACCTGACGGTTGCCCCTGCTATAGGATCGTCTTTTTGACCAGTGGCGGGCGCTCGACTCGTTCGGGGCCGACGACATACGATTCCGCGATGCGTCGCTGCGATTCGAGACGGCGCTCCTCGTCATTGTAATAGATCGTGCAAAGCGGCTCGCCCTTCGCCACGCTGTCGCCGACCTTCTTGTGAAAGCGGATCCCGACCGCGGGATCGATGATGGAGTCCACGGTTTCCCTTCCTGCCCCGAGAACGCACAACGCGAGTCCGATCTTTTCCGTGTCCATCGACTGCACGATTCCGGCTCGAGGGGACGCCAGCGGCGCGCTCCGTTTTGCCGTGGGGAGTAGGGAATAATCCTCGACGATCCTCGGTTCCCCGCCTTGAAGCCCCACGACCTCGCGGAATTTCGCGAGCGCTTTGCCCGAGTCGACCGTCGCCCGATAGAGCTTCCGGCCCTCTTCAACGCTGACCGCGGCTTCGCCCAGTACCATGCAGTGTGCCGCGAGTTCGGCGCAAAGGTCGACGAGGTCCGGCGGCCCGCCTCCTTTGAGGACCTCGAGGCATTCGATCACTTCGAGGGCGTTGCCGGCGCAATCCCCGAGCGGCTGGTTCATATCCGTGACCAGGGCGACCACCCGTTTACCGCAGGCCTTTCCCAGCGTCACCATCGCGCGAGCGAGGCTTTCGGCCTCGTCCTGCCTCTTCATGAAGGCGCCGCTGCCGGTTTTGAC
>Ga0316628_100002929_pt1 | contig 12930 bp, 6 predicted proteins | sample OWC_Aug_M2_C1_D5_FD_207648 | JGI IMG/M metagenome (GOLD analysis project Ga0316628, IMG submission 207648) | Wetland soil microbial communities from Old Woman Creek delta, Ohio, United States - OWC_Aug_M2_C1_D5_C | ecosystem: Environmental > Terrestrial > Soil > Wetlands | place: USA: Ohio...
GCCGGCAACGGAGGGACCATGGCGATCGAGCTGACCAAGCAAGAGAAGGACCTGCTCGCGTCGATGTTGGAGAAGGAGCTGGAGGACATCCGCTCGGAGTTCCACCACACCAAGGGATTCGATTACAAGGAAAGCCTCAAGGGACGTGAGGCCCTGGTCCGCGGCTTGCTCGGCAAGCTGGCCGCCTAGCCCCCGCCGGCGATCCAAGACAGGTTTCGTCGCCGGCAACGCGTCTTGATTTGTCATCCCGGCCCGTTTCCCCTATAATCGCTCGCCACATGAGACCCCTGCTGAAGCCCGCCGCCTTCCTGACAGGTTGCGTCGTGCTACTCGCTCACCCGCTCGCGGCCGGCCCGGCGGCCAAGGAAGCGAGGGCCGCCAAGATGGCCGCCCCCATCAGGATCGACGGCGCCCTCGACGAGGCCGCGTGGAGCGCGGCGCCGGTCCTTTCGGGCTTCCTCCAGTTCCAGCCGGAGCGGGGCGCCGCCGCCTCCGTTGCGACCACCGTCCGGATCCTCTACGACGGAAAGGCCATCTACCTCGGATTCGAGAACGCCGACCCGGAGCCGGACCGGATCGCCGCCCGGATCACCAAGCGGGACGCCGAGCTCGACGCGGACGATGCCGTCGTGATCTTCCTGGACACCTTTGCCGACCGGCGGACCTGCTATTATTTCGTGACCAACCTCCTGGGGACCCAGGCGGACGGGAGGATCACGGATAACGGGATGACCGAAGACACCACTTGGGACGGAGTCTGGAGATCGGCCGGACGGAAAACCGAAACGGGCTGGACCGTTGAGATCGGGATCGATCTCTCGAGCCTGAAGTACCGTCCGGGCCGGGAGACGGCTTGGGGCCTGGGACTGGTACGGATCTTCCCGAGACGGCTCGAGCGCGACTGCTGGCAGGGCCTGGTGGACGCGCCGGCCAAGGTGTCCCAGTTCGGCCTCCTCGCCGGACTGGACCTCCCGACGGCCCCTCAGCGGCTCCAGGTCATTCCCCACGTCGTCGGCAAGCTCGAGGATTGGAGGACCGTCGGGGCCGAGGCCGGTCTCGACGCCCGCTACGCGTTCACCCAATCCGTATCGGGCAACCTCACGGCCAACCCCGACTTCGCCACGGTCGAGGCCGACCAGGAGCAGATCAACCTGACCCGGTTCGAGCTGAGCCTGCCCGAGAAGAGGAACTTCTTTCTGGAGGGCTCGGAGATCTACAGCCAGAGGATCCGCCTCTTCTACTCGCGCCGGATCGGGGACATCTACGGCGGGGCCAAGGTCTACGGGAAGGCCGGCGGCTTCGAGTTCTCGGGGTTGACCGCTCAGACCAAGCCGGACGAGGAGCTTGGAATGAACTCGGCCAACTTCTCCGTCGTCCGGGTGAAGAAGGACGTCTTCAAGGACTCCGTGGTCGGGTTTCTCGCCGCCAACAGGCTCGTCGGGGGCCGGAACACGGGGACGGCCGGGCTCGACACGTCCATCAATTTCTCTAACGCGTTCCACTTCACGGGGCAGCTGGCGATGAGCTACGGCGAGGCCAAGGGCAGCAACATCGCCTTCTTCGTGCGCCCCTCGATCGACACGGCCACGTTCCATTTTCACGTCCGGTACACCCAGCTCGGCTCGACCTTCGGCGACAACGCCAACGCCGTGGGATTCGTCAGCGACGACAACCGCCGCGAGCTCGATTCGGCACTGGAGAAGACCTTCTGGCTCAAGCGGGGCTTCCTCGAAAGGATCGGCTACGGCTCGAACTACAACATCTACTGGGGGCTCGAGGGCACGCTGAGGTCGTGGCAGATCGACCAAACCCTGGCCTTCGATCTCAAGAACAAGTTCTCGCTCGAAGCCGATCTCACCGAGGAGTACAAGCTGTTCGAGGAGGAGTTCCGCAACCGGGAGATGCTCTTCACCCTCGGCTACAACACGCGGGAGTGGCAGCAGGCGAGCGTCGCTTATGGCTTCGGCCGGAACTTCGGCCTGGACTTCCGCCTCGTCAAGGGGACGGTCAACTTCAAGTTCTTGCGCGATCTCTCGCTCGAGTACGGGCTGACGCGCCTGGTCTTCGAGCCGGACCCGGAGGGCGAGAGCACCTGGATCCACTCGCTCCGGACGACCTACAATTTCACGAACGACCTGTTCCTGAAGCTCTACTATCAGGTCAATTCGGCCATCGACAAGATGGCCATCCAGGCGCTGTTCGTCTACCGCTTCCAGCCGCCCTTCGGCCTCATCCAGCTGGCCTACCAGAGGGGTTCGACGGTCTTCGGCGTGGCCGGGGAGCGAACGGACACGCTGTTCATGAAGGTCGCCTACATGTTCTAGCCCGCGACGGGCGCCGGTCATGCCCTCGGAAATACTCGTTAGAGGGGATTCTTTCCTTAGGGCCTTGCGCGAGTCTGAGAGAGGAGACGGTTATGGAATCATTCAGATCTTGGCTCGATAGGCCGTTCAACCCACGCCGCATCTCGGAGTCGAGACGGCGCAAGGCTCATGGCGTGACCATCAGATACAAAGGCTCCTTCGGCCGGTCGGTCATCAAGGCCGTGATCGTGCTGGCGCTTCTGGCCGTCACATCGAACGCCATCGGCGAACGTCCGGGCCCGGACTTGGGGGCGAAAGGACCCGTCACCGAATCCCGCTAACCTCGGGCCTCCCTCCCTTCTGGCGCTCCTGCCCTTGCTTGAAGCTAAAGCTCGCCGTATGCTGGCTCTTACTCCCTAGTGTCTATCTTTATCCTTAGATTCGCCATGGTCAATCATATTCAGTATCATCATTCCGGCGTACGCCCCAACAAGAAAGCCAATGACCTTGAGCGGGGGCGGGCCATAGATCAGGGCTAAGATGCAGGCCGCGAGAATGAGAAAATAGGGTGTCATTGCGTCGCTCCCTTCTGATTATCCTCTGTTTATATAAGGCTCCTCAGACTCAGGCTATCACCTTTGGTGATGAGCCCGGGGGTGAAAGAAGGATAGTAGCCTAACGGTGCTTAGACTAGACCTGGAATATCAGGGGAAAACTAGTGCCGGTGGAGGGAATCGAACCCACAAGAGCCTTGCCGCCGTTCTCGAGGTTGATCAGCCGGATGCCCCGGGTTGCCTGCCCCGGCGCGCACACCTGCTCGGTTTGTCTGCGCCGCGCGCGGCCAGGCGGAACCGCCTCGCTACTTCAGGCCATCGACGAGATAGAGATCCATGAGCCGCCGCGCGAAGGTGTAGACGTAAGCCGAGCCGTCAGGCGTCACGGAAAGCCCGTCGGGAGGCCAGACGCCCGTTGGGTCCGGGGGCCCGATCTCCTTCCAAAATTCACGCCGGCCCGTCGCCGGGTCGACGCGGAACACGCGTATCCGGAACCCCGACGTCTGCTGGACGTAGAGACGGTTATCAGCGGCCCAGCCGACGCACGATTCGTCCGGCCCGATGCCGGGGATGGGGAGGGCGTCGCCCCCCGCCAGAGACTGCAAGAAAGTGCGCAACGCGGGATCCCGGACGACAAAGTGGCCACTGGCGGATATACCCGATGTGTCGAGGCACGAAGCAGGGCCGCTGATGACGAAGCCCTGCCCAAAGGGTTTCAGCGGAGTGCCGCCGTCGACGTCCTGGATGTACATTCGCCACGCCTCCCCGGGCTTGTTTGCGCCCCAGACGATCTTCCGCCCGTCTGGGCTGAATGTCCCGATCTGGTAGGAGAGGGGTTCGGTCGGCAGCTCTCTCGTCGGACCAGGCCCGGTCGGAAGGAGAACGATCTGCTGCTCGTGCGGGGATCCGAAGTGCGCCATCGTCAGGACCCATTTGCCATCGGCCGACAGATCGTATGCGGTCCCGCTCCCGATCCGAACGGGCTCGGAACCATCCATCGGGCGAAGGTACACCGCGTGGTCCGGACCGCCGCCCTCCCCGTACTCGTTGAAGACCAGCGTCTTTCCGTCGGATGAGAGCTTGACGAGAGCGGTTATGTCCATCCAGGAAAAGTCACGGTCCTCGAGTGCCCCCGCCGCTCGGCCCCACAGCTCCCGGCGGCGCTGCTCCTGCGCGAGAAGGACGCGGCCGTCCGCACCGACGTCGAAGAGATGGATGGCAGTGAGGGTCCGGAAGACGATCCGCTCGCGGCCCGAAAGTGTCACGGCATAGAGGTCCTTCGCGAGACCGGTCCGCCCGCCCGCGAACCAAACTTCGTCCCCTTTGGGAGACCAGGCGAGCCCGTTGATGTAAAAAAATGAAGCCGCGAGGACGGTCCGCTGTCCGCGCAGATCCACGACTGCGACGGCGCTCTCGGGGCTGTTGACGGCCGGGAAGTCCAGAAAGGCAATTCTGTCACCGCGCGGGGATACCCTTGGATTGGCGATCCAGCCGCCTGTCTCGTAAAGCACGCGGCCAATCGGGAACTCGAGCCGTGTCTTTCCGTTCGCCAGGCGCACGACGGCGAGCTGTTTTCCGTCGGGGGCCCAATCCGCGAACTGGATGCCTTCGTCGCGGTCACGCGCGCCGCCGCCGGCTAGGGGTGCACTCGCGAGCATGCCCTCCTGCGAGGTCGGCACTACAGCGGTTTTCGGAACGGCGTTTCTGAGGAGCGCCATCTCTCCCGTGGTCGACATGCCAGCGAGCACGGTGGCGGAGAAACCGAGGGCTCGGGACTCCCTGCTGTCAAGCCGAGTGAAGAAGATTTCGTACGGGCTGCCGTCCCAGGAAGCGCTGTAGACGATCGTCTGGCCGTCGGGCGCGAAGCGAGCGGCGTCGACCTGGCCGCGCCGGAACGTGAGACGCGTGATCTTGGAAACGCCGGATCGCCGGCTCGATCGGTAAACGAGAAATCCAGCGCAAATCGTCACGGCGACAGCCAGAGCGGCGCCGAAGAACAGCCAGGAACGCGAGCCCCTGCGCGTGATGACGGCTCCCGTCGTTCCGCTCGCAACGGCGGAACCTGAGAGGACCTGCAGGTCGAAGGCGATGTCTCGTGCGGACTGGAAACGCTCCCCCGGTTTCTTCTCCAGGCAGTGCCGCACGATGCGCTCGAGCGCGGGCGAGGGGCCGAAAGCAGAGGCCGTGATCTCCGGCGGGTCCTCCTTCAGGATCGCCGTCATGCTTTCAGCTGCCGTCTCGCGCCCGAAGCCCTGCCGCCCCGCCAGCATTTCGTACAGGACTGCACCGAAGGAGAAGATATCCGAGCGGTGATCCACTGGCTCGCCACGCACCTGCTCCGGGGACATGTAGGCGACCGTCCCCATCACGGTGCCCGCGTCGGTGTGCCGCTCGACAGAAAGCGTGCTCGACCCTGGAACCAAAGGCGAACCCAATCTCTTGGCGAGACCGAAGTCGAGCAGCTTCACACGCCCCTCGTGCGTCACGAAGACGTTCTCCGGCTTCAGGTCGCGATGGACGATTCCTTTTTCGTGGGCCGCGGCGAGCCCCTCGGCAATCTGCACGGCGAGATCGGCGGCCTTGCGGGCAGGAAGCGCGCCGTTCGCGAGGCGGGCCCGCAGGGTCTCGCCTTCGAGGAGCTCCATGACGGCGTAGGCGGTTTCCCCCTGCCGCCCGAAGTCGTGAATGGCGAGGATGTTCGGGTGGGAAAGCTGCGCGACTGCGCGGGCTTCGCGCTCGAATCGGACGAGGGCCTCGGGATTGTCGGCCAGGTCGGCGGGGAGGACCTTAACGGCCACGTCACGGCCGAGGTTGGCATCGCGGGCGCGGTAGACCTCGCCCATCCCCCCTGCGCCGAGCGGGCCAAGGATTTCGTAAGGGCCGACCCGCGTCCCGGTTGCGAGCATCATATCCCCTCCACGGCTGCCGAGTTCAGGACTAGCGCTTTCTGCCCCGGCTCTTTCACGACTCGACGTTTTTCGATAGTTTTAGATATTTTTGGGCACACTTTAGGCGCCCCTATAGGCTATAATCCGAGAAGCAGGCAGAGAGAAAGAATTTCTTATCATTGGGTCACTCTCGAAATCAATTCTTCCGGCATAATGCGTAAAGAAGGAAACATGGCTTGGAACACAACGCATTGTTGGCATATTTTCATCTTTTTCCGCCAGCTTTCCTGGATCTCGCCATTACAGATTGTCCCATTAATAAACCAACAAAGATGTCCAGCGCGAAATTCCCAAGCTGGGCAAGTTCGCTTTGTCTCCACAGGACATTTTTGTGTCTCCCAGCAGGGTTTAGCCTTTTTGGGAGGCAATTTTTTCATGGCCAAAAGAAAGAGGGCCTGGCGTTCTATGTGCACTGGAATTTTTCTCCAACCTTGCTCAAAACTCTGGATGGCTTTGAGAGATACACCCATTAACTGTGCCATTTGGCCCTGCGTTTTTCCAAGATACAAACGAATTTTTGAAAACTCCTTCTTTTCCATATAATCAGATCCTCCCAATAATTCCTTTGATACCAATATGGCTGGATCTCAAATCCACTGGTCTCTTTTCTATGACAAACCTGACGGAGCCAATCTCCAGAGATAATTTTCATAAACTCACATTCCTTATTGACAGACCTTTCTCAGGGCCCTAGAATGATACCACAATGTGGTAGTGAATAATAGGGCTCTAAAGGAAAAAAGGAATGCCGATCAAGGATCCTTGCCAAGCATTCGCTGCGGGTGCCGTTGTCTCCGGAAAATACCGGATCCTCGAAGAGATCGGCCGCGGCGGGATGGGAGAGGTTTACGTAGCTATGGACACGACCCTCGGGCGGAAGGCGGCCTTGAAGGTCTTGCCGGCGAAATTTTCCTCGGATAAGGACCGCCTGAAACGTTTTCAAAAAGAAGCCAGGGCGGCTTCGGCGCTGAGCCATCCGAACATCGCGCACATTTACGAGATCGGCACGGAAAGCGGGCTCCACTTCATTTCGATGGAATACGTAGAAGGGAGACCGTTGTCGACGGAAATCGCCGATGCTCCACTGGAGACGGGGAGGCTTCTTGATATCTCCATTCAGATCGCCGACGCCCTACGGGAAGCTCATACGAAGGGGATCATCCATCGCGATCTCAAGCCGGCCAACGTTGTTCTGGCTGTCTCCGGGCGGCCGGTAATTCTTGATTTCGGCCTGGCCAAGGTTTTTCAGCCGAATGAGTTGGAGCAGACAGCCACACTTTCTGTTACGGCGCCTGGAGCCGTATTCGGCACAATTCCGTATATGAGTCCCGAGCAGGTGCGCGGGCTCGACCTGGATCAGCGCACGGACATCTTCAGTTTCGGAGTGGTGCTTTATGAGATGGCCACAGGTCGTCCCGCCTTCACCAGACAAACAACGGCCGAAACGATCGAGCAGGTTCTGCTCCACCAGCCGGAAGCGGTCGCCCGGCTCAACTACAATGTCCCTGCTGAGTTGGAGCGAATTGTCCGGAAGTGCCTGGAAAAGGACCGTGAACGCCGTTATCAAAGTGCGCAGGAGATCTTGATCGATCTCCGCCGTCTGCAAAGCGATCGGCAATCTCCGGAAGCCGTCGCCGTCGACGGTTCCACACCCTCCATCGTTGTGTTACCTTTCGAGGATCTCAGCCCCGCCAAAGACAACGAATATTTCAGCGACGGCCTCACCGACGAGATCATCACGGACCTTTCGCAGATCGAGCAGCTAAGGGTCATCTCCCGCACCTCGGCGATGGCCCTGAAAGGCAAGGCCGGGAATGTCAAAACGATCGCCCGGGAATTAAATGTGAAGTATGTCCTTCAAGGGAGCGTTCGCAAGGCCGGAAGCAACCTGAGGATTACGGCCCAGTTGGTCGATGCCACTGCCGACACCCTCCTGTGGGCGACCAAGCTGGACGGGACTCTCGATCAGGTGTTTGATATCCAGGAGAAGGTGTCCCGGGCCATCTTGCAGGCCTTTAATGTCCGCTTGACTCCTGAGCAGAATAAGGGCTTAGCCGACCGGCCGATCCAGAACCCGCACGCCTACGAAAGCTACCTACGCGCTCGCCACGCCATGTGGTCCTGGACCGCGGCTGCATTCGCGGAGGCCGAACGAGAACTGCGAAAATCGTTGGAGCTGCAAGGCGAAAACGAATTGCTGTATGCGACGCTCGGTTGGGTGCGTGTCATGAGCGTGGAAGCCGGCCTGCAAAATGAAGAGTTCCTCGAGAAGGCGGAGGAATGCGCCAGGGCAGTCTTAAGACTCAGTCCCGAATCTCCGTATGCCAGCAGCCTGCAGGGGCTGATCGCGTACAAGCGAGGGAATACCCAGGCTGCCGTCATCCACCTCAAACGAGCGAACATGCTCATAGCAAACAACCCGGATGTCCTGGCTGCGCTTTCCTATTGCTACTGTCTCGCGGGCAGAGAGGCGATGGCCAGGCCGCTGGTGGAAGACCTTCTTAAAGTCGATCCGCTCACACCCATAAACTACGCTATTCGGGGCTTTCTGGAGTATCCCGAGGGACATCGCGCTGTCGATTACTATCGGAAAGCCTTTGAGCTGGGCCAGGAAATGCCGGTTCTCTACTTGTTCTTGGTGTGGACCCTGGCGAGCGAGGGGCAAAAAAATGAGGCTGCTAGAGTGATCGGCCTGTTGACAGCTAAGTTCGGCGGGACACTGTTCGCGCGGTTTGGTGAGATCGTGAATTTCGCCCTGCAGGGAAACAGGGATGGGCTGCTGGCGGCCCTGACGCCGGAAGTTCAGGATGCCGCCGGGCGGGTGGAGTATTTTTCGCGGTTGCTGGCGGACTGCTGCGCCCTGGCCGGCGCAGACGCGGAGGCCATCCATTGGCTTGAGAATGACATCCGGCTGGGCTTCTTCAATTATCCGTTTCTTGTGCATAATCCATTCTTATCAGGCCTCAAGGCTAATCCCCAATTCGAAAATATTCTGGAGAAGGCAAGACTTTTATGGACGAATTTCCAGGAGTAATAAAGAGTCGCGGCGCTAATCGATGCGGGGATTTGGCGTATGCACTCTGAGAGGATGAGAGGATGACCCTCGCTGTCAGCATGAAGCTCGGCCCTTACGAAATCCTTGGCCCGCTCGGCGCAGGGGGGATGGGCGAGGTTTACAGGGCGAAGGACACCCGTCTGGCCCGAGAGGTGGCCGTCAAGGTGCTCGCAAAAACGCTGAGCGAGGACCCCGCCTCGCTGGCGCGCTTCGAGCGTGAGGCCAGGGCCGTGGCGGCGCTCTCCCACCCCAACATCCTCGCTATTTTCGATCTGGGCCGCGAGGGCGAAACCATCTACGCCGTCATGGAGCTGCTCGAGGGGGAGACCCTTGAGCAGCGGCTGGTCCAGGGTCCCCTGCCCGTGTCCAAGGCTGTAGACGTCGCGGGACAGATCGCCCAGGGCCTGGCCGCCGCGCACGAGAAGGGCATCGTCCACCGGGACCTGAAACCGGCCAATATCTTCCTAACCAAAGGAGGGCCGGTCAAGGTTTTGGATTTCGGGCTGGCGCGGATGGCCGAGGGCGCAGCCGCCCTGGAGGATATGACATCGCGGACTCTCACAGCCAAGCCGGTCACGGGTCCGGGGGTGATGCTGGGGACGGTTGGATACATGGCCCCGGAGCAGGTCCAGGGAAAGGCCGCGGACGGCCGCGCGGACCTGTTCGCTCTGGGTGCGGTGATGTATGAGATGGTAGCGGGCCGGCGGGCCTTTGAGGGAGCCTTCGCGGTCGAGACGCTGAACGCCATCCTTAAGGCGGACCCCCCGGAGTTGAGCGGCGACACTCCGGCAAGCATTCCGCCGGCCCTGGAAAGGGTCATCCGGCACTGCCTGGAAAAGAACCCTGAGGAGCGCTTCCAGTCCGCCCGCGACCTGGCTTTCGCCCTGAGGTCGGTCGACAGCGCGAGCGGGGGCGCTGCCGCGACCGTCGGCCGGGCACGACGGCGACTTCCGAGAGTGGCCTGGTGGGCGGCAGCGGTCATGGCTGCCGCCGGCCTGTTCGTTGCGGGGCGTCTGATCGTGCCTGCGCCTCAGGCTTCCACGCCGACGTACCGCCAACTGACGTTCGAAAGAGGAGCGATCCACCATGCGCGCTTCGCCCCGGACGGCGAGACCATTGTCTACGGCGCGGCCTGGGAAGGGGGGCCGATCAAGGCTTACCTTATGCGCGCGAGCGGCGTCGAGTCTCAGCCACTCGCGCTGCCCGCTTCGGATGTTCTGTCGGTGTCGTCGAAAGGCGACCTCCTCCTGTCCCTCGGCGCCAGCTTATCGGGCTGGATCACGAAGGGAATGCTGGCCCGTGTCGACCTCCTGGGGACGACGCCCCATTCGATTCTCGACGGGGTTACCGAGGCGGACTGGCTGCCCGATGGGGAGCAGATGGTTGTCGCCCACAGGGTCGGCGGCCGGGACCGGCTCGAATTTCCCAAGGAGCACATCGTTTACGAGACGCCCGGCTATATCTCCCACGTCCGCGTATCGCCACACGGCGACCGGGTGGCCTTCCTTGACCACCCGATATACGGCGACGACCGGGGCTGGGTGTCGACCGCCGACCGCGAGGGGAATGTCCGGAGGCTGACCGGAGAATGGAAAGGCCTCGAGGGGCTGGCGTGGACTCCGGATGGCCGCGAGATTTGGTTCACCGGAGTAAGCTCTTTGAGGGGTTATTACTTTGCGCTCTACGCCGTGTCGCCCTCCGCAACTCCTCGTACGCCGATTCGCCTCGTTTGGAGCATCCCCAGCGATATCTGGATCCTAGACATCCAGCGCTCCGGCCGCGTGCTCTGCCACGTAGGGTTCCTCCAGGGAATCGTTTTCGCGCGTTCCTCTCCCGGCAACCCCGAGCGCGAGACGGGATCGCTCCGCTTCTCACGCGCGCGCGGGATCTCGTCGGACGGCAAGCAGGTCTTGCTGACCAACTATGATCAACGCAGCGGCGACGAATACCAGGTTTTCCTCCGCCCCACCGACGGCGGCTCCGCCATGCGGCTCGGCCCCGGCGAGGCGACGGACCTCTCGGCCGACGGCCGCTGGGTGCTCAGCGCCGTTCCCGGTGAGAACCCGCACTTGATGCTTCTCCCCACCGGGCCTGGCGAGGCAAGGACGATTCCCGCCGAGGGCCCCACGACCGTCGACGCCCGCTTCCTTCCCGACAGCCGGCAGGCGATCGTCATCTCCGCCACATCCGACATGAAGAGGCGGGCCTTTCGGGTCACCCTCGACGGAACCTCTCCCGCCGAACCGCTCCCCAAGCTGGACGAAGCGCTGGCCAGGCTGCCCGCTTTGGCCATTGGTGATTTTCACGTCAGCCCCGACGGCCGGCGCGTGGCCTTATGCCACGAGGGGCAAGCCTTCGTGGCCCCAGTTGAAGAAGGCGAGATCGCGGCGATCCCCGGTTTCGGCGCCGGAGACCGACTGGTGCGTTGGGCCGGCAACGAGAACGAGGTCCTCGTAGTTTCGTGGAGCGGCAATACCGGGCGGGTGGACAAGCTTGACGTTCAAACAGGGCGTCGAGAGCTACTGAGGGAGATCGAGCTCAGCGACCCGGCGGGACTCACCGACGCACCCCGGGTTTGCATGTCCCCGGACGGCGGGGCCTACGTTTATTCCGCCATCCGCGACCTTAACATACTCGTCGTCGTCGAGGGGCTGAAGTGAGCCGCCTTCCCGTTGTCCCGGCTCTTTGAGATTCCGGTTTTCCCAGAGCCGTAAATCCGGTCTTCTGTCCCGAAATAGGCCAAGCAAGGCACGCCCAGAGGCGTTTTGCAGGGTTTCCAACCCGGCCCATACCAAGTAGGGCAGAAACGGCCGATCTCGCCTCTGGAGGCGTTTGCGACGGGATTTTGGCGGGAATAGAGGTGGGCCTAAAGGTACATACCCACAAAGCGGTCAAAAAAAGAACTTTGGGCTGACTTAAAGCAGGCGCTGATCGACTTTGATTATCCCTTGCATATCGATTGGAATCAACCATTTGGCTATCTTTATGAGAACACAATGCTCGGAGAGCTTAGGGGGTTACCCCCTGATGAATTTTGGGAGCAAATGAGGGTACTCCTGACCACTCCGCATGGTCAGGAACAAATAGAGCGTGCCTGAGAGGATTCGAACCTCCAACCTTTGGATCCGGAGTCTAACGCTCCATATGCCCGGTTGGTATTAAGTACCTGAGAGCGGATTGATTCCCCAGTGCGAGCGCGTGGGGGGCAACGGGTCTGGTCATTGAAAGCCGCGTTCGGCGCCCTTTGGGGCTATCAGGGCCTGGGCAGACCACCCCCGCCGTGTCACACCGGTGTCACAGATTGTGCCGAATCTCGCCTAATTCTGACTAATGGTGCGTAAAAGGAAGACGAGGAAGATCAGGGGAAAACTGGTGCCGGTGGAGGGAATCGAACCCACAAGAGCCTTTCGGCCCACAGGATTTTGAGTCCCGCGCGTCTGCCAGTTCCGCCACACCGGCACGGTGGCATAACTATAGGAGAAATACTGGCCCGATTCAAGGGACGGGAACGGCCCTGGTGGCAACCTTCCTGGGAGTATGACGTACCTAACAGAGACGGACCCGAGGCTCGACACCTGACTCAGACAGCCGGCCGGACGAGCCCGTTATGAGGGCTGAAATGAAAAAGCCGCTTCTCCTGTTCCTTCTTCCCATCCTTGCACTGGCCATGGTCTGCAAAAAGCCGACCGTGCCGACCTCGCCTGCTGCTGCTGCTGGCGAGCCCGCCGGTCCCTTCCCGGATCCGGTCTACTATGATCTCAAGATCGACACCGACTACGAAGCCGGGACGATCACCGGCGATTGCCTCTTACGCCTGAAGAACAGCGCGAAGGTCGCCGTCGCCTCCGTCCCCCTGAACCTCTATCGCCTGATGGAAGTCGTCTCCGTCACCGACGGCTCGGGCCAGGCGCTGAAGTTCACCCAGAGCGTCCGCATCTTCGAAGATTGGAGGGAGTTCCAGGTCAACCACATCCGGGTTCCCCTCGGGACCCCGCTCGCCCCCGGCGGCGAGACGGCGCTGCGGATCAAGTACGCCGGTCCCCTGCTCGGATATGCCGAGGCCATGCGCT
>Ga0316628_100002930_pt1 | contig 12929 bp, 10 predicted proteins | sample OWC_Aug_M2_C1_D5_FD_207648 | JGI IMG/M metagenome (GOLD analysis project Ga0316628, IMG submission 207648) | Wetland soil microbial communities from Old Woman Creek delta, Ohio, United States - OWC_Aug_M2_C1_D5_C | ecosystem: Environmental > Terrestrial > Soil > Wetlands | place: USA: Ohio...
GGCTCTTGCGCAGACCAAGGCCGGCTCTTCCGCCGCCGTCGTGGAACAATTGAAAAAATTCGACCACGACTGGCTGGACGCCGAAAAGCGGCTCGACGTGGCCTACTGCGAAAAATATTTCGCGGATAGCTATGTCCTGGTGTTTCCGAATGGACAGGCGTACACGAAAAAAGAGTGGCTCGATATTCTGCGGGGCCCCGATCATCCGACGATCACCTTCCTCGATCCCGAGGACATCCAGGTGCACCTGCACGGGAACGTCGCGATCCTCACGGATCACACCACGCTCAAGGGACACGACAGCAAAGGCAACAGCATGGACGGCGAATTCAACGTGTTTCGCGTGGTGATCAAGCAGAATGGACAATGGCGGGCCACCGGCGTGGTGATGAACGCCATTGCCGCGAAAAAATAAGCGGCGCAAATGTGAGTTGTGCGGCTTGCGGCAAAAATTGTGCGGTTCGCGAAAAACAAGTTCGAAATTTGGAGGATGGCGATGAAATTCGTATACGGATTAGCGGCAAGTTTTCTGGTGATGATCGCGACGGCAGCGCTGGCGCTGGGCCAGACTCCCAAGAAGACGGGCGCGGAGAATGTAGCCGAAACCGTTTCCGTGATGGATCACATCTGGCTGGATGCCGCGCACAACCGCGACACCGGAACGATGGCCTGGCTGTTTGCCGATGACTTCGTCGAGATTCATCCTGGCGGAGAAATCGTCGATAAGACACAGCAGATCGACCAGATCCGGGACGCCTCGCGCAGTATCGAGGAAATTCATCCTGATGATATTCGTGTGCTTTACACCTCCACGGATGCTGCCGTGGTTCTGGACACCACCACGATCCGCGGGCTCAGCGGCGGCGTGAAATACGACGGAAAATATAAAGTCATTCGCGTGTTTGTGAAGGAGCAAGGCCGCTGGCGGGCAGCGGGCGCGGGAATTGCCCCCATCGTGCCCTGATTCACTTCGCAGTCTAGTCTTGTGTGTGAATGCCGGCGCTGCTATAGAACGAGGAGTCGAAATACAGTTTAGCAGCTTCGCCGGCAATTCGAAGGCAGCAGTCTGCGCATACATTTGCATCAATGTCCGCTGGAAGTTCGCAGCATTCCCCGCAGCAAATATAAGGGAGAAGTGATGAATCGGAAGGTCGTTCTGCGTTTTGCATCAGGCCCTCTCTTGTACGGGTTGTCTATGGCGCAAACAGAGGAGCGAGAAAGCAGCAGCGGCCAGTGGCGGGCGCATTCCGACCGGGGTGGCCGGCGCGTCGAAAGTCAGGTTACAAGTCTTACGGCTTCGCCTTTCTGACCGCTGCTCTCGATGATGAACGGTTTCATGCGGATGTGGTGAGGACTGGCGTCCTTCAGGGCCGCTTTGTTTCTCGCAGCCCCCGTCCGTGAATCCATCCATCAACTGTGCAAATGCTACGGCGGCTCCCGGGCAAAAGCAGTGACCTGCGTCATATATCGATGTGACCGCTGACACGTTTTCGGCTGGAACCTGCCGGTTCTCACCCTCTGGTTGAGTCCAGACGAATCCGAAATCAACCAAACCGGTGACCCTGATTCGCGGGTTTGTGGAAGCGCTGCAATCGGAAATTCCGAATTTGAGTCTTGGCGGGGGCGCTTGCGATGTATCATTGATGTGTGTACAGGAGGGGATATCATGGCCAAGAAAAACAGACTGACAAACGCCGCGGTGAAAATCGGAACCACGGTGGGCAAGGCGGACGGCGCCGCGCATAAGGCCGCGCGCAAATTTACGAAAGCGGCCAAGGTGGCGCAGAAAGAGCTTGCCGCGTTGTCCAAGCAGGTGGAAGCCGTCAAACGTCAATTACAAAAAAGCACGAAAAAACTCAGGCGCGCCCTGCGGTAGAAAAAACTTCACTGTTGCGTCTCGCCGCTGATTCCTGTCGATGAGCACCCGCACCCATTCATGATCCTCGAACAGGAAGGGAGGCCTCTTTGCCCGATCCTGCGCCGCTTGGCGGGGGTTTCGTGCGATAAGGTGGAGCCTGCCCGGTGCATGGAGCCGGGATGCGCGGGGATTGTGGTACAAGGTTTCCGGGCAAGCCGCAGCGTCGTCGAGGCACAAGGGATGAGGGCGCATGTCTGACCAGATTCTCAAGGACCTTCAACTAGAAGCCCGCGTGCCCAGCCGCATTATCGCGGACCAGGCTTTTTCCAGAGCTGCGGGCGCTCCTCTGATTTCCGGAAACAAAATCAGACTCCTCAAAGATGCCACGGAAAATTACGCGGCCTGGTTTGAAGCCATTCGCACAGCCAGAAATACCATTCATTTTGAGAGCTATATCATTCATGCGGACGAAGTCGGACGGGAGTTTAGTGAAGCCCTTGCGGCGAAGGCCCGCGAGGGTGTGCGTGTCAGGGTCATCTATGACTGGATGGGAGCGCTCGGGCACACTCACTATCGATTTTGGCGGTCGCTGAGAGAAGCTGGCATCGAGGTTCGTTGTTTCAATCCACCCCGGTTGGACAGTCCCCTCGGGTGGCTCAGGCGGGACCACAGAAAAAGTCTTTCGGTCGATGGGCGTATCGGTTTTGTGACTGGCTTGTGCGTCGGGCTCAGTTGGGTGGGAGACCCGAAGCGAGGCATTGCGCCGTGGCGCGATACCGGCGTCGAAATCCAGGGGCCGGCCGTAGCCGACATCGAGCACGCGTTTGCGCAGATGTGGTCGATCCTGGGATCTCCGCTCCCTCACGTTGATCTTGGGAACGGCAGGGTGCCCGGACCGGAGGGCGATGTGGCTCTGCGCATCGTGGCCAGTTATCCAAACACGGGAGGCCTCTACCGCTTCGATCAATTGATCGGCGCGCTGGCCCGGCAAACAATCTGGCTGACGGACGCCTACTTTGTGGGAACTGCGCCCTACATTCAGACGCTACGGGCAGCCGCAATGGATGGAGTCGACGTGCGGATGTTGTTGCCCAGGACCAACGACGTCCCCATTGTCCGGACATTATCGCGCGCCGGATATCGAACATTGCTGGAAGCCGGGGTGCGAATTTTTGAGTGGAACGGTTCCATGCTGCACGCCAAGACGGCGGTCGCCGATGGCCGCTGGGCCCGCGTGGGTTCTACGAATCTTAACATTGCGAGTTGGCTGGGAAATTGGGAACTCGATGTGGTAGTCGAAGACGAAGGATTCGCCCGCGAGATGGAGGAGATGTATCTGAACGATCTGGTTCAGTCCACTGAAATTGTGTTGAGTGCAAAGCAGAAGATGTATTCCGCCGGACGGCCGCCACGGCGGCCGCACCATTTGAAAATATCCCAGGGAAGTGGAGGCCGCGCCGTGGCAGGTTTACTCCGCGCAGGCAACACCGTTGGCGCCGCGATCACAAGCCGGCGCGGTCTGGGCCCTCCGGAAGTAGGCGCGTTGGCCATCTCCGCGATCCTGCTGCTGTGTCTGACGATCGCCGGCGCGCTTTGGCCACTGGTTATTTCCATCCCGGTCGTCGTATTTTGTGTCTGGGTGGTACTTGCCCTGGTGGTGCGAGTATACAGACTGTATGCCAATAGAGATTTATAGCGGGCCGATCATATTCCGTTTGCGTCCGTTGGGCTTGCGGGCCGGCCACCCCCTGCATCCCCACCGTGTTCGTAAGCATCTAAATTACTATATGGGATTAATGACGAACGCCGACAATCCGAATCACCTTCGTGTGGCAACCTACAATATTCATAAGTGCCGCGGACTCGATGGACGGCTCCGCCCGGCGCGCATACTCGATGTGTTGCGCGAGGTGGATGCCGACGTGATCGCATTGCAGGAAGTCGTCCGGATTGAAACGGACCGGCCCGAAAAAGACCAAGCCAACTTCATTGCCGCGGAACTGGGAATGAATTTTCATTTTGGCGAAAACCGCATGCACAACGGAGGGACTTACGGTAACGCCCTATTGAGCCGCTATCCGTTGCACGCCACCTGCAACTATGACATCAGCACGAACGGCCGCGAGCCTCGCGGGTGTCTTCGCGTGGACATGCATCTGCCGGGAGGCGCCCTGCTCCACGTGTTCAATATCCATATGGGGACGGCTTTCCTGGAGCGCAGGACGCAGGCGCGGAATCTCGTCAGTCCAAAAATATTGCATCAGCCGGAACTTAGCGGGCACCGCATCGTGCTGGGAGATTTCAACGAATGGACGCGCGGCCTCACCACTCGTTTGCTCCGCAAGGACTTCGTCGCGCCCAATCTGCGCGAGCACATGAATCGTTCGCGCACGTATCCGGGAGTGCTGCCCTTCCTGCACCTGGATCACATCTATTTTGATCCGGCGCTGCATCTCAACCGGCTTACCCTGCACAAGACACGCCAGTCGCTCGTGGCCTCCGATCATCTCCCGCTGGTCGCGGATTTTTCGCTCGCGTCCACTGTGCGAGATATGCAATCCGGCAAGCCATCCGATAAGCGCTCCGAAGTCGCGGCCTGAATTCCGCCGCCCACTACGGACTTCGCGCGTCTGTATTCCACGAGTAGTCGATTTTCCGCAGCATGTCCAGCACAGCCATGGTGACGGAGAGCACCACGGGGCCGATAAAAATTCCGATAATGCCAAACGCCTCGACCCCGCCAAGCAGGGAAAAAAACACCAGCAACGTATGAACTTTGACATGCGCGCCGATCACGTACGGCCGCACGACCGCATCGACTTGCCCTACCACTCCCACTCCCCAGGCCACCAGAATGATGGCTTTGATCCAGTGCCCGCTGAGGAATAGCAGAATCGCCGCCGGCCCCCAAACCAGCGCCGATCCAAACAGGGGGACCAGCGATGCCAAAGCGGTTACCAGCGCCCATAAAATCGGAGCGGGGAGCCACAAGACCGCGAAGGCAAGGCCCGTAAGACTTCCCTGAGCCGCGGCCACGGCCAATCCGCCATACAGATTCGCCGTCATGGTTTCGCTGATGCCCGCATACAGTCTTCTGGTGTTTTCCGGGCGAAGGGGAAGTACGGAAGCGAATCCCTGCAGTATGCTTTCCCCTTCGCGGAAGAAGAAGAACAAGCTGAAAAAAACCACGATACCGTTGAGCACAAATGCGAGCAAGTTGGATACAACGCTGGCCCCTGCCGACAGCAGGAAACGGCTGATCTGCTCGGCGCTGCGCAACAATGCGTCCTGCGGATTAAACTGCGGAAGATTTACGTAATCCCGCAGCCTCTTCAGTAAATTTTCGCCCAGGGATACCAGGTATGGACTCAGGCCTCCTTGGGGACCGCTTCGCTCGCGCAACGATTGAATTACCGCGCTCAGCTCCCCACTCACCGATACTCCGAGGATCACCAGAGGAATCATCACGGCCAGCAATACAATTGTGGTGGAGAGTGCGGCCGCCGCATTGGGATTGCGGAGAGACTTGCGAATCTTAAAATGCAGCGGGTGAAAGACGATCGCGAGCATCACCGCAACCACCACCGGCGCCAGAAACGGCTTGGCGATCAAGTAACTGAGGTACATCGCGACCGCCGCCAAGGCCAGCAAACACACGACGGCCGCTTGCCTTCTCACGGTTTCGTTAATTCCAATCGTCATTAAACACCTTTGCCGCCTTCAGGGAGCATGAACTGTGCCAATGCCCAGGTTCTACCGTATCATCGGACTCTCGCCTGCCATAACGGGTTTCGCTCCCCAATTTAGTGCATTGCAATTCTCCGAGGAGAGCAAAGCCGTCCGTAAGTGGAACGATCGATATCGATTGACCGGATAGCGGCTTGCGCGCACGGGATTTTCGGAAGTGTCGCCCTGCGAACATCGAGAAGCGATGGAATAAACGCGGCAAAGATCAACTTGGCCGGCGATTCAGAATAAACGAAAAATCCGGGGAGGAGGGGAGATCCGAACTCTACAAATCCGCTCCACGCGCGCAACTGGTGCAAAAGGCGCGGCGCGCAAAACCTTCCTTGCGCAAAAATTGCCGGGGAAATGTACGGCGCGATGCGCACGCGGCCGTTCTTTCAGTCCGCCGATGAAAATCCCGCGGCCAGTCCGCGCGTGCAATCCTTGCCGGATTTCAGGTGCTGGTGCCATTTGATTCGGCAAAGCCAAAGCATCCGTCATTCCGAGCGAAGCGAGGAATCCCTCCGTGTCCCGGCGATTCAAGACAAGGAGGGATTCCTCGCTTCGCTCGGAATGACAGATATTAAAGATGCTTGCGGAGCGACGCTGATCAAATAACACCACTGCCGGATTTCACCGGCCGAATACTTGCTTGAGCAGGCTCGTCGTTCGCGCCACGGGGTCTTTCCGAATCTTTTTTTCTTCCTGGCCCAGTGTGTAGAACAGCCCATCGAGCGCCTTGGAAACCACATATTGCGTGATGTCCAGTTTTGGACTCCTCACGAAAGGAATACTTTGCGCCTGGCCGAGGAGGGCGTTGTATTGCTGCGTCACGCTATTCTCGTTCATGGTCTTCTCGACCACAGGTCGAAACGCGGCCGTCAGCTGCGTGGTGGTCTTGCTCTTGAAGTAGTCGGTGGCTGCCGTATCTCCCCCGGAAAGGATTTTTCGGGCATCGTCAAAACTCATGGCCAAAATAGCATCGACGAAAATCTTCTTGGCGGCCGGCGCGGCAGCCTCGGCTGACCGGTTCATGCTGAGTACAAAACCATCGATTTTAGGCCCGTAGCCGATGGCGCGAAGCCCTTTCTCCACCGTGCGGAAGTTATTGGGCATGAGAATTTTGATGGCTTCGTTGCCGAAGTATCCGTCGCGCCGGCCGGTAAGCTTGACGGCATTTTCCGCGCCCACTTTCAGGGCCTCTTTCAATCCGGATGCTACCTTGGAATCGCTCAATCCGCTTCCCAATCCCAAGCGTTTGGAGATATCACCGGTTTGCGAAAATGAGAAGGTTGAAAAAATCAGCAGAATCGAGCCAAACAGGAGTCCACGCGCAGCCATCCCCGGGCCACAGCTTTTTTTTTCGGCAGGCAAACCGGTGGCCGCTCCAGCCATGCTCAGGCTTTTCATTTTGTCCTCTTTTTTCTCCGCATCGAATCCAAGCGTTACCGAATCGACCTCTATTTGGAGGGCGCCGGTTGGTCTTGTTTCTTTTTCTTGCCGAAAATATCGAAGATTTGCTGAACGGGATTGGGGGCCGGCTGCGCTTGCTGTGGCTGCTCCTGCTGTGGCTGCGCTTGCGTCCCGCTTTTTTGGCCCAGCAGACCTCCCAAAATTCCCGCGACGCCCCCCGTGGGATTACTGAGATTCGGCACCAGCCCCTTGAGCTTCATTTGGGCTACTTTTTGCAGGTCGGGGGTGAATTTGGGATTCTCAAAAGTCCCCCTGACAATTGCGGGAATCACCAGTTCCCCTTGATTGTTGGCGAGCGCGGTGCTCATATACCCGCCGATTCCCGTTCCGCCCACACGCTGGCTGAAATCTTTCGACAGCACCGCGGTTACGTTCAGGTCCAATGCCTCGTTTACCAGATTCGTGGTTCCAGTCACTCCCACGTTTCCAATATCCAGGGCCGCTTGCAGATTACTGGTCTGAGCAAAGCCGTTCTTCAGGGCGATATCGCCTATCATGCGCGAGATATTGGTGAATCCCTTATCCTTTTCGCTGGACTTCAGGAAGCCTCCAATCGAAGCCAGTTGGTATCCGATGTCGCTGCCCGCGTAGCGCACATTATTGAAGTTCAGATTCAGCGTGCCGTTCAGAACCTTCACCACCTCCGCGGAAGTCAATGCTTCCAAGGGGGCCGCCGCACGCAGATCCATTTTGAGCGTTCCCGCTCCACTGAGTTTATCGAGTCCGGTAACGCCGTACGCTTTGGCCGTCGCCAGTACGTTGGGAAGCGCCGCATCGGTGGCGCGAACTGTCACATCCACGAGCGGAGACTTCGACAGATACTGCCGCACGGAGAATTGCGCGGCGACGGTGATGCCGCCGGAAATCATATTGAAATTATCGGAATGGATTTCGGCTGGTGTGAACGCCAGGTTGACGGACTTCATGGAGACCGGCTGAGGGATGCTTTGTCCGCTGATCTGGACGTCGCGGCCGGAAATGGTTCCGCTCAACTCCGGTTTCTCAAGTGTCCCTGCGGCACGCAGGTTCATGTTGAGCGTCCCCGCGCCGTTGATTTTATCCATGCCGGTGACGCCGTATGCTTTGGTCATCGACAGCACCTCGGCTAGCGCCGCATTGGGGGCCCGCAGAGTCGCATCCACCAGCGGGGACTTCGATTGATACTGCCGCAGGGAGAATTGCGCGGCGACCGTGGTGCCGCCGGAGGTCACATTGAAACTGTCGGAATGGATTTCGGTTGGTGTGAATGCCAGGTTGACGGATTTCACGGAGACCGGCTGAGGGATGCCTTTTCCGCTGACCTGGACATCGCGGCCGGAAACCGTTCCACTTAACGCCGGTTTGTCTGCGGCTCCCTGAGCCCTGACGTCGACGTCCACAATCCCGTTGATCGTGGCACCCGGCGAGAAAGCCACGCCCGAAGCCGCAGCCAGCTTGGCAGCCTCGGCAATGGAAACTTGTTTGGACTTCACGCGAAGATCGACTTGCGCCGGACTCGTGGTGGTATTCACCGTGCCCATCACGGAAATCGGCATGGTTCCAAGGTTTATGGTTGTATCGCGGATCGTGATCAGGCTGGCGGCAAGATCCTCCGTGATATCGTACTGCGCCGAAATCGGGTACCCCAGGTCGAGACCATGCACTTTCGCATTCTGCAAATTCATCTGGCCGCTGGCCGCCAGCTTTCCAGATTCGCTGCTGATCTTGGTTTGTCCCGACAGCACGCCATCCGTGTTCACCAGCGCCGGCGCATCCAGAAATTTCTGCAGGCCGGCGATGCCTACCTGCTGCATTTCCAAAGTGCCGCGGAAAGGCGTCAAGGCGGGCTGACCCGGCGCGATGGGCCCGGCCTGTCCCTGCAGCCGTACTTGCTGAGTTCCCGGACCCGGTAGATGGGCGGCCACCTCGAACGAGAATGGCGCGTTGCTAGTGAAATCCCGCAGGCTGGCATCGATATGATCGTACAGCGCCCTGGGCGTCTTGCTCTGCAGATCGGTGACGCCCACCTGGCCATCCGTGATGGCGAGTCTTGCCAAGGAAAATTGCTGGCCGCCCGGGTTGCTCGATGCCGAAGGTTTGCCCGGCGAGGGCGGAGCGCCGCCCGGAGCACTCGATCCTGAAACGCCGGCCGGCGGAGATGACTGGACTTCCGCAGTCTTGGGCGCCGAAGGCGTTCCCAGCGAGGAAAAATTCCAAACGCCTTGCTCGTTCTTGATGAGTTCAACGCTGGGACGCTGTAAATTCAGGGAATTGATTTCGACGCGGCCCTTGAAGAGCGGCAAAAGGCTTACGGATACGTCCAGCTGTTGCGCCTGCACGAACGGAGTTTTCGAGGCGAAAGTGGAATCTTCCGCAATGGTCACGTTCTGCACGGTGAATCGCGGCGGAAACAGGTTCAGGTGCATATCACCCAGAGCGACTTTGCGGCCCAATCTTTGTTCCAGCTCCGATTGAATGGTGCCGTGATAGCGGTTGACGTCGAACGTCGCGACAAATATCGCCGCGCCCGCTATCACGACCGCGACGACAATCCCAACCACAATGAAAACGCGGCGCATATTGGACCTCCAGGACGAATTGGGTCGGAGTCGATTCTTCTGACTGCTGCTACATTTATATCAGCTTGCTAATTAGAACTGTGATTGACATCACACCGCATCAAATGCCCGATCCGTTGTCCACGGACCGGCGCAGCCGTTTCCATTTCACGCGGCTGTCAACGTGGACGTGCAGTGCGGGCACCGGGCCGCTTTGATGGAGATCGCCGAGGAGCAGAATGGGCATTCCCGGGTCATTGCCTCGGGAGTCTCCTCTTCACTCTTCAGCCGGTTCACCTGGCGAATGAGCAGAAATACCGCCAACGCTACAATCAGAAAATCGAATGCCGCGTTGAGGAACACTCCGTAGTTGATGGTGGCCGCGCCGGCCGCTTTTGCCTCGGCGAGAGTCGCATACGCCTGGCCGGACAAATTGATGAACTTGCTGGAAAAATCCGATTTGCCCGTCAACAGGCCTATGGGCGGCATCACGATGTCCGTTACAAATGAACTGACAACTCTTCCGAACGCGGCGCCAATGATAATGCCCACGGCCATATCCAACATGTTGCCGCGCATGGCAAAGTCCCTAAACTCCTTAAACATCGGGCCGCCCCTTTTTCCCAGCAACGCCTTGGGACTCCCGAGGCGAGCCATTCCCAGACTTTCCAGAATCGGGTCTTTGGTTGTTCCCATCACACACCTCTCAGAAAATGCAGGCGAGATTTGAGTCCACTCATGCCTGCTTCATATCAAACACGACTGTGTCATCACAGTGACGCGGCTCACTCCTCGTATGATCAGCGGCGGAGGTCCGAAGGGTGAGCTGATATAAGCGCGCTGATCGAGTGGAATCGTGCCGGAGATGCGCGTTGTATCATGCCCAACGGCAAAGGCAATTTTGGTATGCTCGAATTGTTCCGAACCACGGATCCTGAAAAGGAGGCCTATGTCAATGTCGAAGAAACTCCCAGCGCAGTTTACGTGGATCACCACGAAATTTGAGCGAATCAGGCACGCGCGCTGGCTGGCGGTTTGCCTGGTGTGTGTTCTGGTGGCGGGACAAGGGCTCGCGGTGGGGCCCGCGCCGGAGCTGCCCGATCCGGGCAATCCTCGCATGGGTTCCGACCAGCAGAAGCAGCTTGGCTTACAAGCGGCGGGCGAGGTGTACAAGCAGATGCCCGTACTGCCGGATTCGAGCCGGGAGACGCAGTACGTTCAGAAGCTGGGAAAGCGGCTGGCGGCGACGATCCCGCAGGACCGGTCCTGGCCGTTTCAGTTTCACGTCATTGCACAAAAGGAAATCAACGCGTTTGCGCTGCCGGGCGGACCGATGTTCGTAAACATCGGCACCATCCAGGCGGCGGACAACGAAGCGGAGTTGGCGGGCGTCATGGCGCACGAAATGGCGCACGTGTACATGCAGCATTCGGCCAAGCAGCAGGAGAAGGCGTCGCTGCTCGGAGGCCTCGCGGGAATCTTCGGAGGCCTTGCGGGAAATCTGGGCGGAGTGTGGGGGACCCTGGCGCAAAGCGGAATTCAATTTGGCGCCGGCACGTTGATGTTGAAATATTCGCGGAGTGACGAATCGCAAGCGGACGCCGTGGGCGCCATCATTTTGTGGAAGGCGAATTACAACCCCGTGTCGCTCGCGGATTTTTTCGAGAAGTTGGAAAAGCAGGGGAGTTCGGGGCCGCAGTTCTTGAGCGACCACCCGAATCCCGGCAATCGCAGGGCTTCGATCCAGCAGGAGATTGCCGAGTGGCCGGCGCGGAAGTACATACGCGACACCGCGGAGTTCGCCGCCGTGCGCAAGGGCGCAGCGAAAGTGACCGCCTACACCTCGCAGGAGATTGCCGACGGGGCCGAGAGCGGCCGTTGGGCCGTGGAGAACTCGAAAAATGGAGCGGTATTTCCGGGAGCTCCCGGCGGCGGTTCAGCGCCGGTGAGCACCCCGAGCCAGCCGGCCGCGGCAAGCCTGCCGGCAGTGCCCATCACGGACGTGCAGCCGAGCTCAATCTTCCAGCAGACCGAATTATACCGGATGAAGATCGTGCGCCCTGAAAACTGGGATGTCACGCAGGGGAAACAGCAAGGTTCGGTGACCATCGCGCCGCGCCCGGGAGCGTCTGGCGGAGCCGTGGCTTACGGCGTGGTGATCGAGATGGTGCAGCCGCCCAGCGCGAACCTGAGCCCGCAGCAAATCACCGCGGCCATCATGCAGGGCCTGCAAAGCAGCGACAGCAATATGAAACAGAGTGGACAGATTCAGACCATCACGGTGAACGGCGTGGCTGCCGGATCGGTGGAGCTGCAGACGTTGTCACCGCTGGCCGACGTTGATGGGAAGGCGCAGCCCGAGCGCGACTGGCTGGTGACCGTGCCGCGAGGAGACGGCACAGCGATCATGATCGTATTTGTGGCGACGCAGAGATACTTTGAGCAAATGAGGCCGACGTTTGAGAAGATGCTGCGGAGTGTGCAGTTCTAGCCGGAACGCGCGCTGAGCGGCGCCTTTCCGCGGGCATTTTCCGCATCCCAGCCGACGGCGTAGACATCGACACGACCTATCCGTTTGGTGAGGGTTTGGTGATTGACGTCCATCCGCTAGACAAAACCACCGGGCAGACGAGATAGCCACTTACTATGCCCGCCAAGTCTTCGGAGAACTTATGCGAAACCAGGAAGCAATCCACGAACCTTATTTTGGAAATGGCGGAGAGGGGGGGATTCGAACCCCCGTCACCCTTTTGGGGTGAAACTGATTAGCAGTCAGCCCTGTTCGGCCACTCCAGCACCTCTCCGGGGAAAAACGGGCCGAAATTACGATACGTCGGCGGGTCTGACGAGAGAAAGTATAACACCGAGCGTCACGCGGAAACTACCGCTACGCGAAACTGGGTTTCAGGGGGAATTTAATACGGGCGGATCCTGAACCGTGGCCGCACGGTTATCGCGAGTGGCTCGAAGGATTCCGCTCTGGTCGGTGTAGAAGCTGCGGAAACCGTAATTGCCGGCTCTGGCCTGGAGCGTGTAGGTGCGAATGCGGCCGTCGGCTTCGACCGAGCCCGGCGTGTAGAGAAGCTGGTAGTTGACGCTCTGGGAGAGTTGCGCCGCGGCCCGCGCACGTTCGCCGAGGGCCTCGAATTGCCGGGGAAAGGCGCCACCCTCGGCCGAGGCGTATTCCGTCAGCGCGGCGCGGACTTCACGCATAGCCTGTGCGGCGCGGTCTTCGGCCGCCGCAGTGGGATTATTGCCCTGCCGCTCGGGTACGACAAACCACAAGAAACTCCAAATCGCCGCGAGCAGAACGCCGAGCAGCACTCCCCAGCGGA
>Ga0316628_100002931_pt1 | contig 12928 bp, 11 predicted proteins | sample OWC_Aug_M2_C1_D5_FD_207648 | JGI IMG/M metagenome (GOLD analysis project Ga0316628, IMG submission 207648) | Wetland soil microbial communities from Old Woman Creek delta, Ohio, United States - OWC_Aug_M2_C1_D5_C | ecosystem: Environmental > Terrestrial > Soil > Wetlands | place: USA: Ohio...
GAGCCCGAGTTTCAGCCATGGAACGGGTGAGGGCAGTAGACTTTCGAAGCTGTGAAGGCCTATCGCATATGCAGCAAGCAAGGCTATGCGGTATTTATCCTGTAATTGCATCGACTATCCTGTCTTTTTCGTCGTGGTCGCCGATTGTTACTATGACCTTGTTAGGGAGACAGACGATCACACCGCTTCTGATCCATCCCTGCTGAATACAAAGCTTATTATGACAGGGGGATTCGGTTATGCGTACTCTGCCGCCCTTTATCTCTACGAAAGTTTTGCCTTCATGACCTGCCACCGAAATGACCTTGTCTTCATCAAGAGGCAATACATAGGCCGGCTTGCCATCAGCCTCTATATGGACCGTCATGTTTTTTGGAAGTACTTCTCTTATAAAGATGATACCCAAGAAGGACAATAAAATCAGTGTGGAAAAGAGCATTTTATCAGCCCAGGTGGTACCGTTAAGCAGCTTTTTTAAACTCAATCTTTCCCCTGAGACCCTGTGTCACATGGGTCTTACCTTGAGCATCCACAATTATCCCCTCGAATCCCATCTTTTCAAGAACTTTCATGCCTTCTGCCGGACCGAGTATAAAGACGCCCGTGGCAAATGAATCCGTAAAAATACCGTCTTTTGCTATCACAGTGACACTCCGGCATTCACGGGCTGGATGGCCTGTCCTGGGAGAAAGTAAATGGTGAAACCTTTCACCATTGAACATGAAGAAGCGCTCATAATCTCCGGAAGTGGATATGGCCATATCAGTAAGTTCAATGGTTGCGATGATATCATCTTCCCCGTCTTTTGCCCGGGGGTTTCGTATCCCTATCTTCCAGGGTCTACCATCGGGTTTTAGTCCGAACGTCCTGATGTCCCCTGCAACAGCGACAAGGCCCGAGGTTATCCCGAACTTTTTCAATACCTCCACTGATTTATCGGCGGCATATCCTTTTGTGATGCCGCCTGTATCGATGAGCATGCCTTTTTTTCTCAGAAAGACCATGGATTTTTTTCTATCAACAGTTAAGTCATTAAAATTTACCAGGGAAAGGTTTCTTTTGATCGAATCTTCCCCGGGGATTATCTTTTTATGAAAATCATAGAGCGCTGTGACAGTGCCGATAGTAATATCAAAGGCGCCGTTGGTTTTTTCAGATACGTACAATGACTTGGTGAGTAAATCCATGGTATCGGATGATACCTTTATCCAGGAGACGCCGGCGTTTTTATTGATGAGAGATATCTCACTTTCGGGCGAAAAGAAATTTGTCAGCCTTTCGAGTTTTTCTGTTTCCAAAAATGCACTCTCTATCGCCCTTTCAGCCGTATCCTGCGAATCGGATACCACTGTCAAAGTAATGAGTGTATCCATCGATATCCTGCTTTTTTGAAAAACCTTCTCCTCATGATGAGAACAGGAACAGATGGAGAACAGAAAACAGAAAACAGCAAACAGTGAGAATAATTGGAAAAGTTTTTTCATGCCACTCTTGCGCGGCTGAACTTCGAAAGCTTATTCTTCAGGAACATTCCGGTGTATGAATCAGGATTCATACTGACTTCCTCAGGTGTCCCTTCCGCCACAACCCTGCCCCCTTCTTCGCCGCCTTCGGGTCCGAGGTCTATCAAATAATCCGCTGACTTTATCACATCGAGATTATGTTCTATGACAATAACAGTATTTCCTGCATCAACGAGGCTGTTTATTACACCCAGCAATTTTTGGATGTCGACAAAATGAAGGCCTGTTGTCGGTTCGTCAAGGATATAGAGGGTGTTACCTTTTGACGTTTTGCCAAGTTCTTTGGAGAGTCTTACCCTCTGCGCCTCGCCTCCCGACAGAGTTGAGGCCGGTTGTCCAAGCTGAAGATAACCGAGACCAACATCTTCGAGTACCTCGAGTCTTTGCCGTATAAGGGGTATTGCTCTGAAAAATTGCAGAGCCTCGGAGATGGTCATCTCGAGTATTTCCGCAATGTTCTTCTCCTTATACCTGATTTCCAGTGTCTCCCTATTATATCTCTTGCCTTTGCACGTATCACAAGGTATATATACGTCGGGCAGAAAATGCATCTCGACCTTGATCAGTCCGTCCCCCCTGCATGATTCGCATCTTCCTCCCTGCAGATTGAAACTGAAACGTGAAGCAGAATATCCCCTTATTCTTGAGTCGGGTACCTGTGCAAAAAGTTCTCTGATATAGGAAAAAATACCGGTGTATGTTGCCGGATTAGACCTCGGGGTCTTTCCCAGCGGCGACTGGTCGACACTTGTCACCCGGGCTATCTTGTCGACGCCTTTTATCTCCCTGTATCTTCCCGGTATGAGTCTGCTCCTGTAAATCTCTTTACAAAGTGCTTTATAAAGTATCTCAAGTATAAGCGTGCTTTTGCCGGAACCCGAAACACCGGTCACACACGTAAAGGTTCCAAGAGGTACATTGACGGTAATATCCTTGAGATTGAATTCCTGAGCACCGATAATACTTATGAAATCTTTCGGCTCTCTTCTTACGGAAGGTATTTCGATCGATATTGATCCCTTCAGGTATTGCCCCGTTACTGAGTTTTTGTTTTTCTCTATCTCTTCCGGTCTCCCGGTGGCTACGATCCATCCTCCTCTGATACCGGCACCGGGCCCCATGTCCACGACATAATCGGCCCACCGAATCGTTTCCTCGTCGTGTTCAACTACAATGACGGTATTACCGGCATCTCTTATGGCCGAAAGGCTTTCAAGGAGCTTTACGCAATCCCTCGGATGCATACCTATACTCGGTTCATCGAGTATATAGAGTACACCTGTAAGAGAAGAGCCGAGCTGTGTCGCGAGCCTTATCCTCTGGGCCTCTCCTCCTGAGAGGGTAAGGGACGGTCTGTCGAGCGTGAGATAATCGAGCCCCACCTTTTCCATGAAGTGCAGTCTGTCCATGACCTCTTTCAGCACACGCGACGCGATTGCCTTTTCCCGGTCCGTGAGGCTTAAATTTGTTATGAAACGTACTGCGTCCTTCACAGCCATCCTTGCAAACTCACCGATGTTCATATTCTGAATCTTTATGCTCAATACCTCCTTACGCAATCTCAATCCGTTGCAAAGCTTACAGTATCTGTATTCTTCGAGTTCGGTGGAATCTTCGTCGATATTCTCGAAGCCAAGACCATTACATCTCGGGCAGGCACCCTGTTTGCTGTTGAAGGAGAAAAACATGGGGTTTATCTCAGGATAACTGATTCCACAGCGGGGACATACGGCTGTTTTCGAAAAAAGGATATCCCTGTTCTCCGGAAGAAGATTTATTATGACAATGTCGGCATAACCAAGGGCCGCCTCGATCGCCTCTTTTAACTGACGTTCGATGCCGGGTTTTATAATAAGCCTGTCTATAACTATATCTATGGTGTGGCGTTTCTGTTTTTTCAAACTGATATCCTGTGTAAGATCCGTCATCTCACCGTCAATGCGGGCCCTTATAAAACCCTCACGGCGCATTTCCTGGAGCTCTTTTCTGTATTCTCCCTTTCTGTCCCTGACTATGGGGGCAAGGATCTGAAGCCTGGTCCCCTTCGGCAAAGACATGACTGAGTTGATTATATCCGTAGATTCCTGTTTCGATACCGGAGATCCGCAACTGTAGCAATACTGTTTCCCTATTCTTGTGTAAAGAACCCGCATGTAATCGTAGATTTCTGTAATGGTGCCGACGGTAGATCGGGGACTCCTGTTAACGGTTTTCTGATCGATCGAGATGGATGGAGAAAGGCCCTCGATATAGTCAACATCGGGTTTCCGGAGTTGTTCAATGAACTGCCTTGCGTATGCAGAAAGGCTTTCAACGTAGCGCTTCTGCCCCTCGGCGTAAAGAGTGTCGATGGCAAGTGAAGATTTACCGGAACCGGACGGCCCTGTTATGACCGTCAGCGCCTCCCTCGGGATGGAAAGGTCTATATTCTTAAGGTTATGCTCCCGTGCTCCCTTTATTATTATAAATTCCAGCATGTGGCTATCTATTCAATATAACTGAAAATGTTTAAATAAGTTAATAGGATTTAAAAGTGACTTATTAAAAGCCATTAAAAAAAGTGGATAAAGTTGGATAAAGAATGAATGGTTTTTTTTCAGGTGATGTTGTAATATAAATATATGAAAAGATGTGTTCTCTTGGTATTCTTATTCATTCTCCCCGCTTTCGCCTATGCCCAGCCCTCTATTAAATTCGACGAGGAGACCCATGATTTCGGGACTGTGCCCCGGGGAGATGCGATAGAACATGACTTTGTTTTTACTAATTCAGGCGATCAGGAACTTATTATAGAAAAGTTGATCCCCTCCTGAGGGTGTGAAGCAGCAGTGGCCAGTTCGAGCCACTTAAAACCCGACGGAAGGGAAAAGATCAATACAAAGATAAATATAAAAGGAAGAACCGGTATGCTTTCCAAAAGCGTGCAGGTTCATTCGAATGACCCCAAAAGACCTTCTGTTACCCTCTTTCTAAAAGCGCTAATAAAATAGTGAGACGTTTGTCTTCAACTTTTTTTTCTTGTCAATGAAAAGAAATCCTCAGAGATCGACCTCTGGGTTCAATAATTTTATTCCTGGTTGGTCATTCCCGTTTGGCGGTAATTCTTCTTTTGTCCTGAAGGATTCTGGACAAGCCGGGATAACAGATTCTGTGCCTATTATCTTTTTTACAGGTTTATTCATTATCTATCTCTTACTGTTTGCTGATGCTCAAACGATAACGGCTGCTGATCCATATGTATCTGAACGCCGGGCCATGGTTGAGATGGACATCAAGGGGAGGGGCGTAAAGGATAAAAAAGTGCTGGAGGCAATGGGAAAAGTACCGAGGCACCTTTTTGTGGACGGGACTCTGAGGAAAAAGGCGTACGAGGATAATCCCCTGCCGATCGGAGAAGGACAGACAATCTCCCAGCCCTATGTGGTTGCGTTGATGACAGAGGCGTTGAAATTGAAGGCGAGCGACAGGGTTCTCGAAATAGGCACAGGTTCAGGTTATCAGGCAGCAGTGCTGGCAGAAATCGTAAGAGAAGTGTATACGATAGAGATAAGAAAATCCCTTGCTGATAAGGCCGCTCAAAGGCTAAGGGACGTCGGCTATAAGAATGTGAAGGTGAAATATGCAGATGGCTATTATGGGTGGGAAGAATATGCTGCCTTTGACGCGATCATAATAACCGCTTCAGCCAATCACATTCCTCCTCCCTTAATCAGGCAATTGAAAGAAGGCGGAAGACTTATAATCCCGCTGGGAAGCACGGTCTTTTATCAGACGTTGACGCTTGTGACAAAGAAAAAAGGGGAACTCGACGTCGAACAGATGGGATCTGTCGTGTTTGTGCCTATGACTGGGCAGGCGGAGAAAAGATAAGGCTTTCCTTAGGGCAGAACTACTCAGGGTAAACGGTTGTCTCTTAAAAACCTTTTAAGATTAAGAAACGCCATAAAATAAGTCAGAGCACCCAGCCATAAGACCATTTTAAATCCGATCACGATTGAGAGCATGACGGCCAGGACGGGTGCAAGCACCGAGAAACAGCCGTTAATCGCCCATGCCCATGGAATCATCGACTCATTTCTTTCGCTCAGGATTTTTAATCCGGTAGGGAAGGGTATCCCCATGAAAAGCCCAAGCGGCATGATAAATATAAATGTCAGAAAGATCTTAACCGCAATTTGATATGTCACAATGATGTCAGAGATAACCGGAAGAACTAAGCTGTAAACGAGTATAAGCAGGGTGATTGCCATGAGTATAAAAGGGCTTCTCAGGCCGGAGATCTTATAACTTAACAGGCTTCCGGCACCCGAGCTGATCAATAGAGATGTAATGACCGTTGCGACAGCAAAAAAAGTATTTTCAAGAGGCAAAATAATTTTCTGAATAAGGGATATTTCAACAAACATGTATCCGAGACCGAGGAAAAGGAAGTAGGGAAGGAACAAGAATCCGGCGTCAAATCCCGCCATACCACCTCTACCGAAGGGTGGCAGGAGGGGATTTTTATTTTTCCTTGAAAATGCCGGAAGCAATATCAGGATCAGGCTCAGGGACAATACCTGTATGAAAACAGCCGGAAGGATATACCCTTCTTCTATAAAGTACTGCCATTTTTCTCCCATAATCTTATAGGTATCTTTTATGTTTCCTGCTTTCAGATAATAATGGAAAAAAGGATTTTCATCGTGCACGGGAGATATGTCAAAAAGGTAATTAGTTATGAATTGTCCTCTCGTAAGGGGATTCAGAATATCCCCAAATGTCTTGAAATATTCATTCGAAGGCATGCGGATATAAATATTGGTCTCCTCTTCAGTAATCCCCGGATAATATATGAGGTCAAACCTTCTGTCCCTTGAAAACTTTTTGATGACCTCTATCTCTGAGATGCCGAAGGGCGACTTCTTTACGAGAATGCATATGCTTCCCCAGCTGCGGATGGCCGCGATGTGCCTGTTAGAATTTTCTATCCCCAGGTCATCCATAGCCGAAACAGCGGTATTCAGGATCCTTAATTCTATTCGCGGCGGCGGCAATATAAACAGATTTATACTGATAACTCCTTCGGGAGTGAGGTGGTTCAGGTACTCTTTAAACGCCTCAACGGTAAACCTGTAATCCTCTGAGATGCCGAATGAACCTGATGGAGCGGCGCCCATCATCTGTATATCGATGCTGTCGAATTTCTTAACATTGTTTTTCAGCCATGACCTTCCAAGTCCCGACCATGTATTCCAGGAATAAATTCCGCCTGAAAATTCTTTAAAGTCTTTATCGATAACTTTTACCAATAAAGGATTGCCTTCTATCTTGTATATATTGGGAGACCCGTAATAACCTGCAACAAGGACTTGCAGACCCCCCTTAGGATCGAGTATCAGGACATTATTCGTCTTACCCATTTCATATGCAAGAGCTGAAGGGAGATAAGTGAGAAATGTAAACGCCTGCCTTTGCCCATATGATGTTATTGCATTTATTTCCCCTCCATCTATCGAAAACCCTATCTGTTCAGGGAGTTTTTCAAGATATCTCAGGCTCATCCCGGGGGCGAAGCGGACAGCAGGGCTTTTAAATACGTCTATCCTTGAGTAAGGACTGTAATAAGTCTTCAGATGTTGGGCTCCGGGATATCTTAGGGCCACCTCAAGTCCTTTGTAAGGAGACATTCTGAGGTTCAGGAGAGAGGGATTCAGTAAAAACAGGGCTAAAGCCAGTGATATCAGTAATATCGAGATAATCTTTATGCCTTTCCCTCCTGCGATGTATGATGACGACAGGGCTAATGAAGATACTATAAAGACAGCTCTGTCAGGCCCCGCCAGTGTCAAAAGGAATAAAATCCCCAATGAACCGATGCCCGCACCGAGAAGATCCGCGCCGTAAAGCAGTCCCGATTTATCGCTTAGAGAAGATAATGCCGTCGCAATGGTCATCCCCGTAAAAAAGAACGGTATACAGAGTATTAAATAGTAAATCCCTATGTAAAGTAACTGTGCCTTTGACCATGTAAGCTCCGCAGGATCAAAGGGTATTTGATTCGAAAGGATGTAGCTCATAAAGATGCCGATACCGAGCAGCAGACTGTAACTACCGATATAATCAAGGTTTTTTAGTTTGGGATTTATAGATAGAACAGTGCCGCTCGCCGCGATTCCGAGCATTGCGATACTTATTATCATGAATGCGAAATGGTACCAGAGCGAGATGGAAAAAATTCTTGTTAAGGTTATTTCGTAGGCAAGACTTGCGGCTGAGCATAAGAATATGACAACGAATATTTTTAAATGTTTATACATGTTTCTAAAAAGATTATATCTAAACCGGAGGCTACGAAAAAGTCGGATAGTTGCAGGGTCAGAAAAGAAATTTTCAATTATGGTTAAAATATACTTATGTCATTGAAAGAAGGTTGTCCAGGAAGCAGAGAAATAAGAACACCTTATCCGGAAGAAATCAGGTGTTTCTGGTGTGATACCGTTTCGGAGATATGGTCTGACGAGGTGGAGATTATATGCAAAGGATGCAAGAGACCAATATCACGCGAGATGAAGCCTACCTGCATCGAATGGTGTCCCTCAGCAAAAGAATGTATCGGCCCGGAGAAATACGAAAGACTGATGAAGGGAAAGAAGAAATAAGCCTGGACTATGGGCGGGAACAGATTGCATCAGCCTCTTTTTTCAGGACCTTTGCGGCGGTTTCGTCGAGGCCGCTTCCTTTTATGAATGCGTGTTCATGCATATCGGCAATGTCTCTGGCGAGAATAATTCCATTGCGGAAGAGGATATCAATGGAATTCTTTTTTACAGATGACAGTATGGTCACGGGATAAAGCCTGTTATTTTCGATCATTTTTTCCAAACTGTCCTTCCCGGGATATTTCCAGCTCACTATCTTAAGATCAACACATTCAGCATACTTTATAGCGTCAGTTGAGCACCGCGTATTGGTCACAAGCCATCCCTGCTTTATCGTCATATTATTTTCAGGTGTTGATTCGTAAGCCTTTTTGATATCCATATATCTTGAATGTACATAGAGTGCAATCTTCACATCGGTAGGGATCCCGCCATTACTGTGATATTTGCACTCTACAATAAACCCTTTGTCTTCTTTGCGTGCAAAGATATCAACTTCATGGGTGACACAATAGCCGCCCAAAAAGCGGTTCACCTCAACCGAATATCCATATGCATTGAGTATTCTTGCAAAGTATTTCTCGAATTGATAGCCGGCTGGACCGAGGGCATAGATAGCTTTCTTGATTGAATATCTCATGTCTGAGACCCTGTTATATCGTCTTAATAATCTTTTCGCCATTCTGAAAATGTGTTTCGTATGGGAGAAGGGAGTGATCTGTTTTTCAACTTTTCTCGCGATACCCCATGCAACATCCTCCGAGGCCCCGGACTGGATTAGTGAATTCACAAGCTTTTGAATAAGGAAGTCCTCTGACTGCCCTGATGCTTTTATTATTGTCAGCGCCATTAATGTCTATGGTATGAAACCCTATTCCCCTTTCAATTTACGATAAGGTTAGGATAACACAAAAAGTGCCGGCCCTGTGGACAAAGGTTATCAGGTGATTTGCGTCCTGCACTCTTTTAGATTTAGATAGGAATATTTAAACCCCTACCAAAGTAGGATTGACTCATGAGTCAAAATGGATAGAATATAATTTAAAAACAGTAATAAAAGAGCTGCGATAATCATGAAAGACTTAAACTGTAGCTAATACTATGTCAAACCAGGCAGTGACAGGCGAGGTTGAAAAAATTCCGATTGATGCGCGCCTTCTGAGCGACGCGATTATCGAGTTGAATATCTCGCGCCGCAATGTTGCGATATACCCAAAGGATCATCCTTCTGTAGACAGATCGCTGAGCCGTGCCTTTGACTTTATGCAAAGGCTTTTTGAACTCAGACCGGAGATCACTCTTGCAGTTGCAAAAGATACACTTATCATAGATGACTATTATCTTGATAAGAGAAACCCGGTTTATCGGGAATTTGCCCTTCACCTCAGCAAGCTCAATATAGTTTATGTGACGTTCATTACAGGGCTCACGAAAGATGAGCTTTATGAGTTCCATCGTTTGATATCGGAAAAGATAAACGATACATCTGTTGAAGCGGTTCAGGGAATTTTCAGAGAACTCAATTTGATTCATATCAGGGCAGAGTTTATTAACTACGGGGCATTTCTGTTTGAGGAAGGAAAGACTCAGAAAGAGATCCCGAATGACCAGCTTTGGGAACGCTATGTGTATGGATTACTTGAGGGCACACTGAATACCGATGATATCTCCGATACGATGAAGGAAATCCCCCCCGAGATACTTGCACGTCTTTTGAATAGAACAGCCGATCAGAATATGAAAGAGGAGACATATGACAAGGTCATTACTACATATATCAGAAGATCTGCAGAAACAGTTTTTTCGAGCAATGATCTGAAGAGGCTGTTGGATTTTATTAATGGTCTGAAGCCGGAGATAAAAAAACAATTCCTCTCATCTACCGCGAGAACCTTATCAACGGATATAGATTCGACATACAGGGCATTAAAGGAAGTATCCGTGGATGAGGTAATAGAATTGCTTGGTGTAATGAATGAACAAACAGTTGCTATCCCGAACTCCTTAAAGAATCTGCTCGATAAATTATCGGGTCTTTCACAAAACTGCATCGATAACCTTACAGTTGATGGAAATATTCTGATGGATGACATATTTCTTTCTCCCGACATTGTAAACCTTTTTGGAGAAAGCAATTCAAAGACATTTATATCTGCCAAATATCAAAAAGATATTCAGAAACTTCTTGATTTCAATGCTTCAACCGCAGCAGCATTTCCGATCAGGGATGTGGAGAAAGAATATTCTGATGCAATTATCGAAAAGAATTTTAATCAAATTATTCTTGAACTTATGGTATCGGAGATTATTTCCGAGGAAGAATATACAACCTTCGTTGCCATAGTGAAAGAACAAATGGAGCAGTTTCTGTGGACGGGGCAGTACAAACAGATCTTGAAAACATTAAAGGTATTTGAAATGCTTACTGAAAAAGGCTCATTTCCTGATATCACTTCGGAGGCGATCCAATATTATTATTCTTCGGAATTTATCTCTAAACTCATAGAATCTCTCAGGGTTTTGGGGAGACAGACGAGAGAGGAATCATGGCTCCTCTGCGAACATTACAGCGATGTGATAATTTCTCTGTTGATGGATGCGCTTGTGCAGGAAGATTCACAGACGGTAAGAAAATTTCTTTTGGGATTGCTGAAGCAATTCGGAGACAAGGTAATTCCTGAAGCAGCTAAACGGCTCGGGGACAGCAGGTGGTTTGTAAAAAGGAATATGCTGTATATCCTCGGTGAACTGAACAGGGAAGAGGTAATTCCCCATATCAGGTGTTACTGCCGTCATAATAATCAGAAGGTCAGCATAGAGGCGATAAAATGTCTGTTGAGTTTTGGAGATAGGTATGGAGTCGAAGTCGTCAAAGAGTTTCTCCATTCGGAATCCGAAGAGCTGGTTATGCAGGCAGTGGCACTTTCGGGTGCCTTCAGAATAAAGGAAGTCGTCACTGATTTAATACAGTTGCTCAAGAAAAAGGGAATGAGCGGAGCTGATCTGTATGAAAAGATTCCCGTTGTAAAAGCTCTGGGGGATATCGGCGATGCCAGCGCTATAAATACATTGCGTGATTTACTTTCCAGTAAGAGTATCTTCTTTAAGGGCATGGCTGAGAGACTTAAAGAAGAGATATATAGGAGCCTGAAGAATTATCCTTATGAAGCGGTTCAGGATTTGGTGCATGAGGGTCTGAAATCCAAGAATGAATATATCAGAGAAGAGTCATTACGCCTGAGCAAGGCCATAACAGGATAAATGGAAACCGTCGAAAAATTTTTATCAACATTAATGACCGCCGTATCAAATTGCTCGCTATATTCCAAGGAACATACCTTCTTAGATGAGTTGACCCGGAAATCACTGTCTTCAATCGACGATCTTATGAAAGACTCTGACAGTCTCGAAATAATGATCGTCGAGGACGACCTTGTTATTGACAGGGTGCCTTACAGGGGAATAGGGCTTCATGGAAAACAACTTGTAAAAAGACTTAAGAGAAAGGGATTCTCCAGAATTGACTTCTTGAAAGGGATTGACTTTCCGGAACTTAAACAGTTCATCACCGATATCTCAACGATGAATGAAGGGATAAAAACTTATCCCCATATCAGATCGGGTGTCGTTGATGTACGTATAGGAGGACTGAAGGTAGATGGAGATTTTGACCTTGATAGTCTGTCCACTTTCACTTCGGCGCAGGTTGAGACTGTTAAGGAAGTGTATCATGGCATTTCACCCTATAAGAAGCTCAACGTGGCCGGACTTGAGGAGATAGTAGTTAATTTTATCATTACCTTCAGAAAAGAGGCGAATATCCTTAAGTTAATAAGCCCAGTGAAATCTTACAGTGAATATACCTATACACATGCAACCAACGTTGCGGTGCTTACAATGTTTCAGGCTGAAATTTTAGGGATAAAGGACAATCTGCTGCGCGATATTGGTATTGCAGCACTTCTCCACGACGTGGGGAAATTATTTATCCCGAGAGACGTTCTTGAAAAGAAAGGTTCTCTCGATAATAATGAATGGGAAGAGATCAAACGTCATCCCCTTTATGGAGCCCGCTACCTTACAAAGATAGACGGCATCTCACAACTTGCTCCCATTGTGGCCCTTGAACATCACCTCAGGTATGACTGCCATGGTTATCCGAAGCTTAAAATAAATGGTAATATTCAGCACCTCTGCAGCCAGACTGTTGCAATTTCGGATTATTTCGATGCTTTAAGAAGCCGAAGACCTTACAGGGCAGCTATGGATATTAAAGAGGTGCTTCCGTTGATGAAGAATGAGGCGAAAGGCGTATTTAATCCCTATCTTCTGGACAATTTTATCCGGGGGATGCATTTAGCCCTGGCGGAATAACCCCTAATCTTAACTTAAAGAGATTACTTTTAGACTTTGCCAGAGTTTTGCCTGCATAAATATTTTTCATTCTTATACCTCCTCGTTTATAGATTTATAGCAATATATAAATCATTATTATTAAATGCTATAAAAACATATAATACATATTTACATAAATAATAAAATACTACTACAATTAGGATAATCTGAAAATGAGGAGTAAAGATTGTTCCCGATAAGAAAATGTTTACAACCAGACTTGATAGAGAAAGAATAAAGCAGCCAAAAAATTCTGGCGGTGAACCAGGAGGAGTCGGTAAATCACCTCCTGGAAGAAGCTATCCAAGATTTATTAACAAAATACGAGAAAAAAGCGTAAATGAAGGTCTTCATATTATCCGGTTGATG
>Ga0316628_100002932_pt1 | contig 12926 bp, 6 predicted proteins | sample OWC_Aug_M2_C1_D5_FD_207648 | JGI IMG/M metagenome (GOLD analysis project Ga0316628, IMG submission 207648) | Wetland soil microbial communities from Old Woman Creek delta, Ohio, United States - OWC_Aug_M2_C1_D5_C | ecosystem: Environmental > Terrestrial > Soil > Wetlands | place: USA: Ohio...
GTCGGGCCGGTTCGAGTAGGCCACGCACGTCTTCATGCCGGCCGCGATGAACGCCAGGTGCGAATCGCCGTTGCGCGGCTCCACGCCGCGTTGTGCCGGGTCGAGCTCGGTGCGGCGTTCCAGCTGGTCATGTTCGTAGTCCGCACCTTCAGGGAAGATCGTGCGGAACGCATCGACGTAGGCGGCGATCCCTTCGTTCTGGCCCAAGCGGGAGGCGACGCTGCGATCGAGGAAGCCGGCCGTCGTGTGCGATGACCAGCACACACAGTTGGGATAGGGGGCGAGCGCCTCGCGTTGGCCGGCCGACAGGCGGCCGCGCAGGTCGAGCATGTCGAACCGCGCCCGCGGCACCACGTCGACCGTCAACTCCAGTGGTTCCGAAGACAAGGAAAGACCTCGCAGTGCAGACGACGATCTGCTCAGGATACCGCGATCCGGCACGGGGCGCAAAACGCCAGGCGAAGACACGGCAAAAGAGGCCAGGCCATTCCGCTCACCGGCAGGGGTGCGTGCATCGATCCCCGACACGGTCGGCCGGACCCGCAGCGTACGTTTTCGGACGATCGAGGCCGGGCGAATACGGGAACCGGGCGATCTGACGGCGCGGTCACCAGACGCGCCCGAGCGCAACGCTTCCCCTTCACCCCACGCGGCGACGCCTACGCTTCAGCCCGTTCGAACGCATGCTCGAGGCGGCGCGGTTCCGAGACGTGCGGATGGACGCCCTCCCGCCGGCGTTTCAGAACCAGACTACGCCGAGGAAGGGCTGAACCGTTCGGGACTGCTCGCACAGTCGATCAATTGGACGGCGTCGCCACGGTCCGCTGCGGCCCTTTCACGAGCGCGTTGAAGAACAGCTTGTAGGTGCCGTGCGTCTGCGCGCGGTGCTGGGTCCGGAACCCGAACATGACGACCTGGCCCTCGCCAATCCTCGCCGCGATCATCGCGGGATGCTTCGTCAGGTTCTGCTCGCCGACCAACCAGCCGCTGTAGAGCACGTCGCGGTCCGCGTAGCGGGCGATCACTTCGTACTCCTCGTTGTGATTGGTCGGCGTCAGATCGAACGCCATGCCGCCGCCCAGGAACGTGACGAGCCCCTCCGACGGCATCCCGTAGGCCAGCGGATTCGCATTGTCGAACCTGGCCTTCAGCGTGGAACCCGGGCAGAAGAACTCCTTCGACCCCAACCCGGCGAGCGCGTTTCGCGCGGCGACGCCCAACCGATCCATGGCGAAGTTGCTCGCGCCCCCCAGCGTCACCAGCGTTCCGCCCTTGTCGACGAACGCCCGAACGGCCGCGACGCCGTCGGTGCCGATGCCGGTCCGGAACTCGGGCGGCGCGTTTTCGCCGCGCCCGCCGCCGCCTCCGCCGCCGGCCTGTCCACCGCGGCCGCCGGCGGCCGGCACGGCCGGACGCTCGCCAGTGATGGTCGCGGTCGAATCGTCCGGGAAGATCAGCACGTCGAACCTGTCGTTCAACCCGCCCTTCTTGATGTCGGCGTCCTTGATGGTGGTGTAGGGAAACGAGAACTGCTCGAGCAGCAGCCGGGTCCAGCCTTCGTCCATGTTGCCGCCGCCGTAGCGCTGGTACATCGCGACCCGCAGCCGCGTCATGTCATGGGTCGCTTGCTTCACTTCGCCCTTGAGCGCGACGAAATCCACGCCCGTCTGCTTCGCCACCTCGTTCAGCACCGCTTCGGATCCCGGGCCGACGATGAAATCGCCCGGGCGCAGAAGGTCGCCCGCGCCGTCCGCCCGACGAACGGCGACGCCCTTGTCGAACAGCAGATTCAGCGCCCGGAAGCTGTCGTTCAGCCGGCCGTCGAACGAGTACCCGAACGCCGCCTTCGGCGCAACCCTACCCGCCGCCGGAACCGGGCCCGTCACTTTCACAAGGTCGATCTTGACCGCCTCGTCCTGGGGGTCGACGCGCACGCCCATGAACTCTGCCATCGTGTCGGTGGCCATGTCGTAGGGCCGAATCGGGTTCCCGTCGTTGTCGCGCGTGTAGCTGTTGTCCGGGTAGAACGTGCGACCGAGGAGGTACCGAATCAGTCCCATCTTCGGCTGTTCCATGGACACGACGAACGAGCCGGGCCCGTAGGTTGCCCCTCCTGCGTTGGTGAACCCCTTCGGGGTCTGCTTGATCTCGACACCCTGCGCCAGCAGTTTGTTCACGAGCTTGATGGCGGTCAGCGGATCGTGCTGCAGCGCCGGAATCATGTACGCGGCGGGCTTCATTTTCGCGCCGCGCTCGGTCTGGCGCTTCGCCTTCAGATAGGCGTCCCACAGCACGGTTTCCTTGTTTCTCGCCGCGATGTCGAGCACCGCCCAGGCCGACACCTTCTGCCGCTCGACGATGTCGCGCAGCCGCCACCAGCCGCCCGGCCAGGGATCCGGGAACGTCGTCTGCTCCTCGTAGACCGGCAGATTGCGCGCGCCGCCTTGCAGTTGGTCGGGCTGGATGTAGACCGGCGTGGCAAGCCGGGCGCTGGCGGATTCGGTGAGCATTCCGGCGATGTTGTGGAACGGCGTGATCCAGTGGAAGCCGAAGTGGCCCCACCCCGAGTACTGCGCCATGTTCAGGACGCCGGACAGTCCCGCTTCTTCTTCCTTGTAGGCGATGTGCGCGCCGTACCAGCTGTGCTCGCGCCAGATCAACGGGTCGGCGTTGGGGCGGACGGGATCGGCGTACGGCGGCACGTAGATTCGTGCGCCGTACGTGCCCATGTGATGGTGGTCGACGTACGCCTGGGGAACGCTCCAGTCGCCAAACATGACCTTCGCCATGTACTGCGATTCGACCAGGTTCGTCTGGAACGCGTCGCGGTTGTTATCGTGGCCGGAGTACTTGTGATACAGCCAGGGCGGCCCGGAGCCTTCGTACTCGGTGCCGAGGTACTTGTTGTACCAGTCGGTCACCATGATCTGGCCGTCGGGATTGAACGACGGCACCATGAGGAAGACGATGTTGTCGAGGATCCGCTGCGCTTCCTCGTCGGTCCGGGCCAGCAGGTCGTACGCGAGTTCGTTCGCCATCTGCGTGCCGCCGATTTCGGTGGCGTGCAGGCTCATCGACTGGCAGATGACCGCTTTCCCCTCGCCAACGAGCTTCCTGATCTCGGCTTCGGGGATGCCGCGCGGGTCGCTGATGCGGTTGTTCACCTGGCGAAGGCGATCGAGGTTTGCGAGGTTGGACGGCGACGAGATGATGACCAGCAGGAACGGGTTGCCCTCGGTGGACGGGCCCATGTCGATGACTTTGATCTTCCGGCTCTGCTTTTCGAGCAGCTTGTAGTACTCGACGATCTTGTCCCAGCGGGCGATCTTCCGGTCGGCGCCCATCTGGAACCCGAAGAACTTCTCGGGCGACGTCACCTGGCTCTGTGAGGGCGCCTGCGCGGCGACGGTCGTCCTCATGATCGAGACCGTGGCCAGCGCGACGAGCATCAGCAGGACCGGCATCGCGCGAACCACCCACGGCTTTGATTTCATCGCCATCCTCCCCGGAGTCTTCCGACAACCATGTCAACGCGGCAGGCGCCAGGCCCCCCGACTCCCGCTCGGGCCTTCCCCCCCGCGCCTCGAGCCTCGGCAGAGCGTCCTTGACGGCGCGCCGGCCGGTGGCGGAGGAATCCTAGCGCGGATTGACCATGCGACGAAGGGCAGAATCGGCGGGCCGGCAGCCCGGGCGGGGTGGCGGTGACGATAGACGCAGCCAACAGTGACGAACGGCAGGCAGCGGCGCGGCGCCGCCATCTGCCGCCGTCCCCGTCCCCGCTACTCGAGCTGCCCTTCCCGGCTGAGCCGGCGGATGGTCGTGATCTCGTCGGCCGGGATGTGCAGGAACTCGAGGAATTCCTGGTGCTCCGCCGGCGCCTCTTTTTCGAACTCGCTGTGCCATCGGTGCATGTCGTCCTGGCTGAACCCGGCCGCCCGCATGATGGCCACCCACTTGTCCTTCGTAATCATCTTCGTTCCTTTCATGGCGCCCGACTGTTGCAGCAGGCGGAGAATCGCCCGCTGGTGACCGCGGAGCCGTTCGATCTCCGCGTCGATGCCGGCCAGTCGCCGCTCCAGGATCTGTGCTGCGTGCGCCTTGGGGTGGTCGAGCGCCGCCGAGACATCTTCCAGCGACACTCCCACCTTGCGGTAGATGCAGATCTGCTCGAGGCGGCGCGCATCGGTCTCGGTGTAGCTGCGATAGTTCCCGCCGGTGCGCGCGGGCCGCGGCAGCAGCCCTTTCGACTCGTAATAGAGCACGGTGCTGCGGGTGAGGCCGCACCGCCGGGCGAGCGCAGAGACGGTCAGCATCGTCATGTCCCAGTGTCAACCTGTCAGCTGTAGACAGGTCAAGCGTCGCTGGCGCCCGGCGCCGAAGGGCGACCCGGTGCCTCGCCCCTGCGGTCGACCCGCGCACGTCGCGCGAGCTCGCAGCGCCGTCTCCTCCGTACCTGGAAGCTGATTCTACCCGCGCGAGCAGCCTGGCGCATTCCTGTCCGAGGTCCGCTGGTCGATTCTAGTGGCTCGTATCAGCTGATTCGGTAGCAGAGCATCGGCTTGCGGACCCGCGTTGTCGCGGGCCGCGGACAACGGAGCGACTCGCTACTGTTTCACGCGACACAGTTCGCCAGGTGGCAATGCCAGGCAACGGATGCTTTGGGACCGATTACGAATCTGCGATTCTGCGCCAACTATTGGACATGGCGAGGCACGAAGTGGCGGCGAACCGCCCCAAACCGGGCCGGCGCGGGAATTGCTGTGTTCTTTTGATTGGCGAGGTGGAGCGATGTCGCTCAAGGACAGTTTTGGACTGCGGTTGCGGGCGGTGCGCGAGCGCCGCGGCATCGCGCTGGAAACGATCGCGGCCCGGACCAAGCTCCCGGTGGGCCTCTGGGAGGCGATGGAACGCAACGATTTCTCCGGCTGGCCTTCGGGTCTGTTCGCCCGGGCGTACGTCCGCGACTACGCGCGGTTGGTTGGTCTCAACCCGGAAGAGGTTGTCGACGAGTTCTGCCGCTACTTTGCCGTCGGCGACCGCCGGCGCGGCGGTCTCATCCGCTCCCACGCGGAAGTCGTAGACATCCGGTCGCAATACCGGGACGAAGAACTGCCGCCGGAAGGCGACCGCCGTGTGCCGGATGCCACCGCGCAGATCATGCCGTTTCCGCGTCTTCTTCCCGGGAAGGCAGGGCAGCGGGTGCTCGGCGCGCTCGGCGACGTCGTGGTCGTCTGCGCAGCGTCCGTGATCGCGTCGCACGTGTTGGGCGTGGGTTTCCTGCCGACGCTCGGCATTACCAGCCTCGCGTATTACTCGGTTGGCTTCGCCGTCGTCGGCGGCAGCCCCGGCTTCGCCCTGGCACACCACCTTGCCCGGCGCGTGCCCCAGCTCATCCACGTCGGCGAGCGACGGCGCATGCACGCCTAGCTCGCGCCCGGCTACCGGAGTTCGCCGGACCTTACTTGTGTTGGCGACCGCGCGCCGATGGGAGGCGAGGCTTCAGCTTTGCCAGGCGGCGCGGAGAACTCTAACAGAAGTGTTCAGCCGCTCCAGGCCTCACGCGAGCAATCGGGCCGCCGTCAGGGCGTAGGCAACCGTGCAGTCGAAGAGCGCCTGCAGTCCCACGTACTCTTCCGGCCCGTGCGAGACCTCGAGAAGGCCCGGCCCGAAGCCGTAGCCCGGCAAGCCGCGCTGGCAGAAGAAACGGGTTTCGAGCACGCCCGGGCACAGTTCGAATCGCGCGGCCTTTCCGGTGACTTCCTCCAGCACCGCCGCCAGCACCCGCCCGATCGGCGCGTCTGGCGGTGACATGCAGGCCTCGCTTTCCTGCAACGTCTCCACTTCGGCGTTCACCCCCTTCGCGCGATGCCGGTCGACGATCTCGTTCAGTTCGTCCTTCGCCTGTGCCAGCGTTTCCTCGGGGTTGAACCTCCGTTCGATCGAAAACCAAGCGCTCGCGGGCACAACGTTCGAATCGACGCCGCTTCCCGACGCGCCGCCCACGAGCATCACCGAATTGGCCGCCTCCGCCGGCGTTGTCGGCAGCGACGTGCGCCGGGCGACGACGCGCTGTTTGAGGGCGACGACGTCGTTGACGATACCGACCATCGCCTCGAAGGCGTTGGGCGTCGGCTGCGGAATCGCGCCGTGCGTCGCCTTTCCCGTGACGCGGATCAGCACGGTCAGCGCTCCGCGGCATCCGTTCCAGACGGCGCCCCCGGACGGTTCCGCCATCAGTGCGCCGAACTGCGGCGCGGGCAGCAGTTGCGCCGCGGCGAGGTGCCGCATTCCCAGCCTGCCGCCGGTTTCTTCGTCCGGGACGAGGGTGAGCGTCAACCGTTTCGAGAGTCTCGCGCCCGCCTGCTGTACCGCGCGCACGGCGAACAGCATTGCGACGAGGCCGCCTTTCATGTCGGCGGTGCCGCGACCGTACAGCCGCCCATCGCGCTGCACCGCGCGGAACTGCTCGTCGGATTCGGCCGACACGACGTCGTAGTGCCCGTGGAAATGGAGGCCCGATTCACCTGCGCCGAGCGAGGCGATGATCGAGAAGCGAGGATGATCGCCGTGCGGCACGGTGACGACACGATGTTCGATGTGCCACGCCTTCAGCACGCCGGACAGGAAGTCGGCCGTTTCCCGGTAGGCGAGCCCCGGCGGATTGACCGTGGGGAAGGCGACGAGATCCGAGAGCATCCGGACGATTGCCTGCCGTTCGGCGGCGACGAAGGCTTTGATAGCTGCGTCGGGATTCATGCTCGATTCGGTTCCTTTTCCAGTCTCTTCAGTCTCTCACAGCCGCGTGGCACATCCGAGGGCGACCGGTCGTTCCTGCCCCGTTGCATCGACAAGGGCACGGCGAGCGGCGCCAGGCGACGACCGAACGGAGTGCTCAGGTGGACCGGAGTGCGCGTCCGGTGTGAGACTCGGGCGCGGCGGCGATGGCCTCGGGGGGACCGGACGCGACAACGCGGCCGCCGCCCGGGCCGCCCTCGGGGCCGAGGTCGATCACCCAGTCGGCGTGCGCGATGACGTCGAGGTTGTGCTCGATGGCCACGAGCATGTGGCCGGCGCCGGCGAGCCGTGCAAACATGCGCAGCAGTCGGGCTACATCGTCGCGATGCAGCCCGCTCGTCGGCTCGTCGAACAGGTACAGCCTGGCGCCCTCGGACGGCTGCAGCAAGCCGTTCGCCAGCAAGAGACGCTGGCGCTCGCCGCCCGACAGCGTGCGAACGGGCTGCCCGAGGCGGATGTAGCCGAGTCCGACATCGCGCAACATGTCGAGCACGGACGCCACGTTCTGCAGGGACCGACGAGTCTCACGACGATCGGCGACGGAAGCGGCAAGGCGTTCGCTGCCGAAGAAGCCGAATGCCTCCTCGACGGTCATGTCGAGCACGTCGGCCACGGATCGGCCGTCGATCGCGCAGCGCAGCACGTCCGCGCGGTAGCGGCTTCCCCCGCACTCCTCGCAGGTCACCCAGACATCGGGCAGAAAGTCCATCGAGACGCGCACCTCTCCCAGCCCTTCGCAGGCCTCGCAGCGGCCCCCGGGCGTGGACGTGGAAAAGTGCCGCTTGCCAAGGCCCGCAGCCGCGGCGGCGCCGGTTCGTGCGAACAGATCCCGGATGTCGTCGAACACGCCCGTGTGAGTGGCGGGATTGCTGCGCGGCGAGCTGAACACGGGGGCGTGCCCGACGCGGACGACCGAAGAATAGGGAGTGCGCACCAGGAAGCCGCGGCAGTTGACTGGTTCGCCGCGTTCCGCCGACGGGGCGAGGACGCCGAACACGAGCGTGGACTTGCCGCTGCCCGACACGCCGGTGACGCACACGAAACCGCCTGGCACGTCGACGTCGACGTCCTTCAAGTTGTGCATCGCGGCTGCGCGGATTGCCAGGCCTGGCACCAGCGGCGGCCGGGCGGCGGGCACGTGCGGCGGCGGCGAGCCAGCGAGCAACCCCGCGGTGCGCGACGCGGGCATGCGCCGCAGCTCGTCCGGCGTCCCTCGCGCGACGACGCAGCCACCTTCCCGGCCTGGTCCCGGCCCGAGTTCGAGCACGTAATCGGCAGCCGCGACGACGTCCCGCTCGTGTTCGACGACGACCACGGTGTTCCCTGTGTCACGCAACTCGCGGAGCAGGCCGATCAGTCGTGCCGTGTCGCGCGGGTGCAGGCCGACGGTCGGTTCGTCGAGGACGTAGGTGATGCCCGTGAGGCCAGCCCCGAGCTGGGTGGCCAGGCGCACGCGCTGCGCCTCGCCGCCCGACAGCGACGCGGCGGAGCGGTCGAGCGTCAGGTAGGAGAGCCCGGCATCACGGAGGCGTCGGAGCCGTCGGACGACGTCGGCACGGACGTCGGCCGTCGCACGAAGGCGGGCGGGCAGCGACCGCGGGTCGGCGTCGAGCCGTTCGAACCACGCGAGGCTCTCCTCGACGCTCTTTGCCAGCAGGTCGTGGATGCCGAGTCCCGCGACTCGCACGCTGCGGGCTTCCGCGTTCAGTTTCTCGCCCCCGCACGCGTCGCACCGGGACGGCGCCATCAGCGCGTCCATCGCTTCCCCGCGCTTGTCCGCGTGCTTCCGCTCGTATTCCTCGCGCACGCAGGCCAGCAGCCCGGGCCATCGCGCCTGGAATCGGTGCACGCCCTTTCGCTTGCCGCGCACGTACGCCCATTCCACGTCGAACGTCCGGTCTCCCGCGCCCCGGAGGGCAATCTCCCGCGCCGGGTCGCCGAGCTCGCGCCAGGGGACCGAGAAATCGAGGCCCAGGGCCCTGCCCGCAGCGGAGAGGATGGCCATGTGCTGGCCGCTCGGGTCGCCGTAGAAGCGGCCGGTCTTGTGGCCGGCCATCGCGCCAGCCATCAGCGCCCGCGAGGGGTCGGTGACCAGTTTCGCCGGGTCGCAGTCGAGCACGAAGCCGAGGCCCTTGCAGCGGGGGCACGCGCCGTGCTCCGAGTTCGGCGAGAACATCGAAGCCGTCAGGGTTTGGCTGCCACTGAACGGGCATCGCGGACAGCGCGACCCTTCCAGCGTGGCGGAGCACCGTGGGCAGCGGCGCACGCCGGCGCGCGCGAACAGCAGCCGGCACGTGTCGTGGATCTCGGTGAGCGTCGCGACCGTGGACCGCGGGTTTCGGGAAGGCAATCGCTGGCTGATGGCGATGGCCGGTGTCAGTCCGGTGGCTTCGTCGAACTCGGCCTCGCTCGATCGCGAGAGGAATCGCCGCGCGTAGGTGGAGAAGCTGTCGGTGAAGCGCCGCTGGCTTTCGGCGAAGAGCGTGTCGAAGGCGAGCGACGACTTGCCGCTGCCGGACACGCCGGTGATGACCGTGAGACGGTTCGCGGGGATTTCGACGTCGACGTGCCGCAGGTTGTGCGTGCAGACGTTGACGAGGCGAATCGGTCGCGGCTCGCGGCGCGGGTCGCCGGTCTCGAACCGGTCCGCCGTCTCGAGACGGGCTGCGCTCGCGCCGGATCGGGCGCCGGGCGTCGAGGAGAGGTGTTCGCGCAACACCTCGCCGGTGACCGACACTCCGCACGCGCCGACCTCTTCCGGCGTCCCCATCACGACGACGCGGCCGCCCGCGGCGCCGCTCCCCGGGCCCATGTCGACAATCCAGTCGGCGGTCTTGATCACGTCCAAGTCGTGCTCGACGGTCACCACCGTGTTGCCTTTGGCGAGCAGCCCGTCGATTGCGGACAGGAGCAGCCGCACGTCGGCCGGATGCAGGCCGGCCGTCGGCTCGTCGAGCACGTAGAGCGTGCGGCCGGTTCCAGGTCGAGACAGCTCCGCCGCCAGCTTCACGCGCTGCGCCTCGCCGCCCGACAGCATCGTCGCGGGATGACCGAGCGCCAGGTACCCGAGTCCGAGTGAGCGCATGGCGGCGAGGCCGCGCGCGATCGGCGGCTGCTCGGCGAAGAACGCCGCTGCCTGCTCGATCGACATCTCGAGCACGTCGTGAATGTCGTTGTCCCGGTAGCGGACCTCCAGCGTGTCCTCGTTGAACCGGCGTCCGGCGCACACGTCGCAGACGACCGACGCCGTTCCCAGGAACTGCATGCCGACCTGCAGGACGCCGGCGCCTTCGCACGCCTCGCAGCGGCCGCCCTTGACGTTGAACGAGAACCGGCCCTTGTCGAACGCGCGTGCGACGGCAACGGGCTGCCTGGCGAACAGGTCGCGCACGTGATCGAAGATGCCGGTATAGGTGGCCGGGTTCGAGCGGGGCGTCCGGCCAATCGGCGCCTGATCGATGGCGATGATCTTGTCGACGTCGCGCGCGTGCGGCGGTTTCGCCCGGAGCGCCCGAACAGTCTCTTCGACGAGCGTCGATTTGCCGGCGCCGGACACGCCGGTCACCACATTGTGGGCGCCCAGGCGGAACTCGACGGTGACGTTGCTGAGATTGTGGCGCGTCATGCCGGACAGATGGAGCGGGCCGCTGCCGCCTCGACGCGCGTCGGGCACCGGGATGCCATCGCGGCCGGTCAGGAACGCGTGCGTGCGGCTCTCCGGCAGTCGCGGCCAGGCAGCTGACTGCTCCAACGCGACGAACGCGGCGGCGGGTCCGCTGTAGAGGACGTGGCCACCGGCCCTGCCGGCGCCTGGTCCGACGTCCACCAGCCAATCGGCACGGCGCGCGGTCTGCTCGTCGTGCTCGACGACGAGCACCGTGTTGCCGCGGCCGACGATGCCGTGCAGCACGTCGAGAAGCCGTGTCGTGTCGCGGTGATGCAGTCCCGCGGACGGCTCGTCGAGCACGTAGAGCACGCCCCCGAGGCCGATCCCCGCGAGTCGCGCCAGGCGAACGCGCCGGCTTTCTCCCGAGGACAGCGTCGTCGACTCGCGATCGAGCGTCAGGTAGCCCAGTCCGAGCGCCTGCAGCACCCGGCAGCGCGCGACGATTTGCGCGGCGATCGCCCTGTAGGCCGCCTCGGCTTCACTTTCGTATTCGGGTCTGACACCTTCTCTGGCCTCCGTCTGCTCTTCACTCAGGTCATTCGAGTGCGTGAAGAACGCGCCGGCTTCGTCGATTGACAGGGCGGCCGCCTGCGCGATGGTCAGGCCGCGGACGGTGACGGAGAGGGCTTCGGGGCGCAGTCTCGTGCCCCGACACGCCTGGCAGGGCATCGAGCGCACGAACCGGAGGATGTTCCGGTTGCGCTTGCTGCGCAGGATGTGCTCCATCACCGGGAGGATGCCCTTGTAGACGCCCTCTTCGCGCGGCCTGGCGACGATGCCTCTCCAGCGGAGGCGCGATGCGAGCGGGTGCTTGCCGTACGGAATCCGGAGTCTGTCGGAGCCGTTGAGAATCACGTCGCGCTGTTCGGCGGTGAGCGACTGCCAGGGCACGTCCACGCTGAAGCCGTGTGCCCGGCAGACCTCGTCGAGCACGGCGAGCGTCACCTGGGAGTAGATCACGTAACCACTCGGCGTGGTGATGCGCAGGGCTCCGTCGCGTACCGACCGCGCGGGATCGGCGACGAGGAGATCCGGATCGATGCGGTCCTCGACGCCGAGGCCCTTGCAGCGGGGGCAGGCACCGTGCGGCGAGTTGAACGAGAAGAGGGCACGCTCCAGGGACGCGGCTGGCGTGCCGGGCAGCCGCTCTCCGACCCGCGCCCACAGCAGGCGGAACAGATCGTAGATCTCGGCCATCGTGCCGACGGTGGACCGCGGGCTCGACAGGTTGACCTGCTGATCGAGGGCGATGGCGGGCGACAGGCCCTCAATCGATGCGACCGACGGCCGGGCGATGGCGCCGAGGAACTGCCGCGCGTAAGACGAGAAGGTCTCCAGGTAGCGGCGCCGGCCCTCGGCACAGACGGTGTCGAACGCCAAGGACGATTTGCCGGAACCCGATACGCCGGTGACGACCGTCAACGCTCCCCGGGGGATGTCGAGGTCGATCGATTTCAGATTGTGTTCGCTGGCCCCGCGGATGGAAATCATGTCAGTAACGGAGGCGTATCACCACCGGCGCGCCCGGCCGCTCGCCGGGCGTCACGACCAGCAGGTCGTCGTACTGCCCGGTGGCAATCGTGATCTCCTGGCCGTAGCCGAGATCGCGCAGCAGCGTCGGCAGTCGATCGGCATGGCTCACGACCAGCACCCGCGCGTGAGGATCCGAGGCGCGAAGTTTGCCGAGCAGGCCGGCGGAATCGGCGGCGGCGGTGCGGACCAACGGCAGTTTCAGCAGGTCGGCGAGCGGCTGCGCGGTTTCCGCCGTGCGCTGGAATTCGGACACGTAGATCGCGGTGATGCGCGCGTCGCGCAGCATTTGGGCAAGCCTCGCGGCGCGGGCACGTCCTTCGGCCGACAAGGGCGAGTCGATCGAGTTGTCCTGGCGTTCGGCATGACGGACGAGGAAGATCGCCTCCTGGGCGGCTGACGTCCCGGTACGCACCACACAGGCGACGCAGACGACCACGGCCACAACTACCCGTCGCATACTGCCTCCATTCCGATCACAGGTTACATTTGTGACAGTGGCGCCGTCGGCAGGAAACGCGGCGGCGTGCGGTGCCGGGTCGCCTGTTCGAACGCAAACGCGAACCTGATGAGCGTTGGCTCGCTGAACGGGCGCCCGAAAAAGGAGATGCCGACCGGAAGTCCGAAATGATACCCGGCGGGCACCGTGATGTGCGGGTAGCCCGCCACAGCCGGAAACGTGCTCGTCCCGCTGAACCCGTAGTCGCCGTTGGCGAGATCCGTCAGCGACGGCGGGGAACCGGTGGGGGCAACGAGCGCGTCGAGCCGGTGCTTCGTCATGACCGCGTCGATGCCGAGCGTGCGCGACAGCCTCCGGCATTTCGCAAGCGCCTGCCGGTATGCTGCACTGGTCAGCGGTCCTTTCTTCTGCGCCCGCACGAAGATCTCCTGCCCGAAGTAGGGCATCTCCCTTTCACGGCGGCTTTCGTTGAAG
>Ga0316628_100002933_pt1 | contig 12925 bp, 14 predicted proteins | sample OWC_Aug_M2_C1_D5_FD_207648 | JGI IMG/M metagenome (GOLD analysis project Ga0316628, IMG submission 207648) | Wetland soil microbial communities from Old Woman Creek delta, Ohio, United States - OWC_Aug_M2_C1_D5_C | ecosystem: Environmental > Terrestrial > Soil > Wetlands | place: USA: Ohio...
ACCCCGACGATTGGGAAGCGATCCTCGCGGTCCGGCGGGAAACGTTTGAAAAGGGAGTGGCGCCCCGGCAAGAGTACCGCTTCCGGCAAAAGAACGGGGAATGGCGAACCCTGGAATCCAACGCCAGCCCGGTGCGAAATCACCTGGGAGAAGTCGAAAAGATCGTGATGGTCAGCCGCGATATTACCGAGCGCAAGCTGGCCGAGGAACTTTTGCGGCAGCGCGAAGGACAGCTCCGCCAGGCGCAAAAAATGGAAGCGGTGGGGCGCCTGTCGGGAGGTATCGCGCACGATTTCAACAATCTACTTGGGGTCATTATCGGCTACAGCGAATCCATCGAGAATCACCTGCTGCCGGAAGATCCGCTGCGCAAGAGCGCGGAGCAAATCCGCAAGGCCGGAGAACGCGCCGCCGCCTTAACTCAACAATTACTGGCCTTCAGCCGCCAGCAGGTTTTGCAGCCCAAAGTTTTGGACCTGAATGCAGTAGTAACCGACATGGGTAAAATGTTGCGGCGGGTGATCGGCGTGGATATCGAGCTCACCACCCGACTGGACTCCCAATTGGGGCGCGTCCGTGCGGATCAAAGTCAAATCGAACAGGTGATTGTGAATCTCGTGGTGAATGCGCGCGATGCCATGCCGGACGGCGGGAGCCTGGTCATCGAGACTTCCAACATTCATGTCAATGAAACGCTTGCCCGCAGTTTGCCGTTTCTTCATCCGGGTCCTCATATTCTGCTCTCCGTTAGCGATACGGGAGCCGGCATGGACATCGCCACGCAACGCCATATTTTCGAGCCGTTCTTCACTACAAAAGCGCCCGGAAAAGGCACGGGGCTGGGGCTGGCGACCGTCTACGGTGTGGTGAAGCAGAGTGGCGGCGTTGTGGGCGTCGATTCCAAACCCGGGAAAGGCTCCACATTCAAGATTTTTCTTCCTCAGACGGAGGAATCCGCTGCGGCGCCCGCTACCGATCTGAGACGGGGAAAAGCTTCCAACGGAAACGATACGATTCTGCTCGTGGAGGATGAAGAGCCGCTCTTGAATTTGATGGCCGAAGTGCTCACGGAAAGCGGGTACAGGGTGCTGGCGGCTCGCGACGCTGCCCGGGCGCTGGAAGTGGCCCGGTCCCCGGAAACCATTCATCTTTTGCTGACCGACGTCGCCCTGCCAAGGATGAGTGGTCCGGCTTTGGCGCGTCAGATGTCTGAATTGCGGCCCGGAATCCGCATCTTGTTCATGACCGGCAATGCCGGACGCGACATTGTTTCGCAAAGACCCATGCTGGCAAGCGCCGAGCCTCTTCTGAAACCATTTACGCATGACGCCCTCATTCGTCATGTGCGCCAGGCCCTGGATGCCGAAGAGGTCGAAGTTTCGCGCTGAGGCAATTCCCCCGCATGGCCTGAAATTTATCTTTCTTCACGGATCGCGCTCTGCGTTCCGATACCCCTAATAGCTTGATCGAGCGCGCGCTTCTCTTCAGCCGTGACGGCGCGGTATTCGCCTTTGGCGACGCGCCCCAGTTGCAGCGGACCGACGGCGATGCGGATCAGGCGCAAGACTTCGATCCCCAAACCTTCCAGCATGCGCCGGATCTGGCGATTCTTTCCCTCGTCCAGCACGATCTCCAGCCACGCGTTGCGTTCGCCCGTGCGCAAAATGCGCGCGCCTTTCGCGCGCAATATTTCTTCGGGGCCGGTGCGCACTCCTTTGACCAGCGCGGCCGCGAGAGTCTCGTCCGCCAGGATACCTACCTGCACGTGATACGTCTTGTCCAGATGCGTGCTCGGATCGGACAGGCGGGAGGCCCATTCGGAATCGTTGGTGAGCAGCAATAATCCTTCGCTTGCTTTGTCCAGCCGCCCTACTGGCCCGACCCACGGCAATGCTTCGCCCAGGCAGGAATAAACGGTGTCGCGGCCCTTTTCGTCGGAAGCTGTAGTCACGACGCCGCGCGGCTTGTTCAGCAGTAAATAGATTTTTGGCGCGGCGAAAATGGCGCGGCCGTCCACGGCGATGCGATCGCGGCGCAAATGCACGGGCGTTTCCGCATTTCTGCATGTCGTTCCGTTGAGCTGGACGCGCCCGGAGCGAATCATCTCGGCGGCTTGTGATCGCGAGCAATACCCGAGTTTCGATAGCACGCGAGCCAGCCCGATCTGCCGATTGTCCTTTGCCAATTTCATTACTCGCTTCATCTCCCAAAAGATTCTGCCACGAACCGCGCTTCTGTTCCCGGTAAAGCGTGGCTTCCTGGCGCGCCGGGATTTCCACAGCGCGCCAAACGGAATATATTGCGGCCTAACTCACCGGGCGTATAATCTGGGCTACTGGGAGTTCTCTCTTGCTGGACTTCGGCACTTTCACGATTTGGAGGTGCGATGCAAAATATCCCCCCGGTCTTGATCGTCTGCTCCGACACCGCTCAAAGCAATAAAGCGATTGAAATTATTCGCCGTCTGGGCCTGCGCTATTTCCTGTGCACTTCGCTCACCGACGCGCGCGCCATGGTGGACCGCGAAATATTTCAATTCGTCCTTTGCGACGATGAATTGCCGGATTGCAATCTTCGTACCGCCATCCGCGTTCTGTCCGCTTCGACCGGCGGCGTTCCTGTGATCGTGCTTTCGCACCTCGCCGATTGGGACGCCTATTTGCGCGCACTGAGCGCCGGAGCATTCGATTATATTGCCTGTCCGCCGGATCCCGGCGAGGCGGAGCGCATCCTGCGCTTGGCGCTGGAACAAAATCCTCCGCCACGCCGAGCTTCCCGCACGGCCGCCTGATTGGCGCATCGCTCGGTTGCTGAGGGCGATGGCTGGTTGGGCCGATTCCTGGCATGCTTGCTTCGCTGCCGCTTTTCCTTGCATCATGATTTTTGAAAAAATCGTCTCGCACCTTGCGGAGACGCATGAAAACGTGGTTCTATTCCCCGCTGTGAACCTCTCGGCAATTCCCTGGGACTTCGGTGTGATTCTGGCGGTTCTCGGCGTCGTTATTCCCTGGCGGGGCATGGTCCGGGTCCGGCGCCTTATGAAAATGGAGGATCTGGGCGCCTCCGGCCGTCTAGGTCTGTACGGAACGACCATCTGCTTTCAATGGGCCCTCGGAGCGCTCGTTCTCTGGAGGGCCGTGGCGAGAGGAATGAATCTCGCGTCGCTTGGCCTGACGATTTCCGACCCCTGGCGAACGACATGGATGACTTTTTTAGTAACTTTGTTGCTGTGCGCGGGCCAGATTGCGGGTTTGCGAAAGATGATCCAAATCCCCGCTGAAGACCGGGGGGCGCTGTTTCGCATCACCGAGAAAATCATGCCGCGAACACGGATAGAAGTCTCTGTCTTCGCGGCGCTGGCAGGGACCGCGGGCCTTTCCGAGGAATTCCTGTATCGCGGGTTTTTGCTGGCCGTGTTCGCAAGGGTGTTCGCCTATGCAAGCGGGGCGCTACTCATTGCGATCTGTTTATCCTCGATCTGGTTTGGCGCTGCGCATCTGTATCAGGGAAGACGAGGAATTATAACTACATTTGTAGTTGGTATGATCTTTGCTGGCGTGCGTGTTTGGAGCGGCAGCTTGTTTCCAGCCATCATCGCTCATGCCGCAGTGGATCTGGTGGTGGGGCTGTATGTTCCAAGATTGCTGAGGAAGGCCTGAAGCTATGTCCAATTCCATCCCCCCTGAAATCAGCAAGGAACAAGTCTTGGCGGCGCTTGCTCCCTTCGGCGTCCAGTCTTCGGACGATCAAATCGCAAAGGTTCAGGCGTATGTGCGCCTGCTTTTGAAATGGAATAGGCTTACGAGCCTGACGTCGATCACAGATCCAGCCGAAATCGTAAGCCGGCATTTTGGCGAGTCTATGTATGCGGCAACTCTGCTGCCTGTGGAAAACGGTCGACTGGTCGACATTGGAACAGGTGCGGGCTTTCCGGGACTTGCGTTGAAGATTTTGAAACCAGATTTGCATGTCGTGCTGATCGAATCAAACAAGAAGAAGAGCGCATTCCTGGCTGAAGTTGTCAGGGAGCTGGAGTTGACGGAAGTCAAAATACTCACCGAGAGGTTCGAGGAAATTCGGCCGGAGCAAGATTTCGCGAATTTTATTACCGCTCGAGCCGTTGGCGGTTTTCCTGCGCTGCTTCGCTGGTCGAGATCGGCTCTAGCGCGCCGCGGGCATCTGATGCTTTGGGTCGGAGGCGAGGACATCACGAGTATCACGAATTCAAAGGGGTGGATTTGGAATCCGCCAGCTCGCATTCCGGAATCACAGCGGAGATTTATTCTCATCGGGCGCTACATAGGGGAGAGCCGATGAAATAACCGGGCAATTTGAGCCGGAAGCGCGGAGAATGTTCCACGTGGAACATTGGCATGAGATTCAATCCGCGTCGCGCCCTTAGGTCGTACGACGGGGCGGAGATTACGCTCATCAGACCTTCCAGAAATTCAATCCGCGAATTATGAAGGATCCGATTGTTCCACGTGGAACATTGGGATGGGTTTCGATCCCCTCCGTGTCTTTGGGCCGCTTTGCCGGGCAGGGGCCATATTCATCAAACATTTCGGAAGTGCGAACCGCAAAATATGAAGAATTCGATTGTTCCACGTGAAACAATTTGCACAATCACTGTTCCATATGGTAACTTCTGGCACGCGAGGGTTCAACTTTGGGCCGGATTATTGCTATTGCCAATCAAAAAGGCGGAGTCGGAAAGACCACGACTGCAATTAACCTTGCCGCATCCCTGGCGATTTCTGAACAGAGGACTCTCCTCATCGATTGCGATCCCCAGGGTAATACCACTTCCGGCATAGGATTTCCGAAAGACCCGGCCAGGCGAACACTCTATCAGGCGCTCATTCTTGGAGAGCCCTTGGACAGAATCATCCTTAGAACGCAGGTCGAGGGGCTGGACCTGATTCCCGCGGACAAGAATCTCGTTGGCGCCGCCGTTGAACTGGTAGGGGCTGAGAATAGGGAATACCAGCTCAAGAAGGTGCTTCAGCAGATCAAGGACAGCTATTCCTACATTATTATGGACTGTCCCCCGGCCCTCGATCTTCTCACTCTCAACGCCCTGACGGCCGCCGATTCCGTCCTCGTCCCTATACAGTGCGAGTACCTTGCGCTGGAGGGCGTATCCGAACTTCTGGACACGCTGATGAAGATCCGCAGGACGTTGAACCCCGACCTAGCAATCGAGGGCATTGTTCTCACCATGTATGACGAACGGACCACTCTCTCCCGACAGGTGGCTTCAGATCTGCGAAGCTTCTTCGGGGCCCAGGTGTTTCAATCCGTAATCCCCCGAAATGTGCGCCTGGCAGAGGCACCCAGCCACGGTAAGCCAATCCATTTCTACGACATTCATAGTAAAGGCGCGGAAGCCTACATCAATCTTTCAAAGGAGGTCATCTCCAGTGGCGAGAAACGCATTGGGAAGGGGGCTGGGAGCCCTGATTCGTGATTCCGAGGTAGCTACTCCTCCGCCAGGTCCGGCAGCAGCGGCAACGGGGTATGCAACGGCTGCGGCGCCGGCGCCGGTCGTAACCGGGGGGCCGCTCCAGATCGACATCGACCTGATCGACCCCAGCCCGTATCAGCCACGCACCAGGTTTGCGGAAACGGCGCTGGAAGAGCTCGCTCAATCGATTCGCTCGAGCGGAATTATTCAGCCTCTGGTCGCGCGAAAAATTGGCGCGCGATATCAGTTGATCGCGGGAGAGCGCCGCTGGCGCGCCGCGCAGCGAGCGCAACTTCTTCGCGTACCCATCGTGCTCCGGGAAGTTGATGATGAGGAGGCGGCGGAACTCACACTTGTCGAGAATATCCAGCGCGAGGATCTGAATCCCATCGAGCAGGCGCGCGCCTTTGAGCGGCTGATGGACGAGTTTCACCTGACGCAGGATGAAGTCGCGACGCGCACGGGTAAGGACCGCGCAACCGTGGCCAACTCCGTGCGGCTTCTATCGCTGGAGGAAACGTTCCTCGATTGGATCGAAGAGGGAAAGATGACCGCGGGCCACGGCCGAGCGCTCCTGGCTGTTGAAGACCGCAAATTGCGTATGAGCTTGGCACAGAGAGCCTCGCGCGGAAAGCTGACCGTCAGGCAATTGGAACGCATGGCCACGCGCCGCGCCCGTGGACGAGCGCAAGCGGGGCCCGTCGAAGCGCACGACCCCAATCGCCAGGCGGCGATTGACGAACTGCAAAAGCACATAGGAACTCGAGTGACGCTGCACCTGCCGGCGAAGGGCCGGCCGGGACAGCTGATTCTGGAGTTCTACGATGAGGAGCAGCTGAACAGCTTGTATGAACGACTAGTATCATAGTACTATGATTGTAGCAATATTGCCTGCACTTTCGCGTCGCCACAAATCCTATTAGTTAGGTCACACGCAAGGACGCCGCGTCTGATTTTAGGGTACGCAATTCGGCCGTCCGTTGTAGAATTTAAACGATCCGGTACACAGCAATCATGGAATCTGGGGGTTTTTCTGATGCAGTGGAAATCCAAGGGAAAGGGCAAAGACGCGGAAAACCGGGAATTCACGGGCTTCCTGGAAAAGGGCGTGCGCATTGAGGGCACTCTGGAAGCTTCGGGCGTATTTCGGATCGACGCCCAGATGAAGGGCAATTTATTGTCCAGCCACAGTCTGATTTTAGGCGAAGGCGCGCGCGTGGAAGGCCAAATTGAAGGAAATCACGTGGTCATCGCGGGCAAATTCGACGGAGTGATCTTTGCCAAGGGACGGGTGGAGATCCAGGCCAAGGGCGTGGTCACCGGCGAGATTCATACGCCATGTCTCATGATTGAGCCCGGCGGAATATTTGACGGGCGCTGCCACATGCTGGCCGCGTCGGAATCCACCAAGGCTCTGACGATCCCGATCCGCGCCTCGCAACAGTCATAAGAAACCGGCGGAAACCTCCGGACCCGGATGACGAGGCATCCCCGGATTGTGCATGCACTTCGCTGCTAGCGTAAAATGATTTCCATCGCGGCGGCTTGAATCGTACCTGGCCGATTTCATAAACTCCCAAAGAAGCGGCAACCATGGACACAATCACGCACGGAATTGTGGGCGCGTTGGTCGGCAAAGCTTTTTTTGGCGGTGAAGACGAGCCCGCAAGTTTCGGTCCCGGCGCAACGTCCGCGGCGCTAAGTTCCCCCACGGCCAAGGCCGCCATCGTGGCCTGCATGATCGGTTCCACTTTCCCCGACATCGATGTCTTCGCGGGACCTCTGGCGCGAAACCCGCTGGCCATCATGGAATGGCATCGCAATGTCACGCATTCGCTGGTGATGCTGCCCGTGTGGGCGGTGTTGCTGGCGGCGCTCTCCTTGCCGCTCGCTCGCTGGCTGCGATGGGAGGCGCCGCCATTCACGACGCTGGCCGGAATTTATGCGGCGGGGCTTCTGTCTCATATCTTTCTCGACGTGCCGACAAGTTTCGGCACGATGACCTGGAGCCCGCTGAATTATTCGCGCGTCTCGTGGGATTGGATTTTCATAATCGATTTTACGTTCAGCACGATTGCCTTGGCGCCGCAACTTGCCGCGTGGTGTTACCGCGAGCCCGCGAAATTCGTCTGGCGCGCGGGCGCTGCGTGGGCAGCTCTGTCCGCCGGTGTAGTGGCAGTCTACAAATTCGCGGAAGTGGCGGGATATGGATTCCCGGCGTGGGTCGTGGGAATTGCCAGCGCCATCTTGGCGGCGTTGTTTTTTGCTCCGCGGATTCGCGTGTCGGGCTTTCGCTGGAAGAGAGCGAGTTGGTCGCGCGTGGCGCTGGCCGTGCTCTGTACGTACATGCTTTCCGCAGGCTTGGCCCACCGGAGAGCGCTCGCCTACACCTCGGAGTGGGCCGCCTCGCGCCATTTGCAGGTGGAAAGCCTGGCCGCCCTGCCGCTGCCGCCGACTTTGACGCACTGGGCCGGGATCGTCACCACGCCCGAAGGCGTGTGGCGAACCACGTTTCCGCTTCCAAGCGGAAAACTGGAAAGCGCGGAGCTGTACGCCGGAGCCAACTCGGATCGTTACATCGCGGAAGCAAAAACATTGCGCGATGTGCAAGTCTATCTATGGTTCGCGCGATTTCCCATCTGGCAGGTGGAACACGTTCACGGAGCCACCGTGGCGGAAGTCACCGACGTGCGTTTCTTTCGCCAGAATTTACAGGCGTGGAACAAGCAATTGCGCACGCCAAGCCCCGGCACGCTGACGCAGGCCAACCTTCCGGGATTTACATTTCAAATTATTTTTGATGCTACGGGAAACGTGATTTCCCACGGATTTAAAAGGCCGGAATAATAGTTCCATGGAACCCTTCATCGACCGAAAATCGAGGCGTTCTGTTCGTCTGCCAGGATACGATTATTCTAATATTGGGATGTATTTCGCCACGATCTGCTCTGACCGACGCCGATGTATTTTTGGCCAAGTTCAGGGAAGCAACGTCGCCCTAAGTCCGATCGGTGAAATCGTAAGAATCTGCTGGATCGAAATTCCAAAACATTTTCCGAACGTCAAGATTGAAACGTATGTTGTGATGCCAAACCACTTGCACGGTATTCTAACCCTTCAATCGAAATTGCCGGAAGCGAATAGCCAGGACACGGCCACAGGGACAGCTGAGGCATTTGGTAGGCCTAGGCCGGGGTCCATCCCTACGATCATCCGTTCATTTAAGTCGGCTACGAGTAAGCGTGCACGGGAAACAGGATTGGTAAGCGGCGGATCTATTTGGCAGAAGGGATACTTCGAGCATGTCGTCCGAAACACGCGAGAATACGTCGAAATAACAAATTACATCCTCCTAAATCCAGCCCGGTGGGCTAACGATGAGGACAACCCAAACTGAAAGCCCGGCGCTGACAATCCGTAGGGGCACGGCAATGCCGTGCCCCTACTCGGCAAGGAAATCACCCACGGGCCTCTTGTTCTTGCGGGAATTACAGTCAAGGCATGCGGTAACGAGGTTGTCTAAGCTGTTGTCTCCACCTTCGGCTACTGGTTTAACGTGATCTAATGTAGCCGTGAAGCGTGTCAGCTGCTTGGAACAGTAGTGGCATTTGTATTTATCTCGCTCGTAGATTTTGATCCGGTTTTCACGAACATTGTAATAGTCCGCTTCACTTTCCGAGGCTTCGACTTTCGGTTCTGTCGCGGTTCGCTCGGCACGGAATTTGCGGCATGCGTCAATTTCATCCGGGATAAAAACACGATACAGCGTTCCATCTCGGCTGGGTTCGCTTTCTTTACGAATCGCGCCAATTGACTCAAGTGCAGACAATGTCTCGCGAACTTGCCCCAGGGCAATTGTTTCTTCACCCCGGTTAGTACGAATAACACCGACTTGCATCCCTCGTGTACTCACACGAAGCAGTGGGTTGCCGTTCGTCGCAATAGAGTGTCGAAGTAAATACCAACAGAATGCTGCTTGGTAGGCAGTGAGCAGGGGCTGTAGGTCGTCTGCAATTTCTTGAATGATGAGAGGCAATTCGATGGCGGAGAAGCTACGGTGACTGGTTTCGGTGGCACCGGAATTCGCTTGTTCCTCGAGTTCATTGAGAAGTTGGCGTATCTGCTCAATGCGCTCTTTCACGTGGTCTCACCCGATCCGTCCTCGCTGGACAGTAGGGGCACGGCAGTGCCGTGCCCCTACAACAGCGAAATACTACCCCTTAATCGGCGGGATAAACAACCACCTGGCGGTCTTCGCCCACGCCTTCGCTGGCCGTCCGCACTCCGGCTTCTTCCTTCAAAACCAGGTGCAGGATGCGGCGTTCGCGGGCGGACATGGCATTAAACCGGAACGGGGCATGCGATTCGCGGACGCGATCGGCGGCCACGCGCGCGGAGATTTTTAATTCCTCGATGCGCGCAGCGCGGTAATCGCCGGCGTCAAAACGGATGCGGCCGTAGAACTGTGGATCGAGCCACAACCAGCGCAGGGCAATGTGTTCAAAGGCCTTGAGCAGTTCCGCGTTGTGCTCCAGGAGCAAGTCCATACTTCGTCCTTGGAAGACCACGAGAATCTCCGGGTTTTCCAGGTCCGGCGTGGCAGACGGTGTGGTGGTGCGAATTTCGTAGGAAAGCTCGAAGCGTCCCTTGCGCAAAAGCGTGTCCACGCAGCGGCGCAGTTCCGCGGTGGTCGCCGCATGATCCAGCTTTCCATCCACAATAAGTTTCGGGTGAGACACCGGCGTCATGGACACTCCTGATTGCCGAGGATCCTATTTCTTTTTCCCGGGGCCGCGCGACGGCTTCGGCGGGGGCGGCGACGTGCGGTAAAGATACCACTGCTGCAAGATTCCCACCATATTGCTAGTGAGTATATATAACGCCAGGCCGCTCGGCGAAAGGGCAAACATTCCGCCGAAGATCAGGGGCGTCAAGCCCATCATCTTGGCCTGAGCAGGGTCCATGCCGGGAGTGGGCGTCATCTTCTGCATGAAGTACATCGAAATGGCCATCACCGCTGGCAAAATGTAGTAAGGGTCGCGCGCCGAAAGATCGTGGATCCATCCAATCCAGGGCGCGTGGCGCAGCTCGATGGTGTACGCCAGCATGCGGTACAGGCCGAACCAGATGGGCATCTGGATCAGCGTGGGCCAGCAACTTCCAAGCGGATTGATCCCTTCGCGCGAATACACGGCCATGACTTCCTTGTTCATCTCGGCCTTGCGGGGATCGCGCATCGAATATTTCTTGTAGCGTTCCTGAATGGCTTTGACTTCCGGCCCGACCTTCTGCATTTTCATCATCGAGCGCATGCTCTTCACTTTGAGCGGAAACATCACCATATTGATCGCGATGGTGATCACCACGATGGCCCAGCCGTAGTTGGTTACGTATCGATGCAGCCAGCGCAGCGAATAAAACAGGGGCTCGGCAATGAATCCCCACCAGCCGAATTGCACCAGACTATTCAGCGGCGGACGAACGGCCTTCAAACCATCGATACTCTTGGGGCCGACGTACATGCGGAGGTTCAGCGGCCCGGGCGAGGCAATTCCCGCGGCCATTTGCGGCACGCTTTCGGTTTCCGTTTTTCCGTCGGCGTCGGTAGTACTGTGCTGGTGGGTCCAGCCGGACAGCGTGATCGGCGTTTGCGCCAGGTCGCCATGGGCGGTGAAAGGAGGAAGAAACGCGGCGGCGAAATAGAGGTCTTCAATCCCCACAAAATCAAATGTTCCGGGCACCGCGGCGCGCACCGTGGTCTGGCCGGATTTGCCCAGATTTTTCGCGGCCAGCGTGTTGAATTTGCCGGCGGCGCTGTCAAACACTTGCGTCTGCAGGGCCGCGCGATACGCGGTGGCGTCGCCAAACCCTCCGGCCCAGGCGATGCCGGCCTGCAAGGGCTTTCCGTCCAGACTTACGGCAGTTTCCAAGGTCACAATGTAGCTGGCGTCGAATTTCAAATGTTTGGTGACTTCGAGATGCCCGTCGCTCCAGGCGAAAGTGATGTCCGCGGGCGCCTTCAGCACGGTTCCGGGGGTCGGCACTTTTCCGTCCGACGTAATTTCAAACAGCGCGCCATTGACGGCCGCCTCCTGGTCGAGATCGTCAAGCGCGAGCGAAAGCGGCCAACTGCCGGACTGCTGCGCCGCATCGGCGTGGACCAGATCGAGCGTGCGGGGAGGGTTATTGTCGTCGGTAAACTTCTTGAGCTGCCAGCTGCGCACCACGGCGCCGCGATTGGAGATTTCCACGCGATACAGTTCGCTCTCGATGACGATCGAGCGTTCCTCGCCCGCCGCGCGAATGGTCGCGGGAGCGGCCGGAGGCGCAGGCGTCTTCCCGGCAGGCGTGGCGGGCGCCACCGGCGCGGGCTTCGCCTGATTTGCAGCCGGGGGAGCCGGATTGTTCGTCGGAGAAGGCGGCGGCGGTTTATAGATCAGCGACCATGCCGCGATGACCAGCAAACACAGCACGGCCGCCAGAAGCGAGCGGGTTTCCGTCGACATTTCCTTGCGCTCGCTCACGAACCGGCCTCGTCCCTGGAATTTTTAAAATTCGCCGCAGTGGCAGCGGGTATTTCATTTCGCGAAAAATCGGCGGCGTCGGGCACCAGATCCACGCCGCCCGGAGTAAAAGGATGGCAGCGGGCCAGGCGCCGCAATGCCAGCCACGCGCCGCGCCGCGCTCCGTGAATGCGCACGGCATCGGCGGCGTAATGCGAGCAGGAAGGATAGAACTTGCAGGCGCTGGGCATGAGCGCGGAAAAAAATGACCGGTAAACACCGATCAGGAAGAGCAGCGCACGCGCGCCCCGGCTCATGTTTTCGGCTTGATGCCGCGCAGCAGGCGCACCAACTCCGCCGCCAGAGGCGCGAAGGGCGCCTCCGCCACCGAACTCCGCGGATGAATCACGATATCCCATCCCGTTGGAATCTCCGTCCAATTGCGCCGCAGAATTTCCCGAATGCGCCGGCGAATGCGATTGCGCACCACCGCCCCACCCAGGGCCTTCTTGACGCTGATGCCAAAGCGGCTGATGCGGTCCGGCCCGGCAGCCTGGTTCCCGGTTGCCTCGCGCGGAATCGCTTGCTGCGAGCGGAAAAACACTGCGAACTGAGGGCTCGAGCGGCGTTGTCCCGCGCCATACACGGCTTCATATTCGGCGCGTTTCAACAGGCGCACGGCGCGAGGAAAACCCTGCCGCGGTCCGTCCGAATCTTTAAATAGGCGTGAGACGATGACGTCCCTTTTTGCGGCGCGCCGCAAGCACTTTGCGGCCTCCCGCGGTCTTCATGCGCGTGCGAAAGCCGTGCGTTTTATGGCGGCGGCGCACTTTTGGTTGAAACGTGCGTTTCGGCAAAGAATTCTCCCCCTCAGTCCTGATAAACAGACTAAGTCAAACGTGTAGTGTAGTCGAGGCAAGGATGAGGGTCAAGGAGGAGGGGGGTTAGCGTACAT